>Ga0181339_1000001_pt1 | contig 362532 bp, 544 predicted proteins | sample Sp13VDMM110DD_FD_130101 | JGI IMG/M metagenome (GOLD analysis project Ga0181339, IMG submission 130101) | Freshwater viral communities from Lake Michigan, USA - Sp13.VD.MM110.D.D | ecosystem: Environmental > Aquatic > Freshwater > Lake | place: USA: Michigan | collected 2013-04-23 | reverse complement strand
ATGGTGAAGAATATACAAGTGAAATTCATCAACAATTGGTGTGTCCTAGATGTGGCTTAACAGCTACCGAGGAAGGTCATGACCCATGTATTGCTAATTTACCTGAAGTAGAATATGCTTGCTGTGGTCATGGAATTGATGATTTCCAAAAAGCGTATATAAAATATTCAAATGGTGAAGTAATTCGATTCGATACCACTGATGATTTATTAAAACATGTAGACAGATTATGAAAGAAAATGGTAAAAAAACAATAGTAGTTAATATATTTGGAGGTCCGGGCTCAGGTAAGTCCACACAAGCTCTTGGTGTAACATATAAGCTCAAGTTAAATGGTATTAATTGTGAGTATGCCTCGGAGCATGCAAAGGATTTGGTTTGGCGTGAAGACTATGGTTCATTAAAAAATCAAATTGGTGTTTTTGGTAAACAACACGATAAATTATTTCATTTAAAAGATAAGGTTGATGTGATTATAACAGATAGTCCAGCAATTATGGGTTTATTATATTGTGATTGGACCCTAGTATCACCAAAACTAAAAGAATTAGCAGTAGATGAATTCAATAGAGACGACGTTGTTAATTTGAACATCATGATAAAAAGGGGTGAAAGACCATACGACCCAAATGGACGTGAGCAAACTGAGGAAGAAGCAAAACAAAAAGATAAAGATGTTAGAGCTTTGTTGTCTGATTTAGGAATTCGGGTAAGACATTTGCCAGCTCAGGAGTCAACAGTAGATTACATTTATGTTGAGGTTATGAAAAAACTCGACATATTTTTGGCAGATTAAAAAATTATACCTATCTTTGTTCATTATGGTGATTAGCTTGACAATTTAACCATATTCACTACCTTTAGGTTATGGCTAAAAGGTTGATAAAGAAAAAGAAAGTTGGTGAAAAGGCACCGACCAAGGTTAAAAAGAAAAAAGCTAAAACAAAGGTAAATAGAAGACCAAAAAAACAGGTTGTTAAAAAAACCATAGTTAAGAAAAAACCGACCAAAAAAAAGGTTGTTAAAAAACGAATAAGTCGTAAAGGGAAGCTTAAAAATAAAAGACTAAGTAAGACTGGTAATAATGACAAGTTAATACCTAAACCTACTACCACTAGACGTAAACCACTTAGAAATAAAAGTTCGGAAAGCAAATTTGAAAAAATTAGCAATGTTGGGAACCAAGATAAATTCAAAGAGATGGGCAAACGAGTCCAAAATCACGAATTACTTTGGTCCCATTTTGCAATTGAAAATAACATAGGATACCATTATTACCTTAAATTAAAATGATTAGCGAATTAAAAGATTTACTTAAATCAGCTGAATTCAGAACTTGGTTGGCAAACCCACAATTATGGGAATCATTGGATGTAGATTATCATCCTCCAAGAGTTGAAAGAGTTTGGATGAAATACAACGAAATGCGAGTTTCTTTGCATGTTATTCATCCATGTAAGGATAATGAAGCATTAGTCCATCCACACCCATGGAAATCGGCTATGTATATTTTACCTATTGGTGGAATATATGAACATGCTGTGGGATACCAAGATGCAGATGAATTTGGTAACAAAACATTTAAGATTGTATGCACCCAGCAATTTAGGGGTGATGCTTACTATGAGATGCTGGAAAGAGAAAGTGTTCACTATGTCAGACCAATTGGTTTGCCAGTATATAGTATAATGATATCCGGCCCAAAAATTTGGGATGGTAATGGAACAAAGGTAGATAAAGACTTAGGACCTTTGAGTGATGAAAGAAAAGCAGAAATTTTAAACATTTTTAAAACTTATTTCGAATGAAATTAATTGAACAAATTGGTGCAGACTTTATGGCTGCGTATAAAGCAAAAGAAATGGAAAAAAAGGATTTCCTAGGTGTCTTAAGAACTGAGGTAACGAAGGAAAGTAAAAATCCAGAAGATGCTTTTGTTGTCAGCAAAATCAAAACTATGATTAAAAATGCTGAGGCAACAAATAGTCTTACTCCATTTGAATTGGATATCTTGAATGGTTATTTACCAAATCAACTAACCGAAGATGAATTGAGAAATATTCTTAAGGATGAGGTTGCTAATAGCGGGTATAAACATATGTCCGATATGGGTAAACTTATGTTGTTTTTGAAAAACAATCATGGTGGAACATATGATGGTAAAATGGCTTCCATCTTGGTAAAAGAATTCTTAGTATGATAATTGATTTATTGTTCCTTTTTATAATCCATTTTATTGCAGATTTTGGTCTTCAATCTAGAAAAATGGGGTTAAATAAAGGTAAGAGCCTAATGTGGTTAAGCATGCACGTTGGTGTGTACTTAATCACATTACTTATATTTGGTTTAATATTTGGCCAGCACTTACTAGATAGCAATGACATGTATCCAATATTCAAGTATTGTTTATTAAATGGTGCTATTCACTGGGTGACGGATTTTATCACCAGTAAGGGTAGTGGTTATTCTTATGTTCAGATGTTGAAATACGAATCTGAAAATAATGATAAAAAGAAATACCAATGGCAATATGTTTTTTGGTTAGTGATTGGATTTGACCAATTATTGCACATCATAACCTTGATGTTGACCTACCAATATTTTTTCATGTAAATTTTATAAAAATATTTGAATATCCATTGTGAGCTTCAAATATTAAGTATATCTTTGCTGTATAATAATCGAGTTGATTAATTTAAAATTAAACCAATACATGGAGTCAAATAGAATTCACAAAAAATTAGATGAGTTATATAGTAACCCGAAATCAAAAAAATTTTTAAATCATTTAATCCAAGCTTATCTACCAATCGATAAAGCGGTTAAAGTCTGGGAAAAACCACAATCTAAATTCAGATGTGTTTTAACTAATGCTCCTTTAATTAGTATCTCTGAGGCATTAGCTGGAATGAGTTCAGAAGAATTTAAAACAGATTTTATGAATCACTTAAAGGCTTGGGCTAATTCGGATTCTAGTGTTGAAAATCCAGTTAAAAAAATGTTAGCCGGAAAAGTTTTAGGATTCACTGGTGAAGACACCACAACATTTATGTCACAAGAAGCTTATCAATCATTTTATGATTGGGTTGTAAATAAAATGCTTCATGGAGATAAACACATTAATTGGTTGATTAAATCAATGAGAAATGATAGCTTTGTTAAGAGAGCCGAATCTGTTGCTAATGATGATGAATCTAAACAAGTCTTAGCGACAATGAAAAATAATATCAAAGAAACACAAAAAGTAACAACTACTTTTGGTGATTTAACTGCACTACAAGAATTAAAAGCTAAATTCGAATCAAACAATAATTAATTGTTATTTGAATAAAAAATTGAACAAAGAAAAATGGAGTTAAATAAAAAGATTATAGAGAAAAGAGAGGCCAGATTAGAGGAGGCTAGAATTGCACTAAAAGCTCAATTTATCGGTATTGATGAAATCATAGATAAATTTATCAATAGTATAAAAATCTGGTACATTATTCCAGAAATTCAATCAAGACCGCTTATTATTAATTTATGGGGTATCACTGGTGTTGGTAAAACTGAATTAGTTAGAAAATTTATCAAGGCTATTGATATGACTGATAAATTTACTGAAATACAAATGGATTCAAAAGATGGTTCAGCCACTATTGAAGACTATCTTGAAAACACCTTTGAATCAGAAGATATTCAAGGCGTTTTATTATTGGACGAGATTCAAAGATTCAGAACTATTCGAGAAAACGGTGAGGAAAATAACTCAAATAAATTTCAAGATTTATGGATGTTATTATCTGATGGAACATTTCAATCCAACTCAAAGGTGAAACAAGAATTGTTAAAAATGATTCTTGAAGACGATTATTGGGCTGAAAGAGGTCACGATGACGATGATGATGATGGTTTCGATGATGATGAAACAGAAGATGATAAAACAAATTCTGGTGATAAGAAAAAAAATAAAACTCCTAAAAAAAGAATTTATTTGACTTCTTATTGGGAAGCCTCTAGAATGAAAAAACTACTTAAATTGACTGAATCCATTACTGAAATAATGAAATGGAGTAAAGTTGAAAAAATGGATATCATTAAAAGTAGATTAAAAAGTAATGATACCTATGAGGGTAAAAAATATAGTAAATTATTAATTATTATTTCTGGTAATCTAGATGAAGCATTTAGTATGGCCGATAATGTTAATGATGCTGATAGAGATGCTGACGTGTATCACGAATACTCTAAATCAATTGATATAATCAATATCAAAGGTGCATTAAGAAGTAGATTTAAACCGGAGCAAATCGCACGATTAGGTAATATCCATTTGATTTACCCAATCCCAAGTAAAGCTGCTTATTATGGTATCATTGAACAAAAAGTTAATGATATTATTAGAACAGTTAAAGAAAATAATGGTATCGAAATCGCTATTGACCAATCAGTTTTAGATGTTATCTACAAAAATGGTGTATTCCCAACCCAAGGGGTTAGACCTGTATTGAGTACAGTATCATCTATCATAGAAAATTCATTACCAAAATTCTTATTTGAACATTTAAAATCAAGAAAGAAAGACGTAATTAAATTATCATTTAAAGATGGTTTCATGGTTTCTAAAATCGGTAAACGATTGGTTACTTATGCTATTCCTACTGTATTGGATGATATCAAGGATAAACAAACAGAAGATAATAAAGCATTGGTTTCAGTACATGAGGCTGGGCATGCAATATTATATGCTCTATTATTTAAAACTGTACCGACTCAAATCGTTGCAAGTACTTCTGATGAAGATACTGGTGGATTCGTTGGTGTTCACCCATTGATTGGAACAAAAACACAAATACTAAATGATGTAATTGTTTCTCTAGGTGGTAGAGTAGCCGAAGAAGTAGTTTTTGGTTCTGAAACAATATCATCTGGGGCAAGCAGTGATTTATCTCACTCAACCAATATGGTTTCAAATATGGTTAGAACTTGGGCAATGGATGATACCAATTTTGGTTATTATGCTGCACCGTCAGTAAATAAAGGTGGTTTCAAATTCAGTATTTCTAAAACTGATGATAGAATTGAAGAAATTCTTAAAATCAAATATCAGGAGACCCAAAAACTTATTAATAAAAATATAAAGTTTTTGTTGGACGTTGCTCAAGCATTAATGGAGAAATCTACACTAACACCTATTGAGTTCCAAAAAATAGCAAAAAAACACATGAGGGTTACAATACCAATTGTTAATGCTGGAACTACCATTGAAGTTGACTATAAGGATAAATTAGATGTTAAACTAAATGAAATTTTTAAATAACAAAAAAAGGAGAAAGTAAAATTTCTCCTTTTTTATTTGGTATTATTAATTTTATTTGTATCTTTGTATCAAACAAATCTATATTATGGACATTAAACCCGAAATAAATCCTAATGATATCGAAATAGGGGTAATTATTGCTCGATTTCAAGTACACAAACTACATAAGGGCCATATTGAATTAATCAATAAGGTATGTGAGAATCACAAAAAAATCATTATGTTTTTAGGAGTTCCGGTTATTGGTAATACGAAATCGAACCCATTAGACTTTGCATCTCGTAAAGCTATGATTCAAGAAATGTATCCAAACATCGTCATTTTACCACAAAAAGACCAACGTTCTGATGAAAAGTGGTCACAAATACTTGATAATGAAATTAAGGTACCATTTGGCGAACGCACTGCCTTATTGTATGGTAGCCGTGATTCTTTCATACCTCATTATAAAGGAAAATACCCAGTGATAGAATTAACGACAGATATTTTTTATTCTGGTACTGAAGTACGTAAACAAGTATCTCGTGAAATTCTTTTATCAGAAGATTTTCGTGCTGGAGTAATCCATGCAAATTACGCACAACGCTCTTGCACATTCCCAACGGTTGACATTGTTGCTTATAATGAAAAAGAGCAAATACTTTTAGGTAAAAAACCTAATGAAAATCTATACCGATTTATTGGTGGTTTTGTGGATAGAACTGATACCAATTGGGAGCATGCTGCAAAACGTGAATTCATTGAAGAAACTGGTGGTTGTGAGGTTGGTGATTTAGAGTATGTTGCTAGTGCATCGATTAATGATTGGAGATATTCTAAATTAGAATCAGGAATTATGACAACTCTATTCATTGGTAAATTCTTATTTGGTGCAATAAGACCGTCTGATGATATTTCTGAACTAGCTTGGATTAATCTTAGTGATTTACAAAAACCAAATGCTATTGAACAAAATATCATGGAGGAACATGTTCCATTGATGAAAATTTTGATTGAAAAACTAACAAAAAAATTCGATAAATAATTATGGAAAATTTAAATAATAAAAATCCACAAGGAGACCAAGGTGTTATTTTACCTAAACGTAAAATTTATAAAACACCTAGATTATTGTTAGGTGATGCCTACACAATTGGTTCAAATAAATTTGAAAGTGCGGAGGCAAAAGAAAAATCAGTTTATTACATTACGTTTAGAAGAGCGTTGCATGAAATAAACCCTTCAATCTACAATGAAGGTGATGACCGGATTGTTTTTGTTGGTTTACAAAGAATCCTAGAAGAATTATTCTATGAACCAATTACTCATTTTGAAATTGATGAAACTAAACGTTTCTTGGCTCACGCAAAAGTGACCACTGAGGGATTCAAAGAATATGAGTTCCCAGAAGAAATTTGGCGTAAAGTGGTTGATGAATTCAATGGTCGTCCACCAATCTCAATTAAAGCCCTTAGAGAAGGTTCTGTCGTATATCCAAACGAACCAGTAATTGAAATTTCCTCAGAAGTAAAAGGTATGGGCGTGTTGGCCGCTTGGTTCGAATCTAAATTATTACAAGTTTGGTCACGCACTGAACGAGCAACCCAAGACGAACATTTTTTAAATAGAATCAAAGAAAGAATTCTACGTGTCGACCCAGACATGGCTCCAACCATGGTTGATTTCTATGCATCCATTATGATTACTGATTTTGGTGATAGAGCTGGTATGACATCAAATGAATCAGAAGAACTAGGAATGGTTCATTTATATACTTTCGGTGGTACAGATACATTCTCCGGTGCTTATCAAGCTTGGAAGAACTCTGATGAAGCAATTGGTATTTTTTCTTCGGTCAACGCATTAGCACACAGAAATGTTCAATCATATGAACTTGAGAGTGATTGCTATAAAGCGATTTACGAAAGTTGTAAGAATGGTGAAATCGTTTCGATGGTAGATGATTGTTATGACGCTAAAAATGCTGTTAGAAATCATCTATTACCATTAGCCTTAAGAAGCCTTAAAGAAGGTAATGGTAAGGTAGTCGTAGCTCGTCCAGATTCGTCAAAAGAAGGCTATACCACAAAAGACCAAATCATTGAAATATGTGATATTTCGGTTGAGGCTGGTTTATTTACTGAAATGGTAACTAAGACTGGAACATGGAAATGTGGTACCTTAATGAGATTCCTTGATGGTGATGGTAAAACATTCGAAGATATTCTTGATGAAATCGATGCACTAATTGAAAGAGGATATGCATTCTATACTTGGGGATTATTTGGTCAAGGTGGTGGATTAAGAAATCATTTAAAACGTGATAACTTATCAGCTAAATATGCATTATCATCAGTAGGTGATAATGATAAACCTGTGGTTAAATTCAGTGAAACACTTGGTAAAGGAACACTTCCGGGTCCATTTAAATTACTTAGAACACCAGAAGCACTTGCAAATAAAGAAACCATTATATTCCATAAGGAAGACGGTGTCGATTCTATGATTGAATACTTTAATGGTGCAAATATTTACAAACCATTTGGTGATGCTCAAGATGATAATTACTTGGTGATTAAAGCTATGATTAAAGAACAAATGGCTACTATGCCACTTAGTCTTAAATCTGAGACAAATCATAATTATCCAGCCAGTAAATTAGTTTTCAAAACTAAACAAGAATTGTTGGAAAAATATGCACCAAATAAATCATTGAAATTGGCTTGATAAGTTAATTTTTTATGATATCTTTGTTGAGTGAAGATTATTTTCCTCGATATTGATGGTGTGATGGCTTTAGGTTGGGTAACAAGAAAACCAACTAAATGGGGTAACATATATAGATTTGATAAAAAATCTGTTAAATTACTTAATGAAATATTAGCCATTACTGGTGCCGAAATTGTCTTATCATCAGACTGGAAGAAACAACATTCTTTGCAAGACATGAGGGAAATATTTGAATGGAATGGAGTAAATAAATTACCTATTGCATTTACTATAAATTCTGACTTGTATGAGGAGGCTGAAACAAGAGAGTGGCAAGCTGGTGGTAGAGCATATGAAATTAAGGAATATGTTGAAAGACATCAATTAACTGAATGGGTAGCTATCGATGATTTAGAATTACATAAGTCAGGATATGCGGATTTTTTTGAAGGGCATTTTGTACATTGTGCTAGACCAACGGAAGGTGCAAAACAAACTGGCCATAAAGAAAAAATACTTGAAATATTAAACAAATAATGAGCGGTAAAAGAGATTGGGATAAACAATTCATGGCATTGACTGAGCATTATGCTGGTTGGTCCAAGGATAAAAGTACTGGTGTTGGTGCTGTTATTGTTAACTCAGATAATACTGATATCATTAAAGGTTATAATGGATTTCCTAGAGGAGCTGATGATGATAAAGAAGAACGACATGAACGGCCAGCTAAATATGTCTGGACAGAGCATGCCGAACGAAATGCAATCTATAAAGCAGCAAGAGAAGGGATATCAACCAATGGGTGTAAAATATATGTGAATTATTTTCCATGTGTTGAATGCTCAAGAGCAATAATACAAGCTGGAATCAAAACAGTGATTGCACCAAAACCGGATTTAATACACTATAAATGGGGTGAATCGTGGAGAGTTGCAATTGAAATGCTTGAGGAATGCGGTGTAGAAATAAAATTTTTTGAAAAGTAATGGCAAAAGAAAGAATAAGTGTAGCATTTGCTAATCAACCACCAACACAATTAGACGTGGAAGAAGTTAGTAAATGGGTACCAAAAAAAGTTAACAGAGTTAGTGGACATGTATTTTTTAACGTTGATGGAAAATATGTCTCTATGGCAACAAAGGATTACGATAAAATTTTTAAATAATGGGAGTAGTAAAATCTATTGAAATTAATCATTTTCAAGCAATTGAAAAAAAAGGTTGGGATAAAACTTATTGGTTTTTTGACCTACATAGTACAGTAATAAAACCTAATTATGAAGTTGGAAACATCCCAACTGAATTTTATCCACACGCAAAAGAAGTTCTACAAATGCTCAGTAAGCGTGATGATATTTGTTTGGTAGTTTACACTTGTTCACATCCACACGAAATTGAACAATATATTGAATACTTTAAGGGTCATGAAATTAATTTTCAATTCGTAAATAAAAACCCAGAAATTAAGACCATAGCTGGTGGATATGGTTATTATGAAGATAAGCCTTATATGAATGTTCTATTTGAAGACAAAGCCGGATTCGACGCTGAGACTGAATGGGAAGAGGTAAGGAATTTTTTAACCGCTAAATATGCCAGCAGCTAGAGGACATAGACGTTGGATTGACTCCAATGATGTTGATGATTATCAAAATGGACTAAATAATTTTGATGTATCCGATGTTGGCATTTATAGTGACCCGTATAATAATATGTCTGATATTGATTTATTTTCTGGTTTAGACCGTAAACGATTTAACCATCCTCAAACATCTGATGTCGTTAAAATTAAAAATGATAGAGGTGAAACTGTTTATCTAAAAGAACATGAATTACATGCTATTTTAGAAAGGTTATTAGATAAAGTTATTAGAGAAAAGGGTTTTGACCTTTATAAAGAAACTCAAACACGTCTTTTAGAAAACATTGATAAAGAGGTTCAAAAAATTGAAACCAATACAAATCGATATTTTCTGGATAAAATAGATGCCCTTGCTGAGAAAATAGCTGAAAACATGCTTAATTCTGAAATCGAAAGGCGAGTTAAATTAAAGGTTGAGAAAAAGCTAAGTCAAATGAAAAAACTACTTGACGATGAGTAATCATTCTGAATGGCATGAAGACCAAAATCTAGCAGCACAAAAGAATGCTGAAGAAAAGGCAAAGAAAATTGCTGAACGTGAAGAAATATTGAATTCATATACTTGGATTAAAGTTCCCAAGTATTATGAAATCGACCCAAATAAAGAAGATGTAGACTGGAAAGCCGAGTATCAGAAATTGATACAACATCATAAATTGGAAACTGAGTTTCTAATAACAAAAATAAGAGAATTGGTAAAATGAGTGTACTAAAATTTGAATTAACTGAAAAACATATTTCATTAGTAAAAAATGTGAATTGGGAATGGCTTGGTGAAGATGCATCTAAAGATGATATTTACGAAGAGCTTGGTTTAATCCTATATGGTAAACCGGACGTACCATTCGACCCAACAAGTCCTGACGTTAAACCATACACCCAAGAACAAATGGATGAGATGGATAAACTTCATTCTGAGTTACCTAGGGCACTACAAATTATGTTGGCCACAGGTGAATTTAAAACAGGACATTACAAGACTAAACACCATGATATCAATTGGGTTAAGATTGGTTGATATGTGATGAAAAATAATTATAATATACCCAAAACAATTGAAGCTTGGGTTGATATAATTGAAAAAAAATTCAATTTAATACCACTAGGTAATGAAGATGAAATGCTAAGTGTTTTAGGGATTGAGTCACAAGATGAGATTTATAAAATTAGAAAAGCATTTTTGATTGCTTATGGTAAAAGAATAGGTATCCTATCCTATGAGGATGCTTGTTTTAAATTAGGTATCGAACCAAATCCCCCAGTAGACAACAAATTCACTGTTGCTGCTCATAAATTAAACATTATAATAAAAGCTATTAATGGTGGGCTTGAACCTAACTGGACCATCATTTCGGAGCCTAGATATGCCCCATTTTTTGATTTAAGTTCACCGGATAAAATCATTGAGTTCGAATCCGTAGTTAAGCATTGGCATTTTAGAGGCTCAACATCTAGTTCAACTTTTTACTTTATGAGTTCAGAATCAGCTTATTTTGTAGGAAATTATTTTATTGATTTATACCAAGATTTCATGGTAAATTAAATCAATTATTTGGAAAGTTCATAATTAATTCCTATCTTTGCCATAAATAATACATTATGGATTCAATAATATTTTCGGTGGATGGTCGTGAAGACCTTTTGGATAAGGTTGCTAAGCAGCTTTTAACTACAGAAAAAGATAATCAACAAACTAAGATTGGTAGGGGCCATGTACAAGAATTTTCTGATGGTGAAGTTTGTTATGATTTTTTGGATAGTGTAAGAGGTAAACGAGTTTATTTACTGTGCTCCCCGAATAATTCAAATAAAATAATGCAATTGAATTTCGCAATTGATGCAGCAAAGAGAGCTGCGGCAAAAGAAATCATCCCAATCATTCCATATTTCCCATACGCTAGACAAGATAAGAAAGACCAGACTCGTGGCCCAATCGGAGCTAAAGTCATGGCTGAAATGCTAGAATTTCGTGGGGCAACTCAAGTAATTACATTTGATTTACATGCAGACCAAATTCAAGGTTTTTTCAATATTCCAGTAACGCACATGGAAGGTAAATACCTATTCGATTGGCAAATTTATAATTTGCATATGGATGGTGGCCACGATGTTGTTTTATGTGCACCGGATGCTGGAGCTGCTAAAAGAGTTAAACGCTTCAGAGACCAGATTAAAGATAGGTACGCAATTGATTTGCCAATCGTAATGATTGATAAAACCAGAAAAGAAGCCAACAAAATCGAATCCATGGTTTTAATTGGTGATGTGAAAAACAAACATGTTGTTATTGTTGATGATATGTGTGATACAGGTGGTACCTTAGTTAAAGCATGTGATGAATTACTAACATGTGGTGCCAAATATGTTACCGCTGTTGTAACACACGGAGTTTTGAGTGGATTGGCTTTAGACCGAATCCATGCATCTAATTTATCTGGGTTTATGTGTTCAGATTCATTACCAATTAAACATTCTTTTATACCAGATACTCATGGTGAGGCTGTTGAAGTGGAAACCAGTAGTTTCATAACACAAGTTAGTACTGCTAGTCAGATTGCATTAGCAATTAAAGCGATTAATAACAATTCTAGTGTTGATGAATTAAAACATCTTGGTTAATGAAAAGCGTTACTGACCCATTTTTAGATGAAGATTTTGCAGTACAGCGATTGCTTACTGATTATATGCGACATGGAAGTATTATCCTAGCATATGATTATGACAACACAGTTTTTGATTGGCATAAGAAAGGTTATTCGTTTGAGTTAGTAGTGAATTTAATCAAAGAATGCAGACCATATGCAAAATTCATAGTGTATACTCACTCCAATGATGATAGACATGATGAAATCAAAAAATATCTTGATGAGCGTGAGATTCCTTGGGATACTATTAATGAGGGCATCGTTTGGGTTAATGGGAAAAAAGAAGGTAAAATATTTTATAGTCATTTTTTAGATGATAGAGCCGGATTAAAAAGTGCTTATTATATTCTAGAAAAGACACTGGCCATAATTAAAAAAGGTCCAAAAACACTAGAAGAAGCTTTAGAAATTTTAACTCAAACAAAATGGAATTAGTAGACATCATTAACGGTTGTAAGATTAAAGACTCATTACTACAACAAATATTATTTGAAAAATACTACCCTAAAATTAAGGGTATTTGTATTAGATATTGTGGTGACAATAAGATGGCTGAAGACATGGCCACTAATGGTTTCATTTTAGCTTTTAATTTGATTAAAAGATTTAATGGTACAACAGAAAAACATTTTATCACTTGGTTTAAAAAATTAATGATTGATGAACACATTGCATCAATTAAAAAAACTGGTGCACTTAAAGAAATTGAATCTGATTTTATTTTAGAAGACATACCTGAAGTATCGGACACTGCTTTCAAATTAAATAACATAGAAATAAGTGATATCCTATTAGCAATGGAGTCATTAAGTATTGGACAACGAACCATCTTTAATATGCATTCTATTGATGGGTTTGCTATTACTGTAGCTTCAAAAAAATGTGGTATATCACATGAGTGTGGGCATGCAAGATATTCATCGGCAATTAAGAAAATAAAATCTCTTTGTGTTGCTAATAAAGAATTAGAAAACGTAAGTTAATATGGATGCAAATAATTACAATGTTGGTAACGATGAAAATGGTAAACCAAGATTTAGGGCAACAATTGAATGGTATGATGAAAATGGCAAACAGTTCACTACTGAATCTACAGATATTGAAGAATCAGAAACACTAATTGGATTGTTGAGTGGTAACATATGTTTAAGTGATTTAGAACCATAATTATGATTCCTAAATGTTTAATATGTAATCAACCAATGGAGTTGGTTAAGGCCGTAACTGCGAAGAAAAGAAGATTAACTAGACCAAAAGCTCGGTCTGGTGTTAAAAGATATAGGTGTGATTTATGTACTTATGCAACAACCATCTATGCAAGTGGTATTCGTGATTTAATTGGTGAACCATTAGCAGCACAGGATGAAATTGAAAAAAATTATAAAAAAGAAGAACAAAACAGAACGAAATGAAAAGTGCAGCAGATAGATTTAAAAGGTATGAAGCGTCATACAGTGTATTAATACCACCTAGGACTTACACAATAGTAAGGGTTGATGGAAAGGGATTTTCAAAATTTACTAAAAAAATGGTTAAACCATTTGATGATAAATTTTCTGAATCTATGAATTATGCTGCATTAGAAATGTGCAAGTATTTCAACCCAGACTTCGCTTACACCCAATCAGATGAAATTAGTTTGGTCTTTACTGACTTTGGTATTGAGGCACAACAAATGTTTGATGGTAAGGTACAAAAATTATGTTCTCTTACTGCATCGAAGGCAGCAGTATCATTTAATAAAAAAATGCTGATTCTAGATGCGGAAGAAAATGATATTGACATGGGTGATTTTATGTTGTCAATAATTAATGGTAAAGCTATTTACGAAACCATTTTTGATTCTAGGGTTTTTATCATTCCTGATTTCAGAGAAGTTGGTAATTATTTTGTACACCGTCAGCAAGACGCTACTAGAAATTCAGTTAGTATGGCCGCTAGTGCATTATATTCACACAAGGCACTTGATGGTAAATCCGGTTCAGAAAAACAAGACATGATGATGGATAAAGGTGTGAATTGGAATGATTATTCTGTTCAACAAAAAAGAGGTGTCATCATTCGTAAGTTTGATGTTGAGGTGCCGATTAGCAATGGTCAGGCATTAAATACAATTGAACCTGATGCTACTGTTATACGTAAGAGATGGCTCGTTGATTACGACACACCAATATTCACACAAGACAGAGAATATCTAAACTCATTAATAAAGACAATTCCTTGTCCCGATATGGATTAAAATAATTTAAAAAACCTATGTAAAGCTTTACATAGGTTTTTTTTTTTTACTTTAAATTACTTGTGAGGTGGTAATTTTTTGTGTATTTTCGCTGAACAATAACATAGATGTTAAAAACACATTGATGAAATTTAAAGAATTAACTGACAAGGATAAAAATTATTTCAAACAAATTTACTGGAATCAATCGCTAAAGTGGGATGAAAGAATGAGAACACTGTCCAACTTTATTGATAAAGATGAAAAAACTGTCAGAAATTGGGCTAAGAAATTAAGCCTTACAAAACAAGAGGAGATTGAATCTGCTCAATATGAAGAGGCCAAGAAGAGAACACTAGGTAAGAATACCAAAAAATTCATGGTTACTTATGCACAAAATAATACTCCAGTACATAAGGGTTTCTTAAAGCGTATGGAAGCATATGCGGAATTTCATAAAGCAGAACTTTTAGTTATTGCTGGTAGATATAAAAATCCGACATCTCTTTGGTCCGAACAACAAAATGAAGAAGAATTTTGGGATAGTAGTCTAGTAAAATATTTGGATGCTAATCGACATGATATCCATAAATATGTTTCGATTTTATCTGATATCAAAATTCAACCAACAGCGGTTAATCCAATGACTGGTATGAATGCCTTAAGTGGTATTAACTCATGTATATTTGGACACCCAAAGGTTCAACTTGAAATGATTCCGGTTCTGGAAGGTTGTAAACCTAAAATGATGCTTACCACAGGTGCTTGCACTCAAAAAAATTATACTGATTCTAAGAGTGGTAAAGTTGGTGATTTCCATCACACATTTGGTTTTGTAATTGTCGAAATTAAAGATGATAAAACATTCTTCGTAAGACAAGTAACCGCTGATGATAAAACAGGTGATTTTACTGATTTATATTATAAGGTAGATGGTAATGGTGTTAATAAAATTGATAGTATAGCTGGGATTGTCTTTGGTGATATTCACTATGGTCACCATGACCAAAAAACGCTTGATGCGTCAATGCAGATGCTTAAGAAAATAAAACCAACACATGTGATTCTTCATGATGTTTTTGATGGTAATTCTATTAGCCATCATGAAATGAAGAATGCATTTATTCAATACGGTAAAGAGGTTGCTGGGACTAATGACTTAGGTAAGGAATTGGATAATATGATTGAGGGATTGAAAGCATTCGAGAAATTTGATAATGTTGTTATCGTTAGAAGTAACCATGATGATTTTCTTGATAGATGGCTCGAAAATGAAGATTGGAAAAAACAACCAACATTTAAGAACTCTAGATTATACATGAAATTGAGTGATAAGTTGTTGGAACAATATGCTATTAATCCACACAATGTAATTGGTGTTATTCCAAGTATTATAAATGAGAAATTCCCAAAATTCATTACGCTTGGACGAAGTGCATCTTATTTGGTTAAGGGTTGGGAACTTGGACAACATGGCGATATTGGTTCCAATGGAAGTCGTGGGTCATTGCTTCAATTTAGAAAATTGAATACAAAAATTATTGTAGGACATTACCACTCTCCGGGTCGTAAAGATGGTGCATTATCAGTTGGTACCTCCACTAAATTGCGTGTGGGATATAACCGTGGTGCAAGTAGCTGGTTGCAATCACATGTAATCATACATAACGATGGGCGTTCACAACACATCAATTTTATTGATGGTGAATTCACAACGTTTAAATAATATTATAATGACTAGATTGAGTAGAAAAAATAGAGAGGATATTATATTCAAAGGACGTGGTGGCATTACCGATGTATTTGATGATGCAATAAAACAACAGTGGCGAATTAATGACGAGGAACTTAATTGGTTTTGTGAGAATGCTACCGATGAAGAAATAGGTTATATTGTAATTGATGCACCAACTACATATGAAGAAATGCGAAAGGCAATTACATGTGTGAATAGTTTATTAATTCGATTTAACAAAGAAAAAAAGATTATATGAGTAGAAAAAAAGATTTTTTAGAAATCTGTGTAGATTTCGATGGAACACCAGTAACCCACGAATACCCAAGGGTTGGTAGGGATGTTGGCGCAGTTCCGGTTTTGAATAGATTAGTACAAATGGGTCACAGACTAATTTTATTTACTATGCGTTCTGGTAAAGAATTAAAGGATGCTGAGAATTGGTTTAAAGAAAAAGGAATTCCATTGTATGGTGTCAACACGAACCCAACACAAAAAAGTTGGACATCATCTCCTAAAGCATATGGTCAACTTTATATTGATGATGCAGCACTTGGTGCGCCGTTGATAGATAATGGTGTAGATAGACCGTACATTGATTGGGTTAGAGTTGAAATTATGCTTGAAGAAATGGGTATTTTACCTAAAATGGTCTACCCAATAACACCTAATGAATTTAGTACTATCTTTAAAGAGTGTACTGAGTATATTATGAATAGCGAAAAAGCGATTAATGTTGTTATCAAAAAAGAAAATGGTGGGTTTAAAATTAATTTCGATGTAGATTGTGAAGATGCTGGTATCCATAAAGGTAGTTATGTTCTTATTAATGGTGCTCAGATTGATATAAATCTATCAGAGATAATTGAATTTGCTGGTATTGAAGAAATGCTTGAAGAAAAATTAAAAGAAATATTTAAATAATCATTGTGAGTACGAAAATTTAAATATAACTTTGTGAAAATATTAAGAAACATATGAAATTAAAAAGAAAAATCTGGGCCGAACATAATGGGTGTTTTTATTTAACTACACCATCAGTTGAGCATGAAGAATTAAGAAACATCGTTTATACTGTTAATGTGAATCCACAAACAGGTCAATTCTTTTTGACGGAAGTTTGCGAAAGTTTTACATTTGACTATAAAATTTATGGTCTTGAATCAAAATTGATTGATAGGGTTATGAAAACCTATACAACAACTAATTCAGGTAATCTTGGATTATTGCTTAATGGTGTTAAGGGAACTGGTAAAACTGTTTCTAGTAAGATTCTTGCTAATCGCCTTAATCAACCAACTATTGTTGTAAGTAAGGCTTATGAGGGAGTACAATATTTTCTTAATAGCATTCCACAAAACATTACTATTTTCATCGATGAATATGAAAAAATTTATGGTACATCAAATGATATGTTGACTATCATGGATGGTGCGATGAATTCTCAATATAGAAGAATGTTCTTGTTAACAACAAACAAACTTCACATTGAGGATAATCTTAAAGAAAGACCATCAAGACTTCGTTATATTAAAAAATTCGAAGATTTATCACCTAGTGTTGTTGAAGAAATTATTGATGACATTCTTGTTTATCCTGAATTTAAAGATGAGTGCATGAAGTTCATGACCGGATTATCTTTGATTACTGTTGATATTGTTAAAGCAATTATCAATGAGGTTAACATCCACAATGAATCTCCATTTGAATTCGGTGATGTATTCAATGTTTCTAAAATTGAGGGTAAATATAAAATTTACGAACTTGATGAAAACGGTAAGGATTTGGGTATGTTGGCAGATAATGCAAATATCTATCCAAGACCAGAATACAGTGTTGATGAACATTCAAATTATTGGTTTGAAATCAATAATAAAAGCATCGGTATGATTGATGAAATATTAGGTCCAGATACTGTCGCAGTTAATATTGTTACTGAAGATGAAAATGGTGAATCTAGTATTACTGATAGAATTATTTTCAAAGTAATTAAATCATACGGTACACATTACAACTATGCTTGGGGTGACAACGGTTCAAATGCTAACAACTTACAAACAAACGATAAGCTTAGTAGATTGATGAATCTTGACCCTAAACGAGCTAAGAAAAAGAAATCTATCAGTATTAAACTTGAAAAAATGGCAAGTGGAATATCTGATATGCCTGATATGTCAATGCCAATGCCTGATGATAAATCAATAAGCGAAGGGTTTATTGTTGGTGGATAAAATTTTATAAAAAAATGAAAATGATTAAAAATTTATTATTATCTTTGACGCTTGTATTATTAAGTACAATTGCAATATCACAAAGTGGTTGGAACACTGGCCAGTATTATCAGAATCAAGGTCAAAGTTGGACTGAATGGCAATATGAAATTGTTGGTTATGATTACTACGGTAATCCAATATACCAGAAATTTTGTAGAGACACACAATGGTACAGTGAGTATTACAGTGGGTATGTTAACGTTTGGGGGCCTAATGGTTGGTACTCTCAATGGTATGAAGGATATTCATGGTATTGCAGATGGTCACTTTGGTATGCTTGTTATTAAACAAATTATCACATAATGGCAATAGTAGAAACCGCCGGAATCTTTTTTATAAATAAAGACTCAAAACTATTAATAGCACACCCAACGGGACATGACTTTTGGTCAATCCCAAAGGGTAAGCTAGAGAAAAATGAGGATTCACTTAGTGCCGCATTAAGAGAGACTTGGGAAGAAACCAATGTTGATTTAGGTGAGGTCACTAAATGGTATGAATTAGATACAATCAAATATAAGCATGGTAAGAAAAAATTAAAACCATTTATTGCTTTAGAGATTGAAAATCCTAAGATTAATTCTGATGAATTTGTTTTCAAATGTAATTCAATCATTGATAAAAAATCAAAATGGAATGTAGGCTTACCTGAGATGGATGACCATAGATGGGTAACCATTGATGAAGCTAGAAATCTACTTCATTACACTCAAGTTGAATGCTTAGATTTTATAACTCAAATAATAGAAGAAAAAGATGTCGAAAGGCCACAATAAACCATCGAGGGAGGTTAAAAAAAATCCTCATTTAATCAATAGAGAAATTAAAGCCACTGAGGTTAAATTAGTTATTGAAGGTGAAGAACCGGAAGTGATGTCATTTAATGAAGCAATTAGGTTAGCTGAATCTCAAGATAAAGATTTGGTTCTAGTTTCAGCTAGTGTTAGTCCACCAATTGTTAAATTGATGGATTATTCAAAGTATCTTTATGAGTTAAGTAAAAAAACACAAAGCAAACCAAAACCAATGAAAGAGGTCCGGTTTACTCCGAATACTGATGCCAATGATTTGGCCTTTAAAACCAAACACATTATCGGGTTCCTTGAGAAGGGACATAAGGTTAAAGTATTTGTGTTCTTCAAAGGTCGAGAAATGACATACAAAGAACGAGGTGAAAAACTTCTTTTAGAACTTGCTGTTGCATTGGAGGAATATGCTACGGTTGAAAGTATGCCAACGATTGATGGTAAAAAAATGAATATGTTCCTTAAGCCAAAAACAAAATCCTAAATGGGTTAAGATGAAAAAAAATGATTCATTAAGGAGTGCCTTAGTAGGTAAGATAAGACAGTTACAAATGATAGTAACTGTCTTTGTATTTACACTCGTAGTAATGCTATGCTGGACAACTACTGACCTTGAAATAACAGAGATACAAGTTTCTGCTTGGGGTGCCAGTGAGATAGGTTGGATTTGGAATACATCAGTGGTTCTTGTATCATTAGCGATTTTATTTAATGTTATTTACTGGATTCATAACCATCAAAGAATGGTTAGTAAAAAATTGTTTTATGGATTATTTATAATTCCATCGATTTGTTTATTGATGGTCGGATTATTCCCAACAGTTAAATATGATTTATTACATAATATACCAGCTGTAATTTATTTTACTACATATCCATTAATAATATTCCTGATGGCTTTTCTTAATAGAAAGGAGTTCCATTACAGGGAGTGGTTAAATCATTTAATAATAAGTGTGATAATGATTATTTTACCATTAATTTTCATTAAGGTATTCAATGGTATGGCCATATCACAGATACTACATTCATTTATCGTAATAATTTGGAATATTAATATACTAGGAAAACATGGAGTTAAAAAATAAAGTTCAGTCTACAGTAGATAAAACAATCAAATACATTTTTCAACTTAACAATCAAATTGTTGAATTTTCGTATATCGACAATAATTCTGGAAAAGATATTATTTGTGTTCCATGTCAAACCATGTGTAACATGAGTTGTAAGTTTTGTCACCTAACTGACCATATCGGAAAAATTTCTTTGAAGGATATGACTGCCGATGAAATCATAGAGGGTACTAAGTACATCATTGAAGATTTAAAATTGGGTGATAGAACTATTTTAATATCCTATATGGGTTGCGGTGAGCCTTTAGATAATATCATTGGTGTAATCAACAGTATGGTGTTATTATCAAAAGAATACGGCGTTGATAGAATCAGATTTGGTTTAGCAACAATGCTCCCAAAAAAGAGATGGGTTGAATTCTTCCAATTGGTCGAACGTGCAAATTATAATGGTTTAAATTTAAAGATACATTTATCATTGCATTTTGTTGATGATACACAACGAAAAGAATGGATGCCAGCAGCATTAAACATTGATGCATCACTTAGTGCATTAAAATTTTATCATGAAATAACTGGTAATCCTATTGAAGTACATTATACAATAATGGATGGTGTTAATGATTCCAAATCGGATATCGTAACCTTAGCTCAATTAATCCCAAAGTACTGCACAATTAAATTTATGCGATATTCTGAGAAAGATACGTTAGATACTAAAGCAACCTCTGTTTCATTAATCAAAACACACATGGATTATTTATCTAGCTGTGAAAACAAGGTTGAATATTATGAACCACCGGGTATCGATATCGGTTCAAGTTGTGGTCAATTTTTATTAGATTTATAGTTATGAAAACATATGGTATTATTGTCAAATTAGGTGTATCAGATAATGCTGAGTATCCAGATTCTAGTGCAGGTAATTCATCAAAAACTGGATTCTTTATTGAAAAACCAGAAGTTGGTAAAGCTTTCTATTTTTATGAAGATGAAGAAATGAATTGTTTATTCAGAACATCACGGATTGTAGAAATTATAAAGGAGACTGACACCGATATTACTTTTAAAACAAATAATTCAGTTTATCAACTTACCTTTAATCTATTTGATTTATAATCAATGGAAGAATTAGTAATAAAATATTTGTCAGAAAATTATTGGGTAAGTCATTATCCAGACATTAATACTATTCGAGATTATGAGAAGAAAAATAAAATCTATTCAAACGAATTATTAGATGAAATAACCGAAATGTTTGATATAAGTCAAATTACAGCTAGGGCTTGTATTGAAATTTATATTTATGATATCTGCACCACTTTTGATATGGAGGGTTTTTGGTCATTAAAACGCCATCCAAGGGGTTGGACATCATATATAGACGATGTCATAGATGTCCAACCCATGGCAATACCACATGGAAATTTATTTCACTTAGATTATGTATACCAAGCACAAGCGATTGGTAGAGAAGATAGAACACCAGAAATCCAAAGAATACAGGATTTAAATGATATGATGAATAGATTACGTCGAGATATGGCTGATAGGTCTATGATACCATCACAATTCTTTACTAATGACCAAAATTAGTTACTTTTTATAGGCTTTGTAAGGTATTTATTATTGAATCCGGTTAGGGTTTAAAAATAAAATGTGATAATGTTGTGTAAATCAATTATTATTGCTAAATTTGTAAAGTTATTGTATTGATGTTTGATAAACTGAAGACCAGAAAAGGTAAACTAGAGAATAATATTAGATTAGAATTGGAAAGTAATTCACCTAAGCTAAAAAACATCATCCAAGCAGTTGATGCTTACCAAAAAGATGGTGAAGATACAATAGAAAAGCTCAAAAAAGCCAAAAAAATTGATATGGCTAAGATTAATGGAGCTCTTAAACAAACAATACATGCTCATGGCCCTATCACTAAAGAATTGATTGGGTCGGCAGGGAAAAGAATATATGGGGCCTTAATTGTGAACCCAAACCAAGAAGTTAAGAAGCCATTAAGGGTTTCTTTGAGAGATGTTTTAATCGGAATGACAATTGGGGCAATAGTTACCATAGTCACTCTACAATTTTTATAGATAAATGAACAAACCAGAAATCGAATTCTCAGAATTCATTCAAATGGCTGACAAGCTAGAAATCCGTGTTGGGCTAATTACAGGTGCTGAACGGATACCAAAATCCAAAAAATTATTGAAGTTAAACGTACAGTTTGGTGATGAAGTCATTAAAACTTGTGTAACTAATTTAGGTGAAAAATTCGAACCAGAAAAATTTCTTATGGTTCGAATGCCATTTATTATGAATCTAAAACCATCGGTTATGATGGGTATTACCAGTGAAGTAATGATTATGGTTGGTGAAACCAACTCTGGTGATGTTGAAATAGAAAATTGGTCAATAGGTTCAAAACTCATGTAATCATGAAACACCCAAAAGTAATTGCCTTCACTAGGAATTTAATCAATGAAGGGTTAAAAGAAATTCATAATCCTAATCATATTGATAAATTTAAACGCATGTATTCACATGATAATTTAGATAGACCTTTAGACGAAATCGTTGAGAATATGAGTCCAGATAAATTGGAATTTGCTTTGACACAAATTGAAAACTCTATCGAAAAAAATTAATTATGAATTTTATCATTAAAATTGGTAGGTTTTTTCAAGAAATGACCAATCCGGTCTTAAAGTGTGAAAGACTCGGCCACAAAATCCTTACTAAGGAAATTAAGATTCGAAAATCCACAAAAAGGGTTTGGGATAGAGCAATTGTTGAAGATTTTAGTGCAAAAAAAGATATTTGTACTAGATGTAAGAAATACCATCCAAAACCATATTCCTTGAAGTATATTGATTCTTTTACGTCATGCTCAATGCCTACCAAAAAATGGGATGAGATACGTATTAATGGATATGTTGAATTATAAAATTTTATCTTAAATTATGAAACTTTTGAAGAACACCGAACTTTGGAATAAATTACAAAAATTCAATCTGGATGACCCAACGTCTGAATTCTCTCTATCACAAAGATTATCCAGAGAAAATGGTTGGTCGGCAAATTATTCTAAAAGAGTGATTGAAGAATATAAAAAATTTCTTTATCTATCAGTAATTGAAAGAAAATCATTAACACCATCTGATGAAGTGGACCAAGCATGGCATTTGCATATGTTATATACTGAGTCATATTGGAATGACTTGTGTAATGAAATCCTAGGGATGAAGTTTCACCATGGTCCAACTAAAGGTGGAACTAAGGAAACCGAAAAGTATCTTGACCAATATAATAAAACGTTAGCGTTGTATCAAGTTACATTTGGTAAAAAAGCTCCAGAAGATATTTGGCCAAGTGCTGAAAAAAGATTCTCACAGACTAAATTTCAACGAATTAATTTAAATGAAAATTATGTGTTGAATAAATCTAAGGTTAAAGAATACATGACGGTATATGTATTAACGCCGTTATTAGTCATTATAGCGTCATTATTCATGTTTGCATCTAATATTGATTGGGGTAAAACATTTCTACTGATATTGATTATTGTTGTTGCAATTTTTATCATTAGGGGAATCTATCGTTATATTAATAGAAATAATCGAGGTGGTGGTTCCAGTTCCGGTGGGTCAAGTTCATCAACTGGGTGTTCTGCCATGGGTTCATTCTTTGGTTGTAGTGGATGCAGTTCTGGTTCAAGTGGTTGTGGAAGTTCTTGCGGAAGTAGCTGTGGTGGTGGCTGCGGTGGTTGTGGGAGTTAAATTAGGATATTAGAAATTTTATTTGTATATTTGCATCCTAACCATTAAAACCAATACCATGTTTGATAAAAAAATCGCTGAACAACACTTAAACAAATTATTACAAGAATATAATATAAAAGTAGTTAAGTGGAGTGTTACTTCTTCTGGTTGTGCTTGGTGGAATAGAAATGAAATTAAGATTCCTAAACCAACTAATTCAGACCGTTTTGCTGTCTGCATGCATGAGGTTAAGCACATTATTGATGGTAACAAAGGTAAACGATTTGAGCAAGAATTTGCTTGTGATATGTATGCTAGGGAACAATTAATTTTCCTTGGGTTTGATGGTGTTGAGGAATGGGATAAAAGAACCAATTGGCATTGTCTTAGCAGAATTGCTATGGCGGTCAACCGAGGATTAAATGTTGGTAAAATTGGTGAAGAAATTCGCACTTGGTTTCATGATGTTAATTTTGATGAGTGGCATGCCATGAAGGTTTTTGTTAGTCATTCTAAAACCAATAAAAAAGGTTATAATATTTCATTAACACAAAACATTACCAGAGAAGAGATTGAGTTTCTTTTGAAGGAAAAAGGGCTTATAATTGAGAAATCGGTTGCAGATGATAGCACATATAACCATTGGATTGTCAAGCGACCTAATGAACACTATGGACCATTCTTCGCAAATTTAACTCAAGTAATAAAACATTACGAATTAAAAGTATAAATTATGGTTGATTTAATTCAAATGACCTCAAGAATGTTCTATCGCAGTTTTGTTGTTGCAATGGCAGTACTAATCTGGGACCAAAGTGCCTATTGGGGTATACCACTTGGTTTATTGGTTGGTTTTGGTAGCGAGGCAAGAAAATTAATTGGTAAGGAATGAATTGTCCGTTTTGTAATGCCGACCTAAGAAATGAAGGTCCTTGGGGATTTCTTGCTGCTCACCAATCTGGTGAAGTAATAGGTCACACTTATAGATGCCCAAACCATGAAGGTTTTACTGATGAGGAGTCAGCTGAAGAATATTTGAGGGTTTCAGGACAAACGCTTGAGGGTTTAGGGTTATCATCATGGGAAGAGCTTACTTGTGAGAGTTCTATGCATAGCGTATCCGGTTCTTTCTATACTGATAAAAGAGAAGAATTACATAATGGATACCCTTGTTAAAAATTTGTTTATGAAAAATAATGAAATAAAAAATATCTTGCCTGATGGCTCAATTGAAGGTGAAACCTTCAGTGGTAAAGATTACAAAGGCGAACACCCACGTCCAAAAGATAATGAAACATATGCTGAATATAGAGCGAGAGTTGATGAGTGTAAGGCTAATGGTTTTAACTTAGGTGATTTGAGTTGGAGCAATTGGACAAATTATTGTATGGGTAGTGGAAGCTATGAAGGTGTTGATTCTAATGATATCATCGAATAAAATCAATTAATGAAATGAGTATAAAAATATGTCCTAAGTGTAATAACAAATCCTTGGTTAAATCCCCAACAGGGAAAGTTATGCAATATAGACTTAGTACTCAAATTCATATTGCTGATGAACATAAAATGATTTGCTTATTTGATGGATGTGGCTATAAATCAAATACAATTAGAATTAATACTAAGATGGGTGCTAAATTAGCTAAGCCTTGGTGGAAAAGAATTTTTAGTTAAATAATAAAAAATAAATTTGAAATTATGGGTTGGTTAAGCAGATTATTCGGCAAAAAACAAGAGCCAAAAAAAGAGGAAAAACATTCATGTTATGAATCTCGTGCAAGACATGATGAGAGAAATAAGCATCGTATAAATAATTATGGTAATACACCATCAAATAATGATACATTAGACCCTACTAGTCTTTTGAATCCACTGAATCCATTAAGTCCATTTTCTGTTTGGGAAACCACTGAGAATGACCATTCATCGAACAGCAATCATCATGAAAGTTCATCCAGACATGAGGATTACAGTCCTAGCCATGACAACCATTCAAGTCATGATAGTTCATATGATAGCGGTAGCTCATCCAGTAGTGATTCCTCTAGTTATGATTCTGGCAGTTCTTCTGATAGTTCATCTAGTTCATTTGACTAGTAAATCATCCGATGGAAAGAGATTTCGAAATACTAGATAAATATAAAGACTATAAACTGTATCGACTTAAAGATGGTGGTATTGTTTGGGCTGATAATGCTGGTTGGTTGGGCTGTAGTTTCGATTCAGAAGAAACCGCCAAATACTTTATTGATAGAAAAAAATTATTCACCGATAATTTTTACAACATTATTAATGAGGCCCAAGTATTGGCCAATAAAGAAAATAATGGATACGTATCCATTGAAATAATTAATACCTTTGAAACAATACGATAATATGGAAACAACTAGTTTAAAATCATTTCATTATTTGGAAAATGGGGAAGTAACATTTTCAGTTATTGATACTATTAAAACAGAAAAAAAATTAGATGCCGGAGTCTATAATTTATCATACTATGCTTATCCTAAGTATGTGAATATCTTAACTAAAATTTCGGATGAAAAAATCCATGAAATTCATAATTTTCCTGATAAAGGTAAAATAGATTTATTTTTTACTTCATTCTTTTCTGATAAAATGTCAGAAACAATAAAAGAATTAGGTTTTATGCATAAAATTGGTCTTTTGTTTCATGGTAAAGAGGGGACTGGTAAGACATCAATAGCAAAACATTATTATAATATGGCAATTGAAAAACATAATGCCATAGTGTTTTATATAAATACATATAATGAGGATTTTATCCGCTGTTGGGAATTCATTTGTGATATAAGGAAGATTCAAAATAATCCGATATTTGTTATTTTTGAAGAATTTGATGGCTTCATTGATAAAAACGTAAATCAATTAAAATCAATTCTAGATGGTAACTTATCAATAACGAATTGTGTCTTTTTTGCATCAACAAATAACTTTGATAAAATTCCTAACGAAATAAAAAATCGTGAAAGTAGATTTAAGTTTGTAGTTAATATTGAAGGAATTCAATTGAAATCTGATATTATTAATATCCTCAGTAAAATGCTAAAAGATATTATTACTGAGGAAGAAATCGACAAATTTTCAGAAGAATTATCTGGGAAAACATTAGATGAAATAAAACAATTTTGTTTGGATAAAATCATGGAGTTACCAGTATACGAAAAGACCAGAAGTAAGCTCGGTTTTAAAAAAATGGAAAAGCATTAGGATAATTCGATTTAAGTTAGTATATTTGCATTATGTTTGAAGAAAAAATTATCGAAGCACTTAGTAACACAAAAATCAAAACTGAATTGATAGTATATGATTTTGATGGAACCCTAGTGGATACCCAAATGCCTGAAACTGGCAAAATCATCTGGAAAGAAAAAACTGGTAACGATTGGCCACATATTGGTTGGTGGAGTAAACCAGAATCTCTGAGCACAGAAGTATTTGACCAACCACTTATCAGTAGTGTTGTATCTGCTTACAAAAAACATATTCTTGAGCCTAATGCTATGAACATTATGCTTACTGGCCGTCGTAAAGAGGTAGCTAAACAAGTTCAAGCTATCCTAGATTCTTATGGGTTGAAATTCGATGCATACATGTACAATTACGGTGGAGAAACTGCTGATAACAAAATGCAACAGTTGGAAGGTCTCTTGAAAAATAACCCAAGTATTCAAAGCATCATAATGTATGATGACCGTGATGAGCATATCCCAAGATTTCAAGCATGGGGTGATAACCTTGTAGCTAAAGGCGTGATTAAAAAGTTTAAGATAAATCATGTTCTTGGGCCTCACCATGGCGAAACCCCTTAAAATTCAAATTAAACAATTTATGAAGAATATTATAATATTATCATCAGTAATGTTATTTGTTACCGGATGTAGTAAATGCGATACTTCTATGTGTCTCTTTAAAAAAGGTGATGATGTGGAAATTAAGAACAAACAATTTCATGATGACGCAGTAGTACTTTCAGTTGATTGTGGCTGTGTTTATGAAATTTCTTATTACAGTTATTTAGGGACCAAAAGACATAGAATTGTCGAGGAGGTAGAAATTGAAAAGGATTAAGAGTAAACATTATTGGGCATTGTATCATGGGCATAAGTTACCACGCAAAGTAAAAAAGGCTTTGTTAGGTAAACGGATGTCTACTTGTGCAATCAATAGATTACTTAATCAAGTAACGTTAGGACCACCAATTAAGACGATGTATGAACGAAGGGAGATTTTACCCTTTGCATTTTGTCCAAAATGTGGGTGTTCTGAGTATCGTGGTACTGGGAACTTAACTACTTATCCAGAACACTGGGAGAAATTTAAATGTGTACGCTGTAAAACATTAGTTGGATACATAGACAATAGCCCTTTTATTCATGCGCTTGAGTGTAAGCATTCAGGATATGACCCAAGTTTTTAATTTATTTTATGAAATTAAGAAAAGGTAAAAAATTAATTTTTAAGGACCGGACTGAAGTTATAATTTCAGCATCTAATAATAGAATCACAGGTATGGTCGTTACTGATGGTAATGAATATAGTACTGATTTTATCATGCGATGGTTAGAATTTGGATTCGTTAAACTTAACTAAACTCATGAAATTAATCAAAAAAGCATTTGAATGCACATTCAATGAATGGTACGATGTAGAGTCACTTGGTGTGACTAGACATCATGAAACTGATTGGATTCATTCTATGGTTATTTACGCCGAAACATCTGGTAAGGCAAAAATTGAATATCTTTATAATATTCAAGATTATGATAAAACTTTCATTGACGTTAAAGTTCGTAGACGAAAAGGTGTAGACCTAGTTAGTCGACCACAACACCCAATGCTATCTAGTATTTCACAAGAACAACAACGTAAGATGTTACATGCTGTTGGTTATGATGAAAGAAGACCAGAATCAGTTGGTTATCGAAATTATTTCCAATGTAAATCTGATGATGATTGGGATGCATTAGTCCTTCTAGGCTTAGCAGAAAAAACAGAAACTACAACTGGTATGCCTTATTATTTTTTGACTGATTTGGGTAGAGAAGTGATTTGGAGCCGGATACCAATTCAAAGAAATCAATTAGAAATTGTTGAAGCTTAATATGAAAAAATTAAAATTTTATAAAGAAACCAGTGGTCGATGGTACATTGATTTACCAGAGTGGCAAGGACCAAAAGCAGACCTTGAAATGGTTGAGGGTGCAGATACAATGTTAAATGTTTTGTCGGAAGGTAATGACCATGTTTGGTTGATACTATCAGAGGAAGAATTTGATGGTTCTGATAAGATAGAATTCATTCGTATGGCAACCGAAGTGAACAATGGTGCATATTATTCTTTAAAAAACTACATGGGGATTGAGATGAATATGCAGATGTGGTTATGTGATGTAACTAAATTTGTTTTTGGTGGATTTCCAGAGATTATTTACATGGCGAAAGAAAGTCTTTAAAATTATCATTGTGGTATTAATAAATTTATCATAACTTTGTAGTATGGAAGCTTTAAAATGCCCAGAATGTGGAGCACATAATGATGGTGCTGCACCAGTGGATGGTGGAACATATTCACCAAAAAAAGATGATATATCACTTTGTATGTATTGTGGTTCAATAAATTTATTCAATGATGATTTAACTATCAGGCCGATACCAAGTGAGTTATTACTGGAAATTAAAAAAAATGAACCAGAGACATATGAAACTTTAATGAGTGCCGTGATTTACATTAAAGCTAACAAGAAACAAATTAGGGCTAATACCACTGGGTGGAAAGGTGACAACCCAACAGAATAACACGAAGTTTGAATTAATTTAAATGAAACTTGTTGATGAAGGATTAAAAAAGGTTTTTGAGAGAAGTAATATAACTTGTTTTTTGAAAGCATATGCTCACATGATTAACAGTGGATGTTATACTCGTGCTGAAGCTATGAGTAATGCTTTATATTATTTTGATATTAATAGTATTAATGATTATGATTTGATTATAATCAAAAAAACTAATAATACTCGTGATATGAAGATTCGTGAGGGTGAAATTACATCTAATATTCAGTTTTATGATAGTATTGAATTTTATAAGTTAGGAGATGTTCCACACCTTAATGGATATATTGCTTTTTGTTTAGCACATGAAAATAAAGATGTGAGTATGCTTCATGAGGATGCTTATACTAAGGTACTTGAAATTGATAATATCAATGTGGTTGATTTTGATTTTATAACTCAAGGCTATAAAGGACTTATTAGTAAAACAATTATTGAACATTGTAATTATTCAGTGAGAGCGGGTGTTATTGGGGAAGACAATGCGATGGAAGAAAGGATTGAAGATGCCCTAGGATATGATGATGTTGAAGGTGAGGAAGCACCCGACGAAGAAGTTGAAAATGAAGTAGATTTTGATGTCCATACTGATATGGACGGCATGGTAAGGATTAGAAGACCACGAATGGGACGTATGGTACCAATTCGTCCAGATTTGAGGAACCTAGATGAATATTTTGTTTGGGATGAACAACAGAATGATGTTGTTGAACATCGTTATAATGCACAAGAATTTGCTGATAGAACTGAAGAACAAAGAAGAAGAGAACTTGATGAATATAGATTGAGAAACCCAGCGGTATTTGATGAAAATACTGATGAGGAGATTGAATCAGAAAGAAACCGAGAAGCTTCAATGCAAAGAATACACGAAAGTCTTGATAGAATTCAAGACATAATAAGAGGAAGAAGAAATGATTAAAATAAATGATATATTGGAAGGACAACTACTTTTTAATGCAAGTGGTTCTGCTTATTTAAAAAGTAATAACCTTCCAAAGGACATATATGTCCACAAAAAGAATACGAATAAAGGATTACATCTTGACCAAGTTAAGATTGAAATAATTGCTGGTAAGGGCCGACCAATTGAAGGTAAGGTAATTGAAGTTGTTAAACGATTCAAAGAAGAATTTGTTGGTACACTTCAAGTGTCTGACAGATACGCTTTCTTGGTACCGGATAGCAATAAGATGTCAACTGATATCTTCATACCTTTAAATAAACTTAAAGGCGGAACGGATGGCCAAAAGGCCGTTGGTAAAATCACCAATTGGAAAGACGATGCAAAATCACCAAATGGTGAAATCTTAGAGGTTTTAGGTAATGCTGGCGAAAATGAAACTGAGATTCATTCTATTTTACATGAGTATGATTTACCATATAAATTTGATGAAGATGTAGAAGCCGAATCAAATTCTATTCCACTTGAAATCCCTGAAGAAGAAATCGCTAAGCGTAAAGATATGCGAGGCGTTCTTACATTTACAATTGACCCAGAAACTGCTAAGGATTTTGATGATGCCCTATCACTTGAATGGATGAATGGTAAAATGGTTGTTGGGGTTCACATTGCTGACGTGAGTCACTATGTAAGACCTGATACCGGATTAGATAAAGAAGCATACAAAAGGGGAACATCAGTTTATCTAGTTGATAGAGTTGTTCCAATGCTTCCTGAGCGATTATCTAATGGCTTATGTTCCCTTAGACCTCATGAGGATAAATTATGCTTTTCTGCCATCTTTACACTGGACCAAAATGGTCATGTTTTAGATGAATGGTTTGGAAGAACTATCATACACTCTGATTGTAGGTTGACTTATGAGCAAGCACAAGAAATGATATTATGTGAAAGTACATTCGCATCTCAATGCCCAACAGTTATTGGTAGTAATATTACTGATAAAGTAATGGAGGCAGTTAAAATATTAGATAAGACAGCAAAAAAAATGCGTAAACAACGATTTACAAGAGGTTCAATATCTTTTGATAAACGTGAGGTATCATTTAAGTTGGATGAAAATTCTAAACCAATTGGAATTAATTTCAAGGAAGCGAAGGATTCAAATAAATTGATTGAAGAATATATGCTTCTTGCTAACCGTCGTGTTGCACAATTCCTCAAATCAAAAGGACCATGCGTTAATAGAGCACATGATGAACCGGACCCAGCTAAATTGGAGAGTCTAAAATTATTTATTGCACCACTTGGTTATACAATCAAAACGAATAGTCCTGAAGAAATTACCAGAACACTCAATCAATTACTATTGGATGTTAAAGGAACGCCGGAGGAAAATATGATTAGCAGCCTTGTTGTTAAATCAATGATGAAAGCAATTTATACTGCTGATAACATTGGCCACTATGGTTTAGGCTTCGAGCATTATGCTCACTTCACCAGCCCAATTAGAAGATACCCAGATGTAATGATTCACCGAATGCTTGGTAGATATCTGGAGGATAAAACCGTAACAAATAAAGCTAGGTTAGAAGGAAAATGTGCTTACCTTTCTGAGAGAGAACGTAAGGCACAAAAAGCCTCAAGAGATTCAATTAAATATATGCAATGTGTTTACATGGCAGATAAGGTCGGCAAGATTTATAAGGGTGTTGTCATTTCTGTAGCAGACTATGGTTTATTCGTTGAGATGCCGGAGGTTGGTTCTGAAGGTATGGTAAGAATTTCTGAAATAGGTGGGGACACTTATATTGCAGATACTGATAATCATTGTATAAAAGGATATAACACAGGTCAAGTTGTTAGGCTTGGTGATGAGGTTGATATCGTTGTTAAGGCTGTTGATGTTGAAAAGAAAATAATTGATTTAATGTTAGTTAGATTATGATGTACGAGATATACAAAAGTGATAAAACTGGTATTAAACAAATTAAATTAGTTAGTACTGGTGAAATAATAAGTGAGGGTGATTATTTGTTATCAACCAAATATAATAAAAAAATTGGTCCCGTTGTATTTGATGATGTTTTAACTGGGACTGATAAATTTTGGGGTAAGTGGTATGATAGTCATGTTAGATGCCCAGATGGTATTTATCATTTATCAGAAATAAAAACTCTTAATAAAGCATCAAAATATTTGTTGATTGGTTTATGATACTAGAAAAAAGATTTAGAAACTTAAAAGCAATTAGTACTATTAATATTTGGGTTATACCAGTTATTATGTATTTAGTACTTAAATTTTCTGGAACCCATTTAAAACATGAGTGGATTTGGTTTGTATTTATACCAATTCAATTTATTTTTTGGGTGTTATTTAACTGGAAGATTGCATGGAAGAAGAAATAAATAAAGTAGTTGAAGAATTACAAAAAGGATTTATTGTTATTGGTGACACGCACGGAAATCATAGATTTATTTCACATAGAATTAAGTCTTTGAAGTTAAGTAATTTTATTTTATTACATGTCGGTGATTTTGGTGTTGGTTTTGAAAAGAATCATCACACGGAGCTGCTTGAATTGAGAAGATTGAATGATACACTGGCTAGTTTTAATTCACACTTGTATGTAATTAGGGGTAATCACGATGACCCAAATTATTTTACTGGTGAACATAACTATAGTCATTTACACTTAATGCCGGATTACTCAGTTATTGATGTAAATGGTGATAAGATATTGATGGTTGGTGGTGCTGTTTCTATTGATAGAAAACAACGTAAAAATGATATGTTGGCTAATTCAGTAAAAGGTATTGACCAACCAAGTTATTGGTATGATGAGATTTTTAAATTGGATGTGGATAAATTGAAAGATTTAGAAGACATCACATACGTAGTAACCCATTCATGTCCAAAATATGTTTCACCAATTAATGATTTCAATAATCATTTTGGTAGCCATGGAATGTTAGTTGAACACTTTGTTGTTGAAGGTGATTCAACATTGAAAAATGATTTGAATATTGAACGTGAAGATATTGCTACTATGTATGATATCTTAGTTCAGAAGAATAAAATAAAAAAATGGTTTTATGGTCACTTCCATACATCGAATGCGGAGTACTATGGAGAAACTGATTTTATTACAGTGAATATTAACCAATTTTATAATGTTATTCAATAGATGGATACTGATGTTACTTGGCAATTAGCTAAAAAAGAGGAAAATATTTATGTATCCTCAAAAGAAATATTATGGCTTAAATCTGGACCAAAGAAGTTTAGATGTGTTCATGATATGATTAAGGTTGGGCTTCGTTTAGAAATGGTTTGTATTAATCAATATGGATATAGTTTTAGGACTGCTAAGGTAAAAGAAATACTAAGCATAAATAATACTGTTGATTGTATTACAATTCATTTTAAAACAAGATTTGATGAATATAAATTATACTTCGGTAGTAAGGAATATTTTGCCTCGGAAAAACATTTTGATGAACTAAGTAATTTTTTTGAATAATGGATGATAAAGCAATAATAAGAAGATTCATAACGAAAAATTATGATATTGAATTTACCAACACTGTTGTTATAAAGGATAAGTATGGCCGTGGTGAACTCAGTGGCGTTTTTACTTTAATTTCTGAAACATCAGATGTCTTTAACACCAATACTACAGATATTTGTAACGATTGGTTTAACAAAAAAGTTAAAGAGATGACTAATGAATTGCAAGTATATTTATCTCGCTATCGAGTTAGACTTGGATTAACCAATTGGGAAGTTATAGATAAGGATGGTAATTTATTTCAAATTACGGATATGGTGAAGAAATTTGAAGATAAGTATTCAGAAAAATTTATCAGAGCAATTTATAATGATTGGAAAATCAATCTAGTAAATATTAAAAGTGAAGAATTAATCAGAAATGCTGGTAAAATCAAAATTAATTAAGTACTTTTGCATTAAATACCCAATAAAATCATGGACAAAATTTACATCCCTAAACGTTTAAACTGTGGCTATAACAAGCGTGGTGATACCTATTCAGGTAAACTAGCATATATCATTTATTGGGATGACAAAGGAAAACTCAGAAAAGAAAATTCTTGGAGAGGTTGGATTGAAGAAGAACTTGGTACCAACGAGTATGATAATGTTCCTACCGAAGGATTTGTTTTAAATCGACCAGTAGGTGGTGTTAGACAAAGTTATGGTTGGGATGCTAGGATTGAAAAAGTGAGAGTGTTTGACCCAAGGGGTTTCGAAATAGAAATCACAATGGAAAATTTATTATTCATTCTGCAAGAAACCAATTCAATTGTTGGTAAAGGTCTTGAGGGTGAATTTGTTTATGGTTGGGCCGGAACTGCATTAATTTTAATGCCAGTTAAATCTAAGGAATATCAAGATTCAAAAAACTATACTACTTTACAAAGTACTAAGGTTGGTAAATCAGATATGGTACCCGGTTGTACCTATACGACCAAAGATATGGATAAATTACTTTATCTTGGTAGGTTCGATTTTTATGGTACTGAGAGTTGTATGCTTGATAATGTTTATTCTTATCAAACATCAATCAATAAAGTTCATATTTTTAAAAATCTTAATTATGTTGAACCACAACCGGACCCAGTTTTTGAAACTGATGAAGAAGAGGAAGCATATTACGATGCACAAGAATATATAACCCATAACACTTATGACAAATATATTACGCATAAGGGTTTCACTAAAATTTCTGTTCGTAATACAGACACACCAGCTGATGATTATGCTGATTTATTGGAAGAATTTTATCAATCAGAAAAAGGTAGTGCTCCAAAGCAATTACATTTAGTACCAAAGCAATTACATGAAATCCTTGAACCAGTAAGTAGGGATACTATGTATGATAGGGATAACAATACTGAATATTATAGGATTGAAAATGGTAATTTTGTAAAATTTAGTATATCCGAAGAATGGGATTGGAGTTATAACTCAAAAGAAAATACATTTAAAGGTTATAGCTTAAGTACAGGAAATGATAAAATTAGTTTAAAGGATGGTAGATTAATTTCTAAATATGTGTATGATTCTAGGAATAAAAAACCAAAATATTATACTATTGAAGAAATAAAAGCTATGGAATTTTTTGATTTAATTGTTGAATTGGAAAGTGGTAAAATGGTTCCATTTAATGAATTTGGTTTTTAATTATGAAGCAACAACTATACATACCGAAACGAATTAATGTTGGCTTTAATGAAAGAGCTGACACCTATAACGGATTATTAGGTTATGTTATCTATTGGGATGACAAAGGTAAGCTTCGTAAGGAAGCATCATGGGAATCTTGGCGACATAAAGTTGGTGAGAAAAAACGTTATTGGGATAATAAATCAAATGAAGTTTATGGTGAAAATGTTGCACCAAGGGCATTTGATAATGTACCTACTGAAGGGTTCGTTTTAAATAAAGGTGTTGGTGGTCAACGTGAGAGTTGGGGCTGGAATGCTCGTAATGAGTACATCAGAGTCTATGACCCAAGAGGATTTGAATTTGAAATTAGTGTAGCTAATTTATTATTTATTCTACAACACACTTCAGCGATTAAAGGTAAGGGTCTTGAGGGTGAGTTTGTTTATTCGTGGGAAGGTAAGGATTTAATTCTACTTCCGGTTGATTGTTTTGAATATAGAGCATCAAATAATTTCACTAATTTACAGGTTAAAAAAATATCTGCTAAGGAAATGGAAGTAGGTCATACCTATTTAACAAAAAAAGAAGAAGAAGTTATTTATATTGGTAGATACCATTGGTATGAACGAACAACTAAATATCATCGTTTTAAATCAACACATGTGGGAAGCCGTGACTACATATACGCCAGAACATTAAATGTTGCTAAGAAACATATTTTTTGGAATGTAAAAAATAATAAATTTGTGTCAGAAAGTGGTTTTACTCATTTGGCAAAAAAAACTGGTACTTCACCTGTTGATAATTTTGCTGAATTGATAGATAAGCTAATGGCATCTACCAACGGCCATAGCCCAATCGGAGTTATTGCCAATATTATTAAACCAAAATTATCAACAGATGACTACAATAAATTCATTGTGGCTTTAGAAAATGATGATAAAACACATACGATTTATGGTATAATCCCAGTAAGAAACAATTATGGGTATTCTTATGGCCATAGAAATTATGTTAAAGGATATATTCTTATTCCGTTGTACGATTTTAGTTATAAAAATGGACCTAACATGGTTCCAAGTACAAAAGAATTTACTGATAAAATTTATGCACAACATGAGCTAGATTCATTGACTTTTAAACAATTGTCATTACAATTGGAAGGAGAAAAAGAATTAATAATAGTAGAACAATAAACAAAAAAGTAAGATGGCAATGGCAAAAGAAAAATCACCAACAGCGGATGAAAGAATCCAGAAATTATTTGATAAGGTTCAAATAAAAAAAGCAGAGATTGCGAAAGCAGAAAGACCTAATTGGTTAACCAATTGTACGTTTGGTTATGATGAAAATTCAGTAGGTAACAGAATGAATCTACATACAGTAAGTGATGTAGATAGAATTGTAAAAGCGACAGCATTCTTAATGCTAAATGCCGATGCTCATGAAAGAGCATGTAAGGAATTAGGTGTTGAATCTAAGTTTGAATGGATGGGATATCCGGTTAGCTCATGGATTGAAGATTTCAAGACTAGAATCTTCAAGATTAAAATTGCTGACAAGAAAAAAGAATTGGATGAATACGAAACCAAATTGAATAAATTGATTTCTCCTGAACGAAGGAAAGAAATGGAGCTTGATGATATTGAAAAAGGTTTAGATGATTAATCATTATGGTTTTTTTAGATGACTATGTCGACTTATCTAAACCACATAATTTGAATGAAATTGCAGTTGTAAACACATTTGGTCCAGCATATTTTTGTTATGTAAAAGAAGATAATGAGTTTAATTATATTTTTTTGCATAACTTGATTGGAGGGACAGTATATTTGCTTGGTTCAGCATTTCATGTGGTTAATCTTAAAACATATTATCATGGGGATTACGTTGATAATGGGATGAAGTATAGACTTGGTTTAGAGAAAATTTATTGTGAAACTTTTGAACAAATTAAGGAAGCATTAATAAACGAAATAAGTTGAAATGGTAACATTTTTAGTTTTAAAGTTAGATAACATTATAATGGGTTTTAGAGAACTATTTAATGCTAATCAAAATTCACCAACAGTAAAATGTTCGATTTTATTTGATGCAGCCTTAAATGATGAATTAATAAGACATATGGACTCTGGTGGAATAGTTTATGTTGGGGCTAAGACTTATCATATAGATTCTGTTCACAGAAGTAGTGTTAATCCACATTTATTGTGGTTGCAATTAAGGTTTTGTTATTATGAAAAAATTGAACAAATTAAAGGAGCATTAAAGGATGAAATTGTTAACTAAAAATAGAAAAGCATCATTCGAGTATAAGTTTTTAGAAACCTTTACTGCTGGTATAATGTTACTAGGTTCGGAAATAAAATCAATACGTAGGAGCAACGTGAATATAACACATGCCCACTGTTATTTTAAAGATGAAGAACTCTACGTAAAAGGAATGCATATCGCCGAATACAAAGAAAGTGGTACACACCAAAATCATGACCCACTAAGGGAAAGGAAATTGTTGTTGAAGAAAAAAGAAATTAAAACTCTTTTGAAGGCAGTAACCACCAAAGGAATTACCATAATACCAGTTGCATTAGTCATGGCAAATAATGGTTTGGTTAAGTTAGAAATAGCATTGGCACAAGGTAAAAAATTACATGACAAACGTGAAGATATCAAACGTAAAGATATTGAACGTGAAACACAAAGAAAATTGAAATAGTATTCACCCTCAAACAAAATTGTAAAATGGCAATGAGAGCACTAGTTATTACAGAAAGAATTACAAAAAGAGAAACAGAATCATTCAAAAAGTATCTACAAGAGGTAGATAATATTGACCGATTAACTCCAGACCAAGAATATGAAATTGCTCTTAAGGCTTATGCCGGAGATGAAGACGCTCGTACCCAATTGGTAACAGCAAATCTTCGTTTCGTTATTAGTGTTGCTAAGCAATATGCTAATAATACAATCAGCCTAGAAGACTTAGTAAACGAGGGAAATTTAGGTATGGTAGAAGCAGCAAAAAGATTCGACCCACACCAAGGATTTAAATTCATTTCTTATGCTGTTTGGTGGATTAGAAGAAGTATTTTCGAATACTTAACAAAACACTCACGAACAATAAGAATCCCAAGCAATCAAGCGGCTAATATCACTAAGCTTGGCGAAATTGTTGCCCTATTGGAACAAAAATTGGAACGTGCTGCCGACTTAGAAGATATCATGCTTTTGCCGGAGGTAGTTGAAGGTAAATTCAGTGAAAAAGATATTGAATTTTTCTTAGCCTTGGAAACGACTAACACATCATCATTAGACAAACCTTTTGGTGATGATGGTGAATCTACATTGATTGATACTATTGAATCAGATACATTTGCTTCATCTGATTCATATACCAATAAAGCTGATGAAAAATTCAATGCTGATGCATTGATTGGTTTATTAACGAAGGACATGCAAAAGTATGTCATCATGAGATTCTTCGGGTTAGATGGTGAAGAACCACAGGACCTAAGACAGATAGCTGATAGACTTAAAATTTCTCGTGAAAGGGCTAGACAAATAAAAGATAATGGTCTTAGAATCATTATTGAGAAATCTAAGAGTAAAAATCTTCGTTGGATGCTTGAGAAATAATGGCCTCTTTTTATTTTTCTGATGAATTTGGTGATGTTAAGTATATTGCCTTATCCGGCAATATAAAATATTATATTCAAACCAATGATTATTCTCAAAATCGTAGATATCATTCACGTCATAAACGTTATGGTTTTAAAGATAAAGCTGCTGCGATTGAAGCTATATTAAAATTAGCTAGTGATGATTATGAATATGCTTTTAATGGTGCTGGCCAACAAATCTATTGTAAGAATAAAATAACAGGTGTTTGGTGGACCAAAACATTTAACAAAAAAGGAAGGTGTACCGAATTAAAAACATCCGGTGGGGTTTATTTTAGTGTTAAATTAGACTCTGATAACAAAATCATAGAATACGAAGATTCAGACGGTAATTGGTGGTCAAAAGGTGTTTTATCAACTTCTGAATTATTATTTCCACCGATAGTATTTGGGGATTGTTATTCATTTATAAATGACGATAATTTTTAATATTTACATTATTTAGGTAAATGATTATAATTAATCATGGACCAATCAATGAATAAAATAATATTATCTTATTTGAAAAACACCTATCAGATAGATTATGAATCTTTAGCTCACTATCAAGTAGTGGTTAAAAACTCAAAATACTCAAAAGGTAAGATATCTTTTAGTGAGGTATTCAATGACATTCAAGAAGTGTTTAACATTTCAGTTGGCCATGCTGGTATACTATACGATAAATGGATTGATGAATCGGTTGTTAGCTTGGATAATAAAGTAGCTGATATACAATATCAGATTTACGAGAGAACTGGTAGTGCGCTTCTTATGAATGCTGACCAAGAAGTAATAAAGAGTGTTGTTGATAGCTTGGTTAATATGGTTAAACTTAGGGTGGTCCGTGATGTCAACAATGTGTATAAATTTAATGAATCTGAAATAAATTAATTATGAATAAAGAATTATTAGCATCATTACTTAATGGAAACGAATATGGTAATGAAATGAATGACGAGCAAGCATTGATTGCTAAGGAAAATAACTTAGTTGTTGTTCATGGAGCCTCAGATGATTTAATGATTATGCGTGGTGCCATTGATGATGAATTTGGTACTGAGGTTTATTTTGATGCTAAGGGTATCATTGGTAATGATTGTCATAATGAGGATTGTCCATGTTTTATCAAAAGAAAATCAGCCGGAAAGCTAGTTGAAGGAGTATTTGGGCCAAAAGGTAGGAACATCAGTTGGGAAATTCGTACTGAAATTCCTCATTCTAAATTTATAATAATGGAAGATGGTGAAGAATTTTGTGAAGGTATCGTCTTTAGTCTTGATGATTTGGGGTAGTGATTGATAGAACCACCGATAGCGTATTTAAATATTTAGATAGTTCATACTATGTAAATGTTGATTTCTTACTTCATCCAACAGACGTTAATATGTCACATTTATTAATAAATAAGAATTCTAGTAATGCATCACCAAGTCCATTCATAAAACATCCTCCTGTTGATTTAAAGAATGTTATTATTGATGTTCTGGAAATATTCGATTTGGCTTATTATAGAACTTTAAATATCATTACTGCGTGGATAGTAAGAAAAGTGATGAGAAATCACAGTTCACCAACAATGCAAAATTACATACCAAATGTAAGTAACCATCTTAATAAAGTTTATGATATCATGGACTTCATGAAAATGTTTCATTATCCGTAATCATGAATAAAGGAATTTCAAATATTGCACAACACTATCTGGATAAAACATATTCTTTTGATTTCGATAAATTAGTTAATGCTCCGCCATATATCGTTGGTAGTTCAAAAAATCACGAGCATTATCATAGTTATAATCTTTTTATCGATATATACCATCAAACACACCTTGAATTAGCTAAGGTGATTGTTGAAGTTATGGAAATATTTGCTCTTAAACATAGGACCGCTTTAGTTTTAGTTAAAGATTGGTCCCTTCAGAAGTGCCGGATTGAAATAGAGAAAACCAAGGACCCAATATTGGGGTCTTACGATTTGATTGCATATAGCTCATTGGAGAAGATTGAGCGTATGTTTAATTGGATAGGTCAGTTCAGCCAAAGTTAAGCACTAAATCTATTTTATGGTAATTTTCAATGGTTTTGCTGGGTAATTTTACTAAGTTATGGTATATTTATAGTAATATACGTAAAATCATGAAAGAATTCATTAAAAGCTGCTTATTAGAGGCAATAGGTAAGGAAAAGAAGAAAAAAGAAACTAAGGAACCTGTGAAAGACAGTGGGTCTCAGTATCAAAAAATTCAAGCCCTGTTATCTAATGACATATTCAATCACTCAGAGATAATCAGAAAACTTTGGGGTGATACTGAAGATGATGCCACTAATAGGTCTCTATTCCGTAAAAAGCTTAATAGAGAGGTTAATGATAATGGTAGTCCGTATCAATTTGATGATAGTGAGCTAACAAAAATTGCTACAATCCTTATGAATACTTCAAGTGAGATTAGGAAAACAGTTGGTAGACAAGGTAAAAGTTAAAATATTATAAAGCACTCAAACGAGTGCTTTTTTTATTCTTCCTCCTCAATTTTTTCACCACATTCTAAACACTTTCCTTCGTGTTCACATGGGTCATCGCAAATACATTTATCAGACGCTTTATTTGCTTTGATAATATTATCAGCGTTTAAAAAATGTAATACATCACCAAGACTATCCTGTGCTAGGATATAATTTCTTATTTCTTCGACTGTAAACGTATTTTTCATAACTTAGTTAACACAAATTTCTGCTTCTTCAACTACTTTACTAAATGAAACTAATTTCAATTTTTGGTTTTGAACTGGCACAAACAAAAGCATGTTTTTTTCTTTCCAGATAATATCAAAATAATCATTAGGGTCAATGGCCGGATACTCCAATAGATTTACAGCCCAACCATAATCTTGTTTGAAATAACATCCAACACAAGTGACAACCTCTTTATTTTTGGGTCCAGCTACTACGTTATCATTGGAATCATACCAATCTCCATCGGGTGCAACACAAACAATTTTTTGTCCAGTATAAAAAGGTGGAAAATTATTTATTGACATATTATATTATTTTAAAATTACCACTTAGCTGGTTTATTGTTTTCAAGACCAATGAATATTGCAATGAATGCAATCCATGAAAATATACAGAAAATTAAAACACCCTTTCTGTTACCAACAGTCCATTGCCTATTAGATTTTCTATAATCATATCGACCTAATAAATAGGAACAGATATATCCACTTAAATAAATTGTCCAGAATAACCACATAATTATTTTTGTTTAAAATCCTCTAGTGATTTAATGTAAAAATTTGTTTTAGTTGCCCAATCATAGTCAACCGGAACCCCACCCCAAATATTAAAGCATATTTGAATGTAAATGGCTCTATCGTCTTTCGATATCTTTTCCTGAGATTCAATCTTCATTACTTAGTTTCTTCAATTCGAGTATCAAGAATATCCTTATGTAGTTTCACAAGTGATTCTAAATAATATTTTTCAAGTTCAGCATGTTCTTCAAATGTAAGCCATGCCCAAACTTCACCGAACGATAAAATACCACCTTTAATATAAAATGCTTTATTACATATTTTCTCATGAAGCAAATTATCGTTTTCAAAAACATGCATTTCACCAACGTCATTATGATTATAATGAATCCCTGAATATTTTACAGAATTTCTATACTTTTTAAGATTATCTTGAGCCCAAAAATGTGCTTTGGTATTTTTATTAGTATCTATATGCCCAAATACCAAATAATCTGACTCGTCATATGAAATTTGTCGTAAATTATATCCAGTTGGGAATGTAGGCATATTAACTTTTCTTGCAAAGAATTGTACTGGTTCCTTACGTTCTCTTTTAACTTCCTTACCCCAAAAATTTTTACGATAAGTTGTAATTGTTTTGTATTCTTCCTTAAATAATGGAAATTTAATTATTGGTCCGAAGGATGAAAAAATTCTTTTGATTTTAGTATGACAAGTAATACTTGCACTAAAAAATGCTAATGGCGGTTCAGAATCGAATTTAAATACTCGCCCACGGGAACCATCTGGTGAAATACCCTCATTAAATTTAAAATCTTCAAAACCAGACTTATTTAGAACAGTTAACTGTTCATGCGACATTTGTATTCCCTCTGATTTGAAATCGAATTGAGAATTAGGGTTTTCAACCAATGCTTTAACTTTGATATGTTTGTTGTTATCACAGCATTGTTTAAACAACGTAATTAATTTTTCTTTGCTCATAATTCTTGATGAGGGTTTTACCCCTCGTAGTTTAATATTGTTTGTCCCAAACGGTCAATTGTTTGTATGGTCTAAGTCTTACACCAAAACCAAATTTAATGAACCCCGGCCATGCTACTTGTACTGTAGCAAATAAATTATTACAAAAATGGAACTTACCACCAAATGCAGCACCAAACATATAATCTTTATAATAACTTTTTGTGCGGTCATCGTAACTGAATCCACCAATGAAATCTAAATTCAATTCCAATTGTGCCCATTCATCAAATTTAATTCCAACAACACCACCAATACGGTCAGTTAAATAAGGGTTTGTTGTAATGTTGTACCCATACGAACCACCAACAACAATTTTATCATAAATTGGGTAGGTGACTTCAATTGTTGAATAAACTCCAACGAATGAAGCATCACAAGAAAGGTCAATTTGAGAACTAGCCTCAAAGGTAATCAGTGTTAAAAAAGCAAAAATTAGATTTTTCATAATATGGTTGTTTTAATAATGAGTAACAAAGATAATACAAATAAATCAATTAACCAAATTTTTTCATTAAAAATTTTCATTTACCCATTTATCCACGGATTCATAGTCGAATTGTTGGGTATTAAATAGCTTAACAAAAGCAATCATTTCATCCCTAGTATATAATTTATCTGGAAAAGCGATTACGGAGCCATCAGGCTTAACTTTAGGTATTAATCTACCAGTTGGTTCAGATGGTTCATCAAAGTTAGCGTTATCAGGGTTATTATAACTAGGAACCCAACCCCCAGACATTTCCTCAATCATTTCTAAGAAAACATGTTTGAGTGGTCGCTTTGCCTCATGAGCTTGAACAAATATTCTAACAAATGCCAATGGAATCCATGCATTTGGTGTGATTGTTTTATCAGTGGAAGCTATTATCTTGGGTTGCCTAGCAATGTTAGCAGTTAATACACCATTACCTTCACATTTAGAAACTAAATTATGTGTTGGTAAACTAACAATGGTATAGTCTCCTTCTTCAAGGGCATCACCATAATTGTTAGTAGTAATATAAATGTGTTGAGGTTCCCAATACTTTACACCATTGATGTTAAATGAATCTACATCATGACATATACCCATGTTACCAACAGAACCACCGGAACACTTTTTAATACAAAGCATTGGTAATCCCACCGCCTTTTCAGTTTGGGCTGTTTGGATATTAAATGTGCCTCTCATTGGATTAGTCTAGATTTAATTTTTTTCGCAAGATACTTCCGCCTTTTGTATTTAAGGATTCAAATAGAATGTCTAAGTAATCAAGCATTTCTTTGTTATGCGATTTCTTATATGATTGAATAAACGTAACAATCATTCGCAATATTGGTTTGCGATGACCATACTTTGTCATGGTATCAATTGTCTTTTTGATTTTATTGAAGGCAATCTTGATATCTGGTTTATCGTATTTTTTCATGATTATAAAAATTTTGAGAATTCAGCAGCATCAAGTGCATACGTTCTAATTATTTTACTTAATTTTTTCTTACCGTCATCAGTTAATGAACCTTCACCCCAATATATTTCACCAGCATCATGTAGTTGTTGAAATAGTTGAAATAATTCAACGTTATTTTTTATGACATCAGGGATAATAATATCATTGTCTGGAGCAATTTTAATCAAATTAATGATATCACTTCCAGCATCATTATTAGCTAGAACTGTATCTGCTTTAACCCTATCTTCTGGTGTTAAAAATCTACCTACAAAACAACCATCAGTTTCTTTACCAATAGTACTTCCACTGTAATAGCAACCATTTTGTTTGGTTATTTCACTTAGACCAAAACATCTTCTTTTTGGGTCTTCAACGTAATAAGCTAAATTGTCAGCCAATTGTTTACTCAATGATACTTCCATAATTCTTTTATTTATTATAAAAAATAATACTAACTGCAACCATAACAGTAATCATTGATATGATTATAACCAATGGTATCGCATGATAAAATCCTCTTACGAAACCATTAGAATATCCAGCCGAATATGATTTAGTGTCAACATTTAGTTCCGAGAGGTTAGATTTATTGATATCATCTAAATCTCTCATTAATTTTTTTTTCAACATAATTATTTTTTATAAACATTGATGAATTCAGTATGCAGTTCTTTAGTGGTCCAAGCATTATGGTTACCATCTATCCAGACATCACTATCTGAATTCCAAACCTCAAAGTATTGGTTTAACCAACAACCAAATAGATAAGCGATATGTTCTTTGGTATCATTTTCTGTGAATTCAAATGACTTATGTAATCGTGCTTCAAAATCAGCCAATTCTTTTTCATCAGTAGTTTTAATCCACTTAGCAATAACCGGATTGTCTGCAACACGTTTATTCTTTCCTAATGTGAAAGCATCATTTAAATACTTTTCAATTTGTTCAGCGGAAAAATCATCAGGATTATTCTTGATATTTTGAGCTAATATTTTAAAATTCTCTTCCATCACCAGTCTAACATGTTTTTAATTTGCTCTTGTCTTTCTTCTCGCTTTGGGTGCTTATAGGCAATATTGTTGCACTTAGGACAAATCATATCCCATGTAGATGTGTCAATATTATTTATGGAGAAATCAGTACAACCACACTCACATTTAATGTCAGTTGGGTAATCAATATGACCACCGAATGTTACGTTTGGTTGATTAGTAATACTAGACTCATCACCATCCAGATAAATGGCAAGCAGTATGATTAATATGATAATTATCAATCCCATTAACGATTACATTTTTCGATGATGATACTAAATGCTTTACCTAACGCCATAGGTAATAATAAAGGGGCGAATAAAATATTCCATGTGGGTAATGGTTTATTAATAGCAGAACCAATTTGGAATAGGTAGGAAAAGCCGATATAGAAATATAGTAATCCCATAATTATTTTTTGACTATATCATCCAATAATTTATGCCCAAAGGCCATCCAAGAAGAACGACCTTCAATGCCTTGCCAATGTTTAACATTACCATCAGACCTAATGAATAATAACATTCCGAATACCGAGAATGTTAGAATCAGTGTGAATAATAACCAAAGACTTAACAAAAATATTTTTCCTTTCATAATTTAATTATAAACACCACTTTTAATTTTTTCTTTTACATGGTTAACCATTTTTAAACCACGTTCAGTCAAACCTGAATCACACCAATAATATTTATAATCATGAATATTTTGTAGGTCACCCCAAAAAGCAATAGAATGTCCATGATATCTATCATCTAATAGATTATCAATCCCTGTTACCAATTCACCAATAGGAATGTTGTTTTGTTTTTGTACCAAACGATAAACACCATCACCATTTCCAAGTAATTCAGTACCTTGCTTCAATAGTGATGGTTTAAGGCATCTACCGACAGCACAATGTCTACCATCCGGCGTACTATAGGCACATTTACCATCTTCTTTTAAAGCTCTACGTTTAGGGTCTTCAGAATAAAACGCAACCGTTTCATCAAGTATTTCTTCTTTAGTCATTTGCATAGCACAAAGATAGTCTTTTAAATTGAATTAACCAAATTATTTGTATTTTCTTTCTTGGAATAGGTCTGAATAAATTTTTGCTTTCGTTCCTCATCAAGGTATTTCAATGTATCAACCGAAACAATTTTATCCTTCTTTTTATTGTTACATTTAAAACAAGCAACAACCATATTATCTTCATCAAAATGGGCACCACCCTTGGACTTTGGGTTAAAGTGGTCTACCGTAGCCATTTGTTCGTGAGGAATTGTTGTACCAACGGCCTGAATTTTTAAATGTTGTTTACCACAATAAACACAAATCAGATTGCCATTGGAATTATTTAGGTTTTTTATCAGAAAATTAAAATGGTAGAACAATCTAATTTGCCATTCCATATTCTCTAATAAAAAATCAACATCCTGTTTTTTCAATTCATCCTTTAACAGAATATAATCAGCGAAGGAACCGGAAGTCGGTGTATCATATATGGTATGAATTTCCTTCGTCGAACCAGTATTTGACTTATATTGAATTATTTCTCTAACCATATTACATCAAAATTGGTTTAATGATGTTACAAATATAAGACAAATAATTTAATTGACCAAATACTATGGTCGTTTTTTACCACTTTCTTTATAGAAGGTATCCAATTCAAGCAATTTAGCTGACTCAACTTGCTCAACAATAAATTTACTGTGTGCTTTTATTAATGTGAGAAAATGCTTTGCAGAAGCAATATCATTACTTTTGAATGACTCAGTAAATTTTATAGCAAGTGTGGCTAATAAACTATCCTTTGCCTCACCAGATAATTCTCTAGGTATTACATTAGAGAGCTGACCAATCGGACAAGTATCCCAGCTATCAGAATAACTAACCAAATCATCCATACGATTTGGAGTGATGGTGCCGGATAATTCTTTATCCCAGTTAATAATTTCTTTTCCGTGTTTTTGTGCGTATGATACCATAAATTTTAGTTTAAATTAATATTGTTGAGATACTGGAATGTGAGAAATGCTACCAATGACAACCTGTTTACCGTTTTGAATCATAACGATTTTTTGACCAGCAATATGGCCCTTCTTACGTAAATCAGCAATCTCACTTGGTATTGGGAGTGGCTTGAAATATAGGATATTATCAAGAGAACCAAATCGTTTCATCAATTCAGTAATTATTTTCGGGCTGATATTCTTTTCACCCCAGAATAATAGATAGAACCAATAAATGTTTGATAGATGTTGGTCCTCTAATCTATCAATGAATATCTTACGACCATCGAATGTGGTCCAAACATTTTTGTGGTGCTGTGTTGTCATATTATTGTTTAAAAACGATTAATCCTTGTTCAACGTACTTATCAAAAAGTTCTTGGTTAACGATGCGATACTTACCACCCCAACCATTAACTTCAAGAGTTCCATTTTCATTGTCACCAATTGCCACAATCTTATCTAGTGTCATATCTTCAGAAAGTGATTTATGACCATATAAGAAATGAGTTGTGACTAATTTACCATCCTGATATAGCCCACTTATTTGTGAAACCATAATCTCATCCGGTACAGCATGGTCACGACACCCACCGTGGTATGTCCAACCATACATGATATGTTCATCACCTTTTAATTCTAACATCTCTTATAAATTAATTAAACAATTTGAAGAATTAGTATTGATATCTTCTTGAGTACATTCTAATCTTTCACCATTAGTATTATACACAACATCATTCCAAATGAAATAAACATACCCACTATCCTTTGCTCGTTTACGAGCCACATCAATAGTAGTGAAAGTACTTAATGTATCTAGCCATTGTTTTGTGTTAAATACATTGGACCAATTCAATTTAATAGTTTCTACTTTAACAACATCAGTTTTCACATTATCTGGAAAATGTTGTTTAAGCATTGCAGTGGTAATGTGTTTTGGCTTGCGTAGGCCAAGCTTGTAGTTGGGTCTTGGCAATGTTAAATCATCAACCAATTTATCAATCGTAGTGTTTTTTATCGCTGATAAGCAATAGCGAACAATCGCCTCATGATAATCATATTCAGGCAATGAATCATTTTCTTCTTTAGAGGTTAGAAATGGTCTATTATATTTGGTTTCATAACCATACCGCCAACCATTATCAGCACTAATGCCGTCAGCAAAACAACTTAGGTCGTTAAATGCTCTAATATCTAATCTTCCACAATGATATAATATAAGATTGGTGACATCCTTTTTAGTCATTATCTCACCGGAGTAATCATCAAGTGTTAGCATAACCTTAAGGTCTTTCCAGATATCTTGTTTGTGTTCTTTAAGATACCAACCTTTAGCGTACAAAGCTACATTGAATAATGAAAATTTTTCCATATTATAATATTATTTAACTTGGACACTGTGTCCAAGTTAATGTCCTATTTTTTCTTCTTACCATCCAGTTTGTCGTTTATCCAGAATATAAGTTTATATAACGGATACCCAATAGCAAATCCAATTCCAGTAACCACAATGAGAAATAAAACAGGTAAGGATGTTGCGGTCCACAAATGATTTTCCTCATCCTTATCGTAGATAATACCAATTGCAATAAGGCTACTGATACCATATAAGAAAATCATTAAATCAATATCGTAAAGGGCTGATGCAATCAATACAACATAATACATAGCATTCCAAAACAGAACACTATTTGGTGTTTCATTAATGAATTTTTTTATTTTTTCTTTCATTTAAAATTCTAATCTAAGTTGAACACCAATTTGTTTTTTAACTGGCTTTTTATTTAAAACCATATCACTCACACCACTATATAAAGACATCAAACCAAGGACCTCTCCTTTAGTAGGTTTATCCCTATAATTACCATGTTTGGCTTTATGTTTTAGTTGTGGTTGAAACATATTAATCTTCTCGGCGGTAATACGATTGAAGTGAAGTCACAGGTATAATTACTGGCTTAGCATCAGTAATGGTTGGGTTCTCCCACATTATTAAAAACATGGTATACATATCCACAACAACATAGAGTGTATCTTTCGTCTCATTAGTGACAGCAATACAAGGTTTCTGTATCGTATCTAATTGAGAATTCGCATTTAATGCGATGAAAAATGTAAATAGTAAAATTAATCGTTTCATAGTTTAAATTTAATTGTTGCGTAGGGAGGAATCGAACCATCCGGCGAAAAGCTCTACCACTGAGCTACCACGCAATATAATCAACAATCCCCATTACATGGTGACTCACAATGTCCGCCCATTTCACAAATTTGACTTCTACCAGTTGGAGAGTTCGGGTCATCCCAACTACCATGGTATTTGACACAAGCAATATTTCTACCAGCATCATTAGCTTTAGAAGACCACTGACGGTAATTGTCATTACGTTTGTCTTTACGTATTTTGGTACGTCTTAGCTTTTCAGCCAAATATTGTGGGTTCTTATTTCTTGACATGGGGCCAAAGATAGAGATAATATTTCAATTCACCAAATTTTTATTGAAGTTTTTTTAAAGCCTTAATTTCCTTTTCTTTTTGTTTAATCAGAAAATCAATTTTACCAATTTTCTGGTGAAAAAATTCAATTTCTTTTTTAGCCTTACTTAATTCTTCTTTCTCGACTTCCAATAAAGGTAATGTTAATTCATCCAAATAAGAAATTGGTAAATCCGGTGTTTTACAAGTTATATTGAATCTATCAACAATATCTTGTATTGTACCATCAACAAAAAATTCCATTACCTCTAATTCTGTTTTAAAGGAATCGTAGAATTTTGGAATGTCTTTTGAAAAATTCTGTGGGTTATACCCAGATTTAATTAACAATGCTTTAGTACCATTAAATTTACGACGAAATTGGTGCGGGAAGTCAGTTAAAATAATTTTCATCCGGTCAAACTTGGACCTGAGCTCAAGTCCTAAGACTTTCTCAAGACGTTCAGTACGAATCGCTTCAAATCTATTAGTTCGCTCCATCCAATGTTTTTCCTGTGTTAACAAGAACAATCTGAAGGTCTCCAATTCTTTTGAACGTTCAACCTCATGACCCATAAATTTATTTAACCTGAAATATGGGCAAGCAACCAATTGAATGAATGCGTCCTCATCAATTTTATTATCTAGGTCTTCTAATTTAAGGTCTAGTAGTTCAAGAATTTTATGAATGTCATTTGTAAGGAAAATGCGTTCTGACATATTATTGACTTGAATCAATCGGTATAAACCATCTTCATTTAATATAAGAGAAGATTGTCTGAAATTTTTACCAAGAATTGGATTTCCTAAAATATACATAGTTGGTTTGTTTTAATGATGTGACAAATATAGTGAATTAATTTGAATCCACCAAATCTTTTTTATTTTTAGAGAAAAAATCTAATGGTTCATCATCCAAATGGCTTTCAAAATCATTTTCAAAGAAAATAAATCCATCCACAACTCTAGAAAATGAACCACATTGGTCTGGCATCCTAATCATCATATCCATGACTACTTCTTCAGACATATTGTAAGCTTCTAGGATTTCAGTGAATTCACTATCAGCCACTTTATATGGGTGATATGAAGTTATCTCGATTAGTGTCGCTAGAATATGTTTACTAGTGTCGTATGTGTTAGTCATAAATTAGCGGTGTAACCAATTTGTACGAACAGCATTTTCAAACTTCATCACAACCTTATAGTTTTCAGCATAAAAACTTTTAGCGTCAGCCCTAGTAAGTCCTAAGTAAATAAAATAATCAATAAATTGACTCGAACCTAATTTATCTGTCCTACCAAAAATTCCAGCATTTGCATAGATATCATTTGACTTGGGGCTAACAAACCACTTATTGAACTTTTCAACACTGAATACATCAGGATGTCTAATCAAATCGTATTTGCGTTTAATACTGAAAAAATCATCAGTCAATTTCAATCGTTCTTTTCTATCTTTAATTAAAAAGATAATGATAAACGTCATTACGATGATAAAAACAACAAGGGCTAAGATGTTCATAAGTTTAATTAAAATATTATTGAATAAATTTTACTTCGGCACCAGCGGCAGCAACCTTATCAAGGTCTGGAATTTCCAGCAACCCTAGTAATTCTTCCTTATTGTGTGCAATGTTTGAGGTCCAAACTGAGTTCTTACCGAATCCTATACAATATACAGGTTTCTTGTTGGTGAATTGAATACCGATAACTATACCAGCAATAATTCTAGCACCAAATACTCCAGCATCAACAACAGCATAAATTGGCTTGTTCATTATTTCAATTTCCATAATTATTCAATTGGTGTACCACATTTATCACAAACATAGATTTCTGATTGTTTTACCTTATCAGGAATTAATCTGTCGGGATTTAATGGACAAGGACCTAAATGCGGTGCTGTTTCATAAATCCCTTCAAATCTAATAATTTTATCCCCTGACTTAATAATTTTAGAAATCAAGAACTTCTCACCAGTCTGAAATTTAGTCTGGTATGTTTTACCTTCTTCAAAAGGTAATTCATTATATATACTAGTAAGTTTTGCCATTATTTACCAATAAAAGAATAACCTTCATCAGTAATCCTTTTGGCTAATGAATTATCACCAGACTTAACCATAACACCATCTGACATTACATGAACCTTATCCGGTGTCAAGTACTTCAGAAATGTGGACAAGTGTGTTACAATAATAACAGTAGCTTTGTTTTCCTTTTGGTACGTAGCAAGTGTATTACCAATAGCAATTACGCTATCAATATCCAATCCGGTATCAATCTCATCCAGAAGAATCAATTTGGGTTTAATCAATAACAATTGAAGAACCTCTAAGCGTTTGCGTTCACCACCAGAGAAACCAACATTGAATTCACGAGCTAACATGTTATCATCAATGTCAAGTAATTTCAATAAGTCTGTGTGAGCTGCATAGAAGTCATCTGGCGAACCCTTAACCTTATGGTTAATATTCCATACCCTTGTAAGAATACTAATCGTTGTAGCCTCAAAGAATTCGTATGGTGTCTGGAATGAAATAAACATACCAAGTTTTGCTCGGTCAGTTGGGTCCATCTTTTGAATTTCTTTACCATGCAAAGAAATGGTTCCCTTATCTACTTTATACATTTCACTACCCATAATGGTGTTAAGCAACGTGGACTTACCACAGCCGTTTTTACCCATAATGGTGTGAACTTCACCTTCACCAACGCTAAGGTCAATACCATTAAGAATTGGTACTTTTTTAATACTAGTATGTAAGTTTTTTATTTCTAACATTTTTCACCGAATTTAAAGTTAGGCATATTTTGTCTGTGGTCATGAATTCTAAAAGCCATTTCTGGACTCATGAAACCTTCTTTAATATTATCAAACATGACCATCAAGTCTGGGTCAACTGTAAAGTGACAAAACCCTTTGTTTGTTACAGACTTAAACAATATTTGGTAAATCTCTGCTTGGTTGAATCCTCTGGACTTCAAATAAAATACTTTATTTTTATCCAGTTTAGCCGAAGAAGAACCCTCAACCATTTCAAATCCTTTACCAATGTTTTCTAACAATAAGTTAGCATCATGAATAACGACATACTCACGAGGGTGCATGAAAATCTCTTTGTTGTTAACAAGAATACTTGCGTACCACAATCTGTAACCACCACCATAACCACTATATGCTCGGCTTACTGGTGTAGCATAATGAATCGTATACTTAGCTGGTGCTGACTCCACCGGAGCATCAACAGTAATTAGAATCCAATTACCTTTTGGTTTAAGTTTGCGGTTATAATCCTCTGGGTAAAATGACATATAATCAAGTTCCCATTTATAACCATTAGGTGTTAATCCCTTAGTTGTTAAACACTCTTTTAGTTTTTCCTTTTTGTAATTGGTAACACCACCATTGTAAATAACCCCAAGAGCAGTTTCGGCTTTAATAATTAAGCTAATTACATCTTCAGGTATATCAATTAATCGGTAATCAGTTGCTGTATCAGTATGGTTTGGGTCTACTTTATTATTGTAGTCCGAAATCTCCTCAAGACCTTCTTTAATAGTCGCTAACCATTCAAGGTCATCTTTATCTATGTCAGATTCTTTTTTGTATTTACTAACGTTAGTTAAGAATCTAATATCCTTATCATCAGGAAGAAATTCAAGTTCAACACTTCTTTTAGTAAGTGGGTTGAAACCCTCGAAAATATTAGTCATAGGAATTATTTTAAATTATGAAGCAAACTATCCATATTCCCAACAACTCTTCCATTGTAAATGAAACGGTCACCCATAAATAAATCAAGTGTAGTTTCTTCTACTTTATAATCTTCAAAGTGTTTTGGTAATAAGGTAACAGTACATGCTGGGAACATAGAAACGCTCCAACAAATGGTTCCATCCTCTTTTTTAATTTCTTCTTTTGCTTTATAGACATCCATTTGAACACCATCAGCAATATTTACATAATAAGCACACTCAGTATCCGTTATCATGTCTTGACCAACAACAAGAGCTAATCTCTTCTCACGAACCTCATATTTGTTACCAGCAAAATCTGGGTTTTCATTAAGCTGTTTTGTGAGTTCTTCAGACATTTTTTCTAAGTCATAAACAATGACTTTAATTGCTGAACATTTTGCTTTGTATTCCGCTTTTGCGGTTTCAGACATTCCTCTCATACTTGGTTGGTTTTAATTAATGATGTAACAAAGATAATACATTTATTTGGTTCTACCAAATAAATTATCAATTAATTTCCATAAATAATTGCAATCGCCTTAGCCAGTAAGGAATTCATTCCGGCCAAATCCTCAGAAGTGAATAGCCTTTCACGCTTTGTTCGGTGAACTTGAATGCGTTGTTTCTTTTTTTGTTTTTCTCTGGTTGGGGTCCTGAGTATCTTACTTGCTATCATGTTCGGTGGTTTTTAATGATGTTATATTTTTTTCAAATCGTCTTTGAGTTTTTCAATCTTTTCTTGTTGATTTTTAATCAGGTCCTTTTTATCCTGAGCTCTTTGTAATTGTTCTTGAGCCTCATTAATTTTTCGTTGAGCATTACCTATCTCACGATTAATTTCTTCACGTTTCTTTTTGGCCATAGCTTTCACCACACGACCTTGTTCATTAAGAATCGTACCATTGGTGACATGTAATTCAATTACATCTGGAATACCAAACTCTGGGTAGTTATTGGAGAACCAAGTTACACGGCTTCTGGCCTGACCTAATTTAGTATAAATCTTTGCTGACTTAATATCATCAACCCATGTTTGACCATAGCCACCATAACCCTTGGACCGGAAGAACTTACCTTCTTGGTTTCTTACGGCATACAACATTAAATCAACACTAATCTTCATCACTTTCTTTTTTAAATTTTTCGTCCCATGTTTTTTGGTCAATCTCATTAGGTTTTCTATCAATATCATTCATATCAATTAAACCTAACTCTTCCATTCTCCTCATGGCTAATCTAAAGCCATGTGCCGCAGCTTTAGTTAATGCTGGTGTGATTTTATCACTAACATCAGTTAAATGAGAATAATCTAAAACATTATCTGGGGTAGATGAGCAATGCCACATCCAAGATAAATCATTTTTGGGTGATTGTTTTGTTATTTTTGTACTAAATTCAGACTTATAAATATTTACAATATCTTCTTTTGTAGTACCAATGTCATGTCCATAATAACCATGTTTTTTTTCCATTTCAATCCATTCTTCTTTGGACATTCCTTCATACCATTTTTCAGCGGCGTTCTCAATATTTTCCATAATTTATTTTTATTTGCCATCACCCAGTAAGAACTGAGCATTGGACATTAATTCAATAATTTTATCATCGTCAATGTCACCTAAGAATGTTTCCAATTTTTCATTCATTAAAACAAATTTGTTTTGCACATCCTTTAGGAAATCCTCACGCTCTTGGGTCCACTTAATTAATTGAAATTGTTCAACGACACCAATCCCGAAATAATACCACCCATCCTTATGTTTATTATGAATAGGACTATTTAATGCCCTATTAGTGACATTTGACTTAAAATTATATCGGTCAAGGCTATGAGGTGACTTTATAATTTTATGAACAACAAAAAATTGGAATGAGGAGTTTGTTAAAAAACCCATGCTGGCAAAGTTAAAATTATCTTTTTGGCTAGAATTACTTTGCTTAAATTTAATTGCAATATATTTCTCAGTTTGTGCGGTTTCTCTTTCTTTGGTGCTTAATGCGTCAGAACATATATTTTGTAAATCTTTAAGTAAGCCATCAAGGGTTGGAGCTGATAATGTAGTGGTAAATTTTTTATCTTTACGTTCAAAATAATGTTCTGGTTTAGGTGGGTTAGTGAAGTATTTAATATCACTATCCGCAACTACATCAAATATATATTTTGGAATATTACATTTAAATGTAAAGGTATTTACCGCAGGTCTGAATTCAGTATTAATCTGGATTTCACTGGCCACATAATCAAAACCAGTGAAATCTTTTTTAGGTAAGTTAATTGAAACTTTAAATGAATTCTTAATTATTTCCATAGTACAAATATAAAACAAAAAAACGACATAACCAAATAGTTATGTCGTTTTTAGTAAATTATTTTGGACCTATTAATTGTAATTGGTCTTCAAAGGTTTATTTGTTTTAACTGCTTTTACGATGGTAGTTCGGCTTGTTCTACTTTCCATTGCTCTACGAACAGTAAATGTCATTTTGTTGTTAACCAACCAAAGTAATGACTTACGTAGGAACTCAGGGTCATTTGTTTCTCGGCAATACTTTTGTACTTTTTTCGCATAACTTAAAACACGATAAGTTACATAAAGGTTTGCCAGTTTTTTCAAGTCTGCTTTACCAACGATTTCTTCAATCTCTTGGATTTCTTTTAAAGCTTTTGGTGGAATCTTACCGCCATTGACATAGATAAACATCATATCATTATTTGATATCTTTTTTTGATTTGTGTTTATCGCCTCAAATGCTTCATCCTTTGTCATTGATGTGGTAGTCTCCAACACAGGAACTTCTTTCAACTTTAAAAGTGTAGCAACTCTTAGTCTTCGGTGACCATCAATTAAGTTACCACTTACATCAGTAAGTAATGGAATAATTATTCCATGTTCTTGAATACTTTTGGTCAACGCCTTTAAGTTTCTACTTTCAGTACGTGTTTTTGGATTGTATGAAGCAGGTTTAATTTGCTTCAGATTCTTCATTATAATTTTCATCTTATTTTAATTTATGTTAGATATTATTCTTCGTCACCTAAATCAACAGGTGGTTTAGTCACATTCGGTTTGTTTTCTTCCCATTGGGCATCGGTCTCAGTTATGAATTCAGCCAATTTCTCAGCACCCAGTCGTTTAGTGATTTCATCCTCAAACGCTTTTAGACCAATCTCAACACCGCCACATTCGTATGGTGTTCCTTCAGTTTGTTCTATAATCCGGTGCTCAATTAATTCTAGGATTGTCTTGTTAAACTCATGATAGTACCTAGTTGATTTGTAAATTATTTCTAATCCATCATTATCAACTTCTTTAAGTAAAGCCTCAATGTTAGTCACTTCGTATCGTGAACCTTCTTCATCGAAGATAAAAATCTTTTCGCTCATTATTATAATTTTATAAAATAGTTATGAGGCAAAGATATAGGTTATTTTTTAAACCCACAAGTATATTAACCAACCACAAAATAAACTGAGCCAAGGACCAAGCAACGAGCCACCCCATTCCATACCAACATTCTTGTATTCATCTCTAATTGAATTGACATGCTTAGGTAATAATGCGAATAGAAACAACATAATACCAATGAAGCCAGCCACACTAATGTTCGGCACGTCAGGAAATAGTGGAATAATAAACCACGCATAGAATTTTGAAACAACAAATCCCCAAGCAAAGCATGAATAAAATAATAATCCAACAAATATTGCAATCCCTAATAAAAATCCCATAGTATTATCCTTTTATGTATTCGTTTAAAATTCGTTCGTTGTTTGCAAATACCTCATCCAAACATTTAACTGCTTTACTTTCTGACATCAGTTTAAGAGACTGGTGAGTCTGACCCAATGCAGACAAAATTGCTTCATCCGGTCCACTTACATTTTCAAGGTCAGTAATAATGCTTCTGTATTCACCAGCCTTTGTTCTGAGTCTTTCAAATTTCTTCTCATCATTAATGCTGCCAGAGTTTTTATCAGTCAATAGCATGTCATCAACGGTTTTAAGTCGTCGTCTGTAATCCTCAATCAATTCTTTTACTGTAGTATTTTTCATCTTAAAATAATTTTAAATTAATTACCAGAGCCATCACCCAACAAACCACTTGCGGTTGGGCCACCTAGACCTTTTTCTTCCATCCGGTTTGCAATGAACGCCTCAACTTCACTCTTAGCTTCAGAAATGGTTTTATCCATTTGTTCAGCAAATTGTTCAGCAACGAATGGCATGTTTGCACCAATCTCTTGTGTCAATTTAGCAATGTCTTTTTTAATTGCTTCACGGTCAGCCTTAGTAATTGAAGTCTTACCTAAAATTGCATCAGTTTTTTCAGTGAGGTTTTTCAACTTAACACTTAAGTTAGACATCTTGGTCTGGAACTCTCGGTTAGTCTGTTCTACTTTAGAAATGTAATTCGGTTCAGCCATTCGTTTACCTTGTAGCGTTTTAATAGTACAAGGAATGCCATCACCTCTGTTGAATGACGTAATCATTTCAGCAAATTGTGAATGCGACATAGCCACCTCAATTATTTCATTTTTGGCATAGTAAGAATCTCGGTTGAATTGTCTGTTTTGACTGGCCGTAGAAATCTTTAGGGTAATTATTTGGTCATGCTTAATGCTGCTACCAAATAACGTCATGTTTCTGGTTGAAACTTTGCTGAATCCAATAACACCATAACTCTCATGTGTTTTGACATTCATATCATCAAGTGGTGCTTCTAGGTTTTCATCATAGAAACGACCAATGGAATTGCAATGGTGGTAATGTGAATAATCATCACTAGGTAGTTTACCCTTTAAACTAGCGTCTTCTGGTTTAACGTTAATATCTAATCCTTTATCAATTTGGTAGTAATAGGTATCAGGGTTAATCATTGCTTGCAATGCTTTACCAAAGACTCTACCATTTTCGAATTTAATAAATTGACAAAGGTAAGTTGTATTATTATCTTTACCCTTTAGGGTCAAGTAAACCGTGTCTTCTGTTGTGAAGTCCTTAATGTTTTTATTTTGTAGGTTATCAATTTCAACAGCATGGCGTGAACTTTTCATACGTTGTTCAGCAATAGCTTGTTTAATTTCCTCTAAATTCATACGGTCGATTTTAATAATGTTTTGACAAATATAATACAATTATTTGGTTCTACCAAATAAAATATGAATTATCTTTTAGCTCTACCATCAATTTCAAGAGTTGGATTGAATCTACCTAAGATATAGTCTGGTCTCCGGCAATCAGCTTGTACACTAACTGCAATAATACGCCAGCCAGAATTTAGTTCGGTCTGTAATCGGTCAGTACATGCATCCTCCAATAGAAGAGTTTCATTAATTGTTAATAAAAGACCACCACCAACATGCACATCACATTTTTGGTTTAGAGTTTCAACCTTAAGGTTTTCAGCAATATTTTGTGACATAATCACAAAAGACTTCATCATTGATTCTAGCCTTTTTTGTTGATTTTTAACCATCTCATCGATGGCTTTTTGCTGTAATTTTAATGCATCAGATTTATCAACGTCTACCATGACTTCCTTAGTACCTTTTATTTTAAATAATAGGCTTGGGAAGTCGGTTAAGAATAAATTAATATCACAAGTAAAAGAATGTGAATACCCATACAGTTCTTTAGTGTCCTTTGCTAAATACTCGTCGAACCTTATTTTCTGAAGTTCAATATTTTTCTCTTTGTCTTCGGAATATCCATTATCGTAGGTGTTCAGAGCAAAATCATCCAATGTTTTAAATCGAGCACTCGCATAATACTTATGCAAAACGCTTAATTGTTTTTCAGTAAACGTTCCGTTAGTCAATTCTATTTCAGTTAAAATAACTTTCATGTAAAAAATTATTTTTTGCGGTGAGTTTTCTTACCTTTTTTCTTACGTTTCATTCTGAGCTTTTTGCGTATTTTTTCAATATCTTTCGGTGTAGGTTTTTCACTATCATCGTATATTGTATCCACACTTTGAATGGTTTTCAACAAATTTTTTGGCAACTCTGGGCGTGGCATATCATAAACCTCAATCACGTCTTTATTAATTATGGTATGGTCCATACCATGACTATGAGCTGACCTAGCTATAGGTAATAGGTGGTGAAGACCAAGTGTATGTCCGTGACCAATAGTACCCATCATTACCATATTTCTACCAACCTCTTTCACTCGGTCACCATAGGGTTGTTCAAAGTCATCCCAAATGCTATTAATTTCAATATCAAGCATGGTGGGTTTTACTTCACCATTCACATATTCAATAATATGTCCAACACCACGACTACCATAAAACTTGTCATCAGTGTTATACAAAGAAACAAATGGTTTATCTTTTCTCACACCTTCATCAGTAATGAAGTATGACTCTTTAACTACGGAGAAGAAATCATCATTCAGGACATACCAAGTTTCACCATATTTTTCTACGTTTTGGTGTGCCTCCAGAATAGCTTCCATTATCACTCTATGTTTCATACAATAATTTTAAGTTATTTCAAATTTATTTTAATTTATAAGCAATATCAATCCATTGCTCAATATCATGACGGTATTGCCCATGGGCAATAATTTTGTTATCGTAAGTTACATACCAAAGCATGTCCTTTGTTAATCTGGTAAAGGTGAATTTATCTTTATAGACAAAAGTATCAGAAACCATATCAGGGTTCTGAAGAACTACACCAACCAATTCTTCAATAATAGCCTTTTTAAATTTATCATTAGGCAATGGACACCAATCAGGAATATTAATCCTTTTTTCTTCATGCCATTCAACTGAACCTTGAATTACCTTTTCTGGTTCATGTTTAGTACAAATCCAGTCCTCCATCCGGTCCCAACCATCACTAGACCATTGGTTTCCTGTTTTAAAGAAAGGACATTCTTTACAAGAATTTATTGGTAATAATGTTTCAGCCATAAATTATATTTTAATGAAAATTTTCAACTTCTTTTTCTTCCTCTTCGGTCATCTCAAACTTTGCTAATCGTTTATCAATTTCTTCTTCAGTCAATCGACTAGCATTAGCTTCACGTCTTTTATCATATCCGGTTATATATTTATAAACCTCAATAAAAAATAAAACTAAATAAATCAAACCATAAGCAGCAAGAATAAACAGACCAGTTAATATGAGAATAACATGACCAAAAAATTCTAGGGTGGTAAGAAAACTAGTAAGACCATTTACTCGTTCACCACTGGCAATCATAATTCGCTCCAACGCCAATCCGGTTTCGAATTGGGTGTTAATTGAACCACCTACTCTGAACTTACCTAAATTTTCAATTTTCATAAATTATTTTTTTAATGATAAAGGGTTTTTGGCCCCTTAGTCAATCCGAATAATCAATCCTTTTGCATTCTTGTCATCTCTGTTTGTCTGGAAGAATAATGTTTCCCACAATTTTAGGTCAAGAATGTCATCAGCAATATCTTGTGCTGCGTAACAAAGTTCTGTACCATCATCATCCAGCAATAATTCTTTCATTGAGAAATCCTTCTCTTTGACATCTTCTCTATCAAGAAATACTACTCTGAATCTTCTGTTTGTGTTTAGCATAAGTGGTTGGTTTTAATTGATGATGTAACAAAGATAATACAATTATTTGGTTCTACCAAATAAAAAGTGAATTATTTTACAAATTGGTATAACGAACGATGGCTGGGAACCACTAAGATAAATAAAAAGGGGCAGTCTAAGACTGCCCTGATTTACTAATAATTCATTAGATTAGGATTTGTAGCATAAAGGACAGCCACAACAATCCCACCTATAATTACAAGTGCAACAATAATTCCTGTTGCAATCGTAAATACATTTTTAAAAAAAGTTTTCATAATGTGATTTATTTGTTTTGCCTACTCTTATCTAGGATTTTCAGCTACCTCCATATTTTACATAGACATATAATCTTGATACAAATCAATAAAATAATTGGCAATAAAGTATGCCAAATCATTGGTTTTATAACAAAGGGGAGAGCCGACAACCGAGTGAGTATGATTCCAAAGAGTATCAACATAAACGAAAGACACTCCTTTCGTTGCAGAGGTTCGCATATCGAAAACAGGTACATACTTATATTCTTGTTCATTATTCCAGTTGGGAATCCATCCTTCATTTAGTGCTTCAGCAATGATGCTTAACTTATGTCCGGCAATAACAAATTTATTACTGACTGGTAATACTGTAGTATGACCTAATTTTCTACAAGCATCTTCGAAAGACAGCACTCCAAGTTGTTTACCAAATATGATTAGTTGTGCTTTTTTGATTTTATCAATCTCAACTGGTGAAGTGATATCTAACGTATCAGCGATTTCCTGATAATCTCTAACAGATATATTATGAAATTTCTTTTCAATACTTTCAACCCAACCTTCAATGGTCTGAGATGTTGCATAATAATCTTTTGTCATCTAAAAATTTTATTTAATTAAATAATGAAAGGCTGGGTATACCCAGCCTTTCATTATTATACACTAAAACATTTGTATTATTTAATAACAAAATTATAATTTTCATTAATTAATGAATCAATACTAACAAACATTATGTTTGTTAGATTTTCTTCAACACCATATGAATTAGCTGCAACAAATTTATATGTAACGCTTAAAGTATCAGAATTGGAATGTCTGAACATACTCATTTTTTCTGGTTTAAATGTTCGTTCGTTCACACATGAATTTATTGCATCACTGTTAGCTTTGTCAGCAATATCATTTAAATTTTTAAATGTTAACAGAGTGTCAACCCCAAACATAATGTTGTATGGAATACTTACTGTTTTACCTTCACCATTATCAACCATAACTTCACCACTAGATGGAACTTTGTTGCTGGTTTCGGAAACCGAATTGTCAGTTGTTGTACAATTCAACATTAAACACGTTATTAGTGTTATCATCATTAATTTAATTGTTTTCATATTTTTTTTTGACAAAGATATGTATAATATTTCAATCTACCAAACATTTACAAAATAATTTTGTATAATTATATTAAACACAAAACTAATTATGTCAACAGAAATAGAAAAAGCTAGGGCTTTGAATCACTATCATAAGAACAAAGAAAAGAATAAATCTAAAAAGAAAGAATATGACCGTAAAAGAAGGAAAACAAGACAGGAAGAATATAAAATTCGCAATAAAAAATATCGTGAGGAAAATCCAGATAAAATAAAACAATATTATAAAGATAATAAAACTGACCTAATAGAATATAATAGAGAATATCGCAAACATAGAATAAATACTGACCCAGTATTTAAATTGAAGGTTAATATTCGTTCTTCAATTGGTTTGTCATTTAGAAACAAGGGTTATACCAAAAAATCTAAAACATATGACATTATTGGTTGTACCTTTGAAGAACTCAAAGAACATTTAGAATCTAAATTTGCTGAATGGATGAACTGGGATAACCAAGGTAAGTATAACGGTGAATTGGGTTATGGTTGGGATATTGACCATGTTATTCCACTATGTTCAGCTATTACAGAAGAAGATATAATTAGATTGAATCACTACAGTAATTTACAACCATTATGTAGTAAGGTTAATAGAGATATTAAAAGGGACTTATATTAATGGCGAAAGGTCAAGGAACCACCCTTGACCTTTCTATCATCATTAAAAAACCACTTATGAATGATGCCAACGAGTGTTGGCTTTAAGTGCAAAGTAATCGGTTATGAAATGCTATTATACATTACACGACCTTCATCAGTCAATTCCCACATCTTGCTCTTAGAAGATGCTGGGTCAATAGCCAATCCCTTAAAACATAAGGTATTTAGCGTATTTTTACGAGCCTTAGTCGTAAATTGCGGGAGACATAAATTATCTCCCAGAACAATTAAGGCATCCTTTTCCAAGTCTGTTAAATCCATTAGTTTAACCAAATGGTTTCTAAATCATGGTGTTCACACATATCAGCTTCTTTACCCAGCATAACAACAATCATTGCTTCTCGGTTGCTGGTAGCATTATGAATCCATTTCTGGTACTTCACCGCTTTTTCATCTTCATGGAATATTACAGCTTGTAACTTGAGTTGTTCAAGTGTATTAATCGTAACTAGTAAATCATTCACGAATTTGTCCAATTGAGCATAACTCATTCGCTCTAAAATTAGAATATCAAATTCAGTAGTTAAAACCTTGTTCATAGTTTATCAGTTTTTGTTTGATTAGTGCAGTAGCCCTATGAAATCAGACCACCACCAAACTTGAAAAAAGAATGAAGGGTAAAATATGAGCCAATGTTTGGGACCAAAGGTTTTATAACTTGGCAAAACTAAGCTAGTAGGACCAAATAATGTTATAATGTATAACACGTTCAGAATAACAATTCCAAGAGTCAATACGAAAAAAATGTTTAATGCCATATTTTAGTTTTTAATACGTTTAACATAAAGACTGAATCTATCGTATTCTAAGTAGTTGAACATCATTATGCCTAAAAACCATAGTACCAAATGTTCAACACCAGCAATAATTCCACCAATCAATAGACCGAAGTCAAGTGCCCAATAAACATGGACTAATGGGAAGACTAGCATGAGTCCGGCTAGAATCTTAAAATAAGAAATAATGTTTTCCTTTCTGGTAGACATTATTCCTGTATTGAAATAATATTTCGGTATGCTGAGAAGAATGGTAATCGCCATCCACAAACTTTTACTTTAAATGTTTTACCGACAGTTAAATCATTTTGAACATCGGAACTACCAAACTTCATGAAGAGCCAAGTATCTGTATTCTCAAAGACTTCATCGGTGGTATAAACAAGGTACTTGCTTTCAATATCTTCACCGGAGCCAGTGGTTATTCTTTCTTTGTCTTTAATGGTAATCTCAATTGTTTCAGTGGTTGAATATTTCAACGCTGGGTAGCCAAAAATTAGAATGGCCAATGTAAAAATAATTAGGAATTTTTTCATATTTATAATTTTTATTTCAAACCTTTTGCTTCTAATCGTTTATTCGACTCGTACTGTTTCAATTCAGCCAAAGAGTAGTTCAACATATCAGCAGCATATTTCAACTTACTTTGTAAGTCATCCATGTCTTCTGCTTCCTCAACAGCTTCTTTGAAGTATTGACTTAAATGGTCATCTTCACTTGGGTTTTGAAGTGTATTGGCATTACAATCTTGTCGCTTTGCTAATACTTCATAAATTTCAGGTTTATTCATGTGGTTGTTATTTTAATAATGTTTCGGTAAAGATAAGTAGAATATTTCATTCCACCAAATAAAAAGTGAATTATTTTAATTCCTTTTGAATTATCATTTTTTTGGCATTAACCCATGCATTGCTTTCAGTCTTTCCTGAAGCCATATACATTGTGTTCCGGCCATCTCTAATTAACCAATATGGTTTTTGTAAGCCTTTAATTCTTCCCTCAACATGGCGTTCAGCTCTGGCGTTTGGGAATTTTTCTTTTACAAATTCTTTTGCTGTCATATTATCACATTTTTTACAAAATACTAATTCCTATCATTGGCCAAAAGTCTAATTTAATACCTAGATTTGGCTGAGGATAACATTTAATTGTGGGCCTTGCCGGATTCGAACCAACCACCTACTGATTATGAGTCAGTTGCTCTAACCGAATGAGCTAAAGGCCCAGTCATTACATGGAAAGTAATTTACATTGAAAACAATCAACAATACTTCCATCATCCATTTTGAAACCCATCTTACCAGAATTTGGGTTTGGTTCCATACCTAATGTAACACCAACAAGTTTACCACTCTTGAATGGTTTACCAGAATGCTTAACAATTTCCTTGCTAACCCAATTCGGCCATTCATCTTGGAATTCAAATTTATTAATTTTTGGCTTTTTCATAAGTAACTTATTTATTTGTTAGTTGAAATCTTTCTTCCAAATCTTTTACTCGTTCTTCGTTAAGTGGACCACCAATACATGAAACTAATCCAAAACTATTCTCATAACCCATGCTCCAGCTATGAGTGGAAATACCATCCGTTTGAATTCTAACAAAATAGTATTTACTATTCTCACTAGTTTTTTCAAATAACCAGTAATTTGTTTTCTGAATAATTAATTTTGGTTTTTCCATAATATTATTTTCCGTTTAAAATTTCTTCAGCGTCATACATACTGAATTTGCATTGCTTAATTGCCATCCCAGCTTGTATGAATAATAATCGAATTTTTTTAAAGTTAACAGATTCTTCTTTACCAGTCAAAGAACCACTTAAAACTAAAATATTATTGTCTAAGTGTTCTTTAATGTCGAAAGGTTTATTTGCATCAACAATAACACTATTGAAATTATGTTTTATGGTAAGCTGTTTTGCTATATCAAAATCTATTTCGTTAGTACAGAATATTGAATAGTTAAGTTTTTCCATGGTAATGTTATTGATGAAACAAAGATAATATATTAATTTGGTTTTACCAAATAAATTCGTAATAATTTATAAGTCCTCAATCCTAACATCATAAGGGTAATCTTCATCCTTACAATGAACAACCATATAGTTGACGTGGTACAACATGATATAATCCATATCGGTTTCGACACCCTTACGCCATCTGAACGTTACATAAGGTGTTTGGATTGTTGAATCAATTTTAACTCGTACCTTAGTGAAATCCAATTCAGCCATAGCATAAGTACTATCGGCCAGTCGAAATGAAAATGCAATCTTTGTATCTTCATACGTCTCACCATTAGTACTTCCAGACAATAGGAAATAAGAACCACTCATCCGGTAGCCACTTTCATTAACGACTTTAAATCGTCTTAGTTCATGTTTACCTTGTAAGAGTTCACCAACCTCTGATTCACCACCATCATTACATGATGTGAATAATAGGACCAAGGCAAAAAAATGTATTAATTTCATATAATATTATTTTAGTGTTTTAATCTTTTGGAAATAATTCCCAAGTACCATCCTTTTTGTTAATCTTCATAACACCACGTCTCGACTTATCATTATCGTATGCGTTATCTAAAAATAGATAATCACCAGACGACATTGACGAATATGACTGGCAATAAAACTCACCAGTTTCTATATTATAATATTTTTGGTTAAGAGAATAAATGCAACTATCATTTACTGGGTATGGAGTATCAAACTGGTTGAATTCAACCTTTTCAACACCATTGTTATCAAGTATGCACCATCTACCCTCAAGGTGTGGTTTTCTTTTTTTATCCTTTGTAATTGTATCTGGGTAAAATGCTTCAACATACTTCAGCAACATGAAATACTTCTTAGTGATATCACCACCGAATCCACCAACACGGTATAGTGCATTACTAATTAGTTCACCACCTTTAGTTAGGCAAACATAATCATGTCCATGAATATTCCATTTCTTTCGGTAATCCTCATTAATAGTAATTGGACTTAATTGTAAGTGTCCACCTATCTTGTACGAATCCGGTTTAAATAAATCAAATGTCGGTAATCCCATTAAACAAGTCCTTTAAGGTAAGTAATCAAATCAGACGCTGTCATTTTCATGAATGGTTTTTTAAGTTCCAGACCACCACAAGAAATTTCAATTAAGTTAATCTTGTATGAATCACATAACTCATCCCATTGACCAATTGTCAAGTTGTTTTCAGACAATATTTGAACACTGAATTCGTTGAAAACATCATCAATTTTATCCAATGACAATTCAACAACAGCAAAATGAATTGGCGTAGCTTTTTCATTCCACACTGTAGCACTATGTGTTGTAATCAACATACCAGTGCGGCCATCATAAACAAATCCGTATTTAAATAATGAGACTGACTTATCATAATCTACACCATGAAAGTCGGTTCCATCCAATAAATTACTTATTGTTTTGAAATCGTCTTTTGAAATAACTATGTTGTTTAAATTTACCATCTCGTTGTTTGAATTAAGTAAAGGTAAGTATAATATTTGATTTATCCTAACTTTTAAATAATATCTTTGAGTTTATTTTCTAATTGGGTAATAGAAGCTATAATGGTTCGACATTCTTCGTCAGTCAATGTGTTTGCATCACCAAGTAAATTAGCAATACCCTTCCGGTTCAACTTTGCAAATATGTTTTTCAGGTCATTAACCTTTAACATCATTCGTTCCTTCTCAGTCTTTCTTCCACCACGTTTTTCAATGGCCGTTAGTATCTGTTTCTTCCCATACCATTTGGGTAATTTGTTTTCTCTTTTATTACAAATCTTCTGGTAGGCTTGGAGGTATTCTTTTCGTTTAATAATAACATTATCGAAAATACCCTGAATGAATTTAACCGCACTAGGCTTAAGGTTATCGCCCTTAGCTAAGGCAATCATCATATTAATATCGGTATTGAAATTACCATTCTTAAACAGAGTCATGAGGTCAATGTCCGACCCAATAAGAATCAGAGCATTCAATAAGTTAAAGGTGACATCAGTTGTTTTTGTGGTATTCATGATGGTTGGTTTTTAATGACATCACAAATATAATACAATAATTTGGATTGACCAAATAATTTTATATTTATTTTTCAATAGAGTCATTAACCAACTTAAACATAATGCTGGCAGTTAACACCCTATGTTGGTTTAACCCACATTTACTTAATACTTTTTGTGAGGCAATATTATTTTTTTCAAAATGACCATAAATATTCTTAACCTTCAGTGTGTTCAAAGTATAATCAATCACCGCTTTAGTAGACTCAGTGGCATAGCCATTCTTCCAATGCTTAGGTACTAACCAATAGCCAATCTCTGCATCACCCCATCTAATATTGTGAACAGAAACGCACCCAATCAATTCACTAGAACCTTTCAATCGAATAGCGAATAAATGTTGTATATCACATTCTCTATTGAATTTTTGTCTTTCAACCACTTCCTTTGCCATAGACTTAGTGAAGTTTTTTGGTAAGTCCGGCATTGCTTTTCTAATCTCTGGAATATTATAACATTCAACAATCATTGGTACATCAGAACCAGTTAATTCATTTAGTACTAATCTATCTGTTTGAATCATACAGGGTATTTTATAAATAAATGATAGCTATAAATTAATCTATGTTTCCTACAAATACTTTAGTATATGTTATCGCAAAAAAAGGAAGCATAAAAATTTTACTTTTAAATTTATACTCACCAATTACTCCAACATCACTTTTCACAAACCCTAAACCAATATTAAGTACAAAACTAAATGTTATATGTTTTTCTTTTAGCACCATAATTTAATCTAAATTATTTTGAGATTTTAATTCCTCAATTTTGGCGTTTATTTTATTAAGCTTTTGAGTTAAGGTTAAACGCATACCTTCATCACAAAAAGGGTTTTCCATAAGTTCTAGGATTGTCTTTTTAATACCCTCAAAGTCTTCCAGTGTTTTTGGTGGTTCTACTATCATAATAATTTTTAATTTATTTTATCAGTATTCAAATACTTGGTTATTGCTTCAATGTTACCCATAGTAGTTATTAACTTGGTTGGGTTCATCCGGTTCACCATGAAGCTGGCAAATAATGTTTCACCATCTTTCACTTCTTGCTTATCCATAAAAAGTAATGCTTGAAATAAAGTATCACATTCATGGACTTGAATAGTATTATCCTTATTAGACATAGAAACACTAACCCAAATGTCTTCAAACTTAGTACTAAGTAATGAAACTTTAGTTATTGGTAGTTTAGTAACAGAACAAACTAATATTCCATTTTCAATAACACCAAGAACACCATCTAACATTTGTTGGTCAGTTAATTCCATTACTTCGTTTGGTTATCTGGGTGAGTATTCATTTCTTCTTCAGTCATAGGAACAACTTTGTACATAAAGTGTGGAGACTGTGTTGCAGCAAAGTTTTCGCATTCCTCTTTGGTACCATCAAAACATTCTTGGCCTTCATCTGGAGTATAATGTAAGTCTAAAACAATGTGTGTCTTTGTCATACGATTGGTTTTAATGATTTAGAATACAAATATAATAAATAACTTTTGATATTCCTAATTATTTGAAAATTATTTTGTAAATTTGCTGGAACAATAAAATATTATTATGTACAAACATAGATTTAATACTGAAAATCAATTAAAAGTAGATACCAAATATCTAGTAAAATGTCCTGAATGGAATGAAACTGAAATGATGGTATGTTATTGGAATGGTCGAATCTTTACATATTCAGATTGTGATGATGAAGAAACTTTTGATGAGTGTGTTCAAGAGTGGTGTGAACTGGATGAAGATGGTGAAGTAGTTATTTAAAACAACATAAAATGAAAGATGAATATTTGATTGCATGGATGATACCAGTACTTTTCTGGACATTTAATTGGGTTATTAGTGACCTATATAATGGCGGTTTTAAAGAATTAAAACTCAGATTTACTGGTTATGGAGTTATTAGTGTTGGTATTACAGCCTATGTATTATCCGGCTTTGCTGCATTAGTTTTATTATTGTTGTAAATTATTTTGATTTTTATTTGGTAGATTGAAATTTTCTACTTATCTTTGTCAAAATAAATGAACCAATGAAAGACGATAGAAAAACCTACCGACAAGAACGAATTGAAGTAAATGGAACTTGTGTTCATTTTGATGGTAAGTATTCCCCAAGTGCAAACACACTTAGAGTCTACCGGATGTTTGGCGATATAACATTATTTGATGAAGCCATTCAAAATTTTTGTATTGATAATAACATTGGTGTTGTAGTAATTGATTAAAATATTATGATACTTCCTTGTGATATAACATTTCTAGAACTTTTAATCATTGGAGCAATTTGCTTATTGATTGGAGTTATATGGAAGCGAATAACAGGTAATGAATAACTTGGTGATGAAACGAGGAATGGTGTTTGACCTTTATCAGGACGGTGAACCAACACGAAGAGTGATGGCCCTCAATGAACATGATGTATTGGTTTTGGAGAATCAAACCATCATAAAGAATATTGATTTTGAAAATGAAGTTGGGGATGTTTTAATTGAAAATATCCTAGAATATAATTAATAATTGGCGGTATCGTCTAATGTTAGGACGGCTAGATGACACAGATACTGATTCTGTAATTTTTGCAAAACTGTGTTAGATTCACAGTATCGCCACAATAGAATAGTTCTTTGAAGTATTGAAAAATAGATAGTGATTAGTAATCATGTTGGTGAGGCACACCGAATAAAAATGGTCCTGATTATGAAAGTGATTCTATTTTTATAAAAACATGGGTGAGAGAACCGTTGGTCTGCGGGTAAATCCAAAGGACGGCATACGTCATACTCACTCATAAAAATAATGACTACTGAAGATAAGCAGTAACAAACAATAGATGCAACCAATCCTCAGATGAAAATTAAGCCGAAATTGGCGACCCTGTTAAACGTAATGGTCAGCAGGTGTATATCTGAGTTAGGGGGTACGGAATTGGAGTGGTGAGGATATAACACGTCGTGCGACTGACATTAAAGGCCCAAATCCATTCGTTATAATCACGCTAAGGTGATGTTGTTTATTGTAAGATGATTAAAACGTTACCATAGAGATAACTAAATAGGGTGCTTGGATGTTTGATGCCTTGCTAATCATTCCACTTAGAAATGGGTGTCATTATTTTTTAATTTGGGCGTGTGCGACTAAGGGGATGTCGACTTGAGGGGGAAAACCAGTTGCAACTGGTCCAACTTCTATGAGAGTGATGGGGGTTCGAATCCCTCTGCGCCCACAAAAGATTGGTTCCTTACCGAATCAAGCAAATAAAATAAAGAAATAAAGAACGGAGTATCTGCTTTTTTGGGACACGAGGCCCTTTGTTGAGCTGATGGATACTTTTAATGGGAACCAATCTTTTACTTGTGCTGCATATTGAGTTTTAGTGGGCCGGACAGCTATGTTAAAACAATAATATACGGGGTAACCTGATGAAAGGCTCGACGGAGCGTTGTTCTGGGAAAGTGTGGGGTTCGATTCCCTTGTGGCACACCAGTTAAACAGTGAATGGGGAGGTCAGTATCTTACTTCCTCTTGCAAAAAAGAAAGCTCGGAAACGACATAACTTGAGTAGCGGTATAAACATTTCATCTGTACTTGGAACGAAAACATTTTCTGTGGAGGTTTGGTGTTCATGTAGGAATTTATTCCTTGAAGATACCTTGGGTGCTAAAAACATCATACAGAAAAGTTACTTAGTTTTTACGAATCCGACGTTTTATAAGTAACATTTTTTAAATAATATTATAATATGAGAACAATTATACTCTTTATTTCATTGCTAGTAATCACATCATGTGATTATCCCAATGCTAATGTTAGTGTTGAAACAACAGATATCGTTATTGATGGTAGAACACTCAATACATACACAATAGATAGTTGTGAATATATTGGGCGTGTTACTAACATTAGTAGTCAAGCCGATTTTTTAACCCATAAGGGTAACTGTAAATTCTGTAAACTTCGTAACGAACAATAATATGTTGTGTTCGTGTGGGCATGAATTTATCAGATATGTCTGCTATAATTGTGGTAATGTTGATGAAACACCTTACCCATTAGTCAAAAAACCAAAACGACTAATTGAAATACCAAACACAATAAACACAAATTTCAAATATGGTATCCGGCCAAAAAAAAATCGGGTTAGAAAATCTCTTAGACTAAACATTTTTAAACGTGATGGAAATGCTTGTTTAAAGTGTTTGTCTGTTGGTTCCAAAAATAACCCACTTACTATTGACCATATCATACCATTAATTAAAGGTGGATTGAATAGAAAGAATAATTTACAAACACTTTGTTATGAGTGTAACCATGATAAAGGTGAAGAAATAATTGATTATCGAAAAAAATAAACTCATATCACGAGATGAATTTAGAAATGGAACATTTGAACGAGATGGTTTCAAATGTATCATTTGTGGTAATCCAGCCAAGGACGCTCACCATATCATAGAACGTAGATTATTTCATGATGGTGGTTACTATCTAAACAACGGTGCATCCCTTTGTGAACAACACCATATCGAAGCTGAACAAACAACACTCACTTGTGATGAAATTAGAAATAAAATTGGTATAGAAAATATTGTATTACCAGAGCATTTCTATTCAGATTACACATACGATAAATGGGGTAACATCATAACCCCAACCGGACTACGAATCAAAGGCGAATTATTCTACGATGAATCAGTACAACGAATTCTCCAACAAGGCGGTGTCTTAGACCTATTCCAAAAACATGTTAAATATCCTAGAACATATCACCTACCTTGGAGTCATTTATTAAAGGATGACCGGATATTAAAAGATGATAGCCATTTCATTGGTAAGAGGGTTATTGTATCACTTAAGATGGATGGTGAAAATACCACCATGTATAATGATTACATCCATGCTAGGTCATTAGAAACTGCCTCACATGAAACACGCAATTGGGTGAAAGGTTTATGGTCTCAAATTGGGTATATGCTCGATGATAATATGCGTATTTGTGGTGAGAACTTGTATGCTGTTCACACAGTAAAGTATGATAATCTTAAATCGTACTTTATGATGTTTTCGATGTGGATGGATAATAGATGCTTATCTTGGGATGAAACAGTTGAATACTCTAAGATACTTGGTCTTGAAATGGTACCAGTAATTTATGATGGTATCTATGATAAGGATAGTATTATAGAAGCATTCAGCAATCATGAGAAGACTAATGAGGGTTATGTTGTGAGGATTGCAGATGAATTTAATTATATTGATTTTAGAAGGTCAGTAGCTAAGTTTGTCCGGCCAGAGTTTAGACAATTGATTAATAATTCACATGGCCATTGGATATCAAAGAAGATTGAGGTTAATACACTAACGAAATAATTATGGAAGAAAGATTTAAATATGGTAATTCAATTATTGCTGAGTTCATAGACCTAAAAGTACACGTAAATGGAATGTGCGATGACCCAACTAAAGGAGTTCCATCACCATCATTTAGTTTACAATTTCATAGTAATTATCAGTGGTTAATGATAGCTTGGGTTAAATTCAGGGACTTGAAATTTAAATTAGGTAAGCATGAATTCGAACATTCTGAACATAGGTCATTAACTGGTAATTATTTAGCATTTCATTCAATTGAAAAAACGTGGGCTTCATTGGTTAGAGGTATTGAATGGTATAATCAAACTAAACCAATGGAAGAAGCATTAATTTGGTGGGAATCAAAATCTGAATCAGAACAAAAAGAACTTAATCATCTCATATTTGGTAAACCACAATCGGAAGGAACTGATGAACTAACTAAAGGTGACGTATATAAAATCTGGGATATGATGATTGGCATTCCAACCAGAGCATCAAATAAAGAATAAAATTTATTTGGTGGAATCAAAATTAATCATTATATTTGTCACATGACAGCAACAATTATTATTCTGATTTCAATTGCGATGACATTCCTTACACATGTATTCATTGCAGCAACAGTTGGTGATTCCGTAAAGAAGTTGTATAAATTCTATGGGCAAGATGATATGTCAACAGCATATTTTATATTCTTGTCAGCGGGGATGATACTAATGTATTCCGTGTTTTTATGTGCATTAAACAATACTTACTTCCATTTTCCTTACTAATATGAAATTTCAAGATATTTTTGCCGCTGAGGGATTGTATAAATCTCAGTCGTTTAAAGAAGGCGTGGCCTTTGAAGTGAAGAAGAACAGCATTACTGATGCATTAGAATTATTCACTGTTACTTATAAGGATGAAGGCGATGTTCTACCAGATAGAGTACCAACACTAGTCTATGCTGAATTATTTAATAAGGAATATGTAAAGGTTTTTACCAGACAATCGTTATTCAAATAATTATGAAGGTTCAAAAATTGGATTGCTCAAAATGTAAGAAAGAAACAAGTCACATTAAACGCTCGGACCAAAGTGCTGGTGAAACATTATTCTTTGGTATATTAACAATGGGTCTTGGGTTTGCTGGTCGTCAATTTTGGTGGGAATGCACCACTTGTAAAAATAAGATTCATATTTAATTTGGTGGATTCAAAAATAATCACTACATTTGTCAAAATCAATTTGCTATGTATACCAGAAAAGATTTAGAAACATTAAGTGATGAGCAATTAATTGCTATTGCTAATGTGCTTGAACCACGAGAAGATTGGGTGGTCAGTCGAAAATATGTGGAAAGTCAGAAAATTCTGGAGGTTGTTGCACGAACATTGCCTGACGATAATTCAGCCATTGAAGGAATTGTACAATTATATTTTGGTGATGAACATGCAGATGATGATGTGCGACAATTGATTAAACATTTTGATGATGGCCTATTTGAGTCAGCTCCGAATGAAGAAGAATTGATTACGATTTCTAACATTATTAAACCATAAGGTATGATTAAAACATTGATTAAAAAGTGGGAAGACCAACATGCTAAGTTATTGTCTGAGTATGATAAGTACCATAATTTAAGTGAAAACGAAGCATTGTTTTTGCGTTCTGAGATGAGACAAGTTCTTAATATAATTGAGGACCTAAAAAAACTTGCTGAGACTGATGCCGGACAGCTTATTGAACAAAATGACAAAATGAAGAAAGCATTAGATGTTGCAATGATTGGTATTGAAGCAGTACTTCCAAAATTTGTTCATACTGATGACGAAAAAGAAGTTAAAATTTATAACGCATTTCACGCAATTAAACAAGCAAAGTAATTAGTTATGATGTTACCAAGAACAATAGATTACTATAAAGCCCACGTTTTTTCAATTGAGGAATTACAATTCAAACAGCGAAAAGGTGAACTCTTAACTCGTGAGGATAAAGAGCGATTGAAAAAGTATGCCGAAGAAAGACGTAAAAAGAATTTACGCAAAAAGTAATATTGTATTAAATAACTTAGTATGTCTAAAACAAACATTACAACATTTGAGGTGATTCATATGAAATGTGAATTACCTTCCTTCTCTTGGAACGATGGATTATTCTTTATTGTTAAGGAAGAAGATGAAACCATACATATGTGCAAACTTGATAAGGATGGTCAGCCGGAATTGTTTGAAGATGGTCGATTCATGATTACTTGTGCAGGTAAAAATAATAAAGGAATTACCAAGACTAATTTGGTTTACCAACATGAAAATAATTGACATTAAAGAAATGGCCAACTTTAACCCATCAGTACCAAACGGTATTGATAGCGTGTCAAGCGGTAAGGTGTATTTAAAAGACCATAACGATGGCTTACAATCGCCATATTGTATTAGACACGGAGCAATGCTTAAAGTTTCACCTCATGGTATCTGGCGATGTGGTGAATTGGGTTGTGATAATGGTTGTTTTCAAACATAATATTGTGAGCATGGCGGAAGTGGCTTGTGTTGCACGTTAAATACGAAGGGTAAATAATAAACGTGGAGGCGCAAATGACTATGAAGGTATCCTTTTCACCCTTTCGGATGCCGGAGTTAACAGCTACACCATGCTCACTTTTAAAACAAAACTATGTTAAGTAATATTTTAATTATTATTGGAGCTATTGTATTTTTTATAGCTGTTATTGGAGTTATTTACTTGATTTGGTATTTGCTAACAATGCCATTTAGATTAAATAAACTAGAAAATAAGGCTAAAATTGCAAAGACCCCAAAAGAATTTGCTTATGTATTTTGGAAATTGGTTGATATTCAAAATTCAATTGGTAGTGAGAAAGTACAGGTCAGATGTAGAGGTATCCATTTTATATTAGGTAAACGAAGCACTGAATTAGGCTTGAATAAAGACATTAAAGATATTGTTGAAAAATGAAAGAATTAGCTGAACGAATTTGGGTGTTTATCGAAACATACGCTGCCATCTCACCCAATTGGGATGATGAAAATGGTGAGGATAAATTCACTGGGCCGGATGTTTACCAATTATTGAATTGTGCCAACCAGTTGGATAGAGAAGAAAAACCAACAAGATGTTTTTCTGAATGGGGTTCTGGTTGCTATACACCATACACTTCAAAAGAAGGTCGTGCTGAGCATGACTATTTGGTAAAGGAAATTTATAAAATTATAAACACAAAATAAAAACGATGAAAAAACTATTTTTTATTTCAGTAATATTCTTATTGGTATCATGTGGTGAAAGAACTTATCCAGTAACAACCAGTCAATTTATCATCACTGATATTGTTTCAAGAGATGGACAGCTTGAACATTTAACAACATATCATGTTCAAATGCCGGATAACACTAATTTGGGCTCAATTGATTTTTGGTTTTCTGATTCAATTGGAAAATATAACGTTGGAGATATTGTCGAATTTAATAAAAAAAAGTAGTATGAAAAATTACATTTTAGTTATTCTTCTTGGTTTAATGATAACAGCATGTTCATCACCTAGTGAAAGAGCTGAAACTGTTGAAGACTATGGAGAAATAATTTGGCGAGAACGCCCAACTGATAATGGTGAATTGGAGATATTCATATGTAGAGATGAACATTATCACGTATGGATTATTGAAATTGATGCGGAAGCCCATTTGATGTCGGCTAATAAAATTTCTGGGTATAAATTAATTAACGAAACAAACTAAGAATATGAAAGTATTAGACGAAGGACAACAATTACGTAAACGTAAAGAAGAGTTGCATCAATTATGGCTTTTCCAAAATCAATTACAGAAGGAAAAAGAAAATGAAAAACATAGATTGAAATCTAAATGGTTTTTCAAATCCAGACATGAGGGTACGATTAGATATCTCGATTATGTTATTAAAGAAATTGGTAAAACAATGACAGCAATTAGTGATTATATGGATACTATCACCACTAGAATCGATGCTCTTGATGAAAAATAAATTATGATAACAATAAATTTATTTAATGTCGCTGTACTAATCATAGTCGGTTTAGCCATCTGGGGTTGTTTACCACAAGAATACAAAGAAGAACTTGGTTCTCTCATTGGTTGGGGGATTGAATTAGTTTGGTTAATAGTCTGGATTATTATATTTCCAGTATTAGGTTATAGCATTTCATTTGGATAATCATGGAGTCAGCATTGAAGGTATTAAGACGTGAGCTTTATGAACAACAGCGAATATTAAAAATTACTCGCAAATTGCTTCGTCGTAAGGTTAGTCCTAATTCTTTCCATGATATGCACCGAGCATCAATACCAAGACAAAAAGAACGAATAGCAACGTTTAAAAAAGCTATTAAGATATTAGAAAATGTTTGCCCTGTGGCGCAAAAGACTAGACGCTGATATTATCTGTTAATCAATTGTAGAGAGCGGAATGCACAATGGGTTGCATATACGGGAGCTTTAGAAAACAGACGTTAGGGAATTGAATCCCCAAAAAGAAGTAACACAAGTATAGGTAAAAATCCTATCAGTCGCAAACATTTTTTAATTTAATTTGTTAAATAGGAATTTATTTCCTATCTTTGCTTTTATTATGGAACAAGGTTTAGCCAATTTACAATCATTAAAGACTTCACTAGATGAATATGTTGCTTCATTGGAGAACATCAGAACTCGTATAAAACAATACGAAGTTTATACTCAAAAAAACAAAGCCGAGATACTTCAAATTAAAAATGATTTGTTGGACATTTGTGGTAGAGGTTTCTGGGTAGAGCATGCTCTGGAAAAATCTAAGAAGTCAGAGTTAATTCATAAAATTGATTTATTTGCTGATAGACTTATCTGTGAAAGAGTTTTAGATGGTTTAAAACTCGATGCAAAGATAACTAGAATTCAAGCAGAATTGGCCAATCCAATTAATATCGCATTGAAGAAGATTCATAATGATGAGGCTGAATTAATTGGTGAGGGTGAATGGGTTAAAGATGGCGCACACCGGATTTACAAGGTAGACGATAAGTACTATTCCATTATTGTATACGATAAAATGAACCTGTATTTAATGGATGAATCGATTAAAGAAATTAAACAAGAAGAAATAATTCAATATATTTGATACTATGAATAAACGAACATTTTTGGTCTTAATAATTGCTATGCTAATGGCAATGTTATTAATGTCTTGCACTAATGAAGTTAGTTGGCCACAAGCCCCACACAAATTCGTGGTAACAAAAATTGAAACAAATGAGACTCAAACTAATGGTATGTCACGTTATTTGGTAGACATGCCAAGTAGAGATAATTCAATTAATTCTCAAGTATTTTGGTTTGCTGATTCAACTGGTAAATTTAAAGTCGGTGATGTATTAAAATTTCAATTAGCAAACTAAAATGAAAAGAAATATTATGAATACAGAATTACCTACACTCGCTGCAATACATAGTCATTTGGAAAAAACAAAAATTAGAGGTTGGTTATTATTCCCACCACTTTTTTTTGTAGTGATAGGTGGGTTAATTGGATACAGTGCACTTATTTTTGGGGTTACAGTTCATAGATTTGTTTTACCAATATATCTATTCTTTGCGGTATATTTAATCCTTGTACTTATAGTAATTTTGTGGAGTGATTCTAAAAGAATAAAAAATAAATGAGTACACGTAAAGACGCAATATATTGGTGGAATGATTTGCCTAAAGAAGATAAATTATTTTACATGAAAGGAACTGAACTGGAAGGTAGGTCTATTTCATCATTAACTGGTCGTGAAATAGAAATCATTTGGTTGAAATTAAATGAAGCACCAATTGAATCAGAAACAAAAAACATTGGAACACAACGAAGCCCATTTGGGATTGGTTCATAACACATGGAAAAATACTTTGTCCCATATCATATAGCATTGCTCCTTAAACAAATTGGTTTTAATGAACCATGTATGGGTATGTTTGAAGTTGGTGATACTGATGTTCATATCAATTACAACAATCGGCCATTGAATGCTGAGGAATCCAAAAGGCCATTATTGTATAATATGGACTTAACCAATTCTAGTTTGCCTCAATGGGCAATAGCAGCACCATTATATACTCAAGTGGTTGACTGGTTTAAAACTAAATACTTTATTGATATTCATATCAAGCATGTTTGTACGGTTAATGAAATACTTGATTCGTATGGTATTATTAACTTCATGATAAATGAATTCTCTAATCCTGATATCCGAGTAGAATCTGAAAACATTACAGATAATATGATGGACAAAACTATTGAAAAGGTGATTGATATCATTAACCCTAAAGACAAAAAAGAAATACTAGAAATATTAACTTCTCCAGTTGGGGACGTTGATTTAATTAAAAAGAATGGCAAAGAACAAAGATAAGGAAAATTTTTTATTGGCTGAGGCCAAAAGAATAATAAAGGCTTGGGAGAAACTAGATGAAGGAAACCATCACCCAAATGTTATTGAACACTGGTTGATTAATGACATGAAACCAGCAATTGATAAGCTAAGAAAGAAAATGAAAAAATATGAAAGCAGAAATCGTAAGTTCGCAAGGCAAAAGGATTAAGGTTAAATACTCTCCAAGATTAATTGGTAGATTATTTGGTCGCAAAGAAAAAACAATCGAATATACTCATGACCATGATGTCTATACATTTGGTGGTGGTTATTGTTGGTTTGAGGTTGAAACAGGTGAGCAATATGGTAGATTTCCTATGTTGGATAACTATATAAGGTCTGAAAAATTTAAACGATAATTTAAAAACAAATATATGAAAAACAAATTGAAAAAAGCGGGATTAATTTTTGGTGGTGTAGTAACACTGATATTCGTTATCACCATCTGGGGTATTGATTGGCACACTGACAACAAAGACGTTGCATTACGTGCTGACTTTAAAGCACAGGACGAAGTATGCAAATCATACTTTAAAACAATGTGGTCCATCATTGAAGATGAAGCTAATGTTGTTAGCAAAACATCTGATGATTTCCTTAAGATTTATCAACCACTTATGGAAGGTAGATATGGAGAAAAGGGTCAACCATTATTCGAATGGATTGCTGAATCTAATCCAGAATATTCATTGGCTACACATGAGAAATTGATGACAACAGTTAATGCTACACGTACACAATTTCATGAGGAACAAAAGAAGAAAATATCTATTAAGGCTGAACATGATAAACTAAGAAATCAAAAACCTTATAAGTGGTTTATTGATGATGCTTCAGAACTTGAATTAGTTGTTATCACTGACCAATATACTGAAGATACTTGGGCAACCGGACATGATGAAAAGAATCTAGAATTCTAATTAAAAAACAATTTAAAATCTTCCTATGGAAATTTGGATTCCCTTATTGTACCCGATAATTATCGGTGCCTTAGCAATGTACTTTTTTAAACACAAGGTCATCTGGTGGGAAGCACTCATCCCAATTGGTGTGGCAATACTATTCATTATCGTATTCCGTTTCTTTGTTATTAAATCCATAACAAGTGATACTGAGTATTGGGGTGGGACTGTCCAAAAGGTAGAGTATTACGAGGATTGGAATGAGTATATACATAAGACTTGTTATCACCATTATAAATGTGGTAAGAGTACATGTAGTAGACCATACGATTGTTCATATGTGAAGTATCATCCAGCATCTTGGCAAATCACAGATAACAATGGTATTGTACAAAGTATTAGTGAATCCGAATACAATCGTCTAATGAGGCAATTCAAACAAAAACCAAGCTTTGTTGAGCTAGCTCGAAATTCATATACAAATGATGGTGATAAGTATGTATTCTATTGGCAAGGTGAGAAGGAAACATTCGAACCAATGTACACTGAACACACATACGAAAATAGAGTTCAAGCATCACACTCAGTATACAATTATCCTGATGTAAGTGAAGAAGAAGCTAAACACCACGGACTACATAAGTATGCTAACATTTATAATGGACGTTATCAACATTCTATCTTAGGTGCGAACAAAGAATTACATAAAGATGCTGAAAGAGAATTCACTTGGCTCAACTCCAAATTGGGTAAAGCTAAGGGCCTAAGAGTTTGGGTTCTATTATATGGTAGTCATACACCATCAACTGGACAAATGCAAGAGCGTTATTGGAAGGGTGGTAATGATAATGAATTCGTTATTTGTATTGGAACTGATTCATCTTATTCAGCAATCAATTGGTGCCATGTATTCTCATGGTCCGAAGTGCAAGAACCAAAGATTAATGTGAGGGATTTTGTCATGAAGCAATCTAAATTAGACTTACTTGCCTTAGCCGGATTTGTTGAAACAGAACTTAGTGAAAAATTCATTAGAAAGGACTTTAAAGAATTCAGTTATTTGACTGTAGACCCACCCGGATGGGCAATTACATGGTGCCATATTACTACACTAATTGTGACAATTGCAATTACAATTTGGAGCATTTTCAATCCTATTGAAGAATAGGTCTTGTGGTATTAAATAAAAAAGTATAATTTTGTTTTATGAAAATAGCAATCTACACATTATTCGCAAGTTTATTAATCAGCATGACATCATGCCTTGAGGAAACATCAAGCGATGAATTCGACATCCAACAAACTATTTCGTATGTTGAGGATAGTTGGGAGTATCATACTCTTGATACAATTTCTTTTGGTGATGATGATACCCATCCACTTATATTTCATAAAGATTTCACTGGGTATGTCTTAATTACTAAGTCACCAGATTTTTCTTTTACTGATAAAGGAAGTTATGAGTTCATTGATTCGATGAAATGTGTTAGACTAATTGAGATTAAAGAACTTCAAATTAGTATGAATAAACTTAGACATAAATCGTGTAAATCTAATGAGTGATAAATTTACTGAGGATTTAAGCGTACCTCAATTGTTTTTTATAAAAGTATTAATAATACATTTAATACTTAGAATATCATTTGATTTTTGGACATCATTAACGTTTGGTTTACTTATAGCAGCATTATTCATGTATCTTAGAGATATTTTTATTGCTTTGAAAACAATTAATGACAACATTAACAAAAAAAAGAATGAATAAAACAATTGACCTTTTAATACGTGAGCTCAATAAGGAAAAAGAAACCCATGCGAGATGTAAGACCACTGGAACACTAAAGGATATTGGTAGTACAGTAGGTGTTGTTATGGCATTAGCTGTAAAGGATAACATTGGTAAAGCCGGATTCACTAAAGCAGAATTCCTCATGGCAATTGAACAAGGATTTGAGTTAGTTGAATCAACAGAAACTTAAGTTATGAAAAAAGTTAGATATTTTTTCATTAGCCTTCTACTAAATAAAAAGGAAAAGTCAGCTATTGTTGCCTCAATAAATAATACATATTATGCACTAAACAATTATAGTAATGGTATGGGTGAAAGTCACAGAGAGTTTGTTGATGAACTTGGTAAATTAAAAAGACTTAAATAAATCTTAATATGATAGATACTATTGATAAATTAATCGCCGCTTTAAACAAAGATAAAATCATGTTTGAGAAGTTTGAGAAAATAAGGCCAACACTCAAGCCAGATTTATCCGATTTAGGGAATACAGTCGGTTTTATTATTGGTACAGCTATTAAAGAACGTGAAGGTGAGAAAGACTTTAACAAAGAAGAATTTTTAAGAGGATTTAAGCATGGCATTTCATTAACTGATGGAACACACTAAAAAAGAAATTATGATTCGTATTGAAGCAAAACATGTTAAATATTTTAGATTTCTTAATCATGAAGCTATTATTACTAATGGTGTTTTAATAATTATTCCACTGAATAATCAAATTGCAAATTTACAACCAGCTATTATTTCTAAAACACAGGATATAAAATTGGGAGACCAGTATTTCAATCCAAGGTTAAATAATTTTGGAATTGCTGACGATGAAAACATAAATTACAATGCAGCAATTTTATCTGGCCCATGTGACAGAGCGTTTTACAAAGTACTTGTCTTATCAGAACAAATATCTAATACAACACTAGAGGATATTGTTGATGGTAAAATCCATGATGGTGATAATGTTCATGTAGAATTATATCGAAGAGGTTTAAACTCTGATGGTATTGATGCTGATTTAACTGGTGGTCTTTTTATCCACGCTGAAGATTATTATACTCCACGACTATCTGATAGTCGTGCTAACATATTAATTGCTGAAAAAGCAAAAACTTGGTGGGATATTATGAATGAGTATGATGAAGTTAAAACCACAAGGTCATTCTCAATGTGGTTAATGGATACATACAATGTACCAACAAAAAAATAAATGAATAACACATTTAAAATAGTACAAGAAATTGAAACAGGTGATACATTTCTTGCAGCACCATATTGGCTTGACCCAAAGGATAAGTTTACTATCTTCTGTGAATACAAAGAAGGTGTTGAACCTGTGATGGAACAATTCGGAATGTTTAATAGCTATGCAACACAAGTTAATGTGTTAGGTGATTATAAAAGTGATAAGTATTATCGTTCAACTAACGGAGAGATAACCAAAATATAATGGAAGATAACCAAAAAGAATTCGATAAGGTGATGGATGATTATACCAAATCTGTGAATGAATATAATGATGAATGTAACCGAGTAAACTACCGGATACTTAAAGCAATCAAAAGCATTAAATCAGATAGGTTCTATGAGGACCTATTGTCATTCATGGAAGATTCTCAAGTTTGTGACAAATTTAAGATTGTTAGGAAACCTGTTGGCAACTATCAATACGAGAATCATGGTAAGATAAAACGTGCTTGGATTGACCAACGTAGTGTTGGTGAGACAGGTGATTGTTGGGTCGGAACCGTAACAGTTAAAATTAAATTAGGTAGATGGCTCGAAATGCCATTTAGTATGTAATATGAGTGATATGATTTACCCAAAACCAGATGTGTTACCAACTGATGATGAAATAAAAGAAAATATTATTTCTCATTTAAGTAAAGATTTCGATTTAGAATTTGATAAAGACCATTTAGAATGGGCAAGAAATTATATCTATCCAGAATTAATAAATCGTTACTTACCACACATTGTGATTGTAAGAGACCATGCCGCTAAATTGTTGTCTGAAAAAGATAATAAGATTAAAGAATTAGAAAATATTATTAAGGCCAATCAAAATGAAAACGTATAGGTACGGTCCGTGGGAAGATTGGGATGGAGCTGAAATCTATCTCATCCAAATGAAAGTCTGGTATGGTTGGAAAGATGTTAAGTCTTGGAACCGGACCCCCAAAGGTAAAGAAGAAATGGATGCAGCAATAAAAAGATTGATTGAAGCTGGAAATACAGTAATTTAAAGTACAAATAATAGTAAAATGAAACCAACACAAATTAAAATAAAAGGTACTAAACCAGTCAATTTACTTAAGGGGTTAAGTAAAACACCATATGAGTCACCAGAAGAAGCAATATATGAATTAATAAATAATTCTATCGCTAGTAAAGTTAATAATTTATCAATAGAACTTAAGTTTATCATTAAATCAGAATTGGAGGGTGACAAATATATTAAAGTTGTTGATAAAGTTATTATAAAGGATAATGGGTGTGGGATACCATCTCATGAAATAAATATGGCCCTTACACCATTCGCAAAGGAAACTCAAAATAGTATTAATGAACATGATGTTGGTTTAAAATCTAGTGTTTTATTTTTAGGCGAAAAATTTGAAGTTAAAACAAAAGCTATTAATGAAGAACATATAAAATTAATAGATGGTTATTCTATTGATGAATTTAGTATTGGAGATGATATAAGTCTAACGCCTATTAATTTTGATGGTGACCACGGAACTGAAGTTGAAATATTTGTTTCAAAAGATAAGAACAAATTTTTTAAAATTTCAACTCATAAAGGTATTAATCAAATGAAGAATATTTTAGGAAAAAAATATCAATTAATTTTAACTGATACCTCAATCAAATTTAACTTAACAATTGTTGATGAAGAAAAAATAAGGACTGAAATAATCAATAGTGTTAAACCAATATATTATTATCCTCCAGAATGGGATGCTGACAAGACAAAAAAGATTGAAGACCCTATAATTGATGGTAAAGAGTTCACATGTGGTAATGTTAAAGCAATATTAAAATTTGGTTATTCACCTAAAAATGATATTATAGGAATCAAGCATTATCAAATGCTTGATATGGACCCAAAATTATTAAAATCAGGAAGTAATTATCCATATAATATTGCTGCTAAGTATGGTGGTTTTGATTTTTTTATTTATGACATTCTTATAGAAGAACATGTTGTTGATTTTATTAATGATACAGGTAGTAATTGGACTCAATTTTTACGAGGACAAGTACGTTGGTATGGTGTGGAAACTGTTATTACAAAAAATAGAATTATTAGAAGTGATGATGTTTTAAATATTCTAGAACAAATAAAATTGTTTTTGAAAAATGGTAAAATTAGTTCTTCAGATAATTTTAAATTTTATAATGAAGAATCAGCAAAATCATTTAAAAATAGCATCAACAAAAGTGGGATGAATTTGATATCTAACCCATATATTAGACAACAAAAAATGTCAGATGAACATCAATTACGTGATACAATCGCTCAAAGTTTAAATAGTTTTGGTAGTATGTATTATGGTAAAACAATTATTGGTTCAACTAAGGAGGAATATGTCTTGTCTGGTTCAGGTAATAAATTAGATATATACATCAAAGAAGATAATATTCCGTGGGAAGTTAAACTATATAAAGCAGAAGTTAAAGATGTTTCTCAATTATTACAATACATGATTGAATTGGACTCAAATAATGGATATCTAGTAGCTGAAGAATTTCCAAATAAAGTTATTGATTATACTAATAAAATTAACAAAAAATTTAAAGATTTAAATATTAAACTTAATTTATTGGAGTATAGTAATGACATTAATGGATTAACATTAAAACCAATACTTCAAGAATTTCATTGTATTAATTAATATGGAAAAAAAAGATTTTGTTGCACCGGATGAGGCATTAGCTCTAAAACAATTAGGTTTTAATGAACCATGTTATGGTGTTTTTGTTGAAGGAACTGATAATTTTTTAAACATAAACCCTGAACCAAGAAATTGGAATGATAATCTGGTCAATGGTGATGTAACATCCGCTCCATTATATCAACAAGCATTTAGATGGTTTGCTAAAACAACTGTATATGTTGAATGGCCTATCGAAAGTTGGATTCAACCTTATTTAACAAAAGAACCGAGAACCTATGAAGGACGGTATTGGCAAAGAGGTGAATATAATTCAGTGGGTGTTTACAATTCACATCCTGAAGCACAATTGGAAGTACTTAGAAAACTAATTGAAGTTGTAAAAAAACAACAAAAAAACTCATAATTTATGAACCAAGAATTTACCAGACAACTCAAACTTGAGATAGACCATATCTTTGAAAGCGGAGCCAATGAAGTCAGAATACTTAACATGGTAGAAGCCTTCATAGATAAACGATTCAACAATGAATCCTCAAGGGATATGCTCGTGAAGATAGATGATTCACTTATCGATTTAAAGTATTGTTGTGAGATAACACCAGTTGTGGTTGAGGGAATAAAAAACATGAAGATTAATATCATTAGCTTTGAAGTGAGGTTAATTAACCAAGACCCAATTGAATGTTCTATCCGGTCCAATTGGTGGGAAGAAAACGGTGAAGAAAGAGAATTGCAATTGATTAAAGACATGGAGGCCAAACGAAATGAATTGATTGTCTTATGGTCCAAAACAAAGGAACCTGTTGCAGAATTTATGTTTACTGATAATTAAATCATCAATATAATGGAACAAACAACGAACAATCTTGCAGTAGAAGAAGCAATTAAAATGCTTAGCTTACCAATGAAAGACCTTCCTGAATTAGCTATGGAATTTTTAAAGTATCTATCAAGTAAAGTTGGTATGTGCATTGAAGTTTGTATTTCTGCATATGCCGGATATAATCAAATGGTTCTGAAGATGGAATGTGAGGATGACTTATACAAAATTACTGACTCAGATTTGTTAAAATGGTGGGAAGATAAAGGTTATACAAATAACTAAGGAATTATGGGAATGGATGTAGATTATGTTGTGGCGAAAGAACACATCGATAAACTGGAAAGGCTTCTAGCAAATCAACCACATGGTGAGCGAGACGAAATTGCTGACGATATAATTGATTTCGTCGAAAAAATGGAAGCTAAATACCCTAAAGATATTACAATATCAAATGGATAAGTTATGGTAAATAAAGATTTTATTACATATGAAGAAGCGTTAGGTTTGAAAGATTTAGATTTCAATGAACCTTGTTTCGCTTATTATTATAATTCTGGCACTTCTGGAGAACCAGAAAATAAAAATATAATCGGACTTGGAGTTGGTAAACCTAGTGAAATTGAATCATACATGAGAACTAATATTTCAATATGTAAGGCACCAACATACCAACAAGTGTTTAGATGGTTTAGAACTGAATACGCCTTAGCTGGATTACCAGAAATTGGTTCACAAGAATTTTCCTATAGGATATACAATACTAAAACGGATAAACTTGTTACTTCTGATATCAATTATAATGGAACATACGAAGAGGCAGAATCTAAATGTTTGGAAAGGTTAATAAAAATAGCTAGGACAACAGAAAAGATTTCTACTTTAAATATGAAAAAGATTTCTTGCACTCCAACCAATAGTACTGAAATATACAGTGAAAATTTTAGTCTTAAAGGGTTTTTCATTATTGATAGTATTGAGATAAGAGAAAACAACCCAACTAGTGACAAGAAATTGGTTGCAGTAATAAAGGCACACCACAGAGAACAACCAGATTTTAAAGTAGAAGCAACAAGTGATAAATTTCTATTTAATTAAAAATAATTATGAAACGAATTGGGGATTACGCTGACCAAAAAGGTTATTCAGTATTTGAGAATACTGATAAAGAATTGGTAGCAAAAATTAAAGCCGTTAGGGTTATCGAAGATAAGAATATCATAGAGGATATGTTTCAAGGTAAATGTGAAGTAATAAATCGCATTAGTGATACCGAAGTCTTAGTGAAAAATAGACATGGTAAACATGTCATTGTTGAACCAGCATCATCCAAAGAAAAATTGCTGACGGAAATCAATAAACAATTTTATGTTGGTGATTACTTCACACAAAACTTTGGTACCGTAACTGATGGACATGATATCTTATTAGGTATTAAAGATGCTATGCCTAAGAATCCACATAGAGTTGAAGGATATGATGAAGTTAGCGTAGCTGCTAGATACCATGAGAGAATTGAGATTTCAACATATCATGGTTTTAAATTCGAATATTTTAAAGGATATGGCTCAATTAGTTGCTTCTTTGATGAAAATGGTAACTATGTTAACAGAGATTATAATTTGGACCTACAGCATTTTAAACCATGTGACCCAACTGAATTCAAAAGAGCTAAGATTGATGAGTTCATTAAAAGAGTGTCTGATAGTCTTCCTGATAAACTATTATTTGATGAAGTAAAACGTATATGGTTTTCTGAATTATGGGCATACAGAATGTATAATGATTCAGAAGAATTTGATATATCAGATTCATTAGACCTTATGTTAGATGTGATACCAAGACAAGGTGAAAAATATTATCATTCCGGCGATAGTCGTAACAGTGTTAACACAACTAAAAAATGCTATGAAGTGGATAAAGAGACACTACTTATTGCATTGAGACACGAACTAGAAGTAATATTAACTTGACATCATGGAAGAGCACGAAAATATTAAATGGATACCAATCAAGAATAATTGCAAAACATTCCAATGGGAAGGTGAGCCGGAATTAATACACGTTATCGAAACTGGTTTCGTGGATAAATTCATGGTAGTATATGAGGATGCTCATCAATTAAACATTGGTAAAACCATATATGGTACAAAGGCCGATATTGAAAAGAAATTCAATATTAGCTTAGATGATGTTAAATCACAAGTCAAAACAATTATTGTTCCACCACGATACGTTAAAGAAAATGGGATTGTCGTCCCAGATATTACCGAAGAAGATAAAGCAACACTAAAACTAGGTATCGCAATAGGAATGATAATTAGCTTTTTTATTGCTGCAATTTATAATGTTTGTACATGAAGATAATTAAACGAATATATCTGGGAATTATTTATATCATTTTCGTGGTATACATTGTTCTACTACCAATCACATGGTGGATTCCAATTCTATTAATTGGTAAAGGACCATCTGATACTAGTGATTTATTTTTAAATTATATTTTTGATTTTGCTGTCAAACATGATTTATAATTCTTATCTTTGTAAAATATGATTACACCAGATATTCTCAAAGAACGTGGATTCGTTTGCCTTAAAGGTAATAACATTGAATTCATTTATGGTAATTGGGATTACATGTACAATACCAATACACACGAGCTATTTGATATTAATGATGGCGTTGGCGAACCACAACTCATAACAGTAATTGAAAACCTCGAACACCTTGATTCCATAATAGATTTATTAGACGCAAAAGAATTTAAACCTGAATAACATGGCAAATCCTCCAAAAGAATTACTTGAACCACCTAAAATCGTAATGGTCAAAAAAGCATTACCTAATTGTCCGGTTGGGCGATTGTTTAAACTAACCGTTGATGGCAATCATTACTATCACTCAATGACTGATGAAGAAGCTATAAGTGGTAAGCTAAAAGCATACATCTTCTCAGTTAAAGAAGTTGTATATAATTCTGAATTTTTCTTCCTAGGTGATATTGAAGAAGAAGGTTATCTTCAGGCCCTAGGTAAGAATGTAGCGGCTGGTAAAATAAAGACTGAAGATATTGAAGAATTCAGAAAGAAAAACATAAAGGAAAATTATGAAGATTAAATACATCTATTTTGAAGTAAGTGCTGTAAGAGGTTCAAATCCGGTTGCACCAAAAATGCAAAACGAAAATATCCTAGTGTTAAAACCTCATACCAATTCTGATGGTGTTTGGTCATTCGCTAATATCACCGAAAGAACAGGTTGTTCCGAACCAACACATTCATTTGTCTATCAATATTGGATTGACTTAGAAAAATTTGAATATGGTAGTAATCCACATAATAAAAATTGGTATGGTAAACTAGATGATTTGGTGAAAGAAAGTTTAACCAAACTAGAAGAAGCACTGAACTCCCAGTTGGCCCCAATTGCATCAAAGGTTCACCCAGATACATACGACAAACCATATTTTCTTGTAGTGCCATCAGAAGTACCACAAAATGCTTTAATGGAACAACTATATCTGCCGGATGGTGAAAAATATCAGAGAAATGGTTATGATGTTCGTTTGGCTATAAGAACTGAGAAAGCTGATGATATCTTCAGAACCCCAACAGATATTATGAACTTCATGAGAGGTAGATGGGGTTATGATGCATTTGATGCAGATAATCGAAAACCAATGTCAAAATCACTTGATGAATTACTTTCAATGTGCAAATCCTATCAGGATAAAACCAATACAGCAGAATACAGCATTCATTGGTGATAGCCCAGAGCCGGAACCTTGGGATGAAAATGCCTTCATGAGATATAACGATTATAACCTAGCCAAAGCAACCTCAATTGCTTTCTGGTTAACGCATGCTTTGATAGATGAAAAACTTTAAAAGCTCTCAATCTATGGTTAAATTGATTATTAAGGTAGGTAAGAAACATAACTTAAAATTAAAGGTGAAAATATTATCTATAACATCAATGAGTATTAGGTGGGAAATACGTCATAGAAATAATGTTATTCTTTGTGGTAATCAAATTTTAATATATAGTGATAAGGATGCCTTTAAAGAATTTCTTGATGGTTTTTTTAGAAGGTATTCTATTAAGCAACTATTACTTAATGAACAAACATATAATGGAATTACCTGACCACCTAATCCTATGTAAAAGTCTACCGTCTTGTCCAAGTGGCCGAGAATTTAGAGCCACATTAGATGGTAGTCAGTATTATCACATAATGACAGATGAAGAAGTCATTAATGATAAGTTTAAACAATATTTCTTTACCATGGAAGAAATCCTAACCAATCCAGATTTCTTCATATCATATAACATGAACCCATGTGGTGAAATTGATATTCATGATAATACCAATCAAAGAATCAATCATATGCTTAACCAAATAATACAAGTACTAAACCAATGAAACAAATGGCTTGCAGACCAATGAAACCAGAAGACATACAATTAACCGAATTGCCCAAAGAAGTAATCCTTATGGTTAATCTACCCAATTGCCCAAGAGGTGAATCATTCGTCCTAGCACTAGATGAATCATGTTACTATAATCCACTCATCGAGGATGACATGAGGGGAAATATAAAACAATATATGTTCTTGCCTAATGAGGTTATATTTAATAATGCTTTCTTTTTTCATGGAAATAAAGAAATCTGGCTTCATCATGATAGAGGTGATGCTTTTAATGAAATATATGGTGCTTCACCATCACATAGAAGAAGATTTTTAAATGAGTAAGCACCAAATCATAACGCTAAAGCAATCGTTACCTAATTGTCCACTTGGGACAGAATTCTATCTATCATTAGATGAGAAATATTATTATAATGAACCTGATGATACCACAAAGCAATACATATTTTCAATTGATGAAGTTGAATCCAATAAAGAATTCTTTTATATGGGTGATAAAACAACTTACAAAAGGCTTTTAGTTTGGGCTAATGCATTAGGTACTCTAGTACCAGAAGAGAAATATTTTAATACATCGCTGGGTCTTGATTTAAACACCCTATTCAAATCTATTCATGATGCTGGATAAAACTATAACGCTATTAAAAAGCCTACCGAATTGTCCTAGGTTAAGCCAATTCAACCTTAGCCTTGATGAAAAACACTATACACTTGTCATGCCGGATGATGAAGCTAATATAAAAGAATATTCATTCACAATACAAGAGGTAATAGATAATCCAGACTTCTTCTTTCATGGGGCATTAATTCATTATAAGTTCAGATGCGTACTAACGGATTGGGAAAGAATATTCCCTGATATAAAGGAACGAATGATTAGATACCCTGAGTCATTTCATATGAGCGATGATATTAAATGGGATGAATATGAGGATGAACCTAATCAAACAAAAAATAAGTCACACTCATTAAGTGTTGGCTTTAATTCTGGAATACAGATTTCCCATACTGCCTTCTTAAAATAACCATTATTCTTCTATAACACCACAAACATCAACAAAACAATGAATACACGAGATATATCCTTCACAGAAACCTTATTGGTCAAGGATTTGCCATGCTGCCCTAAATTAACCATCTTCAAAATAACCCTAGATGGGCAATTCTTCTATAACATAACAAACGAAACATCCCAATCAGAAAAACAATACATATTCTCTAGAGAAGAAATACTAACTAATCCAGATTTCTTCATACCATTCGGTAAAACTTATATTGTCTCATCTACTATAATGGATACACTCTTTAATCATACACTATAATGATTAGACCTAAATACATACCACATATTCTAGTATTGCACAGGAACCTTCCATCTTGTCCAGTAGGCACTAAGTTCATTAAGTCATTCGATGGTAGTCAGTATTATAATACCCCAGAGGATTCAACCAAGCAATATGTATTCACAATAGAAGAAATCCTAATGGCCATGTCACCCATATTAGATAAAACATTCTTTGTATTTAAAGATACTCATGAAAATATGGAGTTTTATCAAACCGTATCTGGTCGAGAAGATTATAAAGCAATTTGGCGCACTTACTATAGCAATTGGCTACACCTCGAATGACATTACCTCATATACTCATATTATTTAAGTCTCTACCATCTTGTCCGGTTGGTACAAAGTTCTATTTATCATTAGATAATAAATTCTATTTTAATGAATCATCTAATGATATTAAGGATTATATATTTACAATTGATGAAGTATTAAAGTCTCTTAGTACAAACGTAACAGAATCATTTTTTACAACAATAGTTACATATGCTGCATATAATAATCACCATACAACGCATTGTAATATTTCACATGAACGCTTTCTCAAACATATTGCCGATAATTGGAGTTGGTCAAACTTATGATGCAATTTAAAATACAACCTAGCATATTAACCCTAGTTAAAGAACTACCTAACTGCCCAGCAGGTACATCATTCATTAAAACCATCGATGGTAACTTCTACTATAATGAGGGTTCAAATGAAATAAAACAATACTTTTTTTCAATTAATGAATTATCCACAATCATTACGCCAGACATAATAACAACATTCTTCTCACATAATTTTAGTGCTGAATTTTTAACGTTTGGAAATACACTAGATGCAGCAGATATTCATACCAAATGGTTTAATACATTCTGTAGCTTATGATGCAATTCCCTCAAAATATTAAACTGCTCAAAGACCTCCCATCTTGCCCAGCCGGAATGTTCTTCAAAGCATCTCTTAACCAATCATTCTATTATCTCATCCTATCCGATGAAGATAGAATCAATAACAACTTTAAAGACTACTCATTCACCAGAGAAGAAATCCTCAATAACTATGACTTCTTCTTCGATGATAATACTCCATACATATCCCTATAATGCTACCTGATGTAGTAATACTATATATGGCTTTACCATCTTGTCCAGCTGGAACTAGATTTATTAAATCACTTAATGGTAAATTATATTATAATGTAATTAATGAATCTAATCCGGTTAAACAATACTTCTTTTCCATAGAACATATTAAAGATAATTTCGTTGATTTTGGTGAAGACCTATCTAAAGGATTTTTTGTTAATGAAGAACATTATTGTGCTTGGGGGTCACAGTAAGTAAGGACACATTTGTGTACCCTAAATCCCACAGGACACCCTGTACCATGACATACCCTAGTACACATTTGTGTATACCCCAGCTCAAGGCCCATTGTGTGCTACATCTTGTGTAATATGGCATCCGCATTCAGATAGGTTATGCGTCCTTTTTGTACTTGAGTTAGCACGTTGTCATTAAATGGTAGAAAGTGGTAAATCGTGGTAAATTATACCAAAAACCCTGCTTATTGGATATGTGATGCACCGGATACCTCTAAAAAATATGAAGTACAACATAAACACGCTCAATACTTTACACAAATTTTTTGAAATATGCAAGTTTTTGAGCAATTATATTTTTATAAAAAGCGTGGTCTAATATCCTCTATTCCTTGCAGTTGTCAGATATTTTTAGTATCTTTGCAGTAAGGCAAAAACAGGCTATTAACATAGGTATGTAACGGTTCCTTTCGGTACCCCCTAAAAAAGAGGTGTAACGACTCTACCCCCTAAAACCCAGTGTAAAGGGTAGGGGGTGGCTGTCTGCCGTTTATGCAGATATGGAATGTACATAACAAAGATAATACATTAATTCGGTTCTACCAAATTTTTATGTAACTTTTTTCATCAAAGTTATTAACAAAATAATTGTTAATAACTTTTGTGTAAATTATTTGGTCATGTCAAATATTATACAGGTCGAAAATTCATGTGTAAAAAAATATAAGGCACAGTGGAGTCTACTCTCTCAACTTTTCTGGTCGACCCGTCTCAGTTATTCACCACTGACAAAACAAAGATAAGAACTTTATTTCAATCTACCAAATAAAAAAGCATATATTTTCGTATTATTTTATTTCACTAACTCAAACCCGCATAAACGTTAGGATTTTAAAAATAAATTGAAAATATACTATAATATATTTGTTTATTCGGAAATACTATCTTATATTTGTACCAGTCAAATAAATTACTAACTTAAATTAACTCCTTATTATGAAAGAAAAAGCACAACAAATTTTAGCTCAGTTCGGTTTAGATTTCCGCATTGAAAAATTGCCATTGGTTGCTCCACGTATTATTACCTCACCAGAGGGTGTTCAAAGCGTGGATAATGTAAAGAGCGATTATTTCGGTCTATACAATGACAAGAGCGGTGAGATTCTGAATACTGTTAAAGGTTCGTATGTGGTGAGTCAAAACGACGAATTGGTTGAACTGGTATTAACAGGAATGAACAAATTCGGTGAGTTGTCAGTTTCAAAAGCAGGTGCGCTTGATGGTGGTCGTAAAGTGTTTATTCAATTAGCCGTTGACGGTATGTCAAAAGTTGGTGAGGATAGCATTAAACGTTATGTGACCATTATTGACTCTAACGACGGTAGCACCGGATTGTCAGTTGGTATTGGTGACTTAACAATGTCATGTCAAAACCAGTTCTTTCGTTTCTACCGTTCTGGTCAGGCTAAATGGAGACATTCAGCTAACTTGGTTGAAAAAATGGCTACGATTCCTTCATTGATTGAATTGTCACTTTCTGAGAGCCTGAGAATGATTGAGATTTACAATGCGTTCCAGTCGAACAAAGTTAGCAAAGAATTGGCTAACAAAATGGTAAAGCACATTTTAGGCTTTGACCGTACAATGACAAGCGAATTGATTGACAAGTCAACCCGCTCAATGAATGCGATGGAGTCATTATACAACGCCATTGAAATTGAGATGAACCAAAAGGGGCAAAACCTTTGGGGACTTCATTCGGGAGTAACCCGTTGGACAACGCACGACAAGTCAGCACCAAAACGTGAGAATGGTCGAATTGAGAGTTTGACAGTTGGTACAAACTACCGTACCAACCAAGAAAGTCTGGCATTCGCCTTAGATTACGCCGGAATTAAAATTTAAGAATTCCTAATTATTGAGGGGGTAGTTTTCAACAACTACCCCTTTTTTTGTGTTAATAAGTAAATGTTAAATAATTAGGATATATCAAAATTAAGTATTACCTTTGTAGCTTTTTTTAAAATGGGTGGATTTGGTTATAGGGCGTGACGGAGTCTACTCTCTCAGGATTGTCGCACCTGACCTGTCTCTGTTTCCAACCGACAAGACAAAGGTAAGCATAATATTTCGTTCCACCAAACTTTTTTGCATTTATTTTTTAATTTAGAATGAGTATAAATAAGAAAATAATTATAATATTATTTGGTCAATTAGAAATATAGTATTATATTTGTATCGTCAAACTAAACCAATATGAATCACTGCGAAGACTGTAATATTGAATTAACAATTGTTAATAATTCACATGATGGTAACCCTGATTTATGTGAGGCATGCCATGACCATACTAAAATATGTCACTTATGCCACACTGGTGAAATGAATTGGTGTAACACTTGTCAAGTATATAGTAGTACTTGTTGTTGTGATTATGGAACTTGTCAATGTAGTTAAAATAATATTCTATTGTCAAACTAAATTCTATACCATGTTAAACTATAAAAAATTAATGGAATTGAACCCAACTGTTTACAGTGAAATGGTTAATTCATTAGGTCAGAAAATTCAATTTGTTGAACACCCTATACATGGTGGGGATACCTTTGTTGTTTGTGTTTGTCACGAATTAGAATTAGCTGATTTAAGTACATTCTATGAAACTGGTGATATGGTTGCAGACCATAAAGAATATGAGCCAAGTTTCCAGAATGGTAAATTATTTATTGGTGACGGGGAAGCATGGTAAGGGGGTAAAACCCTTTATCAAAAATAATTACAAATAATTTGGTTTATATCAAATATTGTATTATATTTGTATTGTCAAACTAATAAACGTAACCATTATGAAAAAAATTACTGAAGAAAGTATTGAGGCATTTTTGACTGGGACTCCTTTCAAAAAAGCGAACATGAGTGTTGAAGTTTCTGATAAAGTTACAACACTTTTATTGCATGGCAATGTAATTGCAAAAAGAGAATTGACCAGTCTAACAAAGTCCAAACTAAGCATTACAAATGCAGGTTGGAAAAGTAACACCACTAAGGAGCGTTTGAACGGCCTACCTAACGTAAGAATTAGCCAACGTCAAGGTACATGGTATTTGAACGGCACAGAGTGGAACGGTGAATGGACTGAGATTAAAAACAAGGCTTAGGTATGGAATGTACAAATTCATTACCAAGTTACAAGGGAGGTCGAAAGACCTCCTTTATCCTATGAAAGAATTCAACAAATGGTTAAAGTCTGATAACGTCATTCCGGTGGATGGGGGTTATAGAACACAATGTACACAATACCAAAAGTTATTCACATTAGCTGAGTTAAAAACTTATTTTAAAAAAGAATACAAATAATTTGGTTTATATCAAATATTGTATTATATTTGTCCTGTCAAACTAAAACTATTAGATATGTTAAATTCAATAAATAAAGAACAACAGTTATTTGTATTAAATTGTGGTAGTGGATTCACTTGCCTTGGTTTTGATGTATGTCAGGATAGAACCATTGCCTTAGCCAAAGAACTTGGAATGGAGGATTTAATTCCAAAGAAAAAAGGTACAAAAAAAGCATACACCAATTATACTAATTTAGTAAAAATTGCTAGTGATAGAAATGATAAAACTGGTTGGAGAAGTCAGTCCCAGTTAATACCTGAATTAATTGGTAAAGAAGGTCACAGAGTTGAGGTTGTTGACAAATACGGAGAAAAGAGAAGATTTATTGTAGGTAAGTCAACTGGTTTTATTCCTTGTCACCTTGAAATTCTTAAAACAAATTCGAGTGGTGGTATGTCGGTTACTGGTGCGCCATTCAAAAGTTTAAGAATTATTGAATATAATGTAAAATAATAATAATAGGGGTTAATACCCCTTATCAAACCAATGAATGTAACCAACTATGAAAAACGATATTCTAAAAGTAAGTGTTGAAGTTAAAACCGATGGGAAACCAGTTGTATTTGATACGGTGTTAAAGGAAACCGATGTAAACTTAATTCAATTAGCCTTGGAACACTTGCACAACAAGTATAAAGCAATTTGCAAGGATGGTGCAACCATTAACATTGAAGTGAGATATTTGAGTGAGATTAGCAATACTTACCCGTTATTATATTCGTATTATGGGTCAGAGAGCAGATTTGTAATTCACACTTAACCAAAGGGCTTTAAAGCCCTTTATCAAAATAATATTATTATGAACCATAACAAAGAACTTTCACAACTTTCGATTGACCCAAAAGGAAATTTGGTTGTTGACACTCCAAAGGGTGAACATATTATTGTTGGATTCACTAGCAATATTTTCGGCAATGCGTTCCTAGTAATAAAAAAGAATGCTCCTGAACCCGGCAAAAACACTACGAATTTCTAAATTGTTAATAACTTTGACGAAAATAATTATAATATTATTTGGTCAATTAAAAATATCCTATTATATTTGTCACATCATTATTAATTAAAAACCAAAAAAGTTATGAAAAAAGGAGCAGTATTAGTTACAAAAAGAAAAGATACAATGCTTGTTGACCCACGCAACATTGTGGTACGTGAGGGATTCAACGTGCGTCTTGACATGGGTGATTTGGAAGCCCTAGCAGATTCAATTGCCTCAATTGGTCTGGAAGTTCCATTGAAGGCTAAAAAAACTCGTGGTGAAGATACCTACGAATTGGTTGACGGTCACAGACGTTTCGCAGCGATTCAGATTCTTTTGAAAAGAGGTGAGTCAATTCCTTACGTTGAGGTTGCGCCTTACACAGGGAATGAGGAAGACCAGATTTTCACAATGATTGTGACTGGTACGGGGCAAAAAGCCCTGAATGAAGTGGAGCAAGCTGAGGCAATTAAACGCCTTGTTGCAATGCACTACAAACCAGAAGAGATTTCACAAAAAATTGCGAAGTCAGTTCCACACATTTACAACTTGTTGTCACTTGCCAACGTTGGGAAACAAATTAAAAACTTCGTAATTGAAGGTTTGATTTCTGGTGGTACAGTTGTTCAAATTGTGAAGCAAACAAAAAATGCTGATGAGCAATTGAAAATTGTTACCGAGGCAATTGATTCAGCAAAAGCAACGGCAGTTGAAACTGGCAAAGCACCGAAAAAAGCGACAACAAAACACGTTGCTACTTTGACAGCAAAAAGCCCAATGCAAAAATTGAAAGAGGTTGTTGAAGCCCTTGACAAACGTGAGGACAAAAGCGACGAAGCAACCAAATTGATTGAGTTGTACATTGCCCTGAAAAGCGAAAGCGTTAAGGACATTTTGAAACGTTTCAAATAAAAGAATGGGGGTAGCAATACCCCCATTTATCAAAAACCTAACCAAATATGGTAACCAAAAAAGTCTTAACCAAACTTAACGTACTACTCCCTGATGAACTTGAAGGAAATTATTTTAACCTGAATGCAGGTGGATGTGGTATTGTTGCTTATTTACTAGCAAAGGAACTTTGCAAAGCCGGATATAAAGCCGAAATTGTTTGGTTAGGTCGTAATTGTACTGAGGATAAATTCAATAAAATATTAGAAACGAACAACAAACCCACATTAGCTGAATTCAATTCAGAGGGTATGTATTTAGCCCATTGTTTCGTTAAATTAGGCACTTGCTATATGGACTCTAAAGGAGTCTATAAAGATTTAGCCAACAGTGGTTGGTCTGGATATACTGCAATAACCAATATTTCTTGGTCGACAATGGAATCTATTGCCTTATGTGAAACGGGCTGGAATCCTAGATTCCGACGTAACCAAATTCCCCAAATAAAAAAAAGTGTAAAAAAGATTATAAAAAATTTGGTTAATTAGAAATATAGTATTATATTTGTATCGTCAAACTAAAACACATACTATGAAAGTTATTCTAAAAAAACAAAAAGTAAGTAAAAAATTCGGTGTTGTATTTCCACAAGGGCTTCCACTGGAATTTTCTGACACTTTGATGAGTGTTAAACACCCAAGAAAAGATATTTGGATTAAAGTGAAAAACACTGAATTCGATGTGGTAAAAAGTGATGTTGAATTGGCTAAAGAACTATTGAGAAAAGCCGGATTCTATACTGATAACCTTTGGAGTGTTGCTGATGTTAAAGCGAAATTCAAATGCACTGATGAAGAGGCACAAAAAGTTCTACACAACGCTTTAAAAAATGAAGCCACAATGGAACAAATTTGGTTTGCTATTGGAGTGCATGGTGAGGATGCAGGGTTAGAAGCTATTGAAGAAGAAGAGTAAATTGGTGGGGGCTTAACCGCCCCACCATTATCAAACTAAAAGTAACCAAATATGAAAGTAGCCAAACTAGTACATGTAACTCTTTTAACTCGTGTTATTGTTGATGAAACTGCGACAAGAGAAGAAACGCTTTCAAAAGCAAAAAAAGGACTTCAAACACAACTTGACCATGATTTGTCTGATAATGTTGAAAGCATTGAGGATGACAAAGAATGCCCATTCGGGACACTCCCAACTGACACAGACCCAATTCAATATACTGATGGAATTTCTAAAGCAGAGTTTGATGAATTCAGAGAGGTGTTAAAAGAACTCGACCCACAAGCCTATAAAGATGAGGCAAAGGATGATTTTGTTGAATGTTATGCTTATTGGTCTGGTCTTGGTTGGAGACGCTTCAAAGATAAGCACACAAATAACATTCAACGACTGAAATTGAAAAAAGCATAAAAAAAGGTAAGAATAATTTGGAATATTGAAAAGTTGTTCTTACCTTTATCCAGTCAAACTAAATTAACCAATATGGCAAACCAATTAACTGAGTTGTTTCTGGAAGAGACAAACCAGACCCCAGAACATTTTTTGATGGATATGGATTTATTCGCTTTAATGGTCGCAAAACGACATGGTAACCGAATGTTAATTGAAGCCACCAAAATGTTTGATGGGCTTAAAGGTACGGGTGATATTACCATTAATGATATTAAGAATGATATTCGTATTATTAATGAAAACCTCACCAAGATTTCTAAGGCTTACAACCTTGCAATGAATTAATATTAACCACAAAAACCAAATTATTATGAAAGCAATTATTTTCGCATTCTTGTTATTATTTTCACCTGTTCAATTCAGTGCCGTATTACCTAAACGAATTGTGTTGCCACAATTGGTAAAGGAATACAAGCACAAACAAAAACGTAGACCATATTACGCAAAATACTTTAAGTAGTTTTTAGTTTGACTAATAAAGAGGGTCCGTAACAACCCTACCCAGTTACGGACCCAACTTTATTTATATAGTCTTATATTTATCAACAAACCAATAAACCACTATGAAGACAACCGAGGAAATGAGTATTGATAAAATTAGAGCCGGAATGAGAGCAATAAAGTCTGGTAGCAAAACACCTGCGGAGGCAAATTGTGGATTCTTTTTTGCTAAGTTAAAACCGCTCAATGAGGGTATGCACGACGACCTGATGAAAGAGTATAAACAAGTTATGGACAACCATAACAAAACAAAATAATTTCCGTGGTTATAGTTTGACGACAATTTCACGAGGAAAACCCTGTCCGGTCTGGATGGGGTTTTTTTATTTAAAAATAATTCACTTTTTATTTGGTAGATTAAAAATATAGTATTATATTTGTACCAGTCAAACTAATAAACTAAACCACTAAATTATGAAAACACCTATTAACATTGTGATTGAAGGTAACAAGGAATTGAATACCGCAATTAAAGAAACCCTAAAACAAATTCTACCCGCCTTAGTATTTTTCCTAGGCAAAAAAATTGTTAAAGCAAGTAACGTACTGGTTAAAAGTGCTGATTCGTTATTACCTCTTATTGTAAAGGATGAAAAAGGTGAGCGTTCCGTTGGGTATATTACCTTTGCTCATGGATGTATGTATATTAATTTCAAGATATGCAAATTCGGTGGTTCTTATGACGTTCGTCCAAGCACTGCATATACAGAATACTTTGAGCGAAGAATTGCAATTGGTCAAATTAAAGACGGCTTATTGATTAGCGTCGAGGATTACGATAAACTAGTCACTGAGTACGATTTGGATAAAACCATTGATTTGGATGCTGAATTGAAAAAACTGGCTAAGCTAAACGAGATGCAAAAGGAATTGGATGCGTTCAAGCAAACCATTGATTATACTGTAAGGGAGTATTACAGATAACCACAAAGGGGGAAACCCCTTTATCAAAATTAATTACAAATAATTTGGTTTATATCAAATATTGTATTATATTTGTATTGTCAAACTAATAAACGTAACCATTATGAAAAGAAGAATCTTTGTAAACATTGCGATTGAAGGTCAAAAAAATGTTGGTGTTATTGACTTAGGTGAAGTCAACGATACTAAAAAAATTAACCTAAGAGAAATTGTTGAGCCAAAACTAGTTTTGGCATTGAAAGAACATTATTCTTGTCCGGTGAAAATTGTTACAGTTGAAAGTCTTCAATTAAGCACAACCGTTGTATTGTCAGCACACGTTTTAATTGAGGCTGAGGATTCAGATTTCTATGAGGATATTAAGATGGAGGAAATTTGTGTTTATTAAATTTGTGGGGCAATTGCCCCACAAATATCAAACTAATAAACAACTTTATGAACTGTCCAAAATGCAATTCTTTCATGGTGCGTACAACCGACAACGAACCATTGGCACATTCCAGTAAAAACCAAATTCAGGAGGCTGACCCAGATTTAAAAAAAGCATACAAATTATTGGGTCACGATAATGAAATTTATTTCAGTATGGCATGTGATGGGTGTAACCATGAATTCAAAAAGTCAATGCTTATAATTGAGAGATTATAAGCAAGGGGGTTAACCCCTTATCAAACTAATAAATGTAACCAGTATGAACCAAATAGAGGACAAATTACCAGCAATTTCAACCTACAGAAAATATTTGAATATTGCGTCAATTAGATTCAATCTAAGTATTGACGAATGTAGAAATAAATATGGTTTATATACAACCAAACAATGGTTGGAGTTATTTAACCAAAGTACCGATTTATTTGAGGATTACGACAACTTGCCGGACGAGGTTAAAGCAGTATTAGACAAGTACTCAACTGATACGATGACTTATGAGGCTTGTGCTACCTTAGTGGAGAAATTGGAAGCCATTGGATATACCTGTGAATATGGCTTGGATGCAGTGCCTTACGATTTAAGTAAAAAATAATTGCAAAAAAGTTTGGTGGATAAGAAATATTGTATTATATTTGTCATGTCAAACTAAAATAACCAATTATGAAACTGCAAACAATTCAACTCACCCAACACGAAATTCACCAAGCGGTACGCCCAATGGTGCAAAAAAACAAAAAGGCTTATAACCGAAAGGATAAGCACAAAAAGGGGTGGAATTAATTCCCCTCTTTTATCAAACTAAAAATGTAACCAGATATGAAAGTGAATGTTTTTTATTTAAATGTACGAGTTGAACTTGACAAACCAGTAACCCCAAAACAATTGAGAAAAATTGCTGAAGAACTTGATTGTACAATTACAACCAATACTGATGGCGTTAAAGTTGTTGACTCTGGTATTGTTGACCAAGCTATTGACCATAATTTTGAAGAAAGTATTTAAATTTGGGGGCAATTGCCCCCAATATCAAACTAAAAAGTAACCAGATATGCAAGTAACATTAAATTCAAAATTAGTAATTGTTCGATTCGGTGAAGATGGTAAACTTACAAAAGAAAGCCTCTTAGAATTATTCTTTGATGCTGACTTCACAGAAAATGTAGAACAGTATAGAGAGGATACCTTAGAAAAAGGTTTCGTTTCAGAAGCAGAACGAGTGATTGAAGAAACACTTGAAACTTATGACCAACCAATTGATATTATTCACGAATGTGTTGAAGCCCAAACTGAGAGTGATTTCTATGTTGCGGTTGAGGTTAACACACATACAGTCGATGAAGAATATATTGTTGTTTCAATTGCTTATACGACTAACTAAATAAAGGGGGAAACCCCTTTATCAAACTAATAAAAGTAACCAGATATGAAAGCAATTACAGTAACCGTACAAATTCAATTGTTAATTAAAGAGGGTGGGAATGATTTGACAGAGGTTCAGGACACCTTAGAGGTAATGAATAATATTGTTGGTGCTAGTGAACTGGAAGCAGAACCAAAGATTTTCATTTCAGATATTTCTGCCTCCGATATTATTGATGTTGAGGAAGAAGAATAAGGGGTAAAACCCTTATCAAAAACTCAACCTATGTACTTTATTTTAATTGTGAGCGGAATGATTATAACACTTTCTTATGTTCAACCAATTGTTGTGAAATTAATTCATAAAATAAGTTCAAAATAATTTGGTCAATTGAAAATATAGTATTATATTTGTATCAGTCAAACTAAAACAAACGATATGCAATTACAAATTAAAATTACTGGTTCAGGAACAAAGGAACAAATTTTGTCAGCATTAAGAGCCGTTACTCGTTCTATTGAGGGTGAGGAAATTGAAGCCCTTGCAGAAGGCAAAGAATTTGAAGACGGCACATTGATGTCTGAGGTTTCAGAGGATATGGGTGGTTAACCAAAGGGCTTTATGCCCTTTATCAAATAACCAATTTAACCGGATAACCATGAAAGCGATATTAAATTTAGGATTTAGAAGTGTTGTATTAGAATACACATTAAAAAAAGGTACTGAACTTGTTTTGGATTTTGAAGATAAAAGTTGGGAGACATTCCAAAAAGATTCAAAGTCTAGCATTAAATGTAAACAAACAATAGTTTTTAATGATTCTGATGAATGGACGAGTGTTACATTATTGGATGGAACTATTATTGATGTTCATTTTGATTATGAAAACCGCTCAGAATTTGATGACAAACAAAGTTGGTTGTCATACATTATACAAGCATACGAATATACTGAGGGTAAAGAACAAATGTACGATAACCAATTAATAACTAAAATAAAACTTGAATTTTAATTTGGTAGATTAAAATATTATACTTATATTTGTTTCCTGATATTATTTATTCAAAGTATTAACCAAAAACACGCCCCGTTATGAAAAAGTAATCTAAAACAATAACACTAGGTAGAGGATACACACGTTGAGGTGGCGAAAGCGTAATTCTTATCAACGGCACGAGGTCACTACCTAATGTTATCATCAAAACATAAAAAAGTAACCGTATGGCTATGAACATTTTGATTCACTTCCTTTGTGCAATTGCATATATTTCAGGTGCAATTTGGGGAATTGTTGAGGGTGCAGATTACATTATTAACCATGACCCAGCAAACTGGAATTTTTTAATTCCGTTGATTGGTGGAATTGTTGGGGCGTTTGTAAATATGTTCTTCATTATTTTTAAAAAAGATTAAAAATAATTTGGTGGAATGAAATATTTGTTTTATCTTTGTTCCTCAGTTGGGTGTTAAGGTGAGTTGTCCTACCAAGACCAGCAAACCCGATAAAGTGACAACAATAGATATGATAACCGCTTAGGTTTTCGGAGTTCGCTCCGGTGTGTACCAAGCGGTTGAAAGAAGCTAGTATCGGCATAATGTGTACAACCTCCCAACAAGGCGGTTGACAGAGGTTGCCGAATAGCAAAAGTGGGCAAGCAAACACCCCTTTAGGTTGGATGGCCGTCTGACCAAACGTAGCACTAAGGCAAGGTACGGCCTTAGTAGGTGTGCACACCTAAAATGGGGGAAACCCCAGCACAGTAGCTTAACTGGTAAAGCACCGTCTTTTCAACGGATAGTTGTGGGTTCGAGTCCCACCTCGTGCGCTAAATTAACATTACCAAAGTAGGGCGCATGACCGTTCCGTCTACTAATACCCAAAGGTCATTAATTATGGGACTTTGATAGTGTTTTAAGATACATGGGGACTTAATAAAGAAGTTGTTAGTACGACAACGGAACTTATTAACAATTGATAGATGAGACGTATGTAGTTTATCATTTGTGTCCCCTCCCATTTGCGTAACAACGCAAAAAGATACATGCAGCTGGTTACTTCATGTTTATTGGTTATAAAGTCCCTAGTATCGTAGCTAACCAAAACTACACTAGGGACTTTTCTTTTTTTATTCAAAAATAATTCATAAAAAATTAGGTTTATATCAAATATTGTTTTATATTTGTCCTGTCAAACTAATAAACTAAACCACATGAACGTATTAATCGCAAAACAAAACGAACCAATATTCAAAAAAATATTACCAAAGGTAACATTCATTGAAGCCAGTACCAACACCTCAGTTTTTAAAGTAAGTGAAAAAAAATTCATTAAACTAAGAGATGAATTACGTACACAAGGCTATAACCCATATAGCGTAATGGCTTGGTAACAAATTAACTACCCAAATGAAAGGAAACAATAAAGCACTCCGGCTAGAGGAATTGAAGAAAGAAGAAAAACGCTTATTCGATACCTACAAACAAAACCGCTCCGATGAGGATAAAGCAGACCACCTCGAACGAATGGCAAAATGTATTCGTGAACAAATTCAACTTAAAAAATAGCCATGAAAATTGAAGGTAAAATAATACAATACCTTGATAACAATATTAAAATTGTTGAGGTTGAAGGTCGCAAATTTTTAGTTGCTAAAAATGAAACAAATAAAGAAATTACCTCTGCGTTAATTGTTGGTGGGATTGGAGAGGTGTTAACACTTCAATTTGGTGATATTGAAAAAGAAGTTCGTTTTGATATTGCTAATAAATGGGGTAAAATACAATTGAAAAAAATAGCCATGAAAGAAATGAAAACCTACCAGAAAAAAGGCTTTGAATACTTCTACGATAGAATACAAAAACTCTGGGTTATTTACCCGATTGACTCAGACGGAAATAGAATTGAATGGGATACAAACGATAACCCGATTGAAGCCCAATACGCAAACAATAAAGAAGAACTAAACACATTTTTAAATAACCAATAAACCACTATGACACCACTAGAAATTGTAACCAACTTCAAACAAAATTTCTTAAAGGAAATTGAAAGATTCGTAATGTGCTATTCAGGATTACAACCGCACGTTATTTCTGCCTTAGCTGACAAAATGAACCACATGGCTTTTAACATTGGTTCACCTTCGTCTATTGAAGGAATGTTAAAGAGCATTTCTAAAGGCACAATAAAGCGTTGGGGTGATTACTCTAAGGTGAAGTCTAATGAACGATTTACACGAGGTGTACAACTCAGAGGGATGCACGTTACACAAATGAATAGAAGTTTTGAAACCATTCATAAAGGTCACTTTCGTTGGAACTTTACAGCCTATATGGTAGATAGAGAAACACAGGATTATATTAATGAATTTTGGTTCAACCCTAAGTTTAAAGCAAAGCCAAATAAAAGCAGAATAAAAAACGTTATTACTGGTAGATGCCGAATGGAAAAAACAAAGACAAGTACCTTGTATATTATTGAAACGAAAAACCACCGTTGGACATTCTCAAACCCTAATAACCAAGGTGGCTTGGAGGTGTTCACTACTAATATTGGTGATGGTATTGTGAATACAACTGAAATGATTCAACTCAAAGCCATTGCAAAAGAATTAAGAAAGAATGGTTAATAACTTTATAAAAATATAATTCATTAATTATTTGGTGGATTCAAACTTTGTTCGTATATTTGTATTGTCAAACAACTAAGGTATGAAAATTCTACAAGCACTTACAACACTATTCGGAAACCTGAAAAACATTACAGGTTGCTCATTCGTTTCAATTGTGTACACAAACGAAGCAAATGAAACACAAAAAACACTCATTAACGTCGGTGTCTCTTATGAGAATGCAAAACTGAAGGATATTGAATACCTTAAAAACCTCGATGTTAAAACCATTAAAAGTACTCAGGGTACTGCATTATTAGAAGAGGCACGTAAAGCCCTGTTAGGTGCGCTAATTAGCCCTAGCAAAGCAATGAGTGAAGGTCAAACAAATGCCTATACTTACCTGACAAATGGATTAAAAATTCACAACGAAACCAACGAATTGTACGTGGTGGGAATGAAAGTAAAAAAAGAAGTGCTAGTGAGTGGTGACTATAAAGAAGATACCAGAAAACCACTTACCATTGCGAAAGATGACATACGCAAAGAGATGAAGTCAACGCAATACCGAAACTACAACCTTACGAACATGGCAAAGGTGACCATGAAAGGAGATACATTGATGTTCTCCTAACCCTTTGTTAGCGGGGGGAGGGGTGGGTAACACCCCCTACGTACCCCTCCCCCCGTAAACCCTCTTACACCCCCCCTGTGTGGGGGTGCTTAATAGGGCATATGGAGTGACAAACAAATTTTTTCCAGAAATTTTTCGAAGTAAAAAGTGACCTATGCCTATTTCAAAAAAAAATTTCCCAGAAAATTTTGGCCAAATATTTTAAACCCCTATGAATAAAATCACTGAAGCTTGGTGGACCGAGTGTATAAATAATCCAGAAAAACTGCAACACTGGTTAGTCGGCCTATATAATAATGAAAAGGATGCTGAAGAGCGTTTTATAGACTTCGCTAATACATATTGTCTAGAGGATAAAGAAGCCTACGATATTTTCATTGAGATTGCTCAGCAAGAACACAATCACGCCATATTAGTTGATAATATCCTACGTGCTCGTGGAATCGAATTATATTCCAAATCAACTAAGGATGGAAGGTACTGGAAAAACGCATTACCTTGCGTCTGTGACATGCAAACAGCTGCGGCCATCGGTGCCTATGCTGAAGGATTATCCTTACGTAGAATGCGTGTTATAATAAATGATGAAAACACACCGGATGACCTACGGGATATGTTTGCTATTATAGAGCCAGAAGAATCCTACCATGCAAAGATACTTCAAAAGATTGCTACTAAGCATGGGATGGCTAGTGTTAGGGACTGTCATGATAAGGGTTTAGAGGAATTAGGTTTAAAGATAAAGTCTGCTAGTTGTTAATTATTATTAAAAATAGTTTGGTAGATTCAAATTAAATGTCTAAATTTGCATCATGGAAGAAACCACAAGGAAATTCGGAGGGAGTAAAACGGCCATATGGTATGGTAACCTACTAACTAAGATTGGCAACTGGTATATTGGTCGAGGAAGCAAGTTTATTGCTAAGGGCAATATGACGACAATTTCTAACCCTAGTTGCAACTTTATTAATCCATTTACGTTATTACTTACGTTTACGGTTAACAATACAAAGAAGTATCAACTAATAATTCAAGGTGATTATAAGGAAAAGTATAAATCACATGGCTCAGAAGAGACCCCAATCGGCAATGAGGAGATGTTTATGCTTATATTAAGTAAGAAACGTGATTGGTATTTAAAAGCATAAATCATGGAAACAACAGGTATAGAAACGCATTTCAATCTTGGTAATATCCAAACCATTAAAATTTTCCCAAATAAAAGGACAAAACAATTCGGGTGGAAAAATGAACTTGCTGAAATAAGTAAAACAAATTTCTGGGGTAAAAAATCTATTATTAGAAATTACACTCCAGCTGGTTGGTATTCTTTGTTTGAGGATTTAACATTAGAACCTGATTATATTAAAAAATCCGGTTATGTATTCTTAGATAAGGATGGTAATGCATCTGATGAAATAACTTCAGATGGTTTTTGGGCTCACCGAGCGTCTGTTGAAATGAATCTTCTTGGTTGTGAAATAATCAGAAAAGAATTTAAATACACTTCTGAGGCTAAGGAATGGGTTGAACGTTTAAAAACCGAATTTAATTTAACCACTTTAATAGTAATAACTGATGGTGATTGAAGAAATGCGAGAGTGTGTTAAGGGTTTATACAAACACACTAAAGAGGAACTTGAGGCTCTAACATTGCGTAAGCTATTAAGCTTAATTGAGTGTAAGAGCCTGAAAAAATACAATGAATTTAAAATCAAATTAAAAGATGAAGGCTATATTATTTAACCATAGATTTGACTTGGCTAATCTCATATTGGGATTGGAGCGTATTAGGCTTGGTTGGAGATTCAAGATGAAAAAATTAAAGCTGCGAATTGCTGGTAAACGTAGAGATTTACAAATGACTGCGATGCAGCGTGAGGCCATAAGTCTTGCAACTGGATTAATAAATAAAAAGGATAGTATTTTATTTGTTGCACCGATTACAAAGAAGATGTTTATTCATAACGATAATTTCTTTGTGATTATTGATTATAAGGTGATAACGATTCAGGATGGTCATCATGCCGATTCATTTGCGTTAACTGAAAAACAGGATGCTTTTTTAACTAGATTATTCAATCGAAAGTTAAATAAGATTGCTTTAGAGCTGGAAGCTGAGATTCAATCAAAGACGCTTACGAATTTAAAGAAAATGAACAAAGCTGTTCATGATAAAGATTAGGATAGACCTCTTCTTAGTTTAAGCTTAGCGATTTTATCTTGAAGTTCTTTTTGTTTTAATTCCATTTCAGACGCTTTATCTGGGTCCATGGTGATTTTACTTTTAGATTGATTTTTTTCCTTATCGAGCTTGGCGTATTTATATTGCCATTTATCAGGGGTTTGTGATTTGAAATCTTTTTCATCGGAAGTATATTGATTTTCTCCATGTTGGTTTTGTTTCACAAAGTCTAGGATATCTTTACCGAATAGAAGATATGTTTTTATTGCAGCATCATTAGCTGGTGATGAAGTTCTGACATTACCCTTTCTATCCTTAAATTCTGGGTGTTCGATTCCACGATAAGCTTTAATAAATACGTGTTTATTTCCACCCGTTCCGGTGGATAGCATACCTATGTCAGAATCTGAAATCCTATTTTTAGTGTTAGGTGTTTTAATGCTAACGCTTCCATTCGTATGGATGGTTGCCATATAGATTCCATCACCCTCGTGGGCATTTTGGAAGTATGGGTCATCTCCGTATTTATCATTTAGGGTTATAATCTTATGGGTAGTTCTGGCAATATCGTTATCGCTCGATAACTTAGGGTCCTTTCCTACAGGATTACTAGGTGAGTGAGAAGCTAATCTACCTTCAAGTAATTGTTTAAGTCTATATCCTATAAAATTTTTCATCATTTAATTATAAATATTTGGATTCTTAGGTAATAAATTGTATCTTTGTAAAAAATTGGATTTGGTATGAGTTGGTTAAGCAGATTATTTAGTAAGAAACCAAAATTTGAAGTTGGTGATATCGTAAAGTGTATTGATGACCGAGAGCATACAATTAAATTTGGTCAAGAATATAAAATACTTAATAGGACAAAAACCACTTGTTGTCGAGTTTGGTGTTATGATATTGGTTTAACATTAGACCCATTTCATCATCGGTATACAGTTTGTGTTCCATGTGGGGGAAAACAAATTCAAGGTAAGGATATACATTGGGCTCATGAGAGTAGATTTGCTTTTTTAAGAAAAGAAAAAGCGAAGGCTCAGGTTGAGGAGTGTGTTAGCATTGAGACTAAGAAGATTTTAACAGAAGAAATTGAGCGCATAGGTGCAAATTAAATAAGATATGAAGGATTTCATTGAAGCATTAAATAAGGAAGTAAGATTTACTGGTAAGGATAATATTATCCTAAAGGTAAAAACTAAAAGGGATTCTAATCCGGTTACAGCAAAACTTGAGAGGGTTTTTAAGCACGGTAAGGTTAACTTTAAGAAAGTAGACTAAAACTGGGTTTTTGGGCTAAAAAGGCCGTTTTTTAGCGTTAGGTCGCTAAACCCGACCCATCATCCCCCAGCCCCCTTCTTCCCTAATGAATTAAAAACGTTTAGTAATATGGTACATTGTAAAATTGTTTCTAACTGGAATCAGATGACATCTGAGGAACGTGATATTTTTGTTAGGGACAAATTTACATCTTATCGTGAATTAGGTTTTGATGTAATGGAATATGATAAATTGATTGTTATTTCATTAGAAGGTAAAGCATTGGTTTGGAGTGATAGCAGTCATCATAAGATTGCTACGATAGTTAAATTTGAAAAGTATTTAAAGGATGAGTTGGACAGGAATAATTGAGAGAAAAATTAATAGGAAACGCTCATTACCAAAGAACTGGCGAATTCTAAAATATAAATTAGTTGGTGGTGATGTTTATTTTAACGTGCAATACAAATCGATATTTTTTTATTGGTGTGATGTTACTGATTATCAACTTGGGGCTATAGTTCCAAAGAAATTTTTAACTGAAGATATTGCTAAAAAACATATTCAATCCGAGGTGATGTCTTATGTTAGACTATGTCAAAAAGATGATGATTCGAGTGTTCGTAGCGTTGAGAAGATTACATTTTAATTAAAAATTGTTTCAAAATTATTTGGTGGATTAAAATATTATGTTTATCTTTGATGTATTGAAACCAACCACTATGAAATTATTATTCCCAATATTATTTTTAACCAGCATTGTTTTCGGACAAGATTCTGAGCTATTCGGATATGTTAATACATACCGTAAAGCTAATGGTGTTAGTACATTACGTTGGGATAATGATTTGTATTTTGCTGCTAAGGCCAACACAAATAAAATGCTAGAGGGTGATACATTGTTACATTCTGGTAATGACACTTACGAATGTGTTATGATGGAATACACACTGGCTCCTACCAATGACATTAAAATTGGGTTCGAGACTTTTCTGATGAGATATTTCAACATGGCTTATGTTGACCCAGCTTCTACTAAGGATACTGCTGATGTGATTAAATACATGTTACTATATGTTGTTTATTCTTGGCATTGTTCTCCGGCTCATAGAGGAATTATGTTGTCTGATGATGCGACCATTGGTTCAGTTAATATTAACTTAGGTGTTATTAATTTTAAGCCCAACTATAAATTGGTTGGTGGGCAAAAAATTGAATTCACAAAATTCATTAGTCACTATGAGGTTAAAACCTTTGCGACTTTAAACTTGGATGTAGAATGATTGAGAATTTAATGGCTGAACTTGATTCGGTGGATAAGCAAATTAGTGTTTTAACACAAAGGCGGAATGAACTACAAAAAGAAATTATTAATAGTTCAGCAGATTTCGCAATTAGGTTTAGTACATGGTATTATGGTTCTGGTGGTAGGAATTTAGGTTATGCACCATCAATTGGTGGTAAATTTCCTAACTTTACGAAATGGGCAAAAGAAAAACGATTTGAATTTGATAGGCATAGAACATATGAACTAGAAAATTTATTTGAAGAACAATTAAGTTTATTTCTGGACCCAGAGTGTTATACGCTTACACATTCTCCAGAAGCGATAGATTTGTTGAAAAAGGAATATCAACCAATCTTTGAAGAATTCATGAATAATAATATTAATAGTTTTACATACGATTGGTAATTTATGTGGGCAGAGTATACATTAACATTTTTGATGCTGGTTTTATTGCAATTGGTTTTAGGTTTTGATAACCTATTATACATTTCTATTGAAGCTAAAAGAGCACCCAAGGATAAGGAGGTCATGGTTAGACGTTGGGCTCTTGGTTTGGCGATAGTGCTCAGGGTTGTATTATTATTTTTGTTAGTTCATTTGATTAAGGATTTTCAGGAGCCATTATTTGAAGTTTGTAACTTTGTTATTGGTGGTGAATTTAATGTTCATAGTCTAATCGTATTATTGGGTGGGATTTTCATCATCTATACGGCCATGAAAGAAATCATTCATATGCTTAAAGAGGACCATGGGGAAGAAACCAAGAAAAAATCATCCACATTTAAGATAATCGTAATGATTTTATTGATGAATCTAGTGTTTTCCTTCGATAGTACGTTAGCGGCAATAGCATTAAGTGATTCGTTTGTATTAATGGCGGCAGCTGTGGTCGTTTCTGGTGTAATAATGATATGGATGTCTAATAGGGTATCAGATTTTATCAATAGAAACCGGATGTATGAGGTATTAGGACTGTTTGTTTTGTTTGTAGTGGGTATAATGTTGGTGACAGAAGGGGGTCATTTGGCCCATATGGAGCTATTTGGGGAGCATATTACCCCTATGAGTAGTACTACTTTCTACTTTATCATCTTTATTATGCTTGTTATAGAGGTAGTACAGGGTAAATACCAGAAAAAACTGGATAAAAAGGGGTAAAAATGCTGTTTTTGGGCCTAAAAATGGTCAAAAAGGGGTGTTTTTAGCATAAAATAAGGCTTAAATCGTTGATTTTGAGTCAATTTAACACATAAAATATGGGTGAATATAGGTATAATAACAGGAAATTGGACAAGCGAAACTTCACTTTTATCGACCATATGGTCAATAAAGCGGTCAGTATTTGCTTTTTTAGCTTTTTTGGGACATTAATTTTGGGAATTTGGCTTGATTTTCCAGATATTGTAGGGAAATTGTTCCTAACAAACATCATTTTCTTCGTATTTTCAGCTTTTTATGCTCGAATTAAGTTCATGAAGCGTGTAAATGGGGAGAATATGTACCACGATAAGTACTCTGAGGTGGTAAAAAATAACGAAAAAGAGTTATTAACGATTAAAAATGAAGAAAAATGAGGTTAGACACCCTAGATTTATCTTTAAATTAGAGATTTTATGTGGTTTATCAGTGATTCAGAAGGAAGTATTTGCTGATATCATGCAAATTAATGGTATTGCATATGTATTTTCAGTGGAAAATGAGCCCCCACTTAATAGGTATGAACCATATGATGCGATTTCTTTCTACCCGATAAATAATACCATCGTAGTAGATAAGATTGATAACCCAGATTATGTGAAACCGGATGACTCGATATTGGGTTATGGTTATATAAACAACGATTTACCCTTTTAAAAAAAAATTATGCTAAAGAGTTTTAAATTATTTAATTTGTTTTCGGTTGATGTAAAAATACATTGGTCATTGTTATTGGTCTTTTTATTTGTGATTGATTTCACTGGTCCGGTATCTAAGATGTTGTTAAGTTCACTTACAATCTTAATGATTTATGCCTTTGTATTGGTTCATGAATTCGGCCACATCTTTGCAGCTAGGAAATATGGTGTGAATACACCAACGGTTGTATTATCTTTTCTCGGTGGGGTTGCATTGGTTGATGGTGATATGGAAAAACTAAAACCAAAACAAATCATGTGGATTGCTTTTGCTGGGCCGCTCACTAATTTGATAATGTTTATTTTATTCATCGGTCTTGGGTTCTTTGCTTTTCAAGATTTTGAAGGTGGTTCAATAAAGGCTTTGGAAAATATGAGTGTTGGCCAGAATCTTGTGTTAACCGGATTAGTGATGAATGCATTGATGTTCGTTTTTAATCTCTTGCCTATCTATCCAATGGATGGTGGTTTATTTTTAAGACACATGTTTGAACATTTTAATATTAAGAAGGGATTTCAAATCTCAATCATTGTGACACAAATATTTTGCGTTGCTTTATTTTGGTGGTCAATTACATTTTGGAGTATTACTGGGATGATAATCTCTGTTCTATTTTTCCTAATGAGTCTTGGTGAATTAAAAAGAAAACGAGAAGAAGATAGTGAGACAGAAAAAGATATTATCATCAATACTAGAATAAGAAATATTTTATCCCGTTTAGAAACCAAAGAAGATAAATTAGCTGCTTTGGATATAATTGATGATAAAGTAGTTGAGGGGACTGGGATATCTTATGACATAATAAAATCTTATACTGATGAACACAGAAAAAATATTAAGTGAGTTAGGAATTGAAGGTGAGGTAATTGGTATCTTCCCTTACGGTAGCCGTGTTTACGGAACCGCCGATGAAAAGTCTGATTACGATTATATTATTGTAATGAAGAATGCCATGCTTGATAGTGGAGCATTTAAAAACAACGCTATCACCAGTAAGGATTGGAAAATTCAAGGCGTGGTTTATTCTAGAGGTGGATTCATTGACGCAATCAACAATTATGAGATTGGTGCTTTAGAGTGTCTTTCATTAGCACCGGATGATGTCATCTTGAAAAAATGGCCATTTAAGATTGGTAGCTGGGATGAAAAACAAATGGTGAAAAAGATTATTCAGAAAGCTTCTGCCAGTCGTCACATTGCTGACCAACAAGCTAAGAGTGGTTATGCGGATAGAGCCAAGAAAGGTATGTTCCATGCATTGAGGATTCTAGAATTCGGATTACAATTAAAGAAACATCAAAAGATTGTAGATTTTGGTGCATGTAATGAATTGTATTTTAAATTCAAAGCGATTGACCCAGATGATTTTGACACAAGGGATTACTACCCAATATTTGATGAACTACTAACTAAACTTAGAGCTTAAACTATGGCGACTAAATTAGAGAAAGACATTACTAGGGAATCAAGTATTAAGGTTAACGATAGAGAAATCATTATTACAATGACTGAAAGTCAGGGTGTCTCTATGAAACTTAAAGGAATGAAAACTGGTATTGTTTCAATTCCTATTAGTGAATTATATGGTCAATTAGCCGGAGTGGTTCCAAATGTTGAACCACCAAAAAAAGAGATGATTTCTGTTAAACGTAGGAATCAGAAAGAAACCAATACTGGCCCTATGATATCTTTGATTGATTTAAGGTCACACAATGCGATTTCTGCGTTGGATTATGAGACCTTAGTTAAGTTCGAGGGTATTATTAAAAGCATGATGGATAACTATCCAGAAAAGTATGGTAATTATTATAACGATAAAGAGGAGGAAGAATAATGGCAGCACATTCAGAAATAATTGGTAAGGAAGTTTATGTTTGGATGAACGGCCATCTCTTGTATAAGAAATGGTTGAACACAAATCAATCGGCGTTATTCACAGTTAATCCTAGTTTTACGTATGACCGGAGTACTTATGTTAGCATAACTGATAATGGCAGTGTAAACAATTTAACTGGTGAGCACAAACCATTAAAAGCATTAACGTGAAAGAAGAGATTTTAGAAGCAAAACGTAAGTTGTATGTTTTGTTAATGGAACTCGATGAAGCTGCAATAACAGATAACGAGGCTGAAATAATGTTCAATTTATCTAAGGATGAACAAATACAATCGTTACTTCAAAAGAAAAATTGATTACAAGAATTTTTTATCCACGCCATAAGATTCGGTTAGAATCCCAATGTCTAGGGTCCAATCAAAATTGGAACGCCATCTGTGTAATAAAAAAGACTCAGCAACATATTCAACCACTTCTTTATGGTTCCATCCGTTAACGTCTTCTAATTGCTTAAATGCTTCTGGTTGTTTTCCGATAATAGTAGTTCTTCCAATATGTTTCACTTGGTGACATTGTGGGCATAATGAAATTAGACCCTCAAGTTTTTGAATTTTCTTTTCATCATCATAGGACCATATTTCGTGACACTCCACCGGATGCTTATAGCCTTGTTCTAAGCCGGAGCCATTACAAATTTCACATTTATGATTTGCCTTAGCATATGATTCTTTTCTAAGCCTATCCCATTCTTTCGTTGGAAGTTGGCTCCTTACATTAGAGAACCAACATGTTGATGGAACTAATTCGATTGTTAATTTTGGGGGTTTAGCCATGATTTTGGTACTCGTCTTACTATAAATTTATTTTGGTATTTGTATCTATTCAATAAATATCCCTTGGTATTACTATCTATGTCACCAGCTGATTCGGTAATAGGACATTCAATTTCGGCCAATAATTGGATAAGGTCCGTGGTTCGGATGTACCAGATTTCTCTTAGATGTTGGAAGAAGGTTACAAACCATTCTGCTTTTGATGTGCTGATACCAGATGGATTATATCTTGATTCAAATTCTATGAACATATTTCCAGTATCACTTTCTGGTCTAATTAGTACATCGGTTTTGACCTCATAGGTAATTTCTCTACCATCTTTATCCATTAATAAATCATAGGTATTGGTTTTATTATCTGATAATAATTTAAGACCAAGCGTTTCTAGGTCCATTACAACAATTTTCTCTCCGGCTTCGCCAGTATGTATATCTTTGGTAAAATCGTAGTTTGCCATGATTAAATATAGGTTATTTTTATAAAAAGTACAGATATTTATTACTATGAAAGTCAAATTAAGGGAATCACAATTAAATAAAGCTAGGCTCATTACTGAGGGTCGTGAAATTATTGATACCTTTATAACAAAGGGTGATGAAACAAAGGAAGTGGTTAATAGAATGTATAGCCAATTGACCTTTACTACATTAGCTGAAATCATAGATGGTAATAGTGATTTAAGTATTATGCTTCGTAAGCTAGAGCAATTGAGAACCGTAATGTACACTCATAAAAACAAAGTAGAATCTTTTTTTAAGGGATTACCAGATGAAGAGTTTGAAACTAAATGGGAGGAAGCTGATACGAAGTGCGATGATATCTTCCAAGAAGTTGTATACCATAAAATTGATGTTTTAGAAGACCTTATCGAGGAATTAAACAAATTTGCTGAGGCTAATATTGATAATAATTTTAAGGATATTAAAAAAATCGACTTGTAAATTATTAAAATATTTGTATCTTTGCATTATTTATGGAAGATTACAAAGTCGTTATTACAAATTATGGTTTCATGACAACCAAAACACCATCTGAAGTTTTGGTTACTGATGATGTTCTATTTACTGGTACTAAGTTAGCTTGTAATAACTTTATTCATAGCGTTAGAATACCCAGAAATAAAAATATTCACAATTAAATTTGGTAGATTAAATAATTATGCTTATCTTTGGCATATCATTAATCATTAAAACCTATAATTATGAAAAATTTAATCCTATTATTTGTTTCAATTATATTTTTTTCATGTGAAAAAGAATTGCCACCACCAGTTGAGGACCCAATTCCACCAGTTGAAGCCATTTCAGTCTTTGGGGATTGGCTTTTAGTTGATGGTAAGATGTACATGGAGAACTTGGAGACGGGTGAGAAGACTGTTTATGAACATTTTGATGATACAAAAACGGTTTCTAGCTTAAGATATGAGGGACAAATGTTTGAATTTGAAAGAATTGTCGTGGATAGCACTGTTTGGTCTTTCATTTCACCCGACCATATACCAAACATGGGTGAATTTTGGCTAAATTACGATAGTTTAAACCCATATGGGTTCAATTTAACCACTTCTAATATGAGTATTGTTGAATGGAGTACCGGACCAACACAATTAGGTGGGTCTAGCAGACCTCTGTCGGCTTATTTGTCTGATTACTCGGAGAATTCAGTTAACTTTTATGTCCAAGAAACGTATGAGAGTATTGGTGGTGTTAATTATAAATACTTTTCTGAGTTAACCTTTGTCAAACAATAAATTATTCTATGGATAAAGATACTGCGGCCAAAGAAAACGGGGTTAAAATATATAAATGGTTCTTACATATTGTTAGTATTGGCTTACTAGTTCAACTATGTCGTTCATTATTCATATTACATGATGGGTGGTTTTTTATTTATTTATTTTTCATACTTTATTTTGGATTGAAATTAGCTACGATTAATAAAATTGAGAAAGAAGCTGAAGCCGCTGGTATGTCCACCACTCAATACATGGAATTTTTAAAGAAAAAAAACAAAAGATAAATTATGTTAATATTCGGAAACATTATAACAATCATTGCTTTAATAGCTGTGTTTATTGTTGGATTCAAATTGGGAAGAAGATTCCCTAAGAAAAATTAAATAACATTAAGGTACTTAAGGAGTACCATATTGATTTCTAGTTTTGAAAAATCAAAAACATCCTCTAGAATAGAATAGAGAATTACAAATAAAGCATGTAATTCACTTTGTGGTTTAAGGTATATTTTTCTAGTTGGGCCAACCGAGAATCCGGGCTCAATAATTATACCACGTTTAAATCGTCTACCATCTTTCAATTTTTTCACTGGAAAGTATGCCTGAAGAAATTTCAGCATAATGTCTTGTGAGTATTGGTCTAGTTCTTTCATCTTCATAAATATATTATGAAGTGAGCTAAAATAAAGCCTTATGTGTATTCAAGTGTGTTAGTACCATTCAGTTGTCGAAGGGTTACAGTTGAGTACGATACTAATGGTGATGCGGCGGCTGTATCACACCCAATAATATAGTTTACACTAGATGATGCAGAAAAGGAACAATCATCCACTTGTAATGTTGGTAGACTTGAATAGTCGAAACTCGGTCTAATTACATCAGTAGATATGAATAAATCACTAGTGGTTGTTGAGGCAGAGCTGGTTATATGAATTCCATATCCTCCGGGTACGTATGGGTCATAATCACGATACTGTAAGAATATTACGTCCCAACTAGCTAGGATATTTTCATAACCATTTTTGAATAGCCAATTGTACGTAATTAAATCAGCCAAGTCATTTCGAATATCAAACATTTCAATAATAAAATCAGATAGATTTTTGGGTGAATTAATTAGGTTATCATCAATAGATATTAATTCTTTGGAATCATTTACGATGTATTGGGTCTTGATTGTCTTAATTATAATTTTCTCAAGTTTTTTATCAATAGTTTTTTTCATAGATTAAATCTACTAAAAATATTTTGACTAGTCAAGTCAAAACGAGGTGATACTATGGTCACCAAAATCTCCCCAATCTTCTATTTCATCCATTATATTAAATTTAGTAATAAATATTTGCGGATGTCATCTAAAAAGCCTAAATTTGCATAATGAGCAAAAAATTGTTTGAACATCATATTCATTTGGTAATTACTGATGCCTCTATTGTCATTAGTAAGAAAAAAACTCAATTCACCACATATCGGTTGTTTGGTGAATTCATATTTAATAGTATTCAAGCAAAAAATTTCAATGCTATTGAACAATACCTTACGCCGATAGTTTTAGAATTGTCTGAAATTATGGGCTTACCTCCGAGAGAGGCGGCAATGTATGTTGCCAAGTATTTTAAAGAAAAGAAGTGGGAAATTTATTATGACCCGATTAATCAAATAAGAAATCAGTTTAATATATTTCTCGTATCTTAATTTTTCCAGCTTTCCATTGTTCTTCCATACTTTTTAGGTATTGTCTGGATATCCCTCGGATAAAAATGATGTCAATATCTTCATCATCTAACCAATAGGGGTTACACCAATCATACATTTCTTCTGTAACTCTACTAATAGCAGTTTCCTTACTCCTAACACCACCCTTAATGTACTGATACACTGCTGGGTGTGACTGGGTAATAATTTTCGTAAAGAAATATCGCCAAATAAATGTTGTTTTAGACATTGATTTTTAATAATAAATAGATATATTTGTATAATATAACGAATGATAAAAAAATGTGAAATGGCTTTAGAGATAACAGATTCAAATATTGGTGAGGTTTTAAATTCAGAATTAGTAGTAATTGATTTTTGGGCGGCTTGGTGTGGACCTTGTCGAATGGTAGGTCCGGTGATTGATGAACTAGCAAATGACAACCCAGATATTATGGTTGGTAAAATAAACGTGGATGAGAATCCGGTTAGTGCTACTAACTACGGTATTAGAAGTATTCCGGCGATTCTTTTTATAAAAAATGGTGTTGTGGTTGATAGATTATTGGGGGCCAACCCAAAATCAGCTTACCAAAATAAAATTAATGCTTTAAAGTAGTCCCACTAGGACTATATTTCATATTTGCCAAATATTTATTAGTATGGCAAAAAGAGTATTAATATCGGAAAGTCAGCTATTGGTGCTGAGGGACTATATCTATGAATCAAATAATCATGAGATATTAGTTAGACGTATTGCGGCAGATTTGGATTTGAATTATGAACCATCAAAAGGAACCTATAAAAAGGGTGGTGAGTTTCATGAACAACCTATGGTGCTCAATAAGGTCAATCAAGAGTTAATGACTCCAAAGTCTTTATTTGATTACATGATGTATAAGTATAAACTTGGTGCGACTTTTGTTAAGCAAGTTATTACTGATTGGTTTAAAGGTAATTTAGATAAGACTGGTACTCTGTCAAAAAACACACCTATTGCATGACAAATGCTGATAAAATATTAGCCTATACAAAAAAACATTATGTCAATGAAAACAAACTCATTGAGAGAAGTATGGTTAATTATTATCATTCAAGATTAAAAGGTGACAAAACTGATTTAGAATTTATTCATCAACAAAAGATTTTTGATGGGGTTATAGATTTATTCGAGATGATGTCGGAAAAATTGAGTGTAGAACTTGGTATTGATAGTGATGAAGTGTTTCAGCATCTTAAAAATATTCATATTCAAACTTAGTGCGATGGACTTAAGGGATAAGATAAAAAAAGAGCTTAGAGAATCGTATGGTAACTTTGAAACTTATTTAGAACACAAGTATGAAGAAACTATCGTTGAAAAACTTTATGAAGAGCATTTAAATAAAAGGCTAACATCTGAGGCGTTGAGTATTAAAAGAGCTTGGGCCACCTACAATCAGGTTATTATCGAATTCAAAAATAATCTGAAAGACATGGTTAGGGTTAAAGAATTACAATATAGGCTAACCGATGTTGAGGACCCGAAAAATGTTTGCATTGAAGTAATAAGTGAAGTAAAAGAGCGTTCATCTGAGTTGGAGCGATTGTACAAAAAAATAATAAAATTTGGATAATGTCGAAAATTAGAATTAATGGGAAAGTCTATACCCAAGAAGAGGTTGAAGAAATTTTCAATAAACAAAGAGTTAGGATTCTTTCTAAGTATGTTGACAAACATTATATCTTAAATCCTGAGTTCATCATCAAAATAGAACATTTCATGGATGGTAATATTAAATCAGAAATTTTTGAGGGGTTGGATAATGAATTCAACATTTTAAGGGATGACCCAAACGATGAAAACATTACCAAAATGATTGATGATAAAGTAGAAAAATTCATTGCGGATTTATATGAATAATTTTTTTATATATTAAATCCGGCCTAATTTAATCCTATCAAAGGTTAATCTTTTTTATATTCAAAACACCCCGACATTGTTGTTCGAAATGATATTTATTATCAAATAACAATGTTAAATTTATAGTAACATGGAGACTTCTAAAATTACTATCAGGGCGGGGTCTGGCACGTACAATACGCTAGATAAAATGTATAACAGATTTATTAAAAACTACTTAAGAAATACCAACGAAGAAACGAAAGAAAGATGGCACACTTATGAATCAATAATAGCAGAACTGGTAAGATTGGATAGGGCTGATTATTTTGATGAAATAAAATATCGATTAACTGGTGGGGAGAATCCGAATGATATTATTTCAGATATCATTGATAGAGACAATGAAATTAAAAAATATCTCTGGGCCCACATATTGAAAATTAGAGATTATGAAAACCTTGATTTATTGAGGCGATTCTATAAATAACTTAAAAGGTGCAACCATGGTTGCACCTTTTTTTTGTCATTATATTGATTATTTAAATAATTCTTTGTATATTTGCAAAAAGATTGTTATGGTAAAGATTGAAAAGAGGATAGAATTTTTGGCTGATAAATACAATGTATTCATGGAAGAAGAAATGAATGGTATTGTTGAATCATTAACTAATGAAGGTCGTGAGATTACTAAAATTGAAGTAGCTGACCACACTGACACTCATATGGGTGTTATGACCAAGAAAACACTTGCTATCCTTGATACAATCATTACTAATGAGGATAAATCTAGGGTTAGAAAAACTGTAAGAATCCATGAGGACATTTTTGCCGCAATGATTGCGGCTGACCCAACGCCTAATAAAATCTACTTACAGTGGATGTTAACTGTTTTCACTAGATTGATTAAGGATGGTAAGATTGATGACGCAATTAGATTTGGTGCTGAAGATTTACCGCAAGCTAATGAGTATCTAGAGTTGTTTGATAGCAACAAACGTAAACGTCTGTTCAAAGAATTAACAGAATCAAACTACGCTCTTAAAAATATGACTGATACCACAAATATCAATCAATATCAAAACCTAGCACAACTCTTTGATTCGGTTGACCCGTTTATTGAGCGAGATGCATCAGATTTTGAAAGAGCTATGAAGCGTTTTGTTGATGCCGGACATGCTTTGATGCCAGTTAGAGATAGAAATTTCACATTATTTATTCCATTAACTAGGGATGCTAATGTTTTGTTTGATGGGTTTGCTAGTTGGTGTACGACTAAACAAGGTAATGGTATGTTTGATAGTTACACTAATTATAAAACACCAATTTCAAATAAATCTAGAATATATATTATCATAGATAACAGATTTTTAAATGGTGAATTTGATACAAGTTCTATTCCGAACGATATGATGTATCAAATCCATTTTGAAAGCAAACAGTTGAGAGATAGAAGTAATGGTGCCAATAAGAATATTTATGATTCGATTCTTTCGAAGAGTGAAGCATTATCAAATTTCTTCTACGAAGAACTAACGCCATTAGCGAAAGCATTTAATGGAAATTTAAATGAGAATTTTTACATTGATTATTTAATTTCGTTTGGTTTTACGGATATTTTATTTGATATTCAAGATGTGGACCAACCAACAATAAGATTTAAAAAGAGAGAGATACCAAAATTACCTGATTTGTCTAGATTTAAAAACGTTGAAACCATTTACTTGGGGGAGACATCTCTGAGGGAATTAAATCCGAGTATGTTTAGCTTACCTAAGTTAGAAGTATTGTCAGTTCCCAAAAACAAATTAACGTCAATACCAAAAGAAATTGGTGATTGTAAAAGTTTGATATTCCTAAATCTTGTTGGTAACAAGATTACTGATATTCCAGAAGAAATTGGGCAGTTGGATATGAGTAGAGGTGGAAAACTTTATAGAATTTCAGTTAGAGAGGCTGAAATTGGAGAGAAGAATTATAAAAAATTAAAAAGACTTTTACCATCAGCTATGTTGTCAGATATAGTTGAAGCGTAGATGAAAAATTTTTAATAAATTATGAAAACCTCTTCTTAAAAAAAGGAGAGGTTTTCGTGCTTAAAACAAAACATATTATGAAATGGAAACGAGTAAACCATGGTCCTATTGAAGAACCATTAGTTGATTATTTAGAAAGACTTTTTGAAGCAGAACTTGAAAAGGGTTTTGAACTTAAAGTATGTATTGGTACTGACTCACAAAAAGCTGGTAAGGGATATAAATTCGCTACTGCTATAGTTGTTGAGACTAGAGAGCATATGGGTTTTGAGTATAAGAAAAACTGGGATGGGACAAAAACTAAAGTTCCTATCTACTCCGGTAGGGGTGCAATGGTCATTGGTGCAACTTTCTGGGAAGAAATGAGAGCGACAACCAATAAGAAAAAACATAGAGAGATTGAAATAATCAATCAACGGATGTTGAGGGAAGTTAGTTCATCTATCGAAGTTGGTTTGGAGGTTTGGCCATTACTTGATTTATATGGTATCACTATGGAAATACATGCTGATATTAATCCAGACCCAAGATATGAATCACATGTTGCATTAGGTGATGCGATTGGTTATATCATTGGTATGGGTTGGGAGAGCAAAATTAAACCGGATGCTTATGCTGCTTCAAAGGGGGCTGATAAAATATGTAAATAATTCTAATTTTTACTTGTGATTTTCAATATTTATCATATATTTGTGATAGTATGGGAGAGTATGAATTAAGGACCACAAATGGTGATGTGATTAAAAAGATTACAGCCAATGATAGGTCAGACGCTATAAGTTATTTTGCTAAGATGAAAATGCTGACTGAGGATTTATTGGTCAGCATTTTCATTGTTGAGAAAGTATCTTAAGATAAAAATAAAAATTTATTTAACTTTCAGGATTTAATCTATATTTATTAAGTAGACTAACAAGTATATTTAAAAGGTTAAACCATGTCTGGAAAAAAAGTAAAAGTTGTAAGATTCACTGAAAGCAAACTAGTTGAATTAATTGATGGTATCGTAACTGAGGCCGTAGAATTAAAGAAAAAAGAATGGATTGCTGAAAACGCATCTAAAGGTAATAATATTCTTGAAACTAGAATTAAAAGCCTTGAGAAAAAAATCGCTCTTTTAACGGATTCAAAAGCTGCAACTAAGTAATTTAGAAGCAATTAAGTAAAAAATAAATAGCTAGGCATTAAGTTGTCTGGCTATTCTTATGTTTAAAAAGTTCTAGTCTATCTATTGATTTTCGAACAATAAATAATAGAATTGTTCTATGAGGAATATCATAGAACAATTATCAAAACAACTAATACCACTAACTTCGTCCGTTGAAAAGGATGAGTTTATCATGGCTAGTGAGAAAGCATTTGATTGTACTTTTGACGGAACCTCAAGATTCTTCCCATGGGAAAAACCAAAACTATTACCATCTGAATTTAATATTGGCGTTATTTATGGCTCCAGTGGTTCTGGAAAAAGTACCCTATTGAATGAATTTGGTCAAGAATTACAACCTAGCTGGGAAATAAATAAATCCATCATGTCTCATTTTGATACGCCAGATGAAGCTATAAATAAATTAGGTGCCGTTGGATTGAATACTATCCCAAGTTGGTATAAACCATACCATGTGTTATCCAATGGTGAAAAATTTAGGGCCGATTTAGCCAGAAAAATTAAAGACAATGCAGTATTGGATGAATTCACGTCGGTTGTAGATAGAAATGTAGCGAAGGCTGCATCAGTATCTCTTTCAAAATACATTAAAAAAAATAATATAAAAAACGTGGTTATTGCTACTTGTCATGATGATGTGATTGATTGGTTAGAACCGGACTGGGTAATAAATGCTAATAATGGAGAAATCTACGATGGTTTTTTTTTGTCCGACCAGAAATCAATCTCCAAATACATAGAGCAAATCGCAGTATCTGGCCCATGTTTAAAGAGCATCATTATTTAAATGATGACTTACATGTTGCGACCAGATGTTATGTTGCCACATGGAACGGTAATGTGGTTGGTTTTTTAGCCAGTATTGCAATGCCAACTGGATATGTTAAAAATGCGTGGCGTGGCCATAGGGTTGTCATATTACCTGATTATCAAGGCTTGGGTATCGGGGTTAGGTTTATTAACGCTTGTGCTCAATTACACCTTGACGAAGGTAAGAGGTTCTTTTCTAGAGCGGCCCACCCCAGAATGGGATATTATATGCAACATTCTCCATTATGGAAACCGACCACTAAAAATAAGAAGCTAAGAATCGATGTGAATCACACCAATCTATTTAAGAATCACTATGTTGACAATAAAAGGGTCTGCTTTAGTTATGAATTTATAGGTGAAAAAGTTGCATAAATGATTTATTATTGGTATATTTGTAATTGAACTAAAACGAATTTATGAAAAATTTGAGAATAATGTTAATAGGTGGAGTGATAATTAATTTAATTGGTATCATTTCATTAACCAGTGAAGTTAATGAAATAAAAAATCTAGGGGTAGAATCTAACACCCAAACTGATGCAAAAATAAACGGAGTGTTTTTCGACTTGGTTGTTTCAACTGAAGAAAACGTGAAGAAATTCAATTATACCTTTAATGCATTTAAAAGATTTAATAATGATATTGATTCCTGTACCGTCGTAACATTTTTAGAAGTCGTTAATCATTTTAGATTAGATTCTACGGAACAAATGTTTAAATGGAGTGTTGGACAAGTAATACTTGAATCCGGTGCAAAACAATACTATCAGACAGGACACCCAAAGGCTGGGCAATTAGTTAAAAGCCCTAATGGTGCGATTGGATTCTGTCAAATAATTCCTACAACCGCTCTTGGTTATTTCAGAAAAAGAATTGATTCTAGTATGGTTGAAACCATGCATTTATTAGGTGCTAGTGATTTCAGTTTTGCGTATGATGAATCTATTGGACAAACGAATAAACTTAGTCAAACCACAAAGTGGCTCACCGATGAAACAAATAATATAATACTCTGGGCAGTCATTATGAGGATAAAAATTGATAAAGATGGCGGACATTTAAGAGCGTTGGTTGGTTATAATTCTGGAACCAATTCTATGCTTGCCTATGTAAATAATGGAGGTAATTTACATAACCACTCATATATCAGAGGTATTGAATCTAAATTAACTAAGGTTGGACCTTATTAATGACCTCTCATTATCATATGATAATAATCATTAAGTCTTTGGAATCCTAATTTGTTCCAAAATTGTTCGCTAGGTTTTGGAACGTTTACCACGAATCTATTGGTGTCTGGTAATGCCACCCATAAAGATTTTATTGCTTGATTTGCCACATTAAGATTTGTATATTCATCATCCAAATACAAATCAATGATTTCAAGTGTGTCAGGTCCTAATGCTGAAGGTGCTGTCCCAAGGGTCAGTTTTCCGGCTAACCTTTTTTTATAGTAAATGTCGAATTGATTTGTGGTTGATGTTTTATCGGCAATAATCAATTCAATATTTTCTCTGATTAATTTTTTAATCAGTTCTTTTTGTAGTGATTCTTTAATCTTCAATTCTTTTTTGGCTTCAGTTTCCATCTTTTTCAATCTAGTATAATAATCTGGGATTTCAAATAAGTGGTCCATAGCAATTTCTTTAGCTAGTACTTTATCGTCAACGTGCTCTAATTCAACCTTTATACCCATTTCAATCTCACGATTTATCTGTTTTAATGATACACCATGTTTTTCTGCAAGGTCCTTTGCTGTCATTTTATCCGCTAATCCGCCCTTAATTTTTTCCGATTTCATACTTATAAATATAAAAAAACCCAGCTTAAGGCTGGGTTTTATTTAAAAATATTATGAATTACTCTTCATCGGTAGTTTCTTCCTTGGAAGATTTTTCCGTGCTGATGACCATTTCATCCTTAGTTTTATTGTAACTAATTTTGATGGTATCCCCTTGTTGGACATTCCCATTAATCACTTCATCGGCAATTGTATCTTCGATGTATCTTTGAATTGCACGACTTAATGGTCTGGCACCAAATTCTTGGTCGTAACCTTGTTTGGCAATATATTCCATCCCTTTTTTGTCTAACTTAATTTTATAACCAAGTTCGGCCATTCTACTTTCGACATCTTTAATTTCAATTTTAATGATTTTATGAATGTCTTCTTCTTTCAATGAATTGAAGATGATTGTATCATCCAAACGATTAAGAAATTCTGGTGGGAATTTTTTCTTTAGTGCTTTTTCGATAATATCGTGAGCTCTTTTTTCTTCTTTTACGATAGTATCACCAGTAGCAAATCCAACCGCAGTTCCAAAACTATTCAATTCTTTAACACCAATATTTGATGTCATGATTACCATAGTATTTTTGAAATCGATTTTACGTCCAAGTGAATCAGTAAGTTGTCCTTCATCTAGTAATTGTAATAATAGATTGAAGACATCAGGATGTGCTTTTTCAATTTCATCAAACAATACGACTGAGTAAGGTTTACGACGAATTGCTTCAGTCAATTTACCACCTTCTTCATATCCGACATACCCCGGAGGTGCCCCGATTAATCTGGATGTAGAGAATTTCTCCATGTATTCACTCATATCAATACGAACCAACGCATCTTTATCACCAAAAACATATTCGGCGAGTAATTTGGCCAGATAAGTTTTACCTACACCAGTTGGTCCTAAGAAAATAAATGAACCGATTGGTTTACCACCTTTTCTAATCCCCAATCTACTTCTTTTGATTGCTTTAGAAACCTTAATAACAGCCTCATCTTGTCCGATTACAGCTCCAGAAAGATTAGCTTCCATTTGAGCCAATTGTTTAGTGTCTTCAGTTGAAACTTTACTAAGTGGAATACCAGTCATATTGGAAACTACTTCGGCAACCAATTCAACAGTAATGATTGTTCGTTCTTTATCTAAACTTTCAATCCATTCTTTTTTAGCTTTTTCAATATCTTCCTCAACTTTCTTTTCGTCATCTCTCAATTTAGCAGCTTCTTCATATTGTTGTTTTGCAACAACAGCAACTTTTTTAGCTTCAATTTCAACCTTTTTGATTTCTAATTTTTTAATATTATCTGGAACTTCAATGTCAACATTAGTAATAGCTCCAGCTTCATCTAGAATATCGATTGCTTTGTCTGGCATAGCTCTATCAGAGATATATCTATCAGCCATCTTAACACATTCTTCAATTGCTTCTCGTGTATACTTAACCTTGTGGTGATTTTCGTATTTATCCTTAATATTCATAAGGATTGTGACAGTTTCTTCGTTAGTCGGTTCCTCAATTAAAACTTGTTGGAATCTACGAGTTAATGCACCATCTTTTTCGATGTTTTCACGGAACTCATCAAGTGTTGTAGCACCAATTACTTGTATCTCACCACGAGCCAATGCTGGTTTAAAGATATTGGATGCATCCAACGAACCACTAGCATTACCAGCACCTACGATGGTATGTAACTCATCAATAAACAATACTACATTTGGGTTCTCTTTCAATTCTTCAAGAATCGCTTTCATTCTTTCTTCAAATTGTCCACGATACTTTGTACCAGCAACAATTGAAGCAAGGTCCAATGAATAAATTCTTTTTTCTAAAAGGCATCTTGGTGCTTTTTTATCTTTGATAAGTTGGGCTAATCCTTCTACAATAGAAGTTTTACCAACTCCGGGTTCTCCAATTAAAACTGGATTGTTTTTCTTTCTTCTAGATAGGATTGTTGAAACACGTTTGATTTCATTATGTCTACCAACTACTGGGTCAATTAAACCATCTTCAGCAGCCTTACTAACGTCCCTACAGAAGTTATCTAAAACTGGTGTTTTCGTTGTCGTGTTTTTTTTCTTATTGTTGATTGATTTAGAACCTTCATTCATTTCATCTGATTCATCGTATGAACCTTTTGTTTCTTCGTTTTTATTCATAATAAGGTTTTTGAAATTTTTATAGTTTACTCCCATTTCAAGTAGGATACTAGTTGTTGGTGAATCTTGATTTAAGATAGCTAACATTATATGTGTTAAATCTATTGCGGCATCACCTAATTCGTCGCATTCGTTATCAATTGTTTTAAAAATTTTAGTTGTTAGTTCACTTGGTGGTAAATCAACATTTGCTGAAGTAGTAATTCTTGGTATCAAATCACTTTCAATCAAATATCTACTCAATCTATCATATAATTCACTTAAGTCAACCTTTAATTCTTTTAGGATATCAACACATTTGTTGTCATCATCAGTAATCATTGACATCATTATATGCTCCGGTCTTAGTTTAATATCACTAAAAGCCTTCGCTTCTTCGAAGGCATTCTTCATAACAATTTTTACCTTCGGTAGAACATCCTTCTTCATTAATCAAACTAACTTTACTGCAAATATATGGTTTATTTTTTAAAAAACAAGGTTGATTTTATAAAAAAATCCAGTATCTTTGTATCAGATAACAAAAGCATAAAAATAATCAAATGCAAGGAGCCCCAAAATACGAAACAATAGAATTATATTGGCGAGATGATACCATGACAGATTTTAAAGATTGTGGAATGATTCTAACCGCTGACAAAATTATTGTCATTAGTGATAAATTGGATAGCATCAGCGGGTCACAAAAAACTGAGGGTCAAGTATTTGAATTATCCAACATGAAAAAATACATAACATATAAAGCAAAATAAATTTAATTAATGATTTTAAAAAGAGTAGAAAAAGATGGAATTGTAAAATCGATTTACAAATCTTCTAACGTATTAGCTTCAAAATACGATAAAGCCAATGGAGCCTTGACAATAACTTTCGCTAAGGGTACCAACTATACTTATACTGGTGTTCCGGTTACGGATTACACTAGATTTGAAATTGCTGAATCACAAGGTAAAGTATTGAATGAAGTGATTAAGAAGTATCCATTCACTCAAGGTGAAGCAATAGACCCAAGCAAAATCATTGAGGAAGTTGAAAAACATCAAGAAAATGAAATCAAAATGATTGAGGGTGATTTGATTAAAGCTATGGATAAAACAATTAGTACCTATGCTAGCAAATCTGTTATGGATGCAGCATTGTTAACTAAAATTCAATATTTAATTTCCAAATTAAACAACGAAAAGAATGGATAAAGTAGATGTAGTTTACCAAAAACTATTGAAAGACATTTTAGAAAATGGTACTAGTAAAAGTGATAGAACTGGAACTGGTACCATTTCTGTTTTTTCCAGAGATGTTAGATTTAAAATGTCAGACGGATTTCCATTGTTAACCACAAAGAAAATGTATATGAAGGGTATTGTTCATGAACTTCTATGGTTTTTGAATGGTGATACGAACATAAAATATCTTGTAGATAATGGAGTTCACATTTGGAATGGTGATGCTTATAAACATTATAAAAGTGAATTTGAAAAAGGGAATGCTTCTGGTACAACTCAGATGGTTAAAAAATTGAATGGTGAAAACAAGGATATTATTTTATCCGAAGCAGACTTTATAGATATGATAAAAAATTGTCATGAATATGGGTCTGAATCATTTGCAAAAAAATGGGGTGATTTAGGACCTATCTATGGTAAGCAGTGGGTAAACTGGGGTGGTTATTTCTCCGCTGGCCATGCTGATAGAGCTGGTAATATGGGTGTTCATTTCAAAGGTATAAATCAAATTGCAAATTTAATTAATGAATTGAAAAATAATCCTGATTCTAGAAGGCTTATTGTTAATGCGTGGAATGTTGGTGAAATTAAAGATATGGTATTGCCGCCGTGTCACTATGGTTTTGAACTAAATACAAGGGTGTTGGATTTAGAGGAACGTAGAGATGAATATTTTAATCGCTTGACTAAACCGGAAGTTCTAGAACGAAGTAAAGAATCTCATGAATATTTTGATTCATTTAATATACCAACTAGGGCTATTTCATTAAAATGGATTCAACGTTCAGTTGATACATTCTTGGGGTTACCATTTAACATTGCATCATATGCACTTCTATTACATATGATTGCGAAGGAAGTTAATATGGTACCAGATGAATTGATTGGGTCGTTAGGTGATGTGCATATTTACAAGAATCATATTGACCAAGTAAATGAATTATTATCTAGGGAGCCTAGAGAATTACCCAAATTAAATCTAGAAAAAGCAGATAATCTTTTTACTTATTGTTATGAGAACGTTAAGATTTCAAATTATGACCCACATCCGGCTATAATTGCAAAACTTTCTAACTAAGTAATCTATTTAATATTAAAGAGGAAAAATGAATACAATAAATGAGGTGGAAACACCAGTGCTGCAAGTAAAAATTAGACATCAAGAAGTATACGAGAGGTTAGAGAGGTTGCGAAAACATAAACGTAAAATCAGATTTCTTACGTTAGAATCTTTCAACTCAATAAGTGGTTGCGTTAAATGCCAATAAAAAGTCCCTTCGGGGACTTTTTTTATTCCATGGATATATTTATAATTAAATAATTGTAAGTATGGGACTTCTAAAAGATAATTCAATAATTCACCTATCATCATCTGCAAATTTGAGCGCATTTACTTATACTCAAGTTTATGCTGGGGCAAATGCTACACCTACCATCAATGGTACGAGTGTTGTGATGGCAGCTGGGACTGTACTAGATATTAGAGTTAAATCAATTAGCTCGACAGCTAACGTATACGTTATAGGTTCACCTATGAATACTCTGTACCAAAATACAAATCTTGGTAGTCAGGTACTTTAAACAATAAAAAGATATTTATTATAAAATCATATTAAGATGAAGAAAATTAATACAATTAAACCAACAGGTCTAAAAGGAAATCAAGAATTGGACCGTATCAGACAATTGATGGGTACATTCGTTAATGAATCTACAAATAATTCTGTTGTTGAGTTGACAAAAGTTGGGCCTAATGGTGTTGTCTACGGAATCGTTAGAGAAAATCATGAATATTATATCAAGATATCTGATAAAAAATCTAATCTTGTTACTGAAGATTTTAAATATATTGGTGGACTTCAAAATAAAAAAGCTGAAGCTTACCCAACATACGCAAAAGCTATTAAGCAATTAAATCTTAAATTCTTAAGCATCAATGAATCATTTGGTGGTGAAAGAGTTAATGTATTTGAGAACGATAGATTACTTAAAGAAGATAATGCCATTGCTGGTGGTTCTTGGGGATTTGTTGGTGAAATAGAGGACATGAATGGTGATGCCGCTCCGGTTGACAAAGATACATCTGGAGATAATCTAGAAGGTGATTTTAAAGAAAAACCAAAAGCTAGCTCAAAAAATACTGGTAAAGCAAGAGGTGCTGGCCATGATACTGAAATTATAAAAGAAGACGATGTTGAATTGACTGAAGATGAAGAAGCAATTGATAAAATGATTACTGGTGAATCATTGGATGCAGTTGGTAAAGAAGATTCTGATGTTGATAACGATGGTGACTCTGATGAATCAGATGATTACCTTGTGAACAAAAGACTTAAAATAGGTAAAGCAATTTCTATCGGTGAAAACGAAGATAGATTGAATAAAATGCTTAATAGCCTAACTCCACAAGAAATTAAAGCTCTTTCTGAAGCTTTAAAAAAAAAAGTCTAACTGAAACTAAGTTAGATGGTATGTCCACTGGCCTTTTCTCTGATGAGGAAAATGGATATAATATCGATGAAACAAAATTCAAATTAAAGTTGGGGGCTCAAGCCCCAGCACCTGATGCTAATTCATTGGATGGATTGGAAGACATGGGTGGTGATTTAGGAAGTTTAGAGGATATGGGTGGTGATGCACCAGTTGATGATAAACCTTTTGATGATGAACCATTCGATGCTGGTGTTGAAGCTGATGAAGAATCAGACCCAAAAACATTCATACAACAATTAGCTGGTAAATTAGGTCAATCATTGAGGTCATATAGTGGACAACAAGGTAATCCTGATTTTGATTTAGAAAAATTTGCTGTTAATTCAGTTCTTTCAGCTACTCACACAGGCCAAATGGATGATTCTGACCAAAAGGATATCATTGACAAGGTTAAATCAGCTGGTAACGATAAAAATAATGTAGACGTTAATGTCGATGTTGATACTAATTCAGATAATACTGATGCTAATGTTGATACAACCAATGGAGATGGTGGTAATGATGCACCGGATTTAGGTGGAGAAGATGTTGCCGAAGAAAATTTTAAATTAGGTGAGGGAAAAACACCGACTAAATCGTTGGTAGATTCAGAAAAAAAGCGTAACTTTGTGACTAAAGCTAAAATTATGAGCAAGTTAAATGAGATGTCTGAAGTAGAACCGATTGTTAAACCAACAATCAAACCTAGTACACCGGATGTTAAACCATCTAGAAGACAAAAACCTTGGAGGCCAAGTATTCAACCTAAAACAAATCCTAAAGCATCTGATGTATTATCTGAAGGTAATGGTGCTAGTGGTAAAATCATTGATGTTAAATTTTTAGATAGCAAAATAGCAATTCTTAAAGTTAGTTTAGATGACAATGAGATTGATATGAAGTTTGAAAATTCAGGTGAATACACTGAAAAGCCAACTAACAGCGATGAGCCATGGCTTTATATTTATAAATCAGTTGATGCACCGGATGAGAAAAATTATACTGTGAAGGTAGAATTTAATGGTAATCCAGAAACAAATTTGGATGTTTCAGGTGTTGCTGATGATTATATTGAAGAGAAAAAATAATGAATAAAGACGGATTGTTTTTGATTTATGTAAATGTTTTAGGTAGTGATTGGGAGAATGAGAACATTTATGAATTCATTTTTTCAGATACTAAAGAAAATATTGATGGTGAAGATTGGGACTTGTATCCGGCATCGGGACAACCTAGCCCACCTAGAAAAGATTTGGTTAAGGCTGTTGGTGTATTGACTTCAAAATTAAAGCTTGAAACAGTACAAAATAGCGACACCTTTGCTGTTTGGGATGCTGTTGATGATATCATAGCATTAGCTTGGGAAGATATTTCTGATTATGAAGAATACCCAAATTCTAGACTTAGGTTTAAATTTGGACAAACAATAAAGTCTGTTGAAGACTCTTTGTACGAGAAAGATTTCGTACTAGAATATAAAGTCAAAAAAAATGAACTTAAAAAATAAAATCACTGGTGAACTTCATAAGGTTGTTGAAGCTGAACAAAAGAAAGTTGTTATGAATTTGCAACAATATCAAGATAGTGTTGATGAATTACCAGACGATACTGTTGTGAAGATTGTTGATGAGGCCGATAATGCTGGTACTAATCGTAATGAACCTAAAGTAGAGAAATTGGTTAATCTAATTAATCAAATGATTACTGATGCAATCGATACTGACGGTGACCCGATAGGTGTAATTGATACTACAGGTACTTGGGAAGAGCCTATGGTTTACACTCCAATTATTTATAAAAATGGTGTGTTAAAAATAACTTCTAGAAGTGTGTATGATACTGGTGGGAAACCTAACACTGAAGTAATTCTAAAAAGAAATATGGAATTTGACGGTATACCAACATTGTTAAATATTAAAAAACAATACGTTAAAGCGTTGAAGAAAAAAAATAATGGACTTACTGAAGAAAATTTAGAAACCATTCCTGTTGACCAAGTTAAATTAAAATCCGACGTACAAAAATTTATGGATAAATTAAATCTAGGTCAGTTTGAAGCTTTATTTGCTAAGATAGATAAACCCATTGAGCAAGCTGAAATAATTGCAGCGTTCGGTGAGAGAATCGGAATTCCTAGAGCAAAATTACCAATGATATTACAATCATTAAAATCCGTATCAGAAAACGTTAACCCAAGGATGAAGAAATCTGATTTGGTTGAACACATACTAAAAACAAAAAAATAATGAGTAGATTAGACGAAATAAGAAAAAGAGCATTAGAAAAGGCATTGGCCAGTACTAATAAACCAATCAACGAAAGTAGAATTGTTTATGAAGATGGTCATCCTGAAAAAATGAATTCAATTTTAGTTAAACAACTGAGAGACAGAAATCATAGTCTAGGTAATCACCCTATTTTTCCTGAGAGTGATGAATCTCATTTTGAAGAAAAAATCATGTCGAAAAGATTTGGTGACGTTCTTAAAAATTATAAGAAACAATTTGATTCAGAAACCGCCGAACCTATGGAAGCGGTTAGAAATATGATTCCAATAGTTCAAGAGTGTATGAAACTTGAAACTAAACACAGAGAAAAATTGCAAGAATTAGCTATCTCTATGATTAGAAAAGAGTATGATATGGGCGAAGATGATGTGGAAATTATCGCTGAATTAACTCAAGATATTAATATCGATAGTATTCAAAAAAATCCATCTCCAATTAGAATTGAGAACATGGAATTTGAAAACCATGATAGTGTTAAATCAGCAAATGCTGAAGTTTATAAAAGAAGATTCATTAACAGTATGATTCAAGGTGCATCTAAAAAGGGTCACCATATGTTTCACATGGCTGAAAATGATTTAACCAACATGAACCCTACCTTACCGAATAAATACGCTAAAATGATGGCCGCAGCTGATTATGGGTACCTTACTATGGACGATAGTATGCCTAAACAAGCTGGTGGTGTTGTTAGAGTAGAGTATGTTGATGGTAAACCAGTAATTCATGCTCAAGCATTTGTCTTTCCGGTTCTAATCCATGAATTGGTTAAAGGTGTGATGGAAATACTATCAGCAAATGGATTACCTCAAGATGAAAAATTGACTGAGTATGTTATGGGTAAAGCAGATTTTATGAATGCCGAACCTTGGGATATGAGATTAGGGGCACCAATTTGGGAACGTTTTACTGATTGTATTGACCCGAAAGATTTTGATAAGAAACATCATATCTATGCTGACCTTGTTGCATTACCGACTGAAGAATTTAATCATACAATGAGAGAAATTATGTTGGGTTCTAAGGAGGGTAAAGAAAAGATTCGTGAAATTGTAAGCAACATTGATGCTGATATGAAACGAGATGATTACGAGAATTCTATTAAAGAAATGAATAGTTCAGATGATTCATATGGTTATAATGACCTAGATGATATTGACCTATCCGGTTTGTTTTAAAACCAAATGATTATAAGTGAAAAGACCAACGAATTCGTTGGTCTTTTCTGTTTTTAGGGTGTTTTAGCATATTTATTATAAAAAAGATATGCAAGTATTAACATCTGGAGAAATATTAAAAGAATATACTAAGTGTCTGATGGACCCAGTATATGCTGTTGAAAGTTTCTTAGAAACCTTCGACAAAACACAAGAGGGTTTCGTTCCATTTAAGCTATTCCCAAAACAAAGAGAAATCATTGCTGCCTATCGAGAGCATAGATTTAATATCATCGCAAAACCTAGGCAAGCTGGGGTATCAACCACCACGGCGGCTTATTTATCAATTCAAGTAGCCTTTGCTGATAAAGATAACCCTGAAGCGATTCTTATTCTTGCGAATAAGCAAGATATGGCGCAAGAATTCTTAGCTAAGGTTAAGGATTTTTTAAGTCAATTACCAAGATGGGTTTGGGGTTCCGAGTATTATGGTAGTCCAGAAAAGGAAGCTAAAACAATATTCCTTACTGAATCAAAAAAAGAACTTAAGTTACCTAACAATTCTAGAGTTAAGGCGGTTGCGACATCAAAAGATGCTTTAAGGGGTTATGCTCCAACACATTTAGTAATGGATGAAGCAGCATTTATTGATAACGGTGCTATTGTATTTGGTGCTGCCTTAACAGCTTTAGGTACTGGTGGTAGAGCAACATTGATTTCCACACCCAATGGTATGGATGCATTATACTATGAAACTTACGAACAAGCTAAGCTTAAACGAAATGGTTTTAATATTATAGAATTATACTGGTATGAAGACCCAAGGTACAATAAAGATTTAAGATGGTATAAAAGAATTGATGGTAGTGAAGATGAGACTATGGAATATGAAGTCGCATTTACTAAGGCATCTTATCAAGAAAGAATTGCTGACGGATGGAAACCTAGGTCATTCTGGTATGACGAAATGTGTAGGGGTATGAATAACGATGCTCGTATGATTTCTCAAGAGCTTGACGTATCGTTCTTAGGTTCCGGTGGTAACGTTATTTCTGATGAATGGATTTCTTTCCATGAAAAAAACAATGTAAAAGACCCTAAATGGATATCAGGTAATAATGGTGAATTTTGGATTTGGGAAAAGCCTGTTGAAGGGCACCAATATATTATGGGTGTCGATGTTTCTAGGGGTGATAGTGAGGATGCATCCACAATTGTTATCATTGATTTTACTACGATGGAACAAGTCATGGAATATCAGGGTATGATACAACCGGATTTATTAGCGCAAATTGTTGAAGAATATGGGTCACTTTATAATGCTTATGCTGTAGTAGATATTACTGGTGGTATGGGTGTGACGACAGTATTAAAATTACTAGAAATAAATTACACTAATTTACATTATGATGACAGGAGTAAGGTATTGGCTAGGAAAAAAGATTTAGATGCTTACAGTAGTGATGGAAATAACGTTCCGGGCTTCAATGCTAATGGTGTTAGACTTCCTATGATTGCTAATCTTGAATTTATGATTAGAACGAATCAAATAAAAATTAGGTCTAGAAGAATGACTTCTGAAATGAAAACATTTGTTTATCGTAATGGTAGACCGGACCACATGGAAGGAAAACATGATGACTTATTAATGGCATTAGGTATGGCATTATGGGTTTTGGAACACTCATTTAAAAAATTAGAAAAATTAGAAAAACAAACCAAAGCAATGTTGGCTAGTTGGGTTATGACTGGTGATGGAGCGAAGGATATCAATTATCAAGGTAACAATTTTGTTCCTAAAGATAAAAAAAATAAGGAATCAATACCAAAACCAAAATTCACTAGTGAGGTTAGGCGAAATATGCAAGACCCTAATGGTGATTATATGTGGTTATTCAGTGGAATGAAATAATTAAAATCATGGGACTAGAGAAGAATTGTAGTAGAGTATTTGTGAGAAAACCATATGACAAGCAATTGTATAAATGGTCTCCACCATGCGATGATAAAAAAATAAAAAAGCAACAACAGAACGTTAAATTCTATTGTGATGCTTTACCTAGAACACAGGGTGAGGATTGGGTGGTTAGTTATGTTTATGAATTAACCAGCTCTGACGGTGTGCAACATAGATTCGCCTATGTCGCATGTGATTATGTAAGATAAGCTTTAATTTTAAAAAAAGTGGCTTATTATAGTAAAAATTTAAGTAATGGCAAATAAGAAAAAATTAACAATATTTCAAAGGTTAAATAATATCCTTGGCCCTGATGGTGTAAATGTGCCTAGGAGTCAAACAAATCGTTATTCGTTAGGTAATCAAGAATTACTTAGGACACAATCGAAAGAAGAATTCCAAGCAGCCAAGCTACAAGCACAACAAAACAAATACCTTAGTGGTATGTGGTCTAGGGTTGATGATGAGTTAACTCAAAAAGCTATTCATTATGAAACCACTCGTATTGGTTCTTATGCTGACTTTGAAGCTATGGAATTTTATCCAGAAATTTCAGCGGCTTTAGATATCATGATGGAAGAGGCTACAACCCCTAATGATAAGGGCCAAGTAATTAATATTTATTCAGATTCTAAGAGGGTTAAAGCTATCCTAGAAGATTTGTTTAAAAATAGATTGGATATCCACACATCATTACCTATGTGGACTAGAAATGTTTGTAAATATGGTGATAATTTTATCCATTTGAACATTGACGACAAAGCTGGTATTTTAGGTGCCAAACAATTACCTAATTTTGAAATGGAAAGAAGAGAGGGTGACCTTTATAATTCTATTAGTTCTCACTCACGTAGGGGCATGGTTTCAGCAAACGGAAATCCAAGCGAACACGATAATAGAATTAAATTTTACTGGAAGACTAAGGATATCGAATTTAATTCTTGGCAAATTGCACACTTTAGATTACTTGGGGATGATAGAAGACTTCCATATGGAACTTCAGTATTAGAAAAGGCTAGAAGAATCTGGAAACAATTAGTGTTATCTGAGGATGCCATGTTAGTGTACAGGGTTACAAGGGCTCCAGAAAGAAGAGTTTATAAGGTATTTGTTGGTAACATTGATAACGAAGATGTTCCAGCGTATGTAAATGAAATTGCGAATAGATTTAAACGTAATCCAATAGTTGATGGACAAACAGGTCAAGTAGATTTAAGAATGAATCAACTTGGTATGGACCAAGATATTTTTATTCCAGTTAGGAGTGAGGATGCACCAAATCCGATTGATACACTACCCGGAGCACAGAACTTAGACCAGATTGCCGATATTGAATACTTGCAAAGGAAATTATTCACAGCATTAAGAGTACCAAAATCATTTTTAGGTTTCGAGGAAGCTGTTGGTGAGGGTAAAAATTTGGCTTTACAAGACATTAGATTTTCAAGAACAGTAAATAGAATACAACAAGCCATGATTATGGAGATGAATAAAATTGCTATCATCCATTTATATTTGTTAGGCTTCGATGAGGACTTAGATAATTTTACACTAACACTTAATAATCCATCTACACAAGCTGAGATGCTTAAGATAGAACACTTACAACAAAAGATAACTGCGTATAAAGATGCTGTTAGTGATGCTGGTAATGGTTTTGGATTAATGAGTATGACAAAAGCCAAAAGAGAAATTTTAGGTTGGTCAGATGATGAAATTAAACAAGATTTACTTGAACAACGTATGGAAAAAGCAGCTGCTGCTGAATTAGAAAATACTTCTAACGTTATTAAACACACTGGATTATTCGATAAAGTCGATAAGCTTTATGGTGATATGGAAGCTGCCATGGAAGGTGGTGGAGGTGCTGAAGATGGCGGTGAAGAAGGTGGAGCTGGTTCATCCGGTGGTGGTTTCGGAGGTGGAGGCGGCCTAGGTGGTGAAGACTTGGACTTCGGAGATGAAACTGATGAGGACTTAGGTGAAGAAGGTGCTGCTGGGGCTGAAGATATTGATTTCGGTGGGGCTGATGCCGGAGGTGCTGATATGGATTTTGGTGATGCTGGTGGAGCCGCTGATGATGCAGGTGGTAGTGATACTACACCAAAAGCTGCTGCCGAGTCAATTAAACGAGCTCAAAATCTTTTAACCGAACAACGAAAAAAATTAGTAGCAGAACGTAAAGTTAAAATACAAAAACACACTGGTAATTATTTGAATAAATTAACTGAATCAATCATCCCAGTTAAGGAAAACATTGAGATGAAGACCAAAATGATAAACAAGAATTTGAAAATAAATGATGATATCAATTCTATGATTGATGAAATTGATGATAAATTGAATGCTTAAGCTTCGTTTTGGGTAACCCGTAATATTTATAATTAAATACAAAGGTTATGCAAAATTTTGGTAAGATTAAAAATATTTTCAATACACTATTAGTTGAAGCTATTGCTACAAAGGATGTTAATAAGAAAAAGTTATTCAAGGAGTATGTTAAGACTATCAAAAATAACGAAATTCTTAGAGCACAATTCTTAGTTTATAATAACATCGAAAAGAAAGTAGAGACTAATGAACATAAGGCAACTGAGTTCGTTAAAGCTAATATTGATGTGCTAAGAAAGTATACTACCGAACAAATATTGGAGGCTAATAAACTACTAGCTAAACCACTTCTTTCTGAACAAAAACTTCCTGAATTTTCAGATGTTAAATTTGCTCAGTTACATGAAGATATTACAACATTAATTTTCACCAATAAAAATGCAAATACAGTTGATTCAGTAGTTGAATCTTTAATTGGTATTGTTTCTTATATCAAAGAAAATACAACACAAGTTACCGAGGATAATAAGTCCGGTGGACTACCTAATAGTGTATTATCTAACATTGCTGTAGATAAATTCAACGAAAAATATTCAGACATGTCTGAAAGTGAAAAAAGTGTTTTCAAAACAATACTAGAATCAGATGAAGATGGTAAAAAGGTCGTTTTAAAAAACCTATCGAGGGAATGTATTGATTTAATAGATGCTAACTTAATGGAATCAGATATTGAAGCGAAAGAAAAGTTATTACAAGTTAAAGACAGAATTCTCAGATTAGAATATACCAACGATAGTTTTATTACTGATATCAGTAAGTTAATTGAATTAAAAAGCGATTTAAGCGAATAAAAAATTGTTATAAAATTATGGATATGGATAAAGTAAATATTGAATTGATATTACACCGACTAGATGAGATTTCAAGAAAACAAGATGAGTTCAACAAAAAGGTTGATGATATCTCAAGAAAACAAGAAGAATTAACCCTTCAATTAACTAAGATTAAGACGATAGAACATACCGTTGATAATATCAAAGAATGGAAGGAAAAAATTCAAGAAACAATCTCTACATCAGAGCTTAAAGAGCTAAAGGAATGGAAGGGTAAAATGGAGGAACAAATGTCAGTATCACAATTATCACAACACATTAGTGAACACGAGAGTTTCAAGACATTTAAAACACAAGCAATGATGATTTGGATAATCGTCCAAGGATTGATGGCGTTAGCTGTTTTTTGGGATGATATCTTCAGGGGTTAATAGATTTGACTAATCCAAATTTTATGAGTATACTTGGTATATAAAAAACCAGGTATGAGCAAAAGAGGAAAAGAAATTAAAATCGCCACACATCAAAATTATAATATTGTTTGTGGTACTGTTGACAATAAGAACGCAAAGGCTGTTTACATCAATATATCCGCTTGGGGTGAGCCCAATACTGCCGATGATTTAGATTATGGTAGAATCATCAGTAAATTAAATAAGTGCGTTAAACAATCAACCTATAATTATTTATTTAAAAATCATTCAGATACCTTTTATGCTGATAGGACCATTGTAGATTTAGATATGCGAGAGTCAGGGATTAAGGTTGGTAAGCGTAGTTTCATGAATTGTGAGATGACATTATTTCAAAAAATTAATAAAGAATCCAATGGTTCCATAAATGATGGGCAAATATCAGAAATCTTAAATGGAATAATCAATGAAGCTGTTAGCTGTTTAGAAAGCTTTGAGCATTTTGATTTCGACAAGAAGAAAAATTAATACAAAATAATTTAATTGAAAACCCTTAACTATGATAGTTAAGGGTTTTTTTATTTATGGCATATATTTATAGTGAAAGCAATCAAATATGTCTGATATAAAATTATTAAAAGCTGGTAAGACTGGATTCGGTCTTATGATTGAAAGTGATGCCGGATATATAGCTCCAAACGATATCCGCAATCAACCATTCATTACTGAGGTTAAAAAATTAGAGAAGGGTTCTGTTATAATGGTTGAACCACTTAAGTTATTTGTTATCCTACAAAAATATGGTGTAGTTAATAGAAACGGTAGAATTTATCCAGAAAATTTATTGAGAAAACAAGCTGAGGCTTATCAAGAATTAATTAATAATAGGTCTGCTATTGGTGAATCGGACCACCCTGAATCTTCTATCATTTCTAACGATAGAGTATCACATGAAATTACTAAAATTTGGTGGGAAGGGAAAACACTTGTTGGTGAAATAGAAATACTAATGTCACCCGGATTCATCACACAAGGTATTATATCTTGTGAAGGTGATAGAGTTGCTAATATGTTGAGAAGAGGAATTAGAGTTGGTGTATCATCAAGAGGTGTTGGTTCACTACAAGAAATTGATGGAAAACATATTGTTCAAGATGATTTTGAATTAATTTGTTGGGACATCGTAACTAGTCCTAGTACTCCGGGAGCATATATGTTCAACAACACTCAAGAAGCTAGGCCATTCGTGGAATCAGCTAAAAAAGATAAACCATTATTGGTTGATAAATTAAATAAATTTTTACTGGGTTAAGAAAAAAAAGTTTTCATTATGTTAGTTTTTTTAATGAAAACTGAATTTTTTGATTTTTGAAACATATTTATAAACAAGATGGGATAAAACCCAACTAGATAATTTTCTATTAAAAGAGAAAAAAAAATGGCCGAAAAGAAAAAGTCAATAATTGAAGAAGCACTTTTGGATGCTAAAAGAATCCAAGAAGCTTTAAATTCCAATACTAAAGAAATACTTCGTTCCGTTGCGAGAGAAGAAATTGATGGTTTGGTGAAAGAATCCTTGAATGAGGATGACTATGAAGAAGAAGATGTTGATGATTCTGAAGACACATTAGATTTAGCTGCTGCTGATTCTGAAACTGGTGACGATGTTACTGGTGATGATGAAGCTGGAGAAGAAGCTGGTGAAGATTTAGGATTAGATGATGCATCTGATGACTATGACGAGGCTGGAATGGACGACACGCAAGGTAGTGAAATTAACTACGGTGGAGAAGAAGAATCTGAAGAAGATTATGAATTGGACATGACTGGTGCATCTGACGAAGACGTAATTTCTGTTTACAAGAAATTGTCAGGAGATGATGAAATTGAAGTAGTTTCTGATAATGAAGTACACATTAAAGACCCAGTGAGCGGAAGTGAGTACCACGTTAAAATGGGTGGGAAAAAAGAAGCTGCATTAGGAGGCGCAACCGGATTAGATTTAGGTTTAGGATTAGATTCAGACGATGATTCAGAAATGGATAGCAGTTTGGGTTCCGACTTAGGTGGTGAAATGGAAGATGATTCCGAAATGGATTTGGGTGCTGAAGATGAGTACATGGATACTTCTGATACCGAGGCCACAGAAGAAGGTATCGAAGAAGGTGTTGTTTATGAAATAGCACTTGACGAAGAAGAAGTTTCTGAAAATGAAGAAATAACAGAAGACAAAGTTAGAACAGCAACAAGTGATGTTACTATGGGTAAAAACTCAAAAGGTGGTAACTCAGGTAATATTGAAGGACAAAAAGCTCCTGTTGACAAAGATACATCTGGAGATAATCTAGAAGGTGGATTTGATGACGATGGAGCTCCGGCTGGAGATAATCACGGTGAACACGTAATGGAATCAGAACTTTCTGAGGAAGATGTTGTTGAAGGTGAGGAAGCAATTGACGAAAAAATTCAAGTTGGTAAAGGCAGAAATGTAACTAACAAGAAAACTTCAATTGAAGGTGCTGGTGCTAAAGCTAACAATGTTAAAGACGGTAATGTTACCGCTGAATCTGTTGCAAAATATAATAGACTTTTAGCTGAGGCTAGAGAACTTAAAAAGCAAAATGATGAATTCAGAAGTGCTCTTAAGAAATTTAGAACAATGCTAGGAGAAACAGTAGTTTTTAATACTAATTTAACCAATGTTACAAGATTGTTCACTGAACACTCTACTACTAGAGAAGAGAAGGAAGCAATCATAGCAAGATTTGATGAAGAAGTAACAACAATCAAAGAATCTAAAAGGTTATATAAAACAATTGTGAATGAATTGGCTTCTAAAAAACCAATCGCTGAATCAATTGAGAGTAAAATAATTAAAGAAGCAACAAGTAGTAATTCAAAACAATTAAACGAGAATACTGCCTATGTTGATTCTTCAACAAAGAGAATAATGGATTTGATTAATAGAGTTGAGAAACCTAGAAACTAATTCAAAAATAATTAAACAAAAAAAAGAAAAATTATGTCACATTTATTAACCTCTGGGGTAGTCGGAAATATCGGACTTAACCACATGAAAGAAGTTCGTAGACAAACCCAAGCAAAATGGGAAGGTTTAGGATTTCTAGAAGGTCTTAAAGGCCACGTAAAAGAGAACATCGCTCAGTTATATGAGAATGAGGCTTCTCATTTATTAAACGAATCAACTACAGCTGACTCTTCAGGGTCATTCGAAACTGTAGTATTCCCAATCGTAAGGAGAGTATTCTCTAAATTATTGGCGAACGATATCGTATCAGTACAAGCTATGAACATGCCAATTGGTAAATTGTTCTTCTTCGTACCACAAACATCATCTAGAGTTAACGCTTCTGGAACTGCTGGTAACCCACATGTAAGTGCTCAATATTCTGCACACACATCAATGGCTGACCAATTGCCAGATTGTGTACAAGGTGTTGGATGTAACTTGACAGTATTTGAGGCTAAAAACCTTTATGATATTTACTACAATGACGGTTTGTTCGATGCATCTAAAGGTGAAATCACAATCGTTGCTGGTACAGTAAAAATCGTAACATTAGGAACTAATGGTACATTTACTGACCAAACAAACGCAACTAACTCTGCTTTAGCAACTGATGGTTCATTGAGAAACATTATGTTGAGAGTATCTGGTTTCACTGGTGGAGCTGGTACAGACAAAGGTAGGTTAACAGGACCGGATGGTCATAACATGGACACTGAATCATTCTTGGCTTCACTTAAGATTGTTAACGGTGCTACTGCATTCCTTGACCAAGATGGTAATACTATCATCGCTGCAAACGCTGAAATACCTTTCAGATTGGTAACACAAAAATATGGTAAAGGTATCGTAGAATACGATGATATCTGTGACTCATTAGGTAACATTTATTTGGAAGCTGATTTGTCTCACCCAGTTGGATTGAACGGAACTGAAACATACGATGGTTACATCGGTGCTACTGCTTCTACAGCATTCTTAACTGCTTATACAAGTGCTGATTTTATCGTATCTTGGGCAGAATATGCATCTCTTGAGCTTGAAACAGAACTTGGTGAAGTTTCATTTAGACTTGATGAAGTTGTTGTTTCTGTTGAAGAAAGAAAACTTAGAGCTACTTGGTCACCAGAATTAGCGCAAGATGTTAGTGCATTCCACAACATTGATGCTGAGGCTGAATTAACAGCTATGCTTTCTGAGCAAGTTGCTGCTGAAATCGATAGAGAAATCTTGAGAGATTTGAGAAAAGCTGCTGCTTGGCAATTGAGATGGGATTATAACGGATGGAGAAAAGCTTCTTCAGCTGCAAGCCCATACACTCAAAAGGATTGGAACCAAACTTTGATTACTAAAGTAAACCAAGTTTCTGCTCAAATCCATAAATCAACTCTTAGAGGTGGTGCTAACTTCATCGTGGTTTCTTCTGAAATCTCAGCTGTTATGGATGACCTTGAGTACTTCCACGTAAGTGATGCTTCACCAGAGCAAGACCAATATAACATGGGGATTGAGAGAATCGGTTCATTAAGCGGTAGATACCAAGTGTATCGTGACCCTTATGCTCCAGCTAACTCAATGATTATTGGACATAAAGGAAAATCATTGTTAGACACTGGTTACATCTACGCACCATACGTGCCAATGCAACTTACACCTACAATGTATAACCCATTCAACTTCGCACCAGTAAAAGGTATCATGACTAGATACGCTAAGAAAGTGGTAAATAACAGGTTCTACGGACATGTTAGAGTTGATGGAATTCCAACATTCAACATTGCAGAATTGAGATAATCTTTTCTAAAATATAAACTTAAAAGGCTAACCATTCGGTTAGCCTTTTTTGTTTTTATAATGATATTTATTAATATGAAATTGTTGACCATATATAATAGTTTATTGAATGAAAATGTTAAATTTCATAGCATTAGTGATGAATTATTATTGAATAGATTCAATAGACAAAAATCAATGGCTTCAATTGATAGATTTGCTGAATTTAAAGGGTCTGATAATAAAGTTTATTACATTACACAAGACGATAAAACATCACACATGTACTTTCGTGTATATGATTCCACACCAAATGGGTTGATACCAATTGGTAGTTTATTTTTACATCAAAACGAAGATGGTAAAACATATACACCTATCGCAGGTAAATCAGATGCAATATTTGTTAACCCGGAGTACAGAAGGAAAGGTATTGCAATGGCCATGTATGATTTTGCTGAGAACATAGCTAATATTAAAATAATACCAGCAGAAACCCAATCATCAGAAGTAAAAAAATTATGGGCAAAAAGAAAAGCTTTATTTGGTGAATCAAAAAATAAAATAAATGATTTGTGCAATAATATTCCTATAAGTCAAGACATGGTTGCAGAAGTTAAACCGTATAATACTTCAGAGGAGTTTTTAAGGTCCGGTGGTTTTTCAATTGATACGTTAGATAGGGCTGCATTTGGTTTTACTGTTGATGATATCAAAACCATTAATCCGAAACAATTGAAAATTAAATGGAAAGATGATTTAGAAAATGTTAAATTTGAGCAAGAAAAAAGTGGTTTATCTAAACTTGAATATGCAAAAAAAATCAATTTATCTGAGCCAATTGATGTAGTCTACGAGAAAAATAATTTCTATATAGATGATGGGCACCATAGGTATTATGCAGCAATGATTTTGAAAAAACCGCTCAATGTATCATTAACGATAAAACAGAACCCAATCATTAAGTTAGGTGGTAAGTTGGGTTATGATGATTTTCACAGATGTGTATTTGATAGAATAAAAAAAGGCTTGAATTAATTCAAGCCTTTTTTGTTAATAATCATAGTCATCGTTATCTTCGTCATAATCGAATGTGTCTTCATCTTCGTCGTCATCATAATCATTTTCATAAACAATTGAAGTTGATTCATAATTTTCTTCCTCAAGTAAGAAATCATATTTTTCATTTAAGGTGTCAATATGAATGTCAGAAACATATTCATAGACTGATGACCAGCCACCTTCCGCTAATTCTGATGCCATTTCAGAATCATTATCAGTTAACTCCATTAGAGTTGGTAATCCACCATCAAAAGCATGTGATGCTATTTCAGATTTAAATTCATCGTCACTTAATATACGCATATCTTGTTTTTTAGTATAAATATATGATATTTATCTAATGTATCAAGTGATATTTTAAAAATTAAAAGAATGGATTTAAAAAGATTTATAACCAATAAAGTTAAGACAATTTTGAATGAGAATTCAAAATCAAATGTCAATTTAAAAATCAAAAATATAATTTTAAATGGGTCAGATATTGATGATTTCATCACAGCATTAAGCCTAAAGTATGGTAATACTGTACCATTATTTCATGCGACTAGTGAAGAAACGGCAAAGTTAATTGATGTTGAGGGTTTTAAATTAACTGATGGTAAAAATTATACTTCATTTTCTAATGAAGATATTATTTATTTCCAAATTGGGAAGTCTGATTATGTTTCTTCTGATAGACCAGTCTTATATAGAGTTAATGTTCCGTTAGACTTCATTGCAACGTATGCATATGCCGATATGGATAATGTTAGTATTGATGATGATGATTTAGTTAGTCTTGGTGTTGATATGGATACATTCGAACATGCATCAAGTGATATGAGAGATATTATTATGTACTTCGTTTGGAATCAGATGACCTTAGAAGGGATGGAATTACTAATTGCTGATAGGAATGGTGATGGTAATATTTTTAATAATTTAAAACCAATTAGATTATCGTAAAACAAAAAGGGTCCACATTGTGGACCCTTTTTAATATCGTGATTGAATTATTTAATTAAACCTTAGCTCCGCAGCTAGGGCAAAATTTATTTGTCGGTTTTTGTTTAGCACCACATTCAGTACAATATTTTTTAACTTGAATATCTTGTACTGTATTAACTTTTTGTGATACTGGTAACATTTTATATGTTATGGTATGGAACGCCCAACTTTCAAAATTATAATTGACAGTTTCAAGCTTTTGGTCTGAAGCTGACCCAGCTTCAACTCTACCAGTTTCAATGGATTTTTTAGACCTTACTGGACTACTTTTTTTCAATTCACTACTCAATGAATTCATTGAGTTTAGTGAATCTAATGTTACATCACTTGTATAAGATGCATTACTAACATTTAAAGTAGTTGAATTGTGGCTTGTTAAGCTCGTTAAACCAATTGAACCATTCATGTTTGATGGTGAATTAAATACATAACCACCGGAACCACTGTAACCACCACCAGTTCCACCGTATATTGGACCATTATGCCAATAATCTTGGATTGAGCGCAAATTACCATAATATGGTTTAGGTTCTTCCTCTCTAAAGAATTGAACTTTAAAATCACCATTATCACGAATCGCTTCTTTTACTTCAGCAGTATTTGATACCTCATAAGTATCAAATCTAAATTTCTTAGCTACATCAATATAACGGTCCAAGAACACACGTTGTCCCGGATTCAATACTAAACCACCTTGTGTGATAAGCATATTGTTTAATGAAATCTTAGCTAAGATTTTTTTGTTAGTTGGATTGAAAAGTTCGATTTGGAACTCTTGACCTTTTTGTAAATAATAGGTCGGAACATCGCCATTGTTTTGATATACCTTAAGTCTGCTTTTGTTAATTGCGATGTTAGCAGTAGGCATTGATTGCTTTACTTGTTTCATAATTTAATTTTTAATAAACATTTGTTATTATGTACTAATCTTTTTGTTTCCTAGAAAACTCTAAAGCCAAAATGACTCAAGACCAATACGTGTATCAATCACGATTTGATAAGTATAATAAAAAAACCACTTTAGTCAAGTGGTTTTAATAATTTTCTTAAATTTATTTTTTACAACATCCACAAGTGCATGTTTCTTCACATTCACCAGTGCACTCACATTGTCCATTAGGGTTACAATCTTTGCAAGTGCATTCTTTTTCTTCGTCCATGATTTTTTAATTTACATTTATCGTTATTGACTATCCCTTAATTCTGATTGACTAACAATATCAAAACTCAGGACATCTGTTATTGTGGTAATTTCATAATTAGATTCTACTTGAACATCCAAATAATAAGTATTTGGTATCAAGCTAGCAGTATCTAATAAAAAATAATTACCATTGAAAGCTCTATTAACATCTTGAAAATCGATTACAGTATATTCATTTCTACCCTCTTTAACGTACAATCTATATTGTAGTCTATCGATTACTTCAGTTTGGTTTATTGTGTATGGTATTCTGGCCACCACGTTAACTCTTCTAATATCTCCACGTTTAATTCTTTCATCTCTTTTGATACCAGTTACAGTAAAGCCATATTTTTTTGGTAATTCAATATTTTGACCAATATTATAATACTTAGATGAATCTTGAATTATAAAATCTAACTCAATATCCGGTCTACTTATACCATTAATAGAAATGTTGCTCCAGATATCTTCAAATTGCATACAATCGGTATAAGCTGAATACGTTGGAACGAATACTTCAACAGAATAAACACCGCACGATACTTGTGTTACACCAGATGTTATTGCTGAAAATACTGCACCAGATGGGTCCAAAATTGTTACTGTAGGTAAATTATCCAATGAAGTTGGTACACCTCCAACATTAGAATACAAATACAATTTATTTACTTTATCCAAATAAAAATTAGCCCTATCATCCATTATAGGATTATTGTAAATTGTTTCGACATGTGGTTCATAAAATGTTTGAGTGTGTCTGGTAAAAAATCCTACATATTTTAAGTTGTCGGTTGGGGTGGCTTCGAATGATGACGGGAATGCGATACCCAAACCATAATTAGTATCACCTGTTAATATACCATTAACATAATCGGTAATATCTATTTCAAGATTTTCATTACCTTGTTCAAAATGTTGTGTCGCAATTGTTACGCCGGATGATGAACCACTATATGTTCCATTCCCACCGGACCAAGATACGTTTGTTTGGGCTTCAACCCAATTAGATGGTGAGTTTATAACTATGGCACTATTACCTTGGATTAAAAAATTATTGTGATTATAGTCATAACCATTACCCTCATCCCAAGGTTGTTCTAACCTGAATACTATTAAATCGAATGATGATGCTCTATCTTTACCACTACAAGTGGTTTTACCTAATAAAGCAGCGTCAAAGGCTCCAGTATTGGTCATTCTAAGGGTATGTCTGACATTAGTTAAATCACCAAAACCACCACAACTATGAATCTCATTTAATCTAGTTTCATCAAAATGAAATATAAATCTACTATATGATTCTTCACCAACTGAACCACCATAAAATAGTTCAGCAACTGGGTTTCTACCAGTATTGATTAAATCGTTATAAACAATAGTATTGTTTCTATCAAAAAATGTGCGTATTACCATGTTATCTTTTTATAATAAATATCAACTGATACTAATTAATACGGATGTTTTTGGATAATAAGCGATTCAAATCAAATTCTAAATATTTGTCAATATCCTCTGAACCAGAAAGGTCTTGAGGCTTTTTACCATGGTATGGATGTACGTGATTTATAAATGCGTTTCTTTGTAATTTTAAATATTCCACTAATAAATCACCAAACACTAATGGATGGGCTTTGGATAAGATTTCCAACATTTGTTCTTCGCTAATCAACGAATCCTGATTGTTTAATGTAAATCGTGGTTGCCCATCTTTATGGGTTAATAGATTAATTTTGGATGCAACAATATTTGTTACGGAACCAAGTTCTGGCTTACCATTTTGCATGGTTCCGGTTGTTGGTTTCTTTAAAACAACATCATGTTTAAGTTGTATGTACGCCGGATTTTCTTTATTGAAAATTTTAGTTTCATCTTTGGTATCAGTAGTAACGAATTTACCAGCTCTTATCCAAATTTCATTTGGTTTTAATGTAATGTCAGTATTTTTTCTACCCTGCAATGATACATCTTCTTTAAATGGCTCAACACCTTTGTTTTCTGGTATTCGACTAGGGGCTTCTTTTGGTTCGGTTATCCCACTGTCCATCATGGACCTTGAAGTATATAAATGTAAATCTTTTTCTAAAAATTGTGGTTGTGAAATTAATGGGCCAGTATAGATTCTATCCATAAATGGATTGGATGCATTTGGAACAAAAATCAATACAGTTTCACCAGCTTTAGGAACCACTTGGAATACCTTAGAAACCATTGGGAATGCTGTTGGTAAATCAATGGCCGCAATATGGTCATCAATACCTTTAATCCTAGCCCTAATTGTTCCACCATCGTAATCATCTTGATTACTTTCAACCTTAGCAAAATAAAATACGTTAACAGAGTTCTCACCCTTATTAAACATATTCTTACTATTACCAAATGCGTGTTTATTGCTCATTTCTTTGACCCTTTATTCTTTCACTTAATATTTTATTAGCTTCGTTGAATTCCTTTTCAACTCGCTCCAATTCATCCAAGTCTTTATTCATTCTAATCTTAATAGCTTCATGTTCTGATTTCAATGCATAAATCTCAGTGAGAATTTGATTATTACTCATATTTTTAAAATCTATCATACTTATCTGATTATCCCATCACCGCTAACGATGTTAATATTAGTTCCATTCGATGTGATTGGTGCACCTAAATTACCAACACCTATTGAAATTGTTTGAATCGCTCCCGGAGGCAAAGCGATTTCCACTTTACTTTCAGTTAATATTGCATTGATGTATTCTTGAGCTCTAATAGTTTCCATAGCCTCAGCAATATTATTATCTTCGGAGAAGATATCACCAGCTGGTGCACCAGCTTCCGATTGTCTCGAAATAACTCTAGATGCAATATTACGTGCAGATAGTCCGGGTCTCAATTTAGCTCCAATTAATAATAATGGAGGTGGAATTGGGGTAACTGGTGCACTTTGCAATTTAAATGCTGCCGCTAGTATACTCAATACACTAGTTATTGAGCTTAAATTAAACCCATTACTTTGTCCTTTTTTGGTTCCTTTACAACCAATTCCACCATCTTCACATGCCATAACTTTATCCTAAACCTTGTATCATTCGTAAAACGTGTTGGGGGATACCAGCAAGACTAGCTAATTGAGCTACCTTTGATTTTGCGTATTCAATTGCAACTTGTTGGGCCGCACATTTTACAATATTCTTTATATTTTTAATCGCTTCTTCCAATAAAATCTTAATAATAGTTTCTCTAATTGCTCTGACGATTGAGGCCATTAAAATTTTATTTTTTTTCATCCATTCTATTGGACTCTCAATATTAGTACCATAAATTATGTGGTGATTTATGGCAAAAATTGTAATAATCTTTGGTGATAAAATAACATTAGCCATTTTAATCATCAATTTTTTTATTGCACCATCAATAAATTCTAATTTGGCAGTGATTTTATTAACATCACCAACAGCTGATGAAGCCTCGTCAGCAATTGCTGACATACCAGAAGCAATTGCTTCTGCAACACTTGTCATTGTGGTTGCCGTCATAATATTATTTGTAATACCCGTTAGTGTTTGAGGGGCAATACTAGTTGCAACATTACCACAAGTTTTAAGGGACCTTATACCCCTTTCTCTATTGCTAGCTTCTTCTTCTTGGGCTCTGATAGATTCATTTGAGAATGTGAAATATGAATCATCAATAATCTCACTATCATCTGAATTTAAAAAGCATTCTATTATTTGTTCAATTTCAATTTCTTTTTTGATTTGTTCTTTTGTTTTACCAACCTCAAGACTAACTGAACCGAATAAACTATCGACTAATGCATTTATCATTACTCCAGAACCAAATAAACTAACGCTATCAATGAAATCATTATTCAAATCAGTTAACTTCTTACCATTGATTGGGTCGCTGTAATATTCACTTGCTTTAATATTTAAGTAATTATTGGGTGGTCCAACAGAATTAAATTCAAATGATAGGATATCTGAACTCATAGTAGAGGAACCCCAATCTGTTTGTGTTCCATCTAATTGAATTGTTTCAAATAAATAAGTGTGAAAATCAGTACTAGTTAATCCACCAGAGGTATCCTCATAAGTTAGAAAACCGCCGGATGTGTTTGGGTCGACTAGCATAACCCCTAAGTAATCAATTTTTCTTAAGTCTAAATCAACCCCAGTCGATAATGGGTATACGTTTTGATGTTTAAAAAAGTCTGGTATTGATGGATTTACACCACAGCTTACCAATTTTTTTAATTCTCGTTTTAGTGCTTTTTTGATTTCAATTTCAATGGAATCTAATTTAAAAGTAAGCGTATTTGTTAGAATTACATTTAATGTTTCGAAACCAACGGTCACCTTTAATAAATCGATTAGAAAATCTAAACTATTACTTGTGTTATCAATGGAACACATTGATGAGTTCAATTCGAACTTAGGAAACCCCTCACAAGATGTTCGTAACGCAGCAATTTGACCATATATTTCTCTTTTTTTGTCTATGATTGACATACAATAAAATATTAATCTTCTGTTTCGTTATCTAAATCTCCACCATTTTTAACGTAGTTTCTTATTTGTTTGAAATCGTCTAATGATGGTGCACCGGATGCTGTTCTATCTTTATTAACATCTTCTAGATTTCCATTGTGTTTGATGATATCTGATTGCAATTTAGCTACCTCTAGTTTAATCTTGATTCCAGAATCTTTTATTTTCTGAGCATTTGATTTTTCTCTAGCTATTTTTGTTGCATCATCAACGTCCTCAGCGGTTGTTGAATTATTTAATTCATTAATTATTCTTTGGGCATCATTGATTTGTGTACAAGCGTCATTATAGACTTCTTGCATTAAACCTTCAAGGCTTGAAGTGTTATTTACTTTAATGTGTTGTTTTCTCTTTCTAGGCATGGCTCACGTTTAATTATAAATACCTAATAATGTGGTTTTTTACAAATAACCCTCATCCGTTTTATCATCTTTAATAAGATAATAAAGTTTTTTGAACCTACGCATGGCTACTCTAATATCCTTTGTACTTAGATTCGTATAATCCCTGATAGTGGCTAATACAATATTTTTATTGTATTTTGACCCACCTTCCATATTTTCAAATATCCCAGAATAATTTTCTAGAATTTCAATCAATGCCTCACCGACTTTCCTTTCGTTTTCAGTGATTTTCTTTTTGGGTTCATCAATACAAGCCAACTCACTTTTAATTTCTTCTGAAATTGTTTGTATGAATTCAGTTAACCCATAATCAGTATCAGTCAAATAATATGTTAAGTCCTCTCGATGTTGGATACTTTCAAAGGTATCCTCAAATGAAGCATTGGTTTTTATTCCTTTGTCATCTTTAATCAATAACATTAGAATATAGTTTTTACAGATAGTACCATAATAAGAATAAGCTCTGTTATTCTGAGTATGGTCAAATTTATCAGCCTTGGTTATTAAAAATGAAAGTGTATCACTGTGTAGGTCTTCAAATGAATATGCTTTTCTATAAAGTTTGTATCTTCTAATAATTGATTCTATCATTTTATCGAATGGTGCTCTCAACCATTCATTATAAATTTTATTTCTTTCAATCGAATCATCACATGCTAAAAACTCAACAACGGCTTTCTCTTCATCTGGACCAAAGTACAAATCGTTTTTCCTTTTACGTCCTCTTTTGCTAGCCATTTTATTGTGCTTTATCGTATGTTATTTTCCTATCGTCTTGATGAAAATATTCTTTTTTAGCTAACGACATCCACCATCTAGCTTCGTCCGGCGTTAATTCAGTTCTATAATTTTTAAATAAAGACCCGTTTCTTTGATTAACATGTTTGTAACCGAATCTAGGGATAATCATAATCCTAGTTGAGAAGTATGTTAATCTCAATAAGAATTCATAAATGAATGTAAGTTTCATACTAGCTTTGATTCCACCCATCTCTTCATAGGTTTCTTTTTTCATAACCATACCATCAAAATTGAAGTTTTGATAAGCTAAAAGTGCTGAGTTATCTAAAATACCCATTTCATCAGAGAATTCCGCAGCCCAAACCGCCTCATTTGTTAATCCCAAGAAACCACCTTTATCGTCAACATCAACAATGATTGGTAAAAACATATTAACATCAGTATAAATGTCTTTATATTCATCAGCATTTTTAATCCAAATCTTAGAGAATTCATCATCATATTCTAGTAAGCTAAACCATGTTGTTTTAACTTCAGAAACACCTAGATTAATTTGAGATGCAAAATCAGTAAGACCTTTGTTTTCAACAATGGTTACAATATCTTTAATCTCACCAAAATTAAATGTTGACATAAATTCAATTAAATTAGTTGGAGCTACGATAATTACTGCGTCAGGTCTAACAAATTGGTCAGCAACGCTTTTAATCGCATTAGAGAATAACTTCTCAGTTACCTCAGTTATTTCATGAACAGGAATAATTACTGTTATATCGGTTTTCTTATTACTCATTGCTATCAGTTTTTTCTTTTTGTGATTCTAACATTTTTTCGAATTCAGCTCTTCTATTTGCCACTAAAGTGGTATACACTTCTTCGATTTTAATTTTTTGATTTTCTTCAGAATATCTACCCTTAGTTTTAGCCATCCCATCAAGTAAGTCAGTTGGAACTGAATCCTCTAACCATACCTTCATATAGGTGGCAATTAATTCTGGAATATTAAGGAAGTTGTTTGTCCAAACACCATTGTTGGTAATAGTTATTTCACCAATTTTATCATTAGGTTCTTCCATCCATTCTGGTACAAGCGTTGGTATTTTACCAATCACTGGAGTATCACACTCAATAGCTTCAATTGGGAATGTTCCGAAACCGGATACATCATCAACCCAAATGGCCAAACATGCTTTACCTAATTCTTCAGCAAATGTTTTTCTTGGAAGACCTCTAAGGTCTTTAAAAGTAACCCATTTGTATGTTGGGAATTGAAGGTAAAATGATTTAACGATTTTAAGCGCATCAGATTGGTCTCTGGAAACAATTGTAACAACTGGTTGTTTTTTTTGTTTGGTTGGCTTAAAATAGCTAGGAATACCAACTGGTATAATGTGTGTATTAATTTGAGGGAATAAATGACTCAAATATGTTGCTTGTTTTTGAGAAGTTGTAATTACATCTGAGAAGCCATAATCACCCCATCTTTTTCCGATTGGTAATAATTCTAATGCATAGAAATATGATTGTGAAAATACAATCTTCTTACACGGGAATCCTTTTATTTGGTCCATCACATTAGCAAATATTTCTGGTACGATAATGAAATCAGTCCCAGTGATATTTAGGTTTTGTGATTCGATAGAAATGTGTGGTAACTTAGCGTATTCCTCACCTAACCAATCTTGAACACCATGGTAGTCATTTTTCTCATGTAAAATTGTTGCCATGAAACCTAATTCATTAAGAACCTTAACATGTTCGTAAATATTGGCAATACCTGCGGTTGGGTTGCCTTTAGTGTCTAGTGCAAAGAAATATAGACCAAATTTTTTATTGTCTAAACGTTCAATTGCATCTGTAATTTGTTTTGTTTTTTCTTCCATTTTGAAACTATTTATTTTATTATTTTACGGATTTTAATATCTCGTATTTTGTTAATGTGTTGAAAGCGATTTTCCAGTTTAAAGGCATCGCATTTAATGCTCTATCAATACCAAGGCTATCATCAATTTCTGCTTCTCCATTTAGAATAATTTCTAATAAAGAACCTAAACAATCATACCTAGCCCCATCAATTTCTTTACCTTTAGGATACTTTCGTACTGTAATTTCTTTGTTTACAGTCTTTCCTGATTCATCGAACAACTCTTTGGTTGATGTTTCAGACACTTCTTGTGCTTCTAAACTTTTATCTGATGATATTAATGCATCTAATCCTTCAAAATTTATGTAGAAAGACACTCCTCCAATTTTAATCATATTATTTAATTTCTTCGTAATTTGTTATTTTAGTATTCAAAATTTTATTTCTTAAATCTTCGTTTTTTATGAAATCCATAATACTATCAATTTCATAATCAGCTTTAACTTCTTTATTGTAAGAAGCATTAACTTTTACTGAAATTTTACCGACTGGTTTTGATTCTAAAGCCTTTGGATTAGCAGTGATTAATACATCAACCAACTCCCACTTATCCTCGTAATTAGAAACCCACTTACAGTGTTTCGCTCTACAACCTAATTTTGATAAAAAGAAATTTGTTGCTGGGATACTTTTGATGGCTTCACGACTAGTTAGAATAATTTCGTGTTCTTCTTCGTCCTCAATATCCATTAAAAATGCATTAAAAATACTCATGGTGTTTTCATGCATTTGGTCAGCATGACCAAATATTTCTAAAGCGGATTCTGAATAAAGAAAATTATTTAAGTCATCTGTGGTATCAAATGGAAAATATTTAATCAAATCAAAAGTTTTGACATCATCTTCTTTAATACCAGTAACCTCAATGTATTTATCGTAAGTGTACGATAATTGACCAATGAAGTCTCTTAAGACTTCATTTAATGTAATTCCAATCTTCATAGTGCATATTTACTTTAAAACGTGTTTAAAGTAAATGCTACCATTTAAAGTTTTTTACAAACCAAGTTTTAACCTTATTAAAAGTATTAGATTTTGGCTCTTCTTTCACTATTGATTTAGCTTTCGAAAAATCTTTGGTAACATTTACTTTACCAATTGTATCATCGTTTTTGTAATTGTCAAGGATTTTTGAAATTAATGGATTCCTTACAATATCTTTTGTGCTAAATTCTATGAAACCGATTGCCTCAACATTTTTATGTCGGTTAAGCGCATCGTATAATCCGGTTTGTTCAATTCGTTTAAATCTATCTGATTGGTCAAGGTCCCCAGAGATTATAAATTTAGAATTCTCCCCAATCCTAGTAAGTAGAGTTTTCATTTGGGCAGGGGTCATATTTTGAGCTTCCTCCATCAAAAATATGGTATTATCGATAGATTCACCCCTAATAAAACCTAATGGTTGGATTTGAATGATTTCTGATTCTTCTAATAATAATCTTTTATTTTTTCCAATGATTTTGTCAAAAATACTTAAAGTGGATGCCAAATATGGTTCCATTTTTTCACGTAGGTTACCCGGAAGGTAACCAAGACTTTCCCCAGCCTCTTCTGCCGGAGTTGATATTAGAATTTTTTTATATGAATTTGTTTTGTCTTGCAATAGTTCTATGGCGACAGCCACAGCTACATAAGATTTACCGACACCAGCTGGGCCGGAAGCAATGACTATTTCTTTTTCTGCAATTAGATTGGCGAAATCTTTTTGGTTATGATTTTTACATTTTAACCGATATTTGACTGGTAATATATTTTCAACTGTATTAGTTTCTGGTTTTTTTATTACTTGTCTTTCTTGCCTTTTAGCCATATATGTTTTTACATATAAATATCTTACCTAAGTGGTAAACCACCAGTTATGGTGTCAATTTTTGAGGCATCATTTGGCCCTATCGCTACGACTGTTTTGGTTGGTACTCCATTGAATTCTGTATGTCCGGCATCCGTAATTATATGAGTCTCAAGACCCATGGATTTGGCTTGTTTAAAAATATCCAATAATTTTTCTTCTGAATCTACCGAAACAGTTATTTTTGTTTGGCCAGAATTAAACCACTCTACGGCATCCTTAGTAGGTTTTCCACCATTTAAATATACTGGAACCATAAATGCTTGTGATGCATGAGAACATTGGGCATCTTCTTTACCACGTCTCATGTTCAAATCTTTTCTAACTATCAATACTTGTTTAATCTTTCCCATTATTTTCTCTCCTTATTTTTATATTTTTCATCCAAATCGGTTTCTCTGAATTTATCAAAAATATTTTCACCACCAATAACTACACTAGCCTTAAATTTGACTACATAATATTGTTTATGTTCAACAATTTTGTCAAAGCCAGTTATATCATAATGATATAATCCATAATCGTCAACACCAATAGTATTTAAACTAGTGAAACTCACCCCTTTAATATCTAATAAATCACTGCTTTTAGGATTAGCTACCGATTTTTTCAATTCACTTAACAAAAATACACTTTTTTTATTTTCTACGTCTGGATATTTTGAAATATAAAATTCTAAAAGAACATTATTATCATCAATTTTTCTGACAGCCATTTTTTTTGTGTATTCTTCTATTTCTAATCTTGGCCTTATGTCTCTAATAACATTTAATGGTTTTTCGGGTTTAATAAATTCAGGGGTATCTACCGCTTCAACAATACTAACAGTGCTTTCTTGATTATATAATACCAAAAGTGGTTCATAGTTATCGTGGGTATCTAAATTAACCTCATTTAGATTAATAGATTTACGCTGAGCTCTTGGGTTTATCATTTCTCCATTTTCATCATAACCATCAAAGACTAGTTTAAGATTAGAACTAGCATTCATAATCTTATAAGTTCTCCATCTCAAGTCTTTGACTTCTTGGGTCAATTCACCACGCATAAGCGCATCGGATAACATACCTTGTTTATGGCTCTGGATTTGACCGATAGATGGTAATGAATCTTCTTTGTTCTGAGTGAATGATTGTTTTTCAACAGTGGCCGTGGCCAATGCGAATTGTGCCATCTTTCTTTTAACCCAATTAATAAATTCCATATGTTTCAAAAATATTGCAAATGTGATTAGCTGCCATACCATCACCGTATGGTGATACAATATCTATTGCATAATCATTTATGTGTTGGTCAAAAATACTAATTAAATTATCTGGAGTATCAACCAAGAAACTACTCAACCCAACCGACTCTGGTCTTTCAGTAACTTTCCTACAAACCAGTGCTTTTTTATTAAAGAAAGAACACTCTTCTTGAATACCACCGCTATCAGTAATTACCAATTTACTTTTAATTAATGAATTAATCAAGGTTTCATGTGATAATGGTTCTATAACATTAACGTTTGTCAGTCTATCTTTGTGTTTATTTACGTTTGGATTTGGATGAATTGGTAAAATGAATTCTAAGTCCGGGTATTTAATTGCTAAGTCATTGATTTTTTCAAACCATTGACCCATCAATTCATGATTCTCCCTTCGGTGCATAGTGATTAAAACACTATTTGTATATTCACAATATTTTTTATAATCTTTTAAATTGTCCAACACTGTATTACCAACCACATGGACACCATCAAAAATATTTTCAAGTGTTAAGTTAGTTAAATTATTTTCAGTTGGGCACAGGTGGATGGATGCGATACTAGAAACTATTTTACGATTATTTTCTTCTGGAAATGGGTTCTCAACATCACCGGACCTCAAACCAGCTTCTAAATGAATTATTTTTATCTTTCTATGTAATGCAGCCAGTGACAAACCAACCACAGATGTTGTGTCACCTTGAACCAGAATATAAGTGATACCATTAAACCAATCTTCTGGAATACTCAAGCAATTTTTTAATATTGAATCTAATCTATTACCATCGTAATCAATAACATTTAAATTGAAGTCAGCGTTTTTATTCACAATATCTTTATGTTGTCCAGTGAATAATGTTTTAAATTTCATATTTCTCAATGACATTTCATCGATTAATGGTTTAATTTTAATGTACTCCGGTCTAGTTCCGTATGTTAATAGTATCATAATTTATAATTTGCTATGTAATCGCTGCATACCCCATAAACGAAATTTGGTACTTCTTGGTTGTATAACTCTGGAAGTACACAAACTGAATTATTTGATAGTTGTTTATTAGGGTAGGTCCAGATGATATTAAAAGATGTTAATGTAATATCATCGTTTTGATGCCAAAAGTAATTAGTGTATTGACCAACATCTTCATGATTTTGTAGGTATAATAATGCATCAATATTTTTACAATGAATCCATAATTTAGTAATTCTATATCGAACCCATTCTATTGTTATTTCATATTGTGCTTTGTCATGACCCAAATATAAAACATTATTGATGCACCATATATCAATCTCAACATCATAACCGTTTTCAATTGCTTTATCGATATAATCAGGATTATTTTCTAACGATTCAATCTTACCAGAAATATTGCCTCTATGTGATATTAATTTCATACGATATATTTGTCATTATTTACTGAGGGTGTTTTTATCACTAGTAATCTAGAAGTGGTTATTGATTCAAATTGATTAATTTCATTTTTATCAACCTGAATAATATCGTTACGATAATATTCAATACCATTCATTCTGATAATACCATCTAATACGATGGTAAACTCCACCGCTTCTTTATGGAAATGTTTTTCCTCTATGGTTCCGGCATCGTATTCTTTGATACCAACTTCAAAATCCTTTGTTTTTAATATCGTTGGTTCGAAATCACCAATAAACCAACCCTTAATAAAATCCTTTATATTTTTTTTCATTTTAAGCAAGTTATGTAAATCCATTTTGGATGGCCTTTATCTGAGAATGATTCTTTGATATCAATAGTTTTAATTTGAAAACCAATTTTTTCCAAATCATTTTTTATGTCATCAACGTTAGTAATTCTAACATCCAAGACACCGTTGGTGCCTTTTGCATCATAATGATTGTCGTGGTATGGAATCCGATTGTTACCGTTTGGGTTGATTAAGTCATCACCATACCCCATTTGAAATCTAAATTCACCACCAGCCTTCATCACTCGGTATATTTCTTTTAATATTGAAAACCTAATATCATATACAGGGATGTGTTGTAGAACTATTGTGGACATTACGAAATCATAAACATCTGATTCTATTCCTGATAAATCAACACCATTATTTTTGTATAATTTAGAATCTTTCAATATGGTATTACAGTGTGAAATATTAGCTTGACTAACATCAACCCCATCAACCCTTTTGAAATTTGTTGTATTGATTAAATTCGTAATATTTCTACCTTTTCCACATCCAAAATCCAAGGCAACTGAATTAGTCAAATCAAGATTATTTAATCCACCGAGAAGAATATCCCAATAGTCTTTATTGTCATTATGTTCAGCATGGTTCGATGTTCCAGTTGAATAAAATGATTCTTGCATTCGTGTATATTTGTTATTCTTATCCATTATTTAAAATTTTCAATAAAATGGTTTAAATCCTCCGGTGTTCCTAAGCCCCACATTTTTTCAATATTATATGTTTTTATTTTTTTACCGTCAGCGATTGCTTCATTATAAACCGGAGCAACATAGAATTCATTATTAACTCTAATATTTTTTTCTATCATCTGTTCAGCGTATTTTACGTAATCAGAACCCTTAGTCCAGCAATATATACCAACTGTTGCAATATTACTTATTGGTTTTTTTTCGGCTAATTCAATAACATTACCTTCTTCATTTAATCTCACAAAACTCCATTTTGGGTGAGTGGATTCGAAGGTTAAAATAGAGCCATCTATCTTATCCCCAACAGTTGAATAATAAAAATTATTACTATCCCATTCAACAAATTGGTCCGAATTAGCAATTAATAAATGCTTATCATTGTCGATAAATTCTTTCGCTAATAATGTTGTACATGCAGCCCCTTCAGTAACACCATCAACCTGCACTATTTTACAGTTTGGTGTAATAAGGTTTAGCAAATATTTTAAATTATACTTTTCATAATGTTCTTTCTGAACCAAATAAATGTAGTTGGCATTTATGTTTAAATTTTCAACAACCACTTGTATCATTGGTTTATGACCAACTTCAATTAGTGGTTTTGGGAATGTGTATCCAGCATTTGCAAACCTTGACCCAGCACCAGCCATTGGTATTAGGATATTAAAATCATCACCGGACCATTTGGCTCCACTAACTAAACCATCACTAACCTTGTTTATTTGATTTTTTAATGATTCATATGTAACGTCATTTGGTGATTCAACACCAAATAAATTACCACCAGAATCAATTGCTGCTTGACGGCCATGGTAACTGTCTTCAACGATTAATGTTTCACTAGGTTTAACTCCGGCATGAATAATTGCTTTCAAATATATTTCAGGACTAGGTTTTGGTTGTTTTACGTCATCGTTAGCAATAAAATAATCCACAAACTCCATTAATCCGGTTTTATAGAGCATTAATTTAAGACTTTCACGAATTGAATTTGAGCACACATAGATTTTGAAACCATCATCTTTGAGATGTTTTAATACACCTCTCAATCTTTCATCATAATGTAATTTATCTTTGATTACTGATGAGGTTAACTCTTGTTTACGTCGCCATATATCAGCATGTGAATTTCTTGGTAATCCTTTATCGTCAGACAGTAAATTTAATTTTACATTGGTGGGTAATCCGTCATATTTTGTAATATGGTCTTCTCTAGAAATAACGTAATTGGGATTCATTTCACTTAAAGCCATGTTAAGTGATTCATAATGTATTTCTTTTGCATCAACTAACACCCCATCTAAATCGAATACGATTAATTTAATCATTTGTTCCTCTTATCTTAAAATCAATATTATACTTCTGACTGATTTTTTCAAGCTCTATTTTGTATTCTTTGGTATTCCATTTACCTTTAACCACAGCCGTAGCTATGTATGGATAAACTTTAGAATCCCAATGTAATCTACCACGTTTAATGCCACCATCATCAACATAATATCCTAAAATATTTCTATCTTTACAAGTCTTCTGTGCTGCTATTTCGAATTCCCAAATAGAATCACCACCACTATATTCAAGTAATTCGATGAGTTTATCAGTTTTCCAAATAGTGGGTTGTATGGCAAATATGTAATCAAATGATTTATCAATTTTTTTCAATTCAGGATAAACTTCATCTGATTGTCCTTCACCATTTCCACCCCTTATTAATTTAATGAATGAATATTGATTTGTCAATCTATTTTTATAATTAATTAATCTATCGATATCTGGCTTATCGTACAAAAACATATCCTCATGATGGATGATGACATATTCATCATCTATTTGCCTCAAACAAGATAGAAATCTTTTTCGATATACCTCATTATCATCATACACACACGTAATATAATCATTCGGTATTAAATCAGAATTACTATTAATGAAAATATACTTTTTAAAGTCACTTAAATACTCAGACGTTTGACCGAAAAATGGGGACCATACATCCGAAACATCTGTATGGGTGTATACGATTATTGCTGGTTTCATACATCTTTTTTATAAAAATAAAAACCAACGTTCTCATTAAATGGTTTGGTATCACATAGTTTATAATTTGGGTAGTATTTAGTAATAAATTCACTAATTTTTCTATTTTTAACATGCGTAGCTGAAACCACATTTTCATTATCCGTACCAAAAATACAAATATTGTCAGATAACCCAAATAATACATGCATATAGGACTCATAAACATCATCCTCTACTAAATGATAAACGACATCTAAACTTAATGCAATATCATATTTATCAACATTTTTGGTTAGGCTAGTAATATCACTAGTAAACGATTTTGTATTATCCCCACTAAATTTTTTAACACATTTAGTTATAATATCATTGCTTATGTCATAACCAATATAAGATTCATAATTTTCAAAATAAGATAATTGATTACCATCCCCACAACCTAATTCCACCATAGTTTTTACACCTGACTCAAGTATTAAATTGTTTACATAATCTTTTTTAAATATTACTGATGATTCATTATGGCTACCCCATCCAGAATTCCCACCATTTTTATATCTACTTTCCCAATAATTTTGTGTACTAAATGTTGTCATAATTTTAATTCCCCAATAAATTTAGAGTCGTTATATAACCCAGTTTTGATAAAATGCCATTTATGTAATAAATGATTATTAATCATTTGCCATTGTGGGTATTTGATTGGTTGTGCTTCAGTTTTATTTAATATTTCATTTGAAAACTCATTTGAAACGTTACTATCTGGCCAACCATTAAGTAATGTTCTATTATACTCCCCACCAATAATAAAATAATCTTTTAAAGTACAATCAAACATGGTACTCAATTTTTCCATGTTTGATTGATTTGAAAAAAACCATTGGTCAGCATATCCAGCATTTAATTGTTTCCACATAGCTGAATAAACACAATTCATATCAAGATTTGGGTCGAATTCCATTAAAGAGACATTATATCCGGTGTGCCATCCACTTCTTTGACCTAAATCAAATCGACATGATATTACGCAATCATAAACAAAATTGTTTTCCTTCGCATGTTCTATGGCAAATTGGATTGATTTGGACCTAGAATAAAAAAAACTTAATGAAGCGTTAACTGTACATTGTTTGTATATTGTCCTATCCCTATTGAAACCAGTGTTAATTTTTGCTTCATCAATACCAGCACTGGTGGCTAATGAATGAAAATCTATTTGTGGCTCAATTAAGTATTTTTTAGGTGAATATTTATTCAGGATTTTATCTTGGTTTTTAGTATCCCAAGAATGAATGAAAACATCAATATCACCAGATGTTTTCATGATTTGCTTTTGAATATATTCAAAGCCCTTGTCACCAGCATTATTATCAGCTATGTTATTATAATAACCATATAAACATAATGCAATTTTCATTATATTTTTTTGTAACCTTTAAATACTGTAAATTCAGTTAAATCCCTGTAACCATTATTCTCACCAAGGTCCGGCATATTAGTTGGGTAATTCTGCATTAATGCTAACCCATGTGCGGCCTCTTGAGGTGTCATATACATGTTCCACCCTAACATATGGATATCATCTTCATGATATAATTTTTCGCTTCTTCCCTCATATCTTGCGGTTTTAAACCATTCGACAGCATCTAAATTATCACAAAGAATCATTCCACCCTTACCAATTTTTAAATGTTTTTTAATGTGAAAAGATAGGCACATAAATGTTCCGGCCTCATACATTCCAGAAGTAAATCTTTTGGCTGAATCGAAAATAGGAAATGGTTTTAATTGATATAAACCTTTCCAATCATTAATTGTGGTATCGAAAATTGGTTCGAAACCTGAATGTATTATTGATTGTGGTACCGATAAATAAGTTTTTGATGGTAGGGTTACTTCTTTTTTGAAATCATCCCAAAGACCTTTTTCTTTTAATAAATGTTTTTGATATTCAAGACATAGGAATAACGCATTAGTGCAACTATCAATTGATACTGCATAAGGTGCTCCGGTATACTCTGCTACTTCCTCTTCAAACATTTTTACTATTTTGTAAGGATTGTGTTTTGGTTTGTTATACTCCATAATTTCTATAATAAATAAAGTTTTTATCCTCTGAGAATTGTTTAAAACCACAAGAAATAAATAAATTTTTACTTGCCTCGTTATCCAATAATACTTTTGCGAATGCAGTTGGGTGCAATTTCATGACTTCATTAATCATAAATTTACCAACACCCTTACCTTTATATTCAGGGTCCGTACATACTCTAATATCATCATCAATTACGCCAACCCAACCAACTGGTACATTATTTTCTAATGCGATGTAATAATTAGCTTTATACTTTTGCATATAGGCTAATTGTTGCTCTGGTGTAATACTAAATTGTTCTATAAATCCAGAAATATTTTCTGGATGTATTCTTAACAATCTAATAAATTCATAATATTTTTCTTCGTTCTCGACTAATTCTAATGTTACCATATACATATTTTTTTGTTTCCTGTGTGATATCCACGTCTTGCTTTCATACCAATATATGGATTCAATGTGGTTCCAATATCAATGTATGTGTTTTTATCATTATAATCAAATAATTGATGAACCATAAAATTGCTTAAACTGGATGCGGAAAATAAAAATACATGGTCTTTTATTTCATTTTCATCCATCCATTTTTTCATCTCGTCAATCAATCCATAGTTATTTATGATGCAATTTTTACCAACTCTAAAATCTTTTACCACATCAAATGGTAACCCTGATAAATCAGCATTTTCATTTACAACATAAACAATTTTTTTATTTTTTAATTCTGGTAAAAATTCACTAATGAATCTGTTGTAATTACCATTCAAAAATAAATTTGACCAAGTCAAATTATCGCTATTTACATCGCCATCATACCATTCCAACATTTGTTTGAAATCAGCTTCACCAACACAACAACGACAACTTAACCCAACAAAATAATTATCCTTTTTAAAACGATATGATTCCATTAATTTTTCATGAAAAAATTGATGTTGTTTTGGGTCAAAGTGTTTATGGTCTTCTTCAGCATAACTACCACCAGTTTTTTTATCACCGATTTTGAAATGGTCAGCTGCTAATACTAATTCTAGATTCTGCATTATTCTTAATTCACCATCAGAAAAACGACAATAACCGAAGTGCTCTCCGGCCTTCAGTTTATCTAATAGCATTTTAAAATGTCCTTCAAATGTTTTCATTACTTTTTTGTTACTCTTAGCCAACCCCTTTCAATTAGTTTTGTAACTATTGAATTTCTTTCAGCATAATGATTTTTATTATTTAACCATGATGCAGCTGCATCATTACCCATATTTTTGTCTCTAGCTGGTACATTAGACCACATTTCAACATCATTTATTGGGTGTGGCGGTACTATAGTTTTAATACCATGTTTTTGTGCTATGTATGATAAAAACATATCTTCACCATTATCCCATGAAGGTGGTTCTTCTTCGAACATAAACTTACCATATTCTTGCTTGAAAAACCAAGCATGACCTACCAAATCTACCTCAGTTGCAACATCGCTTTTATTTCCATTCCAACCCACTTTATAATTAGGAACGTATTTATCTCCTTGCAAAACAACACCACTCCCACCTAAAATAGCATCTTCTTTTTCTATAGTACGAATGCAGTTTTCAAACCAATATTTTCCAGCGATGATATCATCATCAAATATTGCAACGTATTTTGTTTTACACAATAATGGAATTGTAAATCTACCAAAAAATTTGGTGTTATAATTACACCTATAGGTTTTGATTTTTTTATCGCTAGGTAAGAATTGTTCTATTTCCTCATCCGGTAGGTTATACCAAACATGAATATCTTCACTTTTAATCTCAATTGATTGAGATTTAATTGCGTTTATTTGGTCCTCCAAACTATATGGTCTTTTATATACATTTAAAATTACTGATATCATAAATCTGTTCTGTTTCCATCACCGATTTGTCCAATTACTACCAGTGTTTCTGGAATGGTTACTTTTTTCGGTATTTTATTATAAATTTTTTCGATGAATCTAAAATCACCGCATTTCCATCCATCCCATTTTATATCACCTAAATGTTTGCTATGAAATAAGAAGCATGGTGAACCAATATTACCTAACCGTGGTGGTAGATTTATTGTGTCTGTTGAAGGTATTGCTTGATGGTTTGGGAATCTCATTTGCCAAATCACCATGGTATCCTCATCCTCAATCTTATCAACAATCTTGCTAATAACGTTTATATTACTTAAACGGTCGTCATCATCAAGAATCATAATCCAACCGTCTTTAACTTCGGCCATTAGTGGATTAAAATATAAATTGTGTGGTGAATATTTTCCAGTGTTTGGGTTGACAGAGGTATCTGATTTTATCAAATTTTCTCTATCAATTTTAATATAAGTAACACCATGATTTTTAACATAATTTTCACTAACATCATCATCAACACATACGATTTGATTAATATTATCATATGTTTGACTCAAAATAGTATTTCTATTTAGCTCAAACGCATTTGGCCTATTTGATGTTCTTGTTAATATGTTAATTAATGGTTTATGCATTATATGTTTTGATAAACAATTCTTTATAATTTATCGGGTTTTTATCCATCTCTATAAATTCTTCAGCGTTTACATCAACAAATTTACACTCAGGATACATATTTTTGTATGAATTTAATAAATCAGCGTTAGTTGTAAAGATAACATCATATTCTGATTGACTAATTTTGTATAAACGATTCGGTTCTGATACGATTGGGCCCTTTTGTGTTTGCATCGTAAATTTTCCATCACCTAATCTAAAACTAGGCGGTTCTTGTAAGGTGAACGGTCTAATACCTTGTCTTTTTGATGCTAAATAATTTTTAGCATCAAAGTTAGCTATAACGGCAACCATACAATCCATTTTAGTTAACTCAACACCTAATTTAATTACTGATTCCAAAGAGTTTTCACCATTAACGTGTGGTAACATTACCTTAAGTTTTCTTGTGTTTTCAAATCTTTCAATAACCCTTTTTGGTAATGTGTCTTTATATTTTTCAGCAAATATTTTTCTATTATCTTCCCATTGTTCATTTGTAGCACCAATCGATTGGTGATTAACCAAAATTTTAGTAGTTACACCAATTTTAACACCGGATAAATGGTTTTGAAATGAAAAGTCTACATCATAAAAATGGAATCCTTCTACTGATTCATCAAAATCTTTGGTGATTCTTTTTTTATCAATAGCAAAAAATAATCCATCAATATTAACCATCTCTTCAAGCTTATTTCCTTGGTCACCACTATATGCTGATAGCCAAGTTTTACCTTCATGCGTATGTTTAACTCTACCATACATGGTTTTTCTATCATCCCACCATCTACCAGTAGTTGACATATACTTAGAACCAGCGATACCGATTATACCATATTCTGGATTTTCATCAAATTGTTTGATTAATTTATTACCCCATTGCTTGGTTTCGATAGTAATATCATCATGACAAAAAACTACAATATCATTTTTAGCTTGTTTTAAGCCACGATTATACGCCTTGGTTAGTGATTCACCATTATTAATAATTTCAATCACCTCGATTGATTTATGTAAGCCTGATGACTTAATAATGTGTTCAGTGTGACTTGGTTTTGATTCTCGTGTACAATAAATTACTGTTACCATATTTTTAAGTCTTTTTTAATTTCAATTATTTGTTTTTCTAAAATTACTATTTCGTTTCTAATACCATTCAAGCTCCATCCGTCATAATAGTTACCCATTACAACCTCAATTAACAATTGTTTAAGCCTAGATTCGTGCTTAGCTAATAAATCATGTAATGCAGCTTGAATATTCATTATTTTTTAAATCGATTATAAGCTTGTTCAGTTATTCGAATCAAATCAACTTCACCACAAAAATTCTTTAAAGTTTTAGAATTTGTATAACTCATGGCTGACCTAAGATAGGATTCAAAATTTTCAACCCATCCGGCTATAGTGTATTCAATTTTTTGATATTTAACAACACCTTCTGAAGTTTTTGGATTTAAAACACCCCAATTGATTTGAACTTCTTTAGTTGACATACCCCTAAATTTTTTATAAACGTCTCTTCCTCGGTTAAAAAGTGTTTCAGCTTTAATATCATCAATTTTTTCCCAAGCACCACCAGCTAAATTAGTATTTTCTATATAAGAATGAGATGCACTTTCAAGTGCCTTATTCAAAATACTACCAATCATTACGTAGTCAGCACCTAACGCTAAGGCTTTAATTATATCGGAATAATCCTTCATACCACCATCAGCAACAATTTTAGCTGGGTTGTCTAAATTCATGGAAGCGTAATAACACTCTTCAATTAATGAACCCATTGGGTAGCCAACACCTAACTGCTGTGTTGTCAAACAACCACCACCGTTTCCAATACCAACTCTAACATAATCAGCACCAGCCTCAGATAACAACATATATGTTGTTGCATTAGCGACGTTTCCAGCCATTAAAATCATTTCATCACCATAAATGTCTTTAGCTTTTTTTATTGTTTGGTGTAATATTGACATATGACCATTGGCCATATCAATTAGAATTTTTGATGTGACTGCAATTTTACCATTGTCTAGGAATTTTTCGATGAACTCACTTAATGAATAAGATGTAAATCCATCCGGCCCAGATTCAACACCTCTACTTTGGCATGGTATTATTTTATTCTTAACAAATACATCTTGATTTCTAACATCAATAACAGTATCCATAGGAGCTGTTATTAAAGGCAAAAACCCACTCGCAGTGAATGGGTTTATTTCAGCTCTCGATGAAATATTGCTTATCGCCACTGGTTTGATTAAAATATCGTTTAAATCAAATTTTATATCGCTCATAATTTTTTTATTTGTATGATTCTTCTACTCTGAATATATTGACCATTGGGTACTTGATTACTTTACCATCATTTTGATAAACACAATACATCCCATCTTTTGTATAACAATTTTTTACATTAGTATAAACAATTGGTTGAGATTGACTTAATAAATGAATTGATGTTTCCATAATTTTATTTTATACCTGTTGAACCAAAACCACCATCACCTCTTGTTGTGTCAGTTGATATTTCATCAACCCTATTAAGATTAATAACATTTTTGGATATGACTGTGGAGATAACTGCTTGTGCAATTCTTTCACCATTTTCAATTACAAATGGTTCTTGTCCATGATTAATCAATACTACACCAATTTCACCCCTATAATCTGCATCAACAGTTCCGGGGGAATTTAATACAGTAACACCTTTTTTTAAAGCTAAGCCACTTCTAGGTCTTACTTGTATTTCAAAATTTGGTGGTAACTCAAAAAATAAACCAGTAGGAACTAATGCCCTACCACCAACTGGAAGTGTTAGTGGGGAATCTAAATTTGCTCTCAAGTCAAAACCAGATGCACCATCAGTTGCATAATTTGGGTCTTCATTCTTAGATTTATTTGTGAATTTTATCTGTATTTTCATGAAATTTGAATTTTCCATTTTCAAAGACCCAAATTCTTCTGTAAAGTCATCATAACTATATGAGTTGTTTGGGTCTAAGGCTTCAAACAATTTATCCCTTAAACGATTTTCAGTTTCTGATGCCATTATTTGCTTTTTTCTTCCATGATAGCTAATTCATTAGCTTGTTTAAGAATAATAGCTAATGGATTTGAATGCCATTTAGATTGTTTGTCTTCATCACCTTTATCATGATTAACAATAGCTTGAAATTCATCTTCAGTTAGAGTGACACCACAATCTAAAGCATAAAATGCTGACCTTTCTCCTACTCTCATAGAGATTTGGTTATCATTAAAGTCATACATAATTCCTTGGTCATTGTGCCATTTTGAAACCTTCGGCACATATTGTTTTGCTTTACCAATTTGGTGTAGACAACAAACCTTAACTAAGGAATTCATATCAACTTGTAATGCTTCTGGTAAAATTCCATTTAAAGATACTGCATATTTTGTTACTAACAATAAATGCTCAATTAATCCACCCTCATAGGCATTATGTAAATCAGTTCTAGTTGATGCTGGTGCACCAATAAATTCGACCCCCAATAAATTTTGTAATTTTTCGGTCATGAAACCGTATTTTTCTCCGGTGGAGAAATACTTTTTAGCATTTTTAATTGCTTGTTCTTTTGTAATAGACATTGTGTAAATTTAATCATTATCGTTATTCAAAAGGCCAAATGTATCGATATCAACATCTAGATTATAATCTGAGTGTGTTGTTGATTTGTTTTCATCCCTTTTATTAGTTCTGATTTCTTGTCTCTTAATTGTGGTTATATCTTTAGCCATTTCACCATTAAGCTTTCCTTTTAAAGCTGGACTAGGTTTATTAAACCCTTTAATCGCATTCTGCGAATCCCTATAATCATTAAGCTTTTTAGCACTTTTGGCTAAATCTTCATTTAGTTGTTTTCTGGTAATAGAACCCTTAAAAAAATCTCTTCTTTTTAGTTCATCAAATAACAATTCTTCACGAGATTTTTCTTTAACTTTAACCTCAACTTCAATTTTAGTATTGACTACTTCCTTGGTTTTCCAATTAAAGATTTTTTTAAACCACGCACCAATATTAATAAACAATTTTTTCATTACTTTTACGAAATTACACAATTTTTTATTTCTTCACAAGTGATTGATAGAAATTTCTTCTATCTTCACTAATTTTTTTAAGCGAATATGTTTGAGAGATAGTCTTATGAAGATTATCACTTAACAATTTAATTTGCTCAGGATTTTGTATCAATTTTTTCAAATATTGATACCATTGTTTATGATTCTTAGCTGATTCAACTAAGTAACCATTAGCATTTTCATTGAATTTTGGTTCTTCATTCTTACCAGTAGCCTTCTGGTAGGCATTAATCATATCAATTTGATACGGACCAAAATCTTGGGCAATCACTGCCTTCTTATGGAATCCGGCTTCAATTATTTTTAATTGACTTTTCATTTTATTAAAAACATTCTCTTCAAGCGGTGCCAAAGAAATATCAAATAAATTATAATTTGAAGCATAGCTGCTGATAGGTTTAGTCCAAACCCTTCTATATGGTTCATTTTGAATACCCTCGAATTCTTCTTTAGTAAATCTAAGTAAGTGTTCTTTGTATTCAGGGCTAACAGTAGTATAGTTGTTGGTAAAAATTTGTTCGTATTTATACCAAACACTTTCTTTTGGTAAGATATCTCTACTGGTTTGTTCACCAGTTTTTTCATTAAGCATTGTTACTTTACCTCTAAGGTCAAAACCACAAAGTACAAATTGAATTTTATCAATCAACCCATCACCTTTAAGCTTACTAACAAGCCCGTTCAATAGTTCTAAATCTTTTAAGTGAGATGACCCACCTAGCCAACCAATTCTAATTCTTTCTGAAGCCTCTGGGTTTGGAATGAATTGTTTTTCATTCGGGTCGATTCCATTCGGAAATACTGAAACATTCTTATTGAATTTTGATATTTCTTTAGCAAAAATATCAGTGGTTGTTGTAACATACTCAGCAGTTTTTAAATTGCTGATAATCTTATCAGATATTTTATTATTTTTGATTATTAAATATGCTGGGTGATGTTGGCCCGGAGACCAATAATCATCTAAATCCATAATACTCACAATACCTAGATTTTTCAATCTTTCATTTAGCTTAGCCATTTCTTCGTATGGACCAAGGGTTCTATGATAATGAATAATATCATACTGCTTTAACCATTCATCATTATTCAATTGTGGAGAATACTCAATATCAATATGAAATTCTTCTGGATACATTTGTTCCAAATAAATGTGTGGTTTGGTACTTCTAAAAAAACTTACACCTGTTCGGTCTGATGGTACTACTAAAACTTTAATTTTGCTCATAATAAAACTTTTTGGTTTAATTATAATGCTTTAAAATTATTAGTAAATAAAAAAGGTCCACATAATATGTGGACCTTTTCAAATTCTGTTAGTTAGATTAAGTATTAAACCCTTTTCTTGGTTGATATCTTTCCCTCTTTTATAAGAGTATTAATTGTTTTTTTGATTGCTTCTTCAGTCAATTTTTTGGCAAAAGTTTCGCTCATGAATTCTAGTAATTGTTTGTTAACAACATCTTGAATGATTCCTCTTAACGCAGTTTCACTAACCGTAAAAGTGTCGTTAACTTGTGAAATTGGTTGGCGTGTTTCTAAAATTTGTGGTCGTTTTGTTACTGGTGTAGTTCTAGGTAATGGTTTTTCAATCAAATCACTAACATCATCCAATGTAAATGTATTATTAGCCATTGACATTTGTGGTATCGGCTGTTTAAGCATGGCTTCTTTTATACTCTTAGGCATTCTAGATGTTTCTAAGTTTTTATAAATAGGTTGGCCACCAACAATTTTTGGTGCTACATTTGTGGTATTTTCTCCACCCATACCTTGGTTTCCATGTACTGATTCGACTAATTGGTCTCCGGTGATTGAAGTATCAATATTTACATTACCTGTTTGATAATTTCCTGTTTCTACCTTATCCATAAGAGCTTTGGCTCCTTTTAACATACCCTTAAGTCTACTTGCATCTACTGGTGCTGGATTATTCATAACATTTGTTTTTAAAATTTTGCATTATAAACAGTACCTACCATACTACCGTCACCATTTGGATTATACTTTGGAATCGTTGGGTCCCTTTCTGAAATGGGTTTATAAAACGTAAAGTTTTGTGGTTCCCATCTTGAAATTCTATCAACCCTAAATAATTTCCATTGCGGAATAATAGTTTTGGTATCACCAAAAATTTGATAAGCTCTTATTACTTGGTTTCCGCCTATGGACATTCCATAAGCATAAACTTCAATAGTTCTCTTACCAGCCGCAGTATTGTCATCACCCATATAGTATATTGACACACGATAATGTTTATCGATTGCATCAATAATGGAGTTACGTGCTGTGTTTTCCATTATAAGCTCTTTATATATTTTGTAAAGCTTCACTTATAAAATTATATTACTACTTGACCAACATTTCCAGATGTATCTGGGTGTTGATAACCATTATCACCATTGTATTGATTAATAGCTATGTTTTTGATTCTACCAGAACCAGCAACATTTGGATTACCATTGATATCATAATCACCACCACCGTTAAAGATATCCAAAAAGATACCAGTTCCTTTTCCTTTTTTGTCCCCATCACCTAAAGCATTTGGATGTTGTCCAGAGTACTCATTATTTGGTGATGCATGGTTATAAGTGTTTAATGGGATTAACGCACTTCTTTGTTGTAGTGCCGCTTCTTCTAATTTATTACTTGCCATAATTATAATTGTTTTTTGTTGTTATTCATGTACTCTATTAAATAGTTGATTTCAGTTATTTCATCAGATACTGATTCATATTGTACTTTATTTGTCATTATTTGTCGACTAACTTTACCCTTATGGATTTTAGGCATTCTGACCCTTGTTGGGTCAGCGTTTGCTTTATCCTTTTGGTGAGTGTCTTTATAAGCATTACCTCCAGCTTTACCACCCTGACCATCAGTTTGCATAATTATTCGCTTTGGTGCGTCAACAGCATCTATTTTGGTTTTAAGTGTTTTTTCAAGCCACTTTAATGCTTTGATATCGTTAGGATTCTTATCAGATTTATTTGTTAATTCTGATTTGACTTTATTCATATACTCATAGGAAACACTAGTATTACCACCAAAGTAATCTTTAACTAAACTATCGTTAACTTTAAATTCTTGTTTTTTTAAATCTAAATTTGGCATTAGATACTTTTTCTTAATAATGATTTGTAATCCATCGGGATATCAGCTATATTAATATTGGTTAAAATATAATTAATTACAATCCCAATTTCTTCACCAGTTAACTGGTTCATTTCAAATGTTTTTAAAAGTTCTTGTGCTTTTTTAGCAACGATGGGTTTTTGATATTTTGTTGATAATTCTTCTAAATCAGGAATTTCATTTCTATTCACATCATTATCCTTATATCGTTTAACCATTTCACGGTCACCGGATTTATTTGTAAGGTCCTCAATGATTTTTTTCATTTTCTCCTCAGCAACTCTATTTTTTTCCGATTCGGCTTGTATATGTTGCCCATGACTATAAGCAGTTCCACCCAACCCATAAAAATAACGATTTGGTTGAATGGCAGAATTAGCAAAATCATCAGTTGTCTGTTGTGGAGCCGTTTCAATTTCACTATTATTAACCGGATTACGGTCGCCTTCAATAGGTGAACCATCAGCATCTACTAATTCATCCAAATCAATTTTTTTTGGTTTAGGTGATTTCGCCTTGTACTTATTTAAATCCTTTTTTTTAATCGTAGCCATAAATATTACTTTACTATAAATATACCTGAGTTTGCAATATTTATTAAAAAACACAAATTATGCCTTTTACCACAAAAATTAACTTTCAAGATAATAGACAACATCGTCTACCGGAGAGAGAATACCATAATTTAGGTGGTATTACTGAGTTTGGTGTACCTTTTAGTGCTCTAACATCTGGACCTGATTCAACTACTTCAGCAACAACCAGTACTATTATCAATATCGTTAGTAATTTTTCTGGAAATACTGGTACAACGGTATTCACATTTGGTCACCCTAGTATGAATATAGCTCAAAATGTTTTTTCAGCTATTACAGATTCGACTAGTGCAATAACACAAAATAGTGGTTATGTTTGGGTAGGTGATAATTCACAAACACTTGATGGTAATGTGTCATATCTAAATTATACTGGAATTACATTTGATATAATTGTAACAGCAATTACTGAAACTTCTCCGGGTATATTTACTGGTTCAGTTGTTTCGGATGATGTTTTTTATCTTAGTGCAGGTACTTTAGATTTTACTGGTAGAACTATTTGGTCAGAAGTCAAAGGAATACATAAAACTAATCGTTTGATTGTTACCAATGGAGCACAAACAGGATACGTTTTAACTGCATTAAATAATGATGGTGATGTTTATTATGCTCCTGTGTCAGGCATTACTGGCGGTACTACATTATGGTCAGCAGGTACTGGTACTAATGCCATTTCAGCTAAAAATCATGGTTCTACAGCTAGTAATTTATATTCAGTCGCATGGGGTAGTGGAACTACTAGTAGTGGTAGATATTCTACATCATTTGGTGGTGCTACCTTAGCTACTGGTGATACCGCAACAGCAATTGGTACCAGAACACAAGCTTTAGGTGCAGCTACATTTTCTGGTGGTAAGTCAGTTTCACCTTATTATACAAAAGCTAAAGGTATTGCAGCATTTAATCATTCTTCTTCAACATTTATGGATTCAGAAGCTAATGCTAATTATTCTGCAATTTTAGGTGGTTCTGATTTTTTGATTGCATCTGGTTCGACCCATTCTATTTTACTAGGCGGGTCGTTTAATATTATTAGTGGGTCAACAACATATAGTGGTATTATTGGTGGTTTTGACCATGTTTTATCTGGTGGGTCAAAATCATTTATTATTGGTGGTGATAATAATGCTATTGATTCTAACACATCAATTATTGTTGGTGGTAGTAGTAATTTGATTAATGATGGTGCTGGTGATTCTTCTGGTTCATTTATCGGGGGTTCTGATAGTGGATTCATAAGTGGTGCATCAGCATCACTAATTGGTGGTTCTTCAAATACGATTCTTGGTTCATCTAGTTCGGCTATAGTTGGTGGTGACACCAACTTAATTAATGCTGGTTCTAGAAATGTAATAATCGGTAGTTCTGGTTCAACAATTAATTCTGGACTTAGTGATACTGTGATTATTGGTGGTGTTGGTTTTACTGGAGCTTTTAGTAATATGGTATATGTTCCAGATTTAATTATTGATGGCTTGACATCAACAGACCCAATTGCGACCGATGTTAATGGAAAAATTGTTGCTGGTACTTCTGATGCTAGACTTAAGAAAAATATTAATGGATTGTCAAATGCATTAGAATCTATTAAGAATATTAGGGGTGTTTCATTTGAATATACCGAAGAATCAAATATGGGTTCTGGTCTTAGATATGGATTTATCGCCCAAGAAGTACAAAAAATAATACCAGAAATCGTTAAATTTAGGTCTAAGGGTGATGGTATGTTAAATCTTAGTTATACTGAAATAATCCCATGGTTAGTTGAAGCTATTAAAGAGCTGAGTTCTGGTGATGTTATTATTACAAATACAGTATTAGAAACACAAACGATTGCAGCTGAAGATAATACTATTGAATTGAATTTTGGTGGTACTCATGAAACATCTGTCGGTGGTGGTATTTCAGTAAAAAATGGTGTCAACAATAATACTGATTCTTTCATTAAGATAGATGAAAATGGTAGATGGGTTGTCGGACCTTCTTTGACTACGAGTCAATTAACACTACCTGAATTTTCACCAATTTCTTCTAGCGATAAAATTGGATTAGTTGGAGATGTTGTTTGGGATGATGATTATGTTTACATAAAAACAAATACTGGTTGGAGAAGGACTGGTCTAGAAAAATTTTAATTAAATGGCTGGTAATATTTTAAATTTTAATGCAAAAAAATTAGAGCTTAGATTGAGTGATAGTGAATACTATGATTTTTATTTAGGGAAAGATGAATCTTGTTCAGCACAAAATACTGGCTTGGTTGCTGATTGTCTTGTAGTGCATTATGATTTTAATGATGGTGATATATATTCTAGCGGCTCTACATCAGCAGATACCATTTATAGCCTAACATCATGGACTGGTGCAACAAATACTGGTTACACATTAAATACCATTGGTTTAACAGGTATTGATAATGGATTAATCACTTATAATAAATTATCTGGTGATACAACTAATCAAGCACTATTATCTGCATTAACTGGCTCAACACTTGTAATTGTATCTGGAGATACAAGACTAATTTTAAATCGAGTAACTGGTATGACAGGAAATTATGTTTATCCAATGGAGCATGTTTCTTTTTCTGGTGCCGTTGGTGATTACATGAATTTATGTGGTGGTTTTTACCAAGGATTTTATAAATTAGATGGTAATTCTTATGAGGTATTACCGAATAGAGTACCGAAGGCTTGGGTTGCTGAATTTTGGTTAAATAAGTCAGATGATATTTGTAGTGGAACAACTGGGACTACTCTGAATGATTTGTATCCAGAAAATAAAGGAATATTTTTTTATTTAGGGACTAGGGCTGAGAATAAATTCTGGAATCAGTTTGAAGGGTTGAATACTGGTAGTACATCAGCATGCACATCCGGTGCAACTGAATGGTGTACGATTCCAAAAGAAATTGACCTTTGTATCTGGGATGATGTGAGTGGATTACCATTTCCACTAAATCCACCATTAATAACCATTACTGAAATTACTAATCAATTTTTAATTTATGGTAGGGCGAGAGATTCATCTTGTCAACCTTGTGGTTCTACAGGAAATACTAACATAAATACTGGTTGTACAACTGGTGTGACATCAGCATCAACATTCGAATGTGATACTATTTGTAATACCGTTGGAGACAGATTTGGTAGATATACCACTTGCAGTTTTACTGGTAATAGTATTTTTGTTACTAGTACACAAATGGTACAAACTGATTTTAGAAATCCATTCCTAATTTATCATAGAGCAAACGGTAGAGGTTGTTCTCCTTGTGGTGATACAGCATCGACACCAACTTTAGCATGTAATTATTCTGGTGATTCTGTAGAAGTAACCGAATTAGATTGGCGACTTGATGTTGTTGATAATGCAATGGCTTTCATTATTAAAGATGATGGTAGTATTGGTTACCGACTTTTGACGGTTAGTGGTGTATGCTCAGGTGATACTTATGTGTCCGGTTGTTCTATTGAAGAATCGTTTTCAGCAAGTGGTATGGTGAGTGATAATGTTTGGACTAACATTTCAGTTAGATTTGTAGCTAATGATACGTATGATGAGTGTGAATTAGAAACTAAGGGCTCAAGACAAGGTAAATTAATGTTTTATGTGAATTGTAGACTCAAACATGTTGCTGAATTCGATGAATTTATTGCTAGACGATTGGGGATTGCGAATGGTGAACACTGGAAGAAACAGGTTGGTGTTCCTTATAACATCAGCTTAGGTGGTGGTTCTCAAGGATTATTAGAATCGATGACTTTTGATGGTCAAGACCCAGATGATTTAGGATTATGTATTCAAGAAAATTTTGCAGGTACATTCATTGGTAGTATTTCTCAATTTAGATTTCACATTTGTGATTTAAATTGGTGTGAATTAAAAGCTAATTGTGCTGAAGAGTGTGATAGGTATGGAACATGTAGTGGTTGTTCAGCTATTTAATTGAAAAAAGGTCTCACTGAGACCTTTTTTTCTTATCTAGAACTATTTATAGATAAACTAGTAAACAAATGAGCTATAAATTAATTCTTAGAAGCAAAAACAGTCCATTTTCAGGGCAATTTACTGATATTAATCTAGGGTCGGTATTATCACATACTGATTTAGATAATAACTTCATAAATCTTAAGGGTAATTTAGTGTATACTGGTGATACTTCTGGTACAACACTTACATTGTATAAAGTCGATGGTACATCTATCGATTTAGACCTTAGTGGAATTGTTTCAGCTGGAGATACATTTGTTACTGGTGCTACTATGAGTGGTGCAACATTAGTTCTGAGTAGAAACGATGGTTTTAGTGTCACGACTAATTTAGGATTCGGTACACCTTCTTTTAATCAATATGTAAATGTTACGGCAAGTACAGCAGACAATTATATTGGTGTTGCTGACCCTACCATTACTGGTGGTTATTTAACAAATGTTGTATATGCTATTATGTTTGATGATACAAACATAACTACCGCAACAACAATTAATATTGACGGAAATGGTATTTTAGATTTATTTGTACCAACAGAAAATGGTTTGGAGGGTCCAGTACCTAGTGGGTTAACCACCGGAATCACTTATTTCATGGTTTATAATGGTGATTCAATGCAAGTATTTGATACGGACCCAACCTCATCAAGTACATTATTGTATACTAATCCGGCACCAACACCAACAACAATTGGTGGTATTTTAGCTGGTAGTAGTTTTAGTGGTGTAACAATGCAAGAAATGTGGAATGCTTTATTATATCCATATTTGAATCCAGCTTTTAGTTCATTCCTTATAAGTGCCCAATCTACTAGTTTAGAAATTGGGGCTAGTATTTTAGGTGGTCCTAGGACATTTACTTGGGCAACGACATTTAGTGGGAATATCCAAGCAAACTCAGTTAAAATTAAAAACATCAATACTGGTGCATTTATCAATACACCATCTAGTGGTATTGCAAATGATGGTTCTGAAGTTATATCAATACCAAGTGTAACTAGGACGGTTGCTGGTACTCAAACTTGGCAAATTTCAGCTAAGAATACTAATAATGCGACATTTACAAGAAATTTCGTTGTTAACTGGTATAATAGAATATACTACGGAACCAGTGCATTAACTGCTTTAACTGCGAGTAATATTACTGGTTTAACCAGTACCAATTTAGCAACGACTGCTAATGCAACGTATGCTTTAGGTGCTGGTAATTACAAATATATTTGTATTCCAGTAGCATTAACTAACCCAACTTTATTCAGAGATGCTTCAACTAATTTAACTGTAGCTATGGCTGGTATTGATGATGGTTATACAATACTCAATAATGGTTACTATACACAACAAGTAGTTGTTACTAATGCCTTTGGTATTCCTATAACCTACGATGTTTACAGGACTAAAAATACTTTGGGTGGTACCATCTCTATAATCACGACTTAATTATAAAAATATAAAAAATGGCAATAAACGGAACTGTACAAGCGACTGGTGAATTTGCACCAACATCAACTGGTGATACATATGCAATTATCGATGCAAGGTATATGCGTGATGGTTTTAGGAATGTTGATACATTAGCAGACTTAGATAACATCACTGAAGATAGAAGAATTGCTGGTATGGTGGTTGGTGTATCCGGTGGTACTGATTATTATAAATTAAATCAAGAACCTTGGTTATTTGATTTTACTGATTGGTCAGTTTTTAATACTGGTGGAGGTATATCTCCATATGTTTATTCTGGAGCTACTGGAATACAACCAGCACTTGGTGGTAACAATGCTAGTGGTACCTATACTACTATTGCTGGTGGTGGATTTAACATCGCCTCTGGAAGCTATGCATTTATTGGTGGTGGTGGTAGTAATTCAGTGACATCAGTTAATGGTGTTATCGGTGGTGGTAATCAAAACGTTGTTAGTGGTGATTATTCATTTATTGGTAGTGGTAGACTTAATTTAGTAACAAATAATGAATCCGCAATCGTTGGTGGTATAGATAATAGAATATTAGCTGGTTATAGGGCATTCATTGGTGGTGGTGCCCATAACACCATTAGTGGTAATACTTATAACGTAATTGTTGGTGGTTTATATAACCTAAATAATGGTTATGTATCTTCAATCGTTGGTGGTAATAATAATACAATATTGAATGGTGGGAGCAAAAGTTTTATTGGTGGTGGATTCTATAACACAATCAATGGTTATGGTAGCATAATTGTTGGGGGTACACAAAATTCAGTGACTGGAAATTATTCAGCAATTGGTGGTGGATTGGGGAATACCACTTCTGGAAATTATTCATCGATTGCTGGTGGTACTAGAAATTTAGCTAGTGGTATTGGTTCATTCATTGGTGGTGGTGGATTCTATGCTGGTTATAGTGGTACTTATGGAAATTCAGCTACCACACAAAATTCAGCAATCGTTGGTGGATATAAAAACATAATTAGTGGTGGTGCTTATGCGGCACATTCATTTATTGGTGGTGGTGGTTATAATTCCATTTCAACATTACAATCAGTAATACTTGGTGGTAAGCATAGTTCAATCCAAGGTGGTGGTTATTATTCAGCAATTATTGGTGGTAGAAATCACACAATTAATAACGGTTACTATTCTGCAATCATAGGTGGTTTAAACAATTATGCTAGTGGTAATGCAGTTGTAATAGGTGGTAATAATATTAGTGGTACTTCAAATAATACTGTTTATGTTCCTACATTAAATTTAAATAATGTGCCGGATAATGATAATGCTTTAACCCAAGTATTAGTTAGGGCAGCAGATGGTACAGTTAAATATAAAGCAGCAAGTTCATTTACATTTACTGGAAATACATCAGCATCATGTATTAGTGATTTATATGTTACAGATATTTACGGTTGTTCGCCAGTTACGATTAATGGTTCCACAACAGGTAGTGGTAATCATACATTTAAAGTAAGAAATCAAACAACTGAATTAATTAGTGTTAGAGATGATGGATATACTGAATTCACCAAAAATGGGGCTGAATCAGTTTTTGGTACATCATCTAATTATTTAAATCATATAGGCAATAGATTAGTACAATTTAGTAATTCAGCAACATATACTGGTTTCCATGCTGATAGGAATGGAAGTGGTATTAGTATGAGAGCAACCAGTGCTAATGATATATCACTTATTGAATCAACTGGTACTATGACGTTTTCGACTGGTTGGGATAATAACTTCAACACTAGTGGTACCTTAGCCATGTTGATTAATGGTGATAATAGACGTGTTGGTATTGGTTTACCCACAAATCTAACAATACCGGATGCAACATTACATGTGAGAAGTACGGGTACAACAACGAATACAAGTGCTCAAATATGGCAAAATGGTACTCCAACAGAGTTAGCTAGAATAACTGATGATGGTGGTTTGTGTATCGGTATAAACACACTTGCTGGTGGTTTCGCAAATGCAGCTAGATTACGTGTTGATGTCACAACTAGTGCAGATTATACAAACACAGTTGTATTCGACCAAACATATAATAATACTTCTAATAATAGTAACACCGCAAATACATTTGTATCTCGTATATATAAATCAAGTGCATTTAATTTGGGTTATTTACATAGCTCTTATTACCAAACAAGGAATGATGGAACTGGTAGTATTAATTATATGTATGGTACAGAATCACAAATTTATAATATTGGTAATGCTAATATCACCAATGCTTTCGCTTATTCAGCAAGAGTACAGTATCAAGCTGGTAACATTAGTTTACTAGGTGGGTTGGATGTTTCATACCAAGAAAATTTATCTGGAACTATTTCAAATATGATTGGGGTTCTGGTTAGAACCCCCGTTAACGTTACATCCCCAACGGTTACAAACACATATGGTGTTCTTTTACAAGCTAACACACTTGGTGCTAATGATTATGGATTTTACCAACAAGGTGCTGATACTATAAATCACTATGCAGGTAAATCTGGATTTAATATTACTGCACCTACCGCATTAGTTCATGCTAAGGCAACTGGTGATACTTTTACTGGTATAGCATTCAAAGTTGAGGGTGCGACTGTAGATAATTTATTAACAATTAAAGATAATGGCCGTATTGGGGTGAATGTGGCACCAAATTCAGGTGATAGAATATATATCACTGCTGGTAGTGGATTAGATGGTGCTATAAATATATCAAGTACCAACTTAGCTAATAATGGATATGCAATATTGGCACAAGGTGGTACTAGTAGTTCTAACTATAACGGTATTTGGTCTGATGTTACTGGTGGTGGAACTGGAATTGGTAGGTCTTTTTATGGAAATTCTGGAATTAATGGGTACTCCCAAAATTATGGTGGATATTTTTCTGCTAGGAACGGGTCTACTTATTCAGTGGGTGTGTACGGTAGTGCTAATGGTGGTGATGCGGTAACTCCTAGTGATTTTGTTGCTGGTGTTTGGGGTAATGTTGGTGCTACCTTAGCTGATGACCGTAGAGCTATATATGCTAATATTTCTCAAAGTACTAATATAGAAAATGCTAATTCTTACGGTATGCGTTTTGAGGTTAGTTACGTCTCTACCGTAAGTGCTGAAACTGTATATGGTATTTATTCAGACGCTTCAGCGGTTGGGTCCGGTGTAACTAATGTATCTGGTTATTTCAAGGCAACTAACGTAAGTAATAATGAAAATTATGCTATTATAACGGATGGTGGAGATAGTGGTTTTGGTACCCTTACCCCAACTGATATGTTACATGTTAATGGTGTTACTGGAAGTACTCAATTTAGACTTGAACAATCATATACACCTACTGGTTCCGGCGATACTGCTGGTAATATTGGTTCTGTTGCTTGGGATGATGATTATTGGTATCAAAAAACAAATACTGGTTGGGGTAGGATTGCTTGGAGCTACGCATTTTAATTATTAAGATATTTCCATTTTTTAATTTATTCATATAATTGTTCATGAACAAATTAAATTTAATCTCTGGAATGCCACGTAGTGGTTCAACGCTTTTGTGTAATTTACTTAACATGAATCCTAGATTTCATGCAACGGCAACATCTCCGGTTATAGATGTTTTAGGTAACATGCGAACAACCTTTTCACACAATCCAACATTCAAATCAAATGATAGACTAAATCAATATGAAAATATGCGATGTGGTCTTAAGGGTTTTATTGATGGATTCTATCACGATAAGGATGTTGTTTTTGATAAATGTCGGGGTTGGTCCAATAATTTACCATTGTTGGATGCAATATTAGGACATAATGATACTAAGGTGATTTGGACCTACAGGGACCCAGTTGATATCGTTAGTAGTATCGAAAAACATCACCAAAAAACTATTTTATTAGAAAATTTAGATGAAATATCTGGAGTTGATTTATCAACCCTAAGTGCTAGAGTCGATAATTTTATAAATGATTCTGGTATTGTTGCCAGACCAGTATGGTTATTAAACGATGCATTCGAAATGGGTTATGCTAATAGAATTTTAATTATAAATTACTCTGATTTAACATATAAACCTCAAGAAACACTTAATAAAATTCATGATTTTATTGGTGAAGAAAGATTTCAATATGATGCAAATAATTTTACTGATTTAAAACAAACAACGGTAGAGTTGGATAGTGTTTATAATTTTAAATTTCCACACACTATTGTTGAGGGTTCACTTAAGTATGTAAAACATGATGTAAAATTACCAAAACATATTATAGAAAAAATCAATCATAGGTTCACTTGGGTCAACGATTTGGTTAGGGTCTGATATTTATTATAAAAAAGACTATGGACTTCTTTATTAATCAAAACTCAACACTTCCAATACTAAAACTTGAATTAATCAAGGATGGTCGTAATGATTATAAACATTTTCATGAATTAATTCAAAATTCAAACATATATTTCTCTATGGCTGATGTGGTAACCGGAATCAAGAAGGTTGGTAAAAAGCCAGCATTATGTATATTCAAAGAACCAGCAAGTGATTTAGAGGTTGAAGAATATTACTTAGGTTACCAATTCACACAAAAAGAGACAAAAACCGCTGGTACCTATGCAGCACAATTTATTATCGAATTCTTGGATGGTTCTGGTACACTTATAGTACCAATTAGGGAAGAATTATTCGTTCATGTTTTGGACGGTTCGATAAAAAAATAATTATAAAGTCTTGTGGATTAGATTTTTTTATTGTTTTTTTGCTTAAGCTTTAATGAATAGGCTTATCAAAAAATAATTTATGCCACAAGAAAGAGTTAACGATTCAGTAATCGAACGATTCCTCGAAGGACACGACCCACAAAAGTATATTGTTGCAATCGAGGCTCCCTATGATGATAATAAGGTTTCACTTATTATTAATGACCCAGAACAAGGTAAATACATCGAAAAACACAAATACAAACCATTTATTTGGTTGAAAGAAGAGGTTGCTAGTAGATTGTATAATGGTAATAAAGCCGATAGAAGAAAAGCTATGGCTAAGCATAATATTACAATTAAATCATTAAGTACTGCAAATGCAAATAATGAAGAACCTCAAAGAATGTCAAGGGGTTTTAAATACATTGCAACGTGTGATGGGACACCAAATGATTTAATCAACTTCTTCAAATATGGTGGTGTAAATATATACGGTGGTGACCAAGAGCGATTATTCATGGCTTTAAGACCAGAAGAACAATTCTTTATTCAAACGGGTAAAAGATTGTTTAAGGGTATGAATGATTACAATGATATCCATAGATTACAGTTCGATATTGAAACCCTAGGATTGGATGCACGTAGGCATCCAATCTTCCAAATTGGGGTCAAAGATAATAGAGGTTTTGAGAGGGTTATTGAGGTTAGAGGTAATACTGAACAAGAAAAAAGAGATTCAGAACGTGAAGCAATTAAAGAATTTTTTCAAATAATTGATGATTTAAAACCGGATACAATTACTGGGTATAACTCTGAAAACTTTGACTGGGATTATTTCTATAAGAGATGTGAGGTTTTATACTTGAATATCGAATCACTGGCTAAAACATTAAATTCAAAAATTAGTATTTTTAGAAAAGGCTCAACCTTAAAATTAGGTCAAGAAACAGAACACTTCGAACAAACCTTCATGTGGGGTTATAATATTCTAGATATTATTCATGCTGTTCGTAAAGCTCAAGCAATCAATTCAGATATCAAAAAAGCTGGTTTGAAATATATTACTAAATTTTCAAAAGTAGCAAAGAAAAATCGTGTTTATGTTGATGGTGATAAATTACACACAACATGGGCTAGTGAAGGTATTTTTTACCTAAATGATTCAGATGGTGATTGGTTTGAATTAGATTCAGAAAATGAACAACATATTGAAAAAGTGAATTCGGGTGATTATACCCAAGTTAAAGGTGATTATATCGTACAACGCTATTTATTAGACGATTTATGGGAAACCGAACAAGTAGATGCGATTTATAATCAAGCATCCTTTTTATTATCTAAGTTAATCCCAACCTCATACATGAGAAGTTCTACGATGGGTACTGCTGGTACGTGGAAATTAATTATGATGGCTTGGTCATATGAAAATAAATTAGCGATTCCTGATTTTGAACCGAAAAGAGAATTTACTGGTGGTCTTGCTAGATTACTTAGGGTAGGTTGGGCCAAGAATGTTGTTAAATTCGATTACGCCGCACTTTATCCTAAAACACAAATTACACATGGTATTTTTCCTAAATTAGATATTTCTGGTGTAATGGAAGGTTTATTAACTTATGTTGTTGATACTCGTGATAAATTTAAATTTTTAACTGGTGATGAAGAGGATTTGGTAAAGAAATTAACCAAGGAACTTGAAGAATCTAGAAGTAATTTATCAGGTGAAGAAGTTTCAAAATTAGAAGCGACTATTGATAAACATAAACGACTTGCTTCAGATTACGATAAGAAACAATTACCACTTAAGATTCTTGCCAACTCTTTCTTTGGTTCATTTGGTGCCCCTTATTTATTTAACTGGGGTGATACCAATTCAGCTGAAGAAATTACTTGTCGTGGTAGACAATATCTACGATTAATGGTTAAGCATTTTACAGAAAAGCACGGATTCCAACCTTTAGTTGGTGATACCGATGGTTTTAACTTTTCAATTCCAGATAATATTGATGAAATAAAATATATTTGTAAGGCTAACCATTGGAAAACTGAACGATTTGAAGCGGGTGAAGAATTGACTGGCCTTAAAGCGGTGTTAGCTGAATTTAATGAAGAGTACCTAATTGGTAGAATGGGGTTAGATATTGATGCCGTATGTGAAGCTACAATCAATTTCCGACGTAAAAATTATGCCAATATGATTAATGGTAAAGTGAAATTAGTTGGTAACTCAATTAAGTCTAAAGCGATGCCAATTTATATCGAAGAATTCATTGATAAGGGCATAAAAATGTTGCTTGAAGGTAATGGTTATGATTTCATTGAACTTTACTACAAATATGTTGAAGACATTTATAATTGTAGAATACCTTTGGTAAAAATTGCTACTAAGAAAAAAGTGAAACAAAGTATTGTTGACTATAATAACATTTATCTTAAAGCTAAGAATAAAGCCGGAGCTAGCAAGGCTAGACAAGCACACATGGAATTAGCTATTAAACATAATTTGCATGTTGATATTGGTGATGTAATTTATTATGTGAACACTGGAAATGTTAAATCACACGGTGATATTAAGACAAACACAAATAAAGAAACTGGTAAAAAAGTAATCGATTTGAATTGTAAATTAATACCTGCTGACCAGATTGAAAAAAATCCAGATTTAACAACTGACGAATACAATGTACCAAAATATTTGGAGGCTTTCAACACAAGAATACATTCATTACTGGTTTGTTTCTCACCAGAAATCAGAGATAAAATTCTTATTAGTGTTGAAAAAATAAAAATTAAAGGTGTTAAAGCTGCTGATTTAGAATGGACATTACAACCACGAAGTCAGTATACACACAAACAATGTGTAATGCATTCTGGAACTCCATTTGAAGAAAGTGACCAAGACTCATATGAAGACCTTATGATAATGGACGATAAAGAAATCAAATTTTGGTCAAGTGTTGGTTTAGTTCCCAATGATATGTCTGAAGAAAAATGGATATCCATTGAGCTAGATTGGAAAGAGAGAATGCGACAAGCTAGAATTGATGGTATTAAGGAGGAAAAAAATCGTCTGGATGATATATTTAAACGATTAGAAATTGAAGAATTAGAAGAATTAAAAAATGTTGGTATTTTACCTAAAAATGTTTTAGCTATTGCTGAAGTTGGTAATCACTCAGAACACGGTCCTTCTTTCATTTCAATTAAGTGGGATATCTATCTTTGTAATCTTGGTGATTTATTCAAATATGAGGAGAATGCTAAACTTAGGGCAGAATATTATGCTGCACATCCTGAAGCATTTGTTAAATTAAAAAGAGGTGTTACCAAATATGATGTTTGGGAAACATTAAATGCATCAGATATTGATACTAAAGAAGAAAGATTCAATCCAACATGTACTGAAAAATTATGTTGTTCTCCAGAATGGGATGGTGTGTGTCCATGTTCAAATCAATTCGGTGGTGATAAAGATAAGATGAATGCTTATATTGAGTCACAGAAAATTAATGTCCCAAATGAACCGGAGAAGGTATTAGAGCTTCAATTAGAAAATGCTGAGGCAACAGAAAGCAGAGCGTCAATTGCTATGAAGAGTGGTGCTAATCGTGATGTTGTTGATGCAATTGAAAAGGAAGAATTAGAGGAGAAAAATAAAACATCGGATGATACTGATGAAGATGATGAATGGAATTTCTAACAAAAAAGGAGGCAAATATTTGCCTCCTTTTTTATTTGAAATAAAAACCTAATGGTCTAAATTTTAAGTGTCTATTTAAATCTTCAGATTCTTTAGCAGCTCTTTCTATTTGTTTCTCAGTACTTAACCTAGCTAATCGCTCATCTAGTCTTTCCAACACTGCTTTCTTTTCGTCATTACCTTCAGACAACAATGATTCATAATCCATTGTTCTCTCAGCTTCTGGTGGCCCAACAACACCACCAAATTTACCTCTGGTCCTACCTAACGCAATTTTAGCGTTTGCCATAAATAATTGTCTAACTAATGTTTTTGTTGGTTCATTAAATTCAGAAAAATCTAATTTAGATAATGGAACTTCGTTAGGCAATTTGATAATATCAGGGTTATCTAATCTACATTCATTTGTGTTCCCACTAGTATCATAATAAAAATACCAAACTTTACAGCCTTGTAAACCGACTGCACTACCACCATGGGCTCCACCATTACCAAATGTTAATTTAGAACCCGGAGTACTCAATAAATGTAATAATCTAGTTCCATCTGGTCCGGCAGTTAATTTATATACTAAATCACTTCTTAACATTCTATTTTTTAAATTCATGTCAGCAGCAGTTAATAAAATATCGAATGCAGGTGCAATGTAATAACCACCCATTCCGCCCATACCACCTTGAGCTCCCATTCCTGTACCACTACCAATTTGTGCATATCCACCACCAAAACCAGCATCAAAACCACCGTAATGTGCATATAATGCATGGTCTACCGAACCTGGTGTCAACCATAAAACTTCATTCACTTCTCTTCCAGCTGGAATTTGATAAACCTGACGACCAAGTTCAATATCAATGTAATCTTTTTTAAGTTCCCAAGGACCCCTAGCTTGTAATCCAACTTGTTTGGAATAAGCATAAGTATATTGGGTCATGAAATCGAAATTTCTAACACTCATTGCGAATGCCATATCAATTGTATCAATATTTTGACCTAATAATGATTGCCATTGATGTTCAATCAACCATTCTTGAACATATTGAGCATAATCTTCAATTGCAATTTCAAGAAACGTACTTAATTGGTCATCATCTAATTCAACCATTCTGTGGGGTGACCCCATTGAATGTCTAAACTGTCTGAATATTTTATCTTTATCTTCAGTATTTACGCCCATAGTTCTTTCCTTTTTTTATAAATATTTATTAATGATGGAAACTAAGAGATTGATAAAAGAAAAACTTGAACTTCATAAGAGGCAAACAGTGACATACGGTATTATTAATAAAGCCGCCAATCACTTATTTGATGCTTATCGAGAAATGGAAATGGCAATACAATATTGTGATAATCCTGAGATTAGACAACGATTAGAGGCCATTAAAGAAATGTTAGGTAGACCAAGTGACACTAGTAGTTCATTTGAGGTAACTGAACCAACAATCATTTCTCATCTGCAAAGTCTAATGAATGATTATTCAACCGGATACGAAGACGCTGTTTAAGATTCGTTTTCTAGAATGTACTTAATTAATTTAGCTGCTTGGTCTATTGATGAAAAATTCACATCTGGGGCTAATAGATTAACTCCAACAGTAATCATTGGGACAGAATCACTTCCTGATATCTCCATCAATTTTTTAAATTCTTCTTCATGTTCATCTAATGAAACATCAATTGTTTCATATTCTATGTTCATTTCATCCAATAAGGTCTTCAATTTAGAGCAGTATGGACATTTCGGTATTGTATAAACTTTAGTCTTCATCGATTTTAATTGATTCATCTATTATTCTTCTTTCAATTTCAGCTTCATCCATTTCTTTCTCACCGATGATTGTTGAAATGATATCTTTTTTCTTATTTAGAGTCCACCACATTTTTGTACTGATGGTATCTTTAAATAATTGGTATTTCACAGTAACATTATTCTTTTGACCAATACGGTATGCACGGTCTTCAGCTTGTTCATTGTTTCCGGGTACCCAATCAAATGAATTAAATATAACATAGTTTGCAGCAGTTAAAGTAATACCAACCCCAGCAGACCTAATGTTACCAATAAAATATTGTATGTTCGGATTATTTTGAAATGAATCAACACTATTTTGTTTCGCTACTTGAGACATAGGTCCATTATGAACAACACACTTAGTACCAAAATGATTTGCTAATTCATTTAATTCATCAGTAAAGCTTGTGAATATTATCACCTTTTGACCTTGCTCAACAGCGTTTTCAGCTAACTCTATAGTGTATGGTATTGCTTCTAGAGCAATAAATTTTCTTAAAAGAATTAATTCAACCAAATCTTTATCCGGTGTTCCTCTTTTCTTTTCCTCAATACGTTTTTCCAAATACTCTTCCCAGAGGTCTTCATATTTTTTCAATCCCTTTTTATCCAATTCTTGATAAATTGTTCCGACGGTTTTATCCGGCATATCCAAAACATCCTCTTTTTTCCTTCTTAGGATAATATTTCTAGTTTTAATTGATAATTCCTCTAGATTGGATGCACCATCGGTAAGCCATATTTGACGTTTTCTACCCCTAACTGTTTTGTAAAATCTTTTTCCATCACAATACCTTTGTGCAAAGAATTTCCAGTTATCAGCAATTGGAGCTTTGATTAATTTTAATAAATTATAAAAATCCATTGGCCTATTAGCAATGGGGGTTCCGGTTAGTAACCAAACCTTTTCGACATTATGTTTCACACATAAGTCTACCATGATTTCACCACGAATACTTTTGTGATTTTTTAAATAATGTGCCTCATCAATAATCACCAAATCGAATTTAGAATTAACTAATTCCCTATTGAACTCAATAATATGACCGTCAGCATCAGTTTTTGCATCACCAATGGTATGGAAGTTTTTTAAAATATCATAATTTATGATAGTGAATTTACTTCTATTCCATTTTTTTCCATTAACAATTGTTGTGTTATCGTCAAAATCATTAATTTCTCTCTCCCAGTTGATTTTAACCGCAGATGGACAAACTATAAGGATACGTTCCACATTGCTTTCTAATGCGGCCATAATAGCTGTATAAGTCTTTCCTAGACCCATATCATCTGCTAATATGCAACCATTTTTAGATAGTAAGAATTTAACACCACTTTTTTGGTGTTCAAATGGTTTTCTTTTTTGCTTATCAATGCTGGTCCATTTATCGAAATCTACATCAATATTTATTTCCTCATGATATGGGTCATCTAGAACTTGTGTTTTTGGTAACCAATAAGATTTTGATTTTGGCTGATTTCTTTTCAATTTACCATAAACATGAAATGTTTTTTCAGTATCAGCTAACATAAATTCAACTAATATCCTTTCTGGGGTAAAGGTTAAATCATTTTGTTTTTTCAACTCTTCACCCAAAAATTGAGTAATATTAACCACTTTATTGATTAATTCTGGTTCTTTATCATGGAAGTCTACAATATACCTTGTTTGATTCTCAGTTAATCTAAGATTCTTATTATTCAAGTATTCAAGCTTCAATTTTCGTAAATATGGGTTTTTCCCATTGTACTCATTTAGAAGATTTATTGCTGACCGACTTTTAAGGTCATTCAAATCTATCACAATACACAGATTTTTAATTCTTTCGTTATTTATTTAATTATAATGATTTTAAAGATAAAAATCAATAGTTCGATGTTATTTATAATATAACAAATATTTATCTAAAAAAGACTATGTCAGGGGAGAAGAAAATACCAATTACGAGGATTAATAAATTTTTTGGTCATGAAGATTTCAGGTTAGAAATTGAAATGGGTAGAGAAGCTATTGAGGGTGATGGTAATTTCATGGTTATCCTTTATAGGGTTGATAGAGAACAAACTGCTTCAGATGACCTTTATGGTGAAGCTGGTAAAGATGATATTAGATATTTCCCACCAATTGAATTAAGAGTTGTACCTATAATGGCTGCACCGGATAATAAAACATATAACCAAACTGCCGGAAGTCTTAGGTATTTACAAGATGGTCAATTCACCTTCGGTATCTATGAAGAGCAATTAGGTGAATTTGATACAGACATAAGCTTTGGGGATTACATTGGTTATCCTGTAACAGAAACTGAGATTAGATATTTCGTGGTGGTAAACGACGGAAGAAAGAACTATGATAACAAACATACTATTATGGGTTATAAGGGGGCATTTAGGACTGTTGTTTGTGCACCAACTGACCCATCAGAATTTCGTGGAATTTAATCTCAGTAAATTATGCCATTACCAAAAGGATTTTTAAAAAATATTAAGATAACCAAACAAAAAGTTGGTCCTGAAAGAAGACAAGAATTATTGGATGATATAGCCAATCAAGGTACTTTTTTACCTAGGGGGGTTGGATTCGAAGATATGGATAAATCATTCATCGATTTTGTTGATAAGGATTTAATGATTGTTATTGATGGTGAGAAGGTGCCAGTCATTTTCTTAACAATTCAAAGGTGGTCAGAATTTAGTAAAACATGGCAACACTCAGATGAGTTTAAAGATATTAAATTACCATTTATTACGATTGTTAGAAAACCGGATGTTCAGGTTGGTACTAATCAAGCTGGAAATTGGAACATACCTCAAGGTAGAAGAAGTTATACTTACGTTAAGGTACCAACATTTGAAAGTGGTAGAAAAGGAATCGATTTATACAAAATACCACAACCGACATCTGTTGATGTTACATACGAAATTAGATTATTTTGTAATCGAATGAGAGATTTAAATAAATTAGATAAAATCGTACAAAAAAAATTTCAATCTAGACAACATTATATTTCACCCAATGGACATCCAATGCCAGTTCATTTTGAGAGTAGAGGTGATGAAAGTCCTGTTGATGATTTTGAAAACAGAAGATTTTATGTTCAATTATTCGAAATGAAATTATTGGGTTATTTATTAGATGAAGACGACTTTGAAGTGGTTCCAACACTCAATAGAGCTTTATTGGTTACAGAACTACTTGAATCTAATTTAAAACCTAGGGTAAGAGTAACATGTGATAGGGATACAAATATTGTGAACTATAGTTTTGTTTTCAAACCTATGGCTGAAACTACTCTTACTATTGATGCTGAATATGATATTAGATTCACAAACCTTATTAATATTACAAATATTACGAATATTGTGATTAAGGTTAATGGGTCTGATGTGACTGCCCCATTTGTTGTAACATCAGGGGATGTTATTTATATTCATATAACGAAAGATTTTAACAATACTGGTAGTTTTTCACTAACAGGAAATTTGATATAAATGAGCTGCGGAGGTAATAATACAACTAACATAAATAAGACGTTCATAATCGAACCTCTTTCAATAACTGGTGGTTCACCAGTCGTATCTGCATGTACGGTTGTTTATACTAATAAAGTTGAAAGTTGTAGTGGTGATACCGAAATACTATTAACTAGTGGAGCAACAATATTCAATACTGATTTATTACCAATTACTGATAATACGATTAATATTGGTAATAATATTAGAAGATTTAGAGAATTAAATTCAGTCAGCGGTACAACCAGTGTTTGGGTAGCTCAAACTAGAGTTGAAACACCAATGCTTGACTTAGGTCTTGATTCTTCTGGTAATACTAGGCAAATAACAGCTAATAATTCAATACTTCAAAATGATATTTTATTCGGGGGCGGATATTAATCGATAAACTAATATTTATTAAAAAAAGAAAACATGGCAATAAGAAATACTACTCATATAACAAGGAATAGTGATATAGTGAATAGACCATTGCCAACAACATTATTTGCTGGTGAACCAATAGTAAATACAGCGGAGGGGATTGTATGGTATTCTGGTGTCACTACATCAACTGATGAGTGGACACCAGCTGGTACTGGGGCAACTGCAAGTTTTTTTGAAGTAGGGTCAAATCTATATAATTTAAGACTTAGAAATAGAATCACACAATATGAGGACACAAGTGGTGCTGGATTGATAGGCAAATTTCTATCTGGAACAACAAATGGATTCGTATTAGCAGACATAAGTTCAATCGTTAGTGTTGATTCATATTTAACGGGTGGTACTTATAATAATTTAACTAACAATATCACTCTAAGGTTGAACCAAGGTAAACCAAATGTTACTATCACTGGTATTACTGATTCATATGTTACTGGGTTTACTTTCACTAATAACACATTGACAATAAGACAAAATGAAGGTTTATCAAATTTAAGTATACTAATTAATACACTCACAGGGTTAACCGTATCTAATTTAACTGCCGGAAGAGTTGTATATGCTGGTACTGGTGGTTTATTAACTGATGAATCTGGATTTGAATATAATGCGGGTACGAATACATTAACCACTGGTAATATTAATACTTCTGCATCTGGAAATGCGTTCGTTGGAACTGGTGGTTTAACTGTCGGTTCTGGTGGTTCTGTCGGTACTCCGGGTACGGGTGATGTTACAATTCATGGTAATTTAACTATCTTTGGTAATGCAATTACTGCATCAACTGGTCAACTTTATGTGGAAGATAATAATATTATTCTTAATTATAATCCTACTGGTGATACAACATCAAGTTCTATCGGTGCCGGATTTACTATTCAAGATGGTAATGGTGTATTAAATGGTGATGTTACTTTAGATATTAGAGCAATGAATGGTTTCACTGGTCTGACTGGTTCACAAATTCCTGATATCAGTGAATACTCAGGGCCAACTGGCTTTGCAAATAGGGGTTGGGTTACACAATTGCATGATATTGTTATTAGAAGTACTAATACTACAACACCAAATGGGGTTAGACTGTTAGCAGAATTCGATACCTTAGATGGTGGTAGTTATTAATCATTTTTTATTTTTAAAAACAAAAAAAGGGTTTTATAACCCAAATAATTTCAGCTCTTTATAGAGCGTAGTAAAATAGGTCATATATATGTCAAATAGGTCAAATACGTTTCTTTGGAAACGTTCGAATGTTGCTGGTAAGGTACCAATTAATGGTGATTTACTATTAGGGGAAATGGCCTTAAATACAGCTGACGTTAAATTATATACATCCGGTACTACTTCAAACTCGATATTACCAATAGGTTGGGACAGAGTGTCTAGAACTGGTGACACTATGACTGGTACTTTATTTGTACCAACACTTTCAGCAACAACAATTTATGGTGATGGCTCTAACATCACTGGTATGACAGGTACTTTTGGTATTACTGTTGATGGTTCAGGTTCTGTTTTGACAAATGGTGTTAAAGGTTTCGTTGTAATGCCATATAATGCCACAATTATTGGGTGGGATATTATTGGTAATACTACTGGTGATTGTATGGTTGATGTTTGGAAATCAACTGGACCTAGTATACCAACAATAGTAAATACCATCACAGGTACTGAAAAACCAAGATTAAATTCACAACAAATTAATTCAGACAATACATTAACTTCTTGGTCGACTTCACTCTTTACAAATGATGTAGTTGCATTTAATGTTGTTAGTGCAACAACTGTTTCAAGAATTAATCTAATAATAAAAGTTATAAAAAATTAAAATGGCAATAAAAGGTGTAAATTTTAGGTTCAATGGACCAACAACTGGTATAACAACTTATAATTCAACTGTTACCAATTTAGGTACGTTAATTAAACAATATTCAGGTGCTACTAATGAAGATATTTATGCTGGTCCAGCAAGGATTGGTATGGCTAGACCATTTGAACAATCTACCGCAATACCCGGAGTATATCCACACGTTATTTCTTTTTCCGATACTATTGATTTGGTCTTTTTAGCTGATAACTTAGCTGCGGCACCAACGAGAAGAATTATTATGTATGAATATAATAAAGAAACCTCGGAGTTCAACTGGAAGGGTTTTGTAACCTTAACATTCCCAACCGCAACAAACCATACTATTAGGGGCTTCAGAGTTTCAAGAGAATTGTATACTACTGGTACTGTTGAGGTATCTGGAACAGCTGTTACTGGTTCTGGTAGTTCTTGGACAACTGATAGAATGTCAATTGGTTGTAGAATTGGGTTCGGGGCAACAGACCCAACACAAATAAATACTTGGTATGAAATATCAGCTGTTGGTGGAAATACATCAATTACGTTAACAGCAACAGCTGGTACGATTGCAGCTGGAACACCTTATGTTATTGAAGATATTATATTGATAACAACAACAACTAATGCTACTGCTGCAAATGGTGGTTTATTTGTGGCAAAAGGTATTAGACCAGAAATATTTACATCGGTAGGTACAACAATACCTGCTGCCGTTGGTACTGATAACATTAGAGCAGTATACTGGTTGGCAGATGCCGCTGTTGTGACTAACACAGCAGCATGTGGTGCGGCTTTAGCACCTATGGTTAGTTGGATAGACCATTCCACCTACGTTTTAGATGTTGCTACGGTTAAGGTTTTTGTATATAATTTTAGAAAAGCATTAACATTAGCGTCTGGAAAAGATACTACAACAAATACAATTAAAACTGGTAACCAAGCCGTTACTGGTGTTATTTCACAAGCTAATAATGGTAGAGTCGGGACATTGGCCCATGGGCCGGGGTCTGGTGTTAGTTCATTATATTTTGTTACAACTACTAGGATTTACAGAGCAGCGATAAGTGCTATTACTGCTGGGTCAACTTCATGGCAAAGTGATGTTATGGTTGAAATTCCACCCGGTGGGGCTGGTACCTATTTAGCTGGTGCTGGTATGTCATCGTGTGAGATATCTGATGGCATTGATAGATTAATTATAACATCAACTGGTGCCGCAGGTATTAGAAGTTATGTTACAGAATATAATACTATTTCGACCCCAATGAATCATATTTTTTTAAATGATGATAAACAATTAGACCAAACATTATCTGATTCAGGCGGTGTTCCACACCCAGCTATTTTAGTATCACCATTTTCAATATGGTCAGAAGCAGGTATTTTATATTTAGCTAGAGTAGGAGCTACTGCTGCTATAAATCAAGTTTATACCTTACCTATTGGGGCTCACCAGACTTATGCAATTACTAATAATCAAATGTTAATTACTCCATCATTTGATATTAGTGATTCAAATAAATTATATAGTGTGACTGTTAAACATTTGAGTAGATTAGGAACTGATACATTTTCACTACCAACAGAACCATTCAAAATGTTTTATAGAACGGCTGGTATTTCAGATAATTCTGGTGGGTGGACTGAACTTGATGATTATGGTGATTTAACTGGTGTGAGTGGTTCTGATATTCAATTTATGTTTACATTTAAAATATTAGGTACTACATGTATTCCAGCTAGAATTATGGGATTAACATTTACTTATGAAGATAATACAACTGATAGTCATTATGAGCCTAGTGTTGGTAATTCATCGGTAACAAATAGAATATTTGCTTACAGACAAGGTACTACTTGGGGTGGGAATATCCCTGATTTGAGGATTAGACTTTATAATGCCGTATCCGGTGCTTTAGTGTTAGACGATACCATATTAGTTTCATCAGAAGGAACTTTTGAATATTCTAGTGATGGTGGTTCAAATTGGTTAGCATGGGATGATACAGCTGATTCAATATCTAATTACATCAGATATACTGCAACATCATTACCAAATGGAATAAGAATTAGAGCATTATTAACGCAAGCATAATATGATAGATGATATAGTATTTGATGTGACTGAATTTTTATTAGAATTACCGACACCACCAGCTGGTGGTGTCATTAGTTCATACTCTTTGAATGGTAATGATTATGATTTTACTGAATCGTCTGGTGGAGAAACTAGCTCGGTATTTGTTAATTGATTTATGTATCACCATAAATATCTTTTGGTTTAATACATTTTTCTTTGATTAATTTTTCAATAAATGCAAACATTTTTAATCCATTATCTTCACAATAATCTTTTAAAATTTTGTGTGTTGCTGGAGTAATTTTTAGGTTTTTAGTTCGTTTTATCGCCATTATTTAAAGGTTTTCTATATAAGTATGACGAAAAGCAGAAAAAAGTCATACTAATTATGGAGTAGAATACTCCATAAAAATTCTTTTCCATATTTCTAATATATTTATTAGAAAGAATAGAAAATAATATAGCTTAAAAATAAAAAATAAATGGCTTCAGAAAGAGTATTCGTTAGTCCCGGTGTTTATACCTCAGAGAGGGATTTATCATTCGTAACTCGTAACGTTGGTGTAACAACTTTAGGTTTGGTTGGTGAGACTACAAAAGGTCCAGCATTCCAACCAATTTTCGTTAGTAACTACGACGAGTTTAAAGCATTTTTCGGTGGATTGAATGCAAAAAAAGTTAAAGATACTGGGGCTCCAATGTATGAATTACCATACATTGCTAAATCATATTTGTCACAATCAAATCAATTATTCGTATCAAGAATCCTAGGATTCTCTGGTTATGATGCTGGCCAAGCGTGGGGTATCACACTTGATGCTGCATTAGACCCAACAACAAGTGGTGCAACTACTGGTACGGTTAATAAAAACCCATTCATCACTTATACCGCAACAACTGCTGGAACACTTACAAATGTTGTGATAACTGACTCATTGATTCAACAATTATATGATGATGGATTTGTAAACCTTAATTTCTTAACAACAGCTTCAACTGGTGATACTGCGACTTATAATCCAGTATTTGATAAAATTTCTGAAACTGGATGTGCATTTACTGGTGCATCATTTACTGTTTATGTTAATTCAGCTGGTACATCCGGTGGTAACGTAACAGGTAGTACAACTGGTACTACAATTCATTATTCTGGTACTTGTTACTCAGACGTTGAAAACAAAATTGTTGCATTAATCAGGTCAAGAGGTAGATATGATGGTACTGAAACATTATTCTTTGATTGTAGTGGTGGTACAATTGGTATTGCAAGTACTGGTCAAACAGCACAAGAATCACCATTAGGTGCATTCAGCATTACTGGTACATCTTATTTCCAAGGCGCATTTAATTATTCATTATCATTCGATAGAACTAAGAAAAACTATATTACTAGAGTATTGGGTACATCTGCACAAGATAACACTACTGCATTATATGTCGAAGAGATTTATGAAAACATGCTTGAAGATTTTATCACAGAAGAAAAAGTCAGAGGTATTAATATGACATTGATTGAGTATGGAAATACCTTCGATGATTATAAAGTAGAATATCAACCAGCGGTTACACCTTATGTTGTATCTGAGGTTAGAGGTAATAAAGTTTTGAGATTATTCAGACTTTGGACAATCTCTGATGGTAATACTGCAAATAGAGAATTTAAAATTTCAATCACAAACATCAAACCAGATGATAAATTATTTGATGTTGAAATCAGAAGTTATGCTGATACAGATGCTAATCCGGTTATTCTTGAGAAATTCTCAAGATGTACAATGGACCCAACATCAGATAGATTTGTTGGTAGAAGAATTGGTACATTAGATGGTCAATATGTTTCTAACTCAAATTATGTGTTAGTTGAAATTGATGAAGATAGTGATGGTAGTGATGCATTCCCAGCTGGTTTCGTTGGTTTCCCAATCAGAGATTATTCTGAAAACGGTAACACATCAGTTGAAAATCCAACTATCAATTACAAAAAAACTTATGGTATTTTTGAGAAAAAAAGAAAAGCTTATTTGGGTCTTTCTGATATCGTTGGTATCGACCAAGATTTCTTTGACTATAAAGGTAAACCAGATAGTACGACAGTAGATATTTGGACTGGATTAACTAAAGGTTTCCACATGGATATCGAAGCTAGTGCTGTTACAATTGACAATGTTGAAATAGTAATCAACCTTACTGGTGGTACTTATTCTCCAATATTTGAATTTGAAACAGGTAATGCTGAATTCAAAAATGATTTTGACCTTGCTGGAACTGATTATGAAAAAGTTTATGCACGTAAATTTACATTTGCACCTTATGGTGGTTTCGATGGTTGGGATATCTACAGAACTAGAAGAACAAACCAAGATGCTTACACAATCAATGGTTCAAAAGGTGCTTTAGGTCTTACTAATGGTGTGTTCTCAAACAGAGCACTTACTAACGGTGAAAACGGAATTAGTTCTGATTACTACGCATACTTTGAAGGTCTTAGAACATTCGCTAATCCTGAAGCAATTAACATTAATGTGTTTGCTACTCCGGGTATCGATATGATTGACCACACAAACTTAATTGAAGAAGCAATCGAAATGATTGAAACAGAAAGAGCGGATTCAATTTATATCGCAACACTTCCAGATACAGATACTGGTGGTGGTGTGATGACCGCAGAAGATGCTGTTGATAATATTGACGGAGCTTTTGATAGTAACTATACTGCAACATTCTGGCCTTGGATTCAAGTTCAAGATGCTGAAAATAATGTTCTTGTTTGGTTACCACCTACAAGAGACGTTGTTAGAAACATTGCATTGACTGATAATATTGCATTCCCTTGGTTTGCTGCTGCTGGTGTTCAAAGAGGTGACGTTAATGCTGTTAAATCTAGGGTTAAATTAACTCTTCAAGATAGAGATACACTTTATGATGGTAGGATTAATCCAATTGCTACATTTGCATCTGAGGGTATTAAAATCTGGGGTAACAAAACTCTTCAAGTTAAGGAATCTGCTTTGGATAGAATTAACGTTAGAAGATTGTTATTACAAGCAAGAAAATTAATTTCTGCTGTATCAATTAGATTGTTATTTGAACAAAATGATGATATTGTTAGAAACCAATTCTTGTCATTAGTTAATCCAATTCTAGATAATATCAGAAGTGAGAGAGGTTTAACAGACTTTAGAGTTGTGTTGGATGATGACCCAGAAGCAATTGATAGAAATGAACTTTGTGGTAGAATCTTTATTAAACCAACAAGAGCATTAGAATTCATTTGCGTAGAGTTCAACATTATGAACACAGGTGCAAGTTTTGATGACATCTAAAAATATAATTTATAATAGGAAAGGGACCCAGTGGGTCCCTTTCTTTGTTAATGAAATATTTATAATTAAAAGACTATAATGGCAAAAAAATTAATCATAACTGAAAAACAACTGAAGATAATTGCTCATCAAATAAATGAAGATGAAGCAGCATTAAATGAACTTTTGACTGAAGGTGTTATTGAAGAGGGTTTTAAAGAAATTGCCTTGAGTTTATTAATGTTAGCTGGTGTGACATTAACTGGTCAAAATAAAGCAATCGCACAAAACTCTTTAACAAATCAAGAAATTATTCAAAAAGTTAATAATGTATTATCTGATACCACCCAATTAAATAAATTAATTGATAGGATAGATAATAAGATGCCCAATGCCGGAGAGTTAATTCAACAAAATGCTGAAAGAATTAAATCTACGATTGCTTATCTCGATGCTAAAAATAAAAAAAAGGATAAGGTTTCATATACTACCGATACTCAAAGAACAACTAGTCCATCAGTCCTTAGAACTAGATTAAGCCAAGGATATGCAATTAGTGATGTAATCATAACGAGAGACACAATTCTTCCAAAAGGTTCAAGCGTTATCGTACAAGATACCATTGATTTTAAATGGTCGTCAGATAATTTTTTCAACACAGGTACATTTGATTTGAGTGTTTCAACTATGGACTCTATTTCTATAGTTGTGAATGATATAAAGCTTGCTGGTGGTAAAATCATTGGTGTATTCATTGAATCATCAACAGATACTGAACCAATAAAAATGGGTAACGAACAATTATCATTATTAAGAGCACAAAGTGTTGAAAATTTCATGATGACACTTGATTTAACTGACGCAAAATTCAGTACGACTACTAAACCAAATAGTGGGCCTAATTTATTTGAGCCCGGAATGTCTAAGGGTGATAGAGTTGAAGCTAGAATTAAAACTGCACCATATCGATATGTTACAATCAGATTAGTTGTTGTATTCGATGAGGAAGTTAAGGGTGGTGAAACGGCACCACAAGTTATTGAAAGGCACCAATATGAATTGGTTAAGATAACTACTTCAACTAATAAAACTGTTCGTATGCACTACACTAGTGGTGCTAAAACTAAGTGTAAAAAACTTAAAATTAAAAAGGATGATGGTTCCACAACCCCTATGGATTGTGTTTTTGACCAATAATCATTGTGTATCACATTTATTTTCAATATATTTGTTAATTCGACAACATTTTATATGAAAAATAAAAGAATTTACGTATTTGATTGGGATGATAATATCATTCATATGCCAACTACCATGATAATGGAGAAACTAATTGGGGAGTCGTGGGAGATTATTGAAATTTCAACCAAAGACTATGCAGAAATTAGGAAAAATCCAGAATATCGATATCCAATCGGGGTGGCTGACCCATATTTAAATTTCTCCAATAACCAACAATTTATAACTGACCTAAATAAAGCTTTAAATGATAAAGCATATGGCCCATCTTTTAGTAAATTCAAGGAATGTTTAATATATGGTAATGATTTTTCAATTATTACTGCCAGAGGTCAATCTATTGATGTTATTAGAGCCGGAATCATTATGATTATAGGTAAAACTTTTTTGGATTACGAATTGAATATGATGTTAGAAAATGTTGGTGACCTTAATAACTATTTATCTAAACAAATAATTAGTCCAGTAACATCATCTGAGATGAACTTCCCACAATTAAAAGAATTAGATGTTGTTGATTCAATAGAATTACGCAAAGTATTAGCATTAGATTTATACGTAGAACATAGAATTAATGTGGCTAGTGAGTTTGAATTTGATGGTAAATTCAGTATTGGTATTAGTGACGATGACCAAAGAAACATCAATACAATAAAAGATTTCATCAATAAAGCACTAAAACCAAAGTATCCAGATATACATTTTGTCATTTATGACACATCTAATCCAAATAATATTATAAAAAGAGCAATTTAATTTCACTTTTTGATATCAAAATTAACTAAATAAAATTTTTTTTAGAAAAAAACACATTTCAGCATATTTATAATTAAATAAAGAGAACTTTAAAATTTAATTAAAATGGCTGATTTGTTAATGAAAATGCCCGTACCGTATGAACCAAAGAAAAAGAATCGTTGGTTGATTAGATTCCCATCTGATTTGGGTATTCAAGAATGGTGGCTACAAAGTGCTTCTAGACCATCAATTACACAAAATGAGGTTGAGATTCCATTTCTTAACACATCAACTTGGGTAATTGGTAGATTTACTTGGGAGCCAATTACTGTTACATTTAGAGACCCTATTGGTCCATCTGCTGCACAAGCAATCATGGAATGGGTCAGATTACACTCAGAATCTATTACTGGTAGACAAGGTTATGCCGCTGGATACAAGAAAGATGTTGAAGTGGAAATGCTTGACCCAACTGGAGTAGTTATTGAAAAATGGGTATTACAAGGTACCATGACAACAAACGTTCAGTTTGGTGACTTAGCAATGGACGATGACTCAATCGCAGATATCACTGTAGATTTGAGATTCGACAGAGCAATCCTAGTATTCTAATATTAACATAAAAAATTATAAAAAGGACGTACAAATTGTACGTCCTTTTTTATTTTTAGAAAACTTTACTATGACTATTTATATAATAGATTAGAAAGATAACAATTAAGTAAAGTTTTTACATTATGTCAGAAAATAAACCACGAGTACTTCCAACATTGGAAGAGATTGCTGCTGCTAACGCAACAGGTGCTGAAATAGCAAATCAATTTGAAAAAGAAACTCAAATTAAATTTAATAATGAAGTATCAATAAATGAACAAGCTGCGGCTGAGGCGATGCGCTTGAAAACAGAACAACAAATTGCTGAAAGAGAAAGACTTCTTCAGATTCAAAGAGATAGGGCAGATTTATTAGATATTGAAAGAGCAAAAATGATGAATCAAAAAGCTCCAACAAAAATTGTTACACCACCAGTTGTACCACCAGTACAACCACCAATTTCACCATCCGGTTATGATATGCCAGAAAGTGCGCCTGAAAGCTATGATAAATATTATACAATAAGTCAACCACAAATTAATGCTTCTTATGACGTAATTCCTTTACCATCTGGTGGTAAGTTGTATAAGGGTAAGAAAAAGTCAATTAAAGTGGCTTATTTGACTGCGGCAGACGAAAATATTTTAACAAATCCAAATTTAATGGATAGTGGTGAATTCTTAGAAATATTATTCAATAGAAAAATGCTTGATACTGAATTAAGATATAAAGATTTACATGTTGGAGATAGAAACGCTATTATGATTTGGCTTAGGGCGACAGGTTATGGCCACGAATATCCAATTACAGTGTTTGACCCTAAAACTGCCGAACCATTTGAACATATTGTTGATTTATCTGAATTGAAAACAATTCCATTAACTATTGATACTGATAAAGAAGGTTTGATTGATTTTACATTACCATTAACTAAAGCAAAATTGAAAATAAAATTATTAACTATTGGTGATGTTGAGGATATTGAAAATCACGTTTCTGAAATGTTAAAGGCTGGTGATGAAAATGTTGATACAGTAACATATACTTTAGAAAAACAAATCATTGAAGTCAATGAAATTAGGGATAGAGCATGGATTAAAGATTTTGTTCAAACAATGAGAGTTGGTGATTCAAACGCAATAAAAAAATATATTGATGGAATTGAAAGTGGAATTGATATGAAACTTGAGATTGAGACTCCGGGGGGTGGGTCATTAAAAACCTTTCTTCCCGTTAACTTCAAGTTTTTTTGGCCTAACTTATAATTATAAGCGACCATTTTTACAAGAAATTTACATCTGTATGAAACATTTAAAGTTTACGTATCGAGATGTAATGGATATGCCAGTATATGAAAGAAGATTCTATATTGAAATGTTTAAGGATGAAATGGACCAACAAAAAGAGCGAATGGATGAAATGAAAAAACAAAAATCATCCGGCGGAAAAGGAACCCGAACAAAAACAATATCTGGTGAGGCATTAAAATCACAAATGAGAAATAAACAAATCCCTCCACAATAAAGAGGGATTTTTGTTATATTTTGATATTTATTACTAAAGTACGGTATGAAATTGAGAGTTGAACATATAACATTGAAAGAGTTAATCACAGAAGCTACTTACCAAGACGCATTTAGTAAAATCAAAAAAGGTGATACTATGGTTGTTAAAACAGGTAAACAAGTTTATAGTGCTAGAATTATTAATAAATTTGGTAATCAAGTAACATTTGAATGGGAAGGTGAATATTATGTGTTTACTAATAATTCTTTTGATGGTGCAAATCTTACAACACATAGATTAGTTATTGGTGATGATGGTAGAACAAAAAGAACCATTAAAGGACCAACAATCAATGGTGTTTATTCAATAGTTATTAAAAGAGGTGATGAAATCGTTAGTGGTGTTTCACCTAGTCAAGGTAGACCGGAACCACAAGCGAAAACACAATCAAAAGTACATGCTGATTTTGAAGAAAGAAAAACCGAAATCATCAATTCATTTAAGGGTTTCACTGAAGGTGAAGTTATGGAAATAAAAACTGGTAAATTAATTACTAGTGGTAAAGATAAGGATTCTATTGCTAAAAACACCATTACTAGTATTACGCTACATGTGGAAAAGGTTACAGATACTTTATTAAAGGCGAGTCCAATTGATTTTGTGGGTGCTGATGCATCACATTATCAACGTTTAGATAATTCTTATTTTTATTTTGGGCCTGAATCTATTGAAGCTACATCTGAAGGGATAAATCTAGTTGTGAAATTAAAAGATGTTGATAGTGGAAATATTTCAAAAGAATATATCAAAAATGTTTTCAGTATTGAAAATATGGGTCAATACAGAGATGAACCAGAATTTTCGGTTAGTGATATTATGCAATCACCAGCAATGAGAAGTATGATGTTTAAGAATCCTAGTTTATTAGACCGAATTTTGGGTCGAAATAAAGCTAAGGGTATTATTCCATTAGAAAAAAAATTAGCTTCACTTGGTTTATCAAGTAAAGTTCAAAAAGGTAAAAATGTAAAATTCTCATATGAGGGGCCGGATATTAGACCTGAGTATCGTTTTAATTTCACTAACGGTAAGACTTATGTTGGGAAATTTACCAAGGATAAAGTAATCAAAAGAACTGCTGATAACAGAAGAGAATCCATGTATGTTAAATTAGGAAATAAGCTTGATGATAAAACTTATGAGGCAACAATTGAATTCGTGAAATTAATCAATAATGAACCACAACGTGAAGTCGTTGGTAGAGGTAAAATAAAATTAATTGATTTAGGTTAATAATGGCTAATGAAAGTTTTAACATAGATGATTTTAATGAGTTAGAAGCAAAATATCAAAGATTAATTGAGTTGCAAAGTAGAGCAACAGATGGTCTTAAAGGATATAATTCTATCATAAAAGATATCAGAGAAGTAGCTAAGAACTTGCAGCATATAAGGCAGCAAGAAGCTAAGTTATTGGCTGAAATTGAGGATAGAGAAAAGAAGAAAAAAGAACTTTTAGCTAAATCCGGCAAACTTCAAGGAAAAAACAAAACCCTAGTCGAAGCTGAACTTAGAGCATTAGAAAAAGAAATCGCTGCTAGAAAAGAAGGTTTAAAATACGCTAAACAAAAAACTGCTGTATTACAAGAAAATGCTGCGATATTATCTGAATCAGCAAATTCTTCTAATTTAATTTCCGCATCATTTGTAACCATCGGTAGGAGTGCTGTCGGATTATTCAAATCCGCAAAGGGTATTTCTAAAGAATTAATTAAAGAAATGAAGGCTGTTCAACTTACTGAACAAAGCATGGGTATTCTTAATAAGCAATCTGATGCCTTTAGAATGAATTTATATAAGGCCGCTGGAACAACACAACAATTAGGAGTTAGTGCTGCTGATTTAGCTAAAATGCAAGGGTCTTATTCTGAACAAATTGGTAGAGGTGTAATTTTAAGCCAACAAGGATTAGAGGCCATGGCCGAAATATCCAAAGGTACTATGCTTGGTGCTGATGGTGCCGCTGAAATGGCAGCAAATATGGATAGTTTCGGTATATCAGCAATTGGTACTAAAAATATCATTGAAGAAATGATGAATTTATCTACTAAAATGGGTGTAAATTCTGTTGCAGTTACCAATAATTTAAAGAAAAATATGCAATTAGCTAATCGATTCCACTTCAAGGATGGTGTTAAAGGTATGGTTAAACTTGCGGCAGCAGCTGCAAAGATGCATTTGGATATGGAAGGGATTGCAAGTATGGCAGATAAAGTATTCCGTCCAGAAGGTGCGGTTGAAATGGCTGCAAGATTACAAACAATGGGTGGTGAATTCGCTAAATTAGGTGACCCTTTCCAATTAATGTTTAAAGCTAGAAATGATTTTGAAGCCTTTGCTAAAGATATTGGGGAGGCAACAAAAGAATTTTCTAAATTCAATGAAGAAACTGGTCAATTTGAAATATCCGGTCTTGGTTTTGATAGGATTAAAGAAATTGCTGATATTACTGGAATTAGTGCTGATAAATTAGCTGAAATGTCTAGAGAAACAGCTAAGATACAACAAATCGAAATGAATGTTGGTATGGGAGTTACAGATGATGAGAATATTGAATTCATTTCATCTATTGCAACATTCAATGATATTACAAAACAATGGGAAGCAAATGTTGATGGTCAAAATAAAAACATAAAAACATTGACGGATGCTGATATAAAAAAAATGAAGGATGAAAAAGCTTCATTAAAAGAAAGAGCAAAACAAGCACAAACTTTTGATGAGACTTGGCAGAACTTACAAAATACTTTTAAAACACTGTTATTTCCGATTTTAAATGGTCTTTCCGAGGGTTTAAAAGAACCAATGGCCGATTTCATGGAATGGGCTCAAAAAAGCGGTGGATTCGATAAATTATTTGAATCAGCTAAAACTATTGGTACTACAATTGGAAAGGCGTTGAAAGGAATCACAAAAGTTGCGACTACAATTGCTGAATTTGTTGCCGACAATCCAATCACATCATTAATTTCGGTTATTGGTGGTATGGGATTATTTAAATACCTACAATGGGTAGCAAATGGTAAAGCATTGGCCGTTGGATTTAATATGGGTGCATCAATTGGTGGAGGTATGGGTGGACCCGGAGGTGGTGGCCGTCGTGGTATGTTCGGACGTGGAGGCATGGGTAACATGATGGGTATGGGTAACCCATTTAGTGGTGCAAAAAATGGTTTCAGAGGTGCTGGTATACAAGGTAAAGGTATTGGTGGAAAAATGTGGGGTGGCTTAAAAGGTGGTATGGGCGGCATGGGTAACATGGGCTTAGGCTTATTGGGTATGGCCGGAGGAATGGGTATGGATTATCTTAGAAGTGGTATGGATGACCCTGATAGTGCAGGTGGTAAAGCACTTGGAATAGGTAGTTCAGCAATGCAAGGTGCTGGTATGGGTGCTATGTTTGGCCCTTGGGGGGCACTAATTGGAGGACTACTTGGGGGTGGTTATGGTGCTTATAAAGAATTAAATTTTGAAGATAAAAACAAACAAATATCAAATATTGATAGCTATGATGACGTTATTATGCGAAGCGGACAAGCCCCGATTGGGATTAGTCCAGCTGATGATGTTATGGCAGTCAAAAAAGATGGTCCAGTTGATAAAGCTTTAGGCGGAGCCACAAAAGGTGGGGGTACTTCAAATATTTCATTTAGTCCATTAACGATAAATGGTAAAATTGAGCTGGTTGGAGATGGTGCTTCTGGTTCTATCGATTTAAGTGACCCAATCCTAATGAGAAATTTGAGTAAAGTAATTACCGAAGAAATTAGAAAAGCAATTGGTGGAGGAAAATTAAATCCAAACCCAGCAAAATAAGGGATTCGTAAGAAATATTGAAAATAATTCAAAAAAAGCTTGCATATGTATGAAAAATTTAGTTTTTTATATATAATTAATATGTAATATTAATCTATTATTATAATAACAGTTATTATAACTATGATTATATATATCGTTTTCAACTTCTCCTATTTATTTTAATCAAAAACTTGTTAGATTGGTATTTATATAGAAATGATTAAGTATGCCAAATGGAATAAACGATATTTCACCAAATTTAAGAGATTGGTTATTGAATAAGAATCTGATTTTATCAGATTCAATAACTAATAGTGGTTTAGCTTCATTGGCTGTAGGTCTTGGACAACAAGCACAGATTGAAACTCTTCCGGTTGCTGTTCAGGCATCTCAAAATATTGTAACTAACGGTCAATTTTATAGGGATTTAAACCTTCTATCCAATCCATATAAATCAATGGATGGTAATGAAGTTATTGATATTAATACAAATACAATTATTAATATTGGTAACCTTCCAGTGGGCACACAACCACTAAGTTATCAACAAAATATTGGTTCGGAAAATCCTACATCACCATTTAATGTTGATTCTGATGACGCTAGAAAACAAATGTTGAAAAACAAATATTTCGATGCGGATTTATTATACAAGGTAAATTTGAATACTGTATCGGTGTCTACGACTGCTGGTGGAGTATATAATTTCAAAGAATCTTTAGCTCAAAGAACCCTTGATACTGTGTTGAATGCAGTAAACCTAGGTGGTGTATCACAACAACTTGGTGTTGTTGGAAATGATTCTCAATTAGGTAGTATTGCTGATGCTCAATTAGTAAAACATTTTGGTTATAATGCGGCCTTTGGTTTAATTCAAGAAACTCTTGGAAGTATAAATTTGAATCCACTTAGTCTTCTACAAGGTAATAATATTTATGTTCCGAACTACAGTATTACAGTAACGAAGGGACAACTAAGTAACGTAATAGACTTTGGTGCTAAGGTTTTAGGTTTTCAAGCACCAGTGAGTTTGTTAGACCAATCATCATCAATTTTCTCATCAGAAAACCCGATTGATAATATCAGTCGAGTTAATTCTATGGTGGCTAACACTGGTGTTGGTCAAGTGCTTGCTATGATTAATAATCTTAATCAGAACAAATATAAACCAACGATTGATGATAGTAGAAAAAAACTTAGCGTAGTTAAGGGTGATACAGGAACTAATGGTCAATTATATGCTTTTGAATCAGCTGAAAGAGGTAGAATCCTAGATTTATTGAATACGGCCCCACCAGTTGTGAATAGTGCTAATGAGCCATTTATAAATGGCATTCCTAATCCGGCTTTCACTATTGATGCAGTAAACGCTATTAATGAAACTCAATTTGAAAACACTTATGGTAAGATAACATCAGAAATTGATGGGTCATTTGCAAATGATTTTGGTATTGGACCTAATGACAATGTGTTTGAATACGGGGAAGATGGAAGTTTTGTAAACAAATATATTTGGGGTGATAATAATAACAACAAACCTGGTAAAAGAATATTCCCTACTGATAAATTCACTGAACCAAAAAGTTTATTGTATAAAACACAACAATTATTTAAAACCAACAAAATGAGAACACTAACCTCTGGTAGAGCTGTTGGTGGTCAAGTTAAAAGTGAAATTCAAAATTCAGTTTATTTCAATCATATTTCAAAAGGTAGTGGTGTGCTTACCCAAACAGCCTTACAACCAAATGCTAGTGCAGAAAATTTAACTAGTGAAGATATTTTCTGTAGAACGTGGACAACATTTGATAGATATAGTCAAGTACTTGATTTACAAAAAAATTCTGGATTACATAGTAATGCTGGCTCAACAATAAGGAATAATATTCACAATTCTGTATTAGATGATAACGGATTTGTTAGAATAGCACCAATTGTTGGTGATGGTGATTTTGCGGATGATTTCAAAGAAACAAAAATAAAACGTTTCATGTTTTCAATCGAAAACTTAGCATGGAATGGATTTCAACCATTTTTACCTAATTGTGAAAAAGGTCCGGGCGACCCAATGACTGGTACTCGTGGTAGGATTATGTGGTTTCCACCATATGGTATGAATTTCACTGATAATTCTAGTGTGAATTGGGATACAACTAATTTCATTGGTAGAGGAGAACCTATGTATACTTACAATAATACAGAGAGAACCGGAACATTACAATGGCAAATGATTATTGACCATGCAACATACATTAATGATTTGAGAGATGCAGGTGCTAGTGATGAAGTATTTGCTAGTATAGCTGCTGGTTGTATGGATTTAGATTCTATTGTTGGTAGTAAGATGACTCAAGTCGAAAAGGATGTTATTGAGGTATCTACTGCAATTAAAGTTCCAGAAGTTGAAGTACAACCACAAATTCCACCAGACCCATTTAAGGTTTATTTCCCTAATGATGTAACATCTGTTCCTACTAACTATGAAAATGGTGACGGTGTTGGTGTGGGCTCTATTATGGCTGATGAAGGTTATATTACAACAGCCATTAATGGTAGTATTCATCCATATCCTGATAATACAGATTTTGGTTTGAATAGTTGTCTTAGTGGTAATTGTCCACAAGGTCAAAAAATAATTTTAGATGGTCAAACATTTGATGGGTGGCAAGGTAACGCATATCTCCCAACACTAGTTGAATATTTAATCAAAAAATGTCCAGCATGTAGAGTTAGTTTAAGTGGTTGGGCTAGTCAAGATGGTCAAACTGAAGCTGCTGATGCGAATCAAAGATTATCAAATGATAGAGCCGAACATGTTGCTAATACGTTAAGAACACTTTTGAAATTGGCTGGTGACCCTATTGTTGATAGTAGATTTGAATTTATTCGTGGTGAAGGTAATACTGGTTGTCCGGCTAAAGTTATAAATCCTGATGGTAGTGTTATTGGTGAGGTTGATACTATTTGTAAAAAACAATCTAGATTCACACAAGTATCATTTACTTACGACCCAATATTAGATGAAAAATTAGCTGCTGCGGCACCACCAATTGTTCAACAACCTGTTGCTGATTTATCATTAGATATCAGAAAAAGATATTTTAATGAATGTAGTTATTTTCAAAAGATTGAACAAGAGGATAAATTTATTTATTCTTCAATAAAAGAGAAAGTGAAATATTTTCACCCAGCATTCCATTCTATTACACCAGAAGGATTTAACTCTAGATTAAATTTCCTTCAACAATGTACAAGACAAGGACCAACAATCAGGGAAGGTGTACCAACTAATTTAGCTTTTGGAACACCACCAGTATGTATTTTACGTGTGGGTGATTTCTACCATAGTAAAATTATTATTGATAACATATCATTTTCTTTTGACCCATTAGTTTGGGATTTAAATCCAGAAGGTGTTGGTGTTCAACCAATGATATGTACTGTTGATATGTCATTCAAATTTATTGGTGGTTCTAGTTTACAAGGACCAATAAATAGATTACAAAACGCTGTATCATTTAATTTCTTTGCGAATACTGAAATTTACGATGAAAGAGCTGACCATATCAAAAAAGCTGGACCTACTGATGTTGATGCGAATGGTAATCCTAGAGACTACGTTTTAGTAAATGGTGCTAACCCAAATAATTTTGATAATCCACCTGAAGGATTTAATAATATTTATGGTTTATCATCTGGAATTAGTAATTTACCTCAAGATGAAGTTAATCAAGAGGTGAGGTCAGAAATTGAAACTTCATCTGTTCAAACTGATGAAGAAGGTTCTAATACACAAGAATTAACAATTACAGGTTTCAAACATGTATTGACTAGGCCACATGCTAATAAGGATAAACAATCTTGGACTGTATTAATTGAAGCAGCAAGTGTTAATTTCCTTGATTCTGATGGTCAATTCATCCCAAGTGATGATGAAGTTAATGCATATTTTAATGCTGGTGTAAAAATATCACTTGATGGTATAACAACACCATTCCATTATGAAGAACTTGTTGTTGCAGATACGAAACTGAGACAATTTTCATTAATAAATGGTGGGATAACAATTGGTCAGGAAGGATTAGTTAATGGACAAGGTGTTGTAGGATTAACCGAAGGTAAATATCATTTATCAATTTATGTTGGTGGAACACCAATGTGTAAAACAAATATTGAAATAATTAATACCGGATGGGAACGATGGGGTGATAGTGCACCAAAATTAAATGTTTAAAAAATTAAATAATAATGGCTGAATATTACGATAGATATCAAAGGTTTAAAGAGAATGGGAGTATCAGACCGATACCGGGTATCATAATTAACACAAGTGGTGAAGATAAATCAGTTGTTTATAAATTAGGTCACACAAGACTTGACAAATTGTCACAAGAGTATTATGGTAACCCATATCATGGTTGGTTAATAATGGTAGCGAATCCAAAATTTGGTGGTTTGGAATGGGAGATTCCAAACGGTGAAGTTATAAGGATACCATTTCCATTTAAAGATGCGATTGATAGGTATAATAAAGAAGTTGAAAGACATATATTACTCTACGGAGAATAGTTATAAAAAAATATTATGGGTAGAATGAAACTCGTTGACCCAAATCCAAAGGGTCAAGATGTAATAAATCACGAAGATTTAAGTATTTTTGTTGAATTAGTTACAACAAAAAAAGATAGGTCAGCAATTAATCGTGATGATTCAGAAAAAGTTACTGGTTTTCAAAAGGGTGGTACTAAAATACCAATTAAATTTCTTAAAGGAACGGATACTGATGGTGATGGTAGGAATGAACTTACCACACATTATACTGAAATAAACACTAAATTTAATCAAGCAAATCCTGATTTAGAAACACTAGGTATTACATCAATTGATATTGATTTTAACACCTCATACGCACCCATGGTTACAATTGATTTTACTGATATTAGAGGTAAGTTATTTGAAATGGGTAATGAATCACCTTATAGTGTATTTTTTAATATGCCGTACCCAATATTTGAATTAACAATTAAAGGCTATTATGGTAAAGCAGTTAAATATTGTTTACATTTAACCAAATTTAGTGGTAAATTAAATGATACTACTGGTAATTTTGAAATTCAATGTGATTTCATCGGGTATACTTATGCGTTCTTAGCTGATATGTTGATGGGTTATCTTAGAGGTATTGCTGAAACAGATATCGCTAGGGATAAAATTGCTGCTGCTAAGGTAAAATTTGCTAGTTATGACCCACCGCAAGCTTTTTTTGGTATGAATGAATTTAACGAAAAGATTAAAACATTGAATACTGAAATTGAAAAGTTGAAACACAGTGATGAAAGAATTCAACAATTAGCAAAATCAGAAGCCGGAATCATTAAAGTTGATGCACTTAAAGAAGATATTAGAAAATTCTTGAGAAACATCGGTAATGAAAGAGATGTAACCACTAATGAATCGATGAATCTACTTTATAAAGGTGGATTTGTGATGTTTAGAAAACCTACTAATAAAATAAATTTAGATAATATTACTCGTGCTATCACGCAAGATTTCAACAAATTATTTGTTGATAAGGTAATAGCATTCAACACAGAATATCCTGAATTTTCGGTCAATTCTGATTCATATAGAATAGAAGCTGGTAAAAACAGTGATTATGAAATTAGAAGAATTGATTTTACTTCAGCAATTGAAATTGGTCAATATATTAGTAATAATGGTAAAACATTTACCACTGAAGATTCATTCGGCAATCCAGTTATTTACCAACTTAGAACAGTTCGTTCTATATCAGAAAAAAGTGCAGAATATTATGAAGATTTTAGATTCGATATTGAATTATTGGGTAGTAAAATTGCTGATAGCACTGAATTAGGTTATATTGATTTGAGATATGCTTTAGATGAATTGAATGATGTTGGTGTTAGATTGACTAATTACTCAAAAAAAACAAAAGAATTATTATCCAATGAATTGGTTGATAAAATAGAAACTATTTTTCAAGTTACAACATTAGATGAAAATGGAAATCCGGTTACAATTAAATTCAGCCCAACCATAAAAAATATGGTTAGACTTTTAACTGAGCACGTACACATCTTCATGAAATGTATAAAAGAAGTTGCTGGAGAAGTACAACAAAATATTAGTGATAAGGTAAGGAAAAGTCAATTTAGAAATTTAACGACTGATAGGGTTTATGAATTAAAAGACGGTGGAACTGATAGTGATGATACTGGTGACATAAATGAAGTTTTACCATTCCCAGATTACAAAGAAAAGAATTATGATAAAAGTAGTGGTGGTTTCGGTGCATATGAAGATAAATGGATAGGTACCAAAGCTCCAAGCATGCCGGAGGTAGATTTCATTGAACAATTATTAGAAGGTCTTATAAACGCTAAGAAAAAGGATAATGAATTATTAGAAGCGTTAGAATACGGTGAAGAATTCTGGTTCCCAATCAATCCGTTTGATACAACAATTATGACCGGATTTGTTAATCCATGGGCAGCATTTAAAAATTCAAATGACCCTGATGAAATAATTAGACATATGTTACTTAGAGCAACAATAGCTTTAGGTTATTCATATCACGCCGGATTAAGTGAGACTGAAGGTTTCACATTGGATGAGGTTAAAGCAATCGCTAAATTAGAAGCAAATAATGCTTTTAATAATATTGATACTGTTGCAATACGACATAATATTGCTTACAATTATGGCGGTGATGCCAATTCTATGGCAAATGATATCCTAACTAAAGCGGGTTATACAACAACTAGTACTGGTTATGATAAATGGATTAATAATGCTAGTTTTTTCAATAAAAATAAAATATTTGGTAGTTATACCTTTGAGCAAGCCAGTGTTAGTAATATCTTATTTGATATTGCGATAATTGCGGTTAGTCTACCTTTAGGTTTAGTTGGTCTTACTGGTCCTGAATTAGAAAATACTTATGGCCAAACAACCTTAGTTGATTACAAATACATTCCAGCATTATCACCAGCTAATGATAATGCAATTGTTAGTTCACCAATATTTGGTTCACAAGTTGTTTGGTATTTACCTCTTTCAAGTGCTGAAAATGATAAGACATTTTTCACAGGTAATAAATTAATCACCAAGGATGGATTACCAGCTACATTAGATAGTGCAAATTATGCCAATAATTCCGATAGAATAGCACTTAGAGATAATGGATATGTTTTCTTTGGTAGTTATTTAGGTGGTAATACAACAGCTGGTAAAGCTAAACCGGATGATGGTGCAACGACAGTTAGAATCATTAAAAACCAAGATTATAATCCACCAAATGGTAGATTTCCTGATTATTCTGAAGCAATATTGGAAACTATTCCAGTTAAAGATAATGTAATTGATTTAACGAATATTTCGGATTTAATTACTAATTTTTCATTATACAGTAGTATGTTTGGTGGTGCATGGAAAACCCACGAATTTTTCTATGCTAAAATGCCAGAAGGAAAATATATTGGTAATAGTGAAGTTGCGCCAGTAGAATTATTATTTTATTCTAACACAAGTAGTGATAGACCTTGCTTTGGTGCCGCAAGAAGTATTAATGCTGATTTAAGTGAACAACCTAGTATTTACGATATTAAAAAAGTGAATGGTGTTTATCAAAATATGAATGGCGTTGCATTTGGTGTTAGTCAACAAAGAAATTTATTTGAAGAACATAGAAAGGATGAATATTGGGGTAGCACTAAGCGTGTTTTAAGTGATTATCGTGATGGTGTTAGGAATGTTGCTTGTACTTATTTAGGTTTTGAATTATACAATCAATCTAGTGCAACTGGTACTGAAGATGCACTTACTAGAAATACAACTCACATCTTCCCAATATTTGGTAGTGATTTATATTATCAACAATTAGATGATAAGGCCAAAGCATTTTTATTTTTACACTCCATTCCATTTGATGGACTATCTTATGATATTGATGGCTGGTGGGGTCTATATGGTAATTCATGGGAAGGTTTATTTAGTATTTTCGATGAGGTTGCAGGTCCAGATGAGGAAGTGGATTCAGGAACTGGTCAAGCATCAAGAGGTACTGGTTTATTCACAAAAACAATCCAATTATTCTTTACACAAAGGGCTGGATTTATTAAAACACCATATCCGTGGATATTATTTGTTGGTGCATTACTTTGGAGGTACCGTTCTGCAACTGACCCACTAAAATGGGTGAGCGATTCTGGGTATTCTTTAATACCAAATGCTGAAGGACAAATACCACCAACAAAGGCTGAGTATTTATTACCGAATGTTGCAACAAATGAAATTATGGGATTTGTTGTAGATAGAGATGCATTGAATGATTTATTTGACCCAATTAATGGTCCAATTAATTTAATATTTGAAGGAAAACGTAAGTATATTCCATTAGAAAGAACATTAACAAGATTACCTGATTCAGTCGCAAAAGTATTCATTGATGAATTTCTTGCTTGGACAGAAGGTGTTAATGGTAATGAATCTAAATTTAGATTATTAGCAAATAAATTAGAAATTTTTAAACCAAATGTTACTGAGGATGAAAGAATAAATGCGTGGTTAACCATGGGTGAGAGATTAGTTAATGATGCAAATAATTTATTCACTGAGGCATCTAGTCCATTAAATCCAGCATTACCAGATAACTATATTGTTATTGCGCCGGATATTAAATGGTCAGAAGTTCAATTATTACAAGGTTTAACTTCACATCCAGCTCAAGTAATAAAACAATATCTTAGTGTTGCAGCATCTGCTGCACCAATAGCTACGAAAGCGGCTAATGCAAAATTAATTGCTAAGGAAGCAAGATATGGAACTCCATTCAACTTTTTTGTTGAAATGAGAGATAGTAGTGCTGATAATAATGTTCAAAATGATTTATTTAGTTTCTTTTTGGATACGAGAATTGTTGCTAATTCTAGTTGGAGGCTTTGGGCGGCTAATGCTGAAAATGGTCAAGAAGTTGATTCACCGTCACATCCATTTAGATTTAGTCAAGATAAATTACTTAATTATGTTTTGGCGTTTTCAGAAGAATACCAAAGATTGGTTACTGAAGATAAACAAACACTAGATGATGAGGAAACAAGTATTAAACGTGAGTTATTCAATTCTATTGATGCTGACGACATTAAGTTAAATTTATACAAGAATATTAAATCAATTTATGATAAGTGGATACCAGGTTCTAGGTGTGAATTAGAACTGTGCGGAACACCAGCACCAGATAGCACTGACGATGAAGAATGCACTAATTTAATTGATACATTTAGATTCATCGATAGAGCATATAATGACATTGGAGATTCATTCTTAGTGAACCCAATAGCCATGGTTATCGAAATGATTGAGGATTATAATATTGGTATGTATGATTATTTAGCCAGAACATTAGCGGATAATAATTTCGATTTTATTCCACTACCAACATTTATAAATTATAATAGTGAAGATGCTGTACAAGCTGCATTTAAACCAGAACCATTTAATGTTTCAAGTACTGCAAGTGGTCCACAATTTATTTGTATGTACATTGGTGAGAGGTCTAAAAATTTGAATCTTGGTACTGAAAGTAAACATAAAGATGATGGTTTCCAAATAACGGATGATTATATTGGTATGCCGGAAGATTTTACATCAGGTAGTACAATTATACCTGCATTCAGGGTAGCTTATGGTGATTCGAATCAAAGTATGTTTAAAAACTTTAAACTTGACCAACAAGAATTTACAGAAACCGATGAATCATTACAAATTATTGATGAAATAGCATCTAAAGGTGGCCCAAATAACCCATCAGCTGCTGGTCAAAACTTATTTAATGTATGGAGAACTAGGTCTTATAGTGCTGTAATTGATTCATTAGGGAATGCTCAAATTCAACCATTCATGTACTTCCAATTGGATAACGTACCGATGTTTGCTGGAGCTTATACTATTATTCATGTTAAGCACACGATTAAACCTAACCATATGAGCACAAATTTCAAAGGTGTTAGGGTTAGAGCAACTAAAACACCTATGATAAAAAAATCTACGGTGTTTATGAATTTAATTGGTTCATTATCCGAAGTTGAATTTGATGGTGTTGATTTGGGTGAAGTATCATCAAGTAATTCAGTTGATAGTGTGAATACAACTGGAGGTGGTGGAAATACTACATCACGTAAAGGTGGTAAAGATGCGCCCGGATATGCTGGTTGTATTGCTTATGCTGTAGCTAGTAATGGTATTGGTATTAAAGTACAAAGTACTGATAAATTATCGAGTGGTAATATTGTGAATTATACTTTACCAGAAATCGGTAAGTTTATAGAATCTATTGGTGAACAATGGTATACCATTAATAAAGATAAAGCCAATGGTGATACGTTGTATTATAATGACTTTTCAAAAGAAGGTGGTGGTAGACAAGCGGGACACGCTAGTGGTCATAGAAATGGATTGGAAGCGGATATTAGACAAGTTAGGACTGATAAAGAAAATTCTAGTACTGAAGTTTATGCTGAATACAAACAAGATTCTGGTGGTAATTATGTCCCAAAAAATGGTTCATCAACACCTTTAAATCCTAAATACGATAGGGAAGCAACAAAACAATTGTTGGAATTAATTTTAGACGAAGCGTTGAAAAATCCGGCATGGAAAAAGAATAAACCATTTAAAGCGATTTGGTTCAATGACCCAGTGCTTCAACAATATTTTAAAACTGAGTATAAAAATAGGGATAAATATAGAAGTGATGGTATTGTTAGAGAATCTGATGGTCACCACCACCATTTCCATTTACAATTTAACTTACCTGATAGAATTGCTGACGATGAAGCAAATGGTTTCATGGTATGTAATGAAACAATACAAACTAGACCAACGGATGCTGGTTCAGTAGGCCATTTATCTACATTACCAGAGGTTTTGGTTGGGTTGGGTTATAATAAAGGAACTATGGTTCATCAATTAGCCATGATTATTGCACAAAAAGAAGGTTTTGGTAGTAAAGATGTGAATGCAAGACCTAGAAGAAACAACAACCCCGGAAACCTAGCAGGTACTAATTTTAAAGATATTGACCCGAATGTTACGTTAGAGACCGCATCGAGCCCAACATTTGCTAAATTTAGTTCGGTGGAAACTGGAACTAGAGCTTTGGTTGAGAAAAAAATCATACAATGGTCTAATGGTGGATATCCGGCAACAAAAACTAATGGTAATGATACAGTATTCCAAAATAAATATGGGGTGCCACAAAGTGTTAGAAATATTGCTGGTAAGAAGGTTCCTATGACTATTGAACAATTCATGTATACGTATGCACCACCTAGTGAAAATTCAACGAACAAATACATAACTGATGTAGTTCAATCATTGAATGCAAATGGATTTAATGTGAATAAAGATTCTAGGATTAAGGACTATATCGTGTAAGTCTTTGAATATAAGATTTAATTCAGTATCTTTGTACCATGAAGATTGGTAATATTGTTTCAAACACTAATTTAAATCTTGGTGAAGAGTTTAATATGGTAGATTCCTTGGATAACGTTATCCAAGGAATCCCAACTCTTATTGTCGGTTATGATTTAGTGAAGAAACAATTTGGTGATAATTTAGATTTTTCATCACGAGAAGTAGATGGAATACATTGGACATTCACTAAAGACGAACAAAAAAAATATTATTTAATCGATATCAATAAATTCATGGATTATTGTTTTGATAATGCAATTAAAACGATAAAATATATTTTTGTTGACCCAATACAATTTAAAACTACCAAAATCAAGAAAATCATAACTAAGATAAGGTCATTAAATGAACCAATTTGCTATCTTACTGAAAAAAAAATGTTATACATTTTTGGTGATAATATTATTTTTGGTATTGATTTAAAACTCATTAGTTATTTAGGCATTAATGATAATAAAATCATATCTCAGATAAAGTCTATGTCCAAAGTATTTTTGGAAGGAATTGAAATATTTATTGAATACAAAAACCATTTGGAGAGGTTGGATAATCAACCCAGATACATACCATTTTTGTATTCAATAAATAAACATGGATAAAACAATCTTATTAGCCTCATTTATTTTTCCAGAAAGACTGGAATGGTTCTTAAATTATCTAGAAAATAAATTTAACGTTACCAAAGATAAGGTATTCTTTTTCCAGAATATTGATGATGAATCAAAAATCATTGTAACATTTAAATTGACTCTTAAAGATGGTAAAAAACTCGATTTAAAACACTATTTCCCTAATGCAATCCTTATTCATAAAAAAGGGACCGCTATCTATACGATTAATGCGTTGAATAAGCTGATTGAATCCGAAACTGAATTAGAAATTGGTAATATTGATTATAAGAAACACATTATTGATTGGGAAAAGTATCAGAATAGTTTAATACTCAATAATAACGGAGAACTTACTATTTATAGGATTAAGCGTATTTTTCCCTAATATCCTAATATTTATTATTAAATAACAATGATTTAAAAACGAATGTTATGAAAGATGATAAAAACAAAAAGAAATTAGAAAAATCTTTGGACTCCTTTTTAGAAAGCCAAGTACAACCTGAAATGGATTGTTCTGGTGATGAGTGTATTATCAAAACAGATAAAAGCCTAGTTGAAAGAATAAATAAAAAAGTCGTTACTCAAGACGGCAGAGAATTATTAACATAATCCAATGAATAAGAAATTTAACCAAAAACTTCTAAATGAGGAATTAGCCAGATTCAAGCAAATCAACGAATATGATTTTTATATTGGTGAGGAAGATGAGATGGATGTATATGATGATACAGATAATCTTATTCTTGGTGAGGAAGGTGAAGAAGACGAAGAACTTCCGGCTGATGATTCACAAACTGCATCTGGTGGAGCAGATATGACCGACCTTGAAGGTGATGATACTGATATGGGTCTTGGTGATGACATGGGTGGTCTTGATGGTACAGAAATGGACGATATGGGTGGTACTGAAGAACCACCAGTTGATGGTATGGATGCTGTTGATGATATGGCCGGACTCGATGGTGGGGCAGAAATGGAACCAGTTGAGGATGAAGTGGAACTTGATGTTACTGAATTGGTACAAGGTACTGAAGAAGCGAAAGCTAGTGCTGACATGGCTAACCAAAAATTAGATAGTCTAATGAGCATGCTTGACACCTTAGATGGTAAATTGAATTCTATGGATGGAATTACGGCTAAAATTGATAATTTGGAGAATGAATTAGAAAAAAGAGCCCCAACACCAGAGGAAAAAATTGAAATGAGGTCTCTAGATTCTTATCCTTATAATTTAAAATTAACTGATTTTTGGGCTGAAAAAGAAGGTCAATATGATGTAATGGGTGTTAATGGTAAGAAAAAAGAAGAGGAACCTAAAGTATATTCTTTAACTCAAGATGAAGTCAATAGTGACTATAATGAATCTTCTGTTAAAACTAGTTTTAACGATACAAATGAATTCGAGGAAGAAGATATTTATTAAATTAAAATTTTAGAAAATTAAAAAGCGTAGTCATTTCGATTACGCTTTTTTTTTGTATTATTTTTAAAACACCCTTGTAGAATTGAAAAAAATACGGTTATTTTGTAGAAATATTTGTTCACGTTTTAATAGTAAAAAAAAGTGTAAAAAAAACCATAAATCACTTGACTTTTACAGACTTTTTATTATAATTGATTCATATAAGTTATACTTGAAAAAGAACAAAAAAGCAAAATAAATAATAACATAGTAAATCTAAAAACAAAAAACAAAATGAGTTTAAATGCAATTTTAAAACAGTACGAAAACAACAACACAAGCAAGGCTTCGAAAAAAATGACAAATGATGAAAGACTAAAACAGTATTTCACAACATTCTTACCAGACGGTGTAAAATCAATAACTAAAAGAATTAGAATTCTTCCGGTTGGAGAAAATGAAACACCATTTGTTGAAGTAATGGGTCACAAGGCTCAAGTAAATGGTCAATGGAAAACTTTTGTTTGTCCAAAACATGAAAAAGATGAAGATTGTCCATTCTGTGAAGCTAGAGCAGCACTATTAGCAACTGGTGATGCAAATGACAAAAAATTAGCACAAAATTATTCCGCAAGAAAAATGTACGTTGTCAAAGTAATTGACAGAGCACACGAAGATGAAGGTCCAAAATTCTGGAGATTCAATCATGACTATAGAAAAACTGGTATTTTTGATAAAATCGCTGGTGTAGTTATGGCAATATCTGATTCTGCGGCACCAAATATTATGGACCCAAAGAATGGTAGAGATTTAATTATCACTATCGCTAGAGACCAAAACAACAGACCAACAGTTAACTCTATTGTTCAAGGTGACCCTTCACCATTACATTCTGATGAAGAAACAATCAACAATTGGATGAATGATGATAGAACTTGGGAAACTGTTTATTCAGTAAAACCATATTCTTACCTTGAAATTATTGTTAAAGGTGGAGAACCAACTTGGAAGAAAAATGCTTCTGGTGAAGGTGGTGAATGGGTGGATAAAAACACATTGACTGATAAAGACATCACAAGTGATGAAGAATCAGAATTAACAATTGGTGCTGATGCATCAACAGAATTACCAGCTGAAACAGAAGAAAGTGTTGACCCTTCAACAGAAGTTGAAGACGACCTACCTTTCTAAGAATTAAAATTAATTTGGGTGAGTTTATTTGCTCACCCAAATTTTTTTGTCTAAAAATTAACTATTATTATATAGTGGTGATAATAGCTACTGGCAAGGCGACCATGTAGAGGCTATCGTTAGAAGATAAGTGTAATCCTTACAGCTTCCTTTCACCATTTTATATTAATATAAAAATAACTAAAATTTAACCAATAAACCATGTCAAAAAAACAAGCACCAAAAAAAATTATTAAAAAAGATGATTTCGATTTAGAAAGTTTTTTAACTGAACAAGGTATTGACTCAACACCAAAAGATAAACCACTATCATGGATACCATTATCAAAAGCTTGGCATGATGCACTTAAATTACCCGGATTTGCTAGGGGTTATGTGAACCTTGTAAGGGGTTATTCTAACACTGGGAAATCAACTGCATTTTATGAAGCAATTGCTGGAGCACAAAAGATAGGTGACTTCCCAATCGTAATAGAAACAGAAGGTAACTGGTCATGGACACACGCTAAACAAATCGGTGTAAAATTCAAAGAAGAAACTGATGAAAAAACTGGTGAAATTGTGACTAAACCTGATGGTTTCTTGCTAGTACGAAATCAAGATTTATACAGAAAGTATAAAAATTATAATCATCAAGAGAGTAAAATGATGACTAAACCTACTAGAAACGAACCAGTGATAGAGGATGTAGCATTATTCATAAGTGAGATGATTCAATTACAAGAGGATGGTAAATTCCCTTATAATATGTGTTTCCTTTGGGATTCAATTGGAACTTTGAACTGTTATAAATCAGCGTTATCAAATTCTAGTAATAATATGTGGAATGCTGGAGCTATGGGAGCGTTTCAAGCAATTGTTAACTTCAAAATTCCAGCAAGTAGAGCTGAAGATTCACCATATATTAACACATTAATTTGTGTTCAAAAGATTTGGTTGGATAGTATGAATGGGACTGTTATTAAACACAAGGGTGGTGAATTCATGTTCTTCAATTCAAGAATCATTGTTCACTTGGGTGGTATTTTAACCCATGGAACAACTAAATTGAAGGCAAAATCATTGAACCAAGATATTCAGTTCGGTACTGAAGCAAAAATTAGATGTGAAAAAAACCATATCACTGGTATTGAAAGAAGTGGTGTTATTGCTTCAACCCCACACGGGTATGTTAATCCAAGTGAAATTGAAGAATACAAAACTGAACATAGAAAATTCATTCATGATATGTTAAATGTGCCATATGATGCTGAAGTCACATATCTTGAAGAAGCTGGTGTGATGGAGGGTGATGACCTACATGAAGGTGATGAATAATACTTCGGGTATTATTAAAAAATAGATTGTTTAACCATCTAATAAAGATGAAATGAATAGAAGACCTCCCAAAAATGGGATTAAAATTGAAAATACAAATACCTTAGTTGTCGACGGTAATGCTTTATTTAAAATAGGTTACCACGGTGCTAAAGATGAGTTCAATAGTGCCGGACAACATATAGGTGGTATTTATCAATTCCTCACAATATTAAGAAAATTACTTAACGAAAATATCTATCACAGAGTTTTTGTTTTCTGGGATGGAAAATTCTCTGGAAAATTGAGATATGAAATATATCCTGATTATAAAAGTGATAGAGGTAAGGATTACGTTAATGGTACACAACCAGATGATGAAAATCAAATCATAGAAAGAGCAAAAATTCAACAATATCTTGAAGATTTATTTGTTAGGCAAATTAGAAACGAGGACATCGTTGAAGGTGATGATTTCATAGCCTTTTATTGTAAAGCGAAAAAAGCTAATGATAAAGTTACAATCGTGACTAATGATAGAGATTTGTGTCAATTAGTTAACAACGACACCCAAGTGTATTTAGTTGATTTGAGGACCTACGTCACAACTTACAATTACCAACAACAATTTGGTCATCATTTGGAAAATTTAGTTTTAATTAAAACAATATCTGGTGATTCAAGTGATTCAATTAGAGGGGTGAAGGGTGTTAAGGAAAAAACTTTATTGAATAACTTCCCACAAATTGCTCAGAGACCCGTAACTTTGCAAGAAATATTAGAACAAGCTCAAATAATTCAAGATGAAAGGGTGGCAAATAAGAAGAAACCGCTCCAAGCCCTAACTAATTTAATTGAAGGTATTACGACTGATAAAGAGGGTAAAATTGACATAAAAATGGGTATGAAATTATACGAAAGAAATAAATCTTTAGTGGATTTATCAATTCCGATGATGACCCAAAATGCAATCGAGAAGATTACTAATTTAATGGAATCAGATATTGACCCTGATGGTAGAGGAATAAAAGAAGCTTACATAAAAATGAAAAGAGATGGAATTGATGTTAAAGTTGGGAATATAGGGATTGAATTCCTATTACCATTTAAAAAACTGATAGACCGTGAAAACAAAACAATTATTAATGAAAACAACTAAAGTATGAAAAAGATTGAAAAACAAAGATTTGAATTTTTACTATTAATTAATGGTAATATTATTTGTCAGAGGTATTTTGACATTCGTAACTACAATGAGGATTCTAAAAACTCTATGGAGTTAAAAGAATTGATTGATAAAATAGCCGGAACCAACAATACTGATTTTGGTATGCTTGGGCTAATCCCAAAATATTTACAAGACAAATCTAGAGAATATTTGTGGGGTTACTATAAACCATATTCTCCTCAAACATTAGATGAAATTAATCGTAAAGATATTTACGATAAAAAAGATGATTTTGGCTTCCAAATCAGAGTAGATGGTGTTGTAATTGGTGAAACATTGTTCAGTGGAAATGTATTCCCACCAAAGGTAAGATATCAAGTAAATATCAAAGATATTATTCCAGAAATTATTGCCGAAATTAGACAAAATTTAAGCAAAAAGTCCTATACTGATACGTATGGTGAGATTTCACTAAAATATGAGGTAGCACCTTATCATTTTGAGGCATAATTTGATATTTATTTAAAACAAGGGTTTTAGTAAAAATGAACAAATTAGATAAAGAAAATTTCGGATATTTAGGGTTGGATTATCAAGTAAGATTAATCCAACAATTCCTAACGGACGATAGATTTGCTAACAGTATTATGGATATTGTTAACCCAAACTATTTTGAAGACGAACACTTAAGGTTAATAGTCAATGAAATCAAAGAAGCTTATGAAACCGAAGAAATAATTCCAGACGTATCCAGTCTGGAATTTAGGTTGGTTGAAAAAATAAATAATGAGTTCACGATTGGTTTCATAAAAACACAAATTAATAAAATAAAAAATGCTGAATTAAAGGATAGTCCTAAAGTTCAAAACATTGCGATGAATTTCTGTAAACAACAGGAATTAAAGAAATCAATGAAGCTCATCCAAAAAATTATCGATAAAGGTAATTTGGATGATTATGACCAAATTGAAGAGTTATTAAAAAAAGCTCTTGAAATTGGAAATAACAAAGATGATGGAATGGATGTCTTTGAAAATCTTACGGATGTCTTATCTGATGATTTCAGAAAACCAATACCAACAGGTATTAATGGGTTAGATGAGGTTATGGATGGTGGATTATCTAAAGGTGAATTAGGTATCATTCTGGCACCATTTGGTGTTGGTAAAACCACATTAATTACTAAGATAGCTAATACTGGTAAAAATGTTGGTAAAAATGTATTACAAATATTCTTTGAGGATAATGCAAAGGTTATCCAAAGAAAACATTTGACCTGTTGGGCAAATGGTAAATTTACATTAAACGAATTAAGTGATAATAAAGAAGAAATTCTTCAAATTGCGAAAGATAAAAAAGAAGAAATTGGAATTTTAAAATTAAAGAAGTTCCCAAGTGACGGTACGACCATACCGATGATTAAACAGTATATTAGAAAGCTAATAGCTCAAGGGTTTAAACCAGATATAGTTTTAGTGGATTACATTGATTGCATTAGGCCATCAAGACATGTTGACGACGTTAACGTAGGTGAAGGAAATGTTATGCGTGAATTTGAAAGCATGCTTTCAGAATTAGATATCGCTGGTTGGACCGCTATTCAAGGGAATAGAAGTTCAATTGGTGCAGACACAGTTGATTCAACAATGATTGGTGGTTCAATAAAGAAAGGTCAAATCGGCCATTTTATTGTATCAGTAGCTAAGACATTAGAACAAAAAGAGAATGGAACTGCAAATATGGCCATTCTTAAATCTAGGTTTGGTAAAGATGGAATTATATTCGAGGATATTACATTCGACAATAGTAGAATTCAAATCGACGTTACCAAAAAAACAGGAAGGACATTCCTTGAGACGAAAGAAATTAAAAAAGAGAGAGACCAAGATAGGGTTAACTTTGTACTGGATGCACTGACAGAAATCAAGAAAAAAGAAGGTCAATAATAATTAAGAATAAATACTAATAATTACTATGGATATTTCGACAAGAATCCTATCAGATATTACCGTCTACATGAAATACGCCAAATACTTACCCAAGTTAAAAAGAAGAGAAACATGGGAAGAATTGGTTACAAGAAATAAAGAAATGCACCAAAAAAGATATCCACACATTAAGGGTGAGATTGAAGATGTTTTTAAAATGGTGTATGATAAGAAGGTGTTACCTTCAATGAGAAGTCTTCAATTTGGTGGTAAACCAATTGAAATCTCTCCAAATAGAATATACAACTGTGCGTATCTACCAATAGACCATTACAATTCATTTAGTGAAATAATGTTTTTGTTGTTAGGTGGTACTGGTGTTGGATATTCGGTACAAAGACATCATGTGGAGCAATTACCAGAAATTAGAAAACCTAAAGCTGGTAGAACACGTAGATATGTTGTTAGTGATAACATTGAAGGTTGGGCTGACACAATTAAGATTTTGATGAAATCTTATCTTGATGTTACAAACAAAAATACCTCAGAACCAATATTTGATTATTCTGATATTAGAAAAAAAGGTGCATTATTAGTAACTAGTGGTGGTAAAGCTCCGGGACCACAACCATTAAAAGATTGTATCCATAATATTACTAAAATTTTAAGTAACAAAGAGGATGGAAGTAAATTAACAACTCTTGAAGTACATGATATTGTTTGCTATATTGCTGATGCAGTATTAGCTGGTGGAATAAGGAGAGCGGCATTAATTTCATTATTCTCAATGGATGATGATAATATGAGAACATGTAAATTTGGAGCATGGTATGAATTAAATCCGCAAAGAGGTAGAGCGAATAACTCTGCTGTTATGTTGAGACATAAAATAACTGAATCAACGTTTTTTGATTTATGGAAAAAAATTGAAGAAAGTGGTAGTGGAGAGCCGGGTGTGTATTTTTCAAATGATAAAGATTGGGGAACTAATCCATGTTGCGAAATTGCATTAAGACCTTATCAATTTTGTAATTTAACTGAAATCAACGCTTCAAATATCACTTCCCAAGAAGATTTAAATGAAAGAGTAAGAGCTGCCGCCTTTATTGGTACATTACAAGCTGGATATACTGATTTTCATTACTTGAGAGATGTATGGAAAAGAACCACAGAAAAAGATGCGTTAGTTGGTGTTGGAATGACAGGAATTGGTTCTGGTGTTGTGTTAGGATTTGATTTAGAAGAAGCAGCGGCTGAAGTTTTAAAAGAAAATAAAAGAATTGCTGATTTGATTAACATTAATCCAGCGGCAAGGACAACAACAGTTAAACCATCAGGAACCTCATCACTAGTTTTAGGTACCGCATCCGGTGTACATGCTTGGCATAATGATTATTATCTTAGAAGGATTAGAGTCGGTAAGAATGAAGCAATTTATAGTTATTTAGCTATTCACCACCCACAATTAGTGGAAGATGAATACTTTAGACCAAATGAACAAGCAGTAATATCTATACCACAAAAGGCTCCAGATGGTTCAATATTTAGACATGAATCACCTATGCAACTACTTGAAAGGGTGAAAAAATTCAACCTAGAATGGGTTAGAGCTGGACACACTGACGGACAAAATACACATAATGTATCTGTTACTGTTTCGATTAAGAAAGAAGCTGAAGTTGTTTCAATCAAAGATGAAAAAGGTACTCCGATTAAGGGAACTGACGGAAAAGTGGTTTACGAGCCCAAAAAAGATGAAAAAGGTAATGTTATTTACCGAATCAATGAATGGGGTGTAGTTGGTGAATGGATGTGGGATAATCGTGAAACTTTTAATGGTATATCAGTATTACCATATGATGGTGGAAGTTATATTCAAGCTCCATTTGAGGACTGTACTAAAGAAAAATACAATGAATTAATGAAAACCTTAGTGGATGTTGATTTAACTAAAGTCATTGAAATTGAGGATAACACTAATTTATCAGGAGAGGCAGCATGTGCCGGAGGCTCTTGTGAGATTGATATTGACTTGTCATCTATAAAAGCATAAATATAATTAAATAATTTTTTATAAAGCCCACCTGAATCAGGTGGGCTTTTTTTATTTCACTATTTAATTCTCAAAATTATGTATTACAATATTTATCATAAAAGAACAGTGTTATGGCAGAAAAATTCATAAATATCAATTTTCCATTTAAAGATAGTGTAAAGGGGTTTTTCCTTGACCTAACAAAAACGGATTCAGCGGCTATAAAATCTGATTTAATGCATTTAATATTAACCAATAAAGGTGAAAGGTTTTACAATCCAGAATTTGGGACTAACTTAAGAAGGTTTATTTTCCAACCAAATGATGGATTTACTTATGCTGAAATATCAGAAGAAATAAAAGAAGCTGTTAAGAAATATCTACCTAATTTAAAAGTGAATAGTGTTGATATCGAACAATCAGCAATGTCTGAATATGCAGCTAAAATAAGAATAGATTACACAATAAGTCAGGATGTTTTTGAAACCAAAGACTTTGTTGAAATACAAATATAATAGAATATGGCACGTAAAATAAATTATTATGCAAGAAATTTCGTTGATGCAAGGACGGAGTTAATCAACTTTGTTAGACAATACTATCCAGATATTTTGAATGATTTCAATGATTCATCTGTGGGTATGATGTTGATTGAATTAAATGCGGCCATTGGGGATGTTTTAAGTTTCCATACCGACCGTATGTTTCAAGAAACACAAATCGATTATGCTCAAGAACGTAAATCGATTTTATCTATGGCTAGAACATTTGGTTTGAAGGTTCCGGGGAAGCGACCATCAATCACACTTGTTGACTTTACAGTAACAGTACCAGTTGATGGTGACACATTTGATATTGCTTATGCTCCATTAATTAGAAGAGGTGCACAAGTTGCTGGTGGTGGTAAAGTATTTGAAACTGTTGACGATATTGATTTCGCCTCTCCATTTACTACAGGTGGCCTACCTAATCGATTAATTTTACCAAATATTGATGCTAATAATAATATTACCAGTTATAATTTAGTAAAAAGAGAAATTGTATTGAATGGAAGTAGTAAAATATTTAAGAAAATTATTACCACCCAAGATGTGGTACCATTTTTTGAATTAATATTACCAGATAATGATGTATTATCAGTTGATTCAATCATCACCCAAGAGGGGACTAATATAGCAAATGACCCATCACCTGATAAATTCTTTGTTGAAGATAGATGGTATGAAGTCGATGCGTTGGTCGAGAACAAAGTATTTGTTAAGGATTATAATACAGTTTCAGATAATAGTGGTATCACTCCGGGTAAATGGCTTGAAATAAACAAAAGATTTATTACCGAATATACAGACTTAGGTTTTACTAAACTAATTTTTGGTGCCGGAACACAAGACGTGAGTCAATTATGTGATTTTGATGTAAATCCGGCTATGGTTAATAGAATTGGTGATTTCATCAATAACATGTCACTTGGGACCACACCAACTGCTAACCAAACAATGTTCGTTAGATATAGAGTTGGTGGTGGTGCATCATCAAATATAGGTAGTAATACAATTAAATCGGTGAATACTATTCAAATGTTTGTGAATGGCCCAAATAACACCAAAAATACTAGCGTTAGAACATCTTTAACCGTTAATAATCCAGTACCTGCTATGGGTGGTAGAGATGAGCCATCAATTGAAGAATTAAGAAATTTAGTTAGGTATAATTTCGCATCACAAAATAGAGCTGTTACTTTAAAAGATTATGAAGCTAGAATTGCCTTAATGAATGGTGAATTTGGAGTTCCATTTAGATGCGGAGTATACGAGCACCAAAATAAAATTTCAGTATCAGTTTTAGGTTTAGACCCGAATGGTAAATTAACTAGTTCAGCAACGAACGTTTTAAAACAAAATGTTGCTGATTACCTTAGTGAATATAGAATGTTAAACGATTATATTGAGGTTAACAATGGTCGTGTAATTAATTTAGGTTTTGAGATTGATTTATTTATCGATAAACAATATCCACAATCAGCTATTATTGCAGAAGTTATTAATCAAGTTTCAACTTATATGGATATCAACAAACACCATATGGGTGAAAACATTTATATGGCACCTTTATTAGAGGCTATAAATAATGTGAATGGTGTTCTTAACGTAATAGATATTAGGGTTTTCAATAAGGTTGCTGGTAATTATTCCACAAATGAAATAGCTCAACCATATATTGATGACGAAACAAGACAAATTGATTTATTGGGTGAATTTAGACTATTTGGTGAGCCTACTTCAATGTTTGAAATTAAGTTACCAGAAAAAGATATAACTGTTAGGGTTAAATAAATCATTTCCTTTTGATTAAAAAATGTTACGTTTAAAATAAAAATTATGAGTGATTGTGGATGTAAAAACGACAAAAAAATAAGCCAAAAAAATCTAGATAAAGCAGCATTTAGTGATTCACTTGGGATGAGAATATTTTTATTCTTAATAAGTGTTGCAATTGTAGGTATAACGCTTATACCAGTAATTTTACCATTAATTTTGATTATGTTATTTAATCAAATCGTGCGTAAAAAAACAACTAATGTTCAAGGAACCTTATTGGGTATTGGTAAGTTATTTAAAAGAAAAAAAGAAGAAGTTTTCGACAATTATGAAGATGACGACGATAATGAAATCAACCCAGACGACTATGAATTGACGAATGTGGATGTTATAAAATAATTATGTCAAATAGAGTTAGGATTAGAACCAACCCACAAGAATTTGGTGGGAAACATTTAAAAGTTAAGTTAGAACAAAGTTTTGATTTTCTTGAAATACTTTCATTGAGTATTTCGCAAGAGGAGGTTTATAGGCGTTTTTGTTCTGATTATGGTGTTGTTGTTGGTAGAGTTATCATGAACAATGGTGTTGGTGTTCCTAATGCAAAAGTATCGATTTTCGTCCCAATCGATGAAGAAGATTTACAAGATGAAGAAATTAGAGATTTATATCCATTCGAAACAATAAATGATAAAGACCCAGATGGTAAAAGATACAATTTATTACCAAATTCATCTCAATTTGATTGTCACACACCAGTTGGTACATTAGCCACTAAAAGAGAGATATTAGATAACGACCTTAAGTTAGATATTCATTGTAAATATTACAAGTATTCTGCAATTACAAATGCAGCTGGTGATTATATGATTTTCGGAGTCCCAACCGGAACACATTTTATAAACATTGATTGTGATTTATCCGATATAGGAATTTATTCACAAAGACCATATGATTTTATGGCAGTTGGCCAACCAAGAAGTTCTTTTGAAACATCAAATAAATTCAAGGGTGGTGAAGATTTGAATAAATTAAATCAAATTAAAAATCAACAAACAAGTGTAAACATAAGACCTTTTTGGGGAGATGAGGACCAATGTTCTATTGGTATTACAAGATTGGATGTTGATTTAAAACATGAATTAAAACCATCTGCTATTTTTATGGGTGGAATCTTTGGTGACAATGAAAAAAACTCGATAAATAAAAGATGTAAACCTAGAAAAAAATTAGGTAGCCTTTGCGAAACTGTTGCTGGAGCTGGAACGATTGAAATGCTCAGAAAAGACCTTGATGGAAAAAATCAAAGGTTTGATGTAGATGGTGGTAGGGTAATCGATGATAATGGTGCGTGGGCTTATCAAGTACCCATGAATCTTGATTATATGATTACTAACGAATATGGTGATTTGGTACCAACAGAGGATTCAACTAGAGGAATACCAACTAGAGCTAGTGTTAGATTTAAAATTGGTATGGATGTTACTGGTGGTGAAGGGAAAATAAGAACCAGAGCCAAATACTTAGTACCGCATAATCCAAATAATTATAATGAAACTGATTATTCATTTGATGAATCTACTGGTCATGGACTTAATGGTGACAAACACTTTAAGGATATGTATTGGAATAAAATTTATTCAGTTAAAAATTTCATACCAAGATTTCAAACCATGGGTGGTCTTGAAAAAGTTGGTACTTTGAGCCCAGATGTTAGTATTAGAGCAATGTTGGGGATAAAAGATGTTGATGACTGTACTGGTTTACATAATCCATTTCCATTCAATAGAATGGATTCAGATATCAACCCACTATTTTCAATACTTTGTATTATCATAAAAATAATTTCATTTATCGTTATATTAATTAATACGATTATTATTACTCTCATAAATGCGATTATTTTTATATTAAATGCTGTTCTAATTGTTATTTGTGAGGTCGTATTTTTTGTCGGTAAGATAGCCTGTGCGTTGAAGTATCCGTTAGATGCTGATAGTAGAAAAGAATGTAGAAAAAATGCTTGTATTGGTGATTGTGAAGATGAGTGTGATGATTGTGATTGTAAAGATATTATCCCATACATTCCATGTATCACATTATCATGTCAAGATGAAGAATATGGTCCGGGTTGTTTTCAAGGTGGTAAACCATTACCTTGGGCGGCAACAGATAAACCACCAATGAAACATTGGCCTAATGATGGGCATACTGGACATGGAACACTAGAAACAGTACCAATTGGAGATGCTGGGTGGTCTTTTTGTATATCACTTACTCTTGCTGAAGCATTAAATGTTTGGGAATTTGATTTTTATAATGATTGGGTAAATGGTTCATTATATTCATTCCTGTTAAAATACAAAAAGAAGAGAAAAGATAAAGAGAAATTCTGTGAGTTCGATTGTGATGATTTTAGTGGTGGTGTTGATGGAGATAATAATGGAAATCCTGATAATAAATGTCAAAATAATTGGTTAGTCGATAGTTGTACTGCTGATGGTGTTAAAACTGGTGAGTCAGCATTGATTAGAGATGGTTTGGTTAAATCATACCAAGATGAATTATATTATGCAGCATTTACTCATGAAGCCGGATATAAATTATTTGCGACCGACATTATTGATTTAGGTGCAATGTTTGAATGTGATTGGCAAGGAAAACCAAAAATTCAACCATTCTTAGTACCAACATCTTATAAGGCACCAGAATTATTAAATGAATATGATGATACAACTGGTGAGCTTGTAACGAGTGGGTATGACTCTCCGGGATTAGCAAGTAATACACCATCATTATTTTTTGATATTAGTTGTTTAGGGTTGACCACAACTGCATTAAATTGTACAAACATTAAAAGACAATGTGAGATTGGTGTCGGTCTTGATGAATTAAGAACTGATGAATCAACACCATTAGGTTGTGTTCCAGTTGGTGGTGGAGCGGGTGAAGCAGATGTTAAAATAAATAATTGTGATATTGATAATTTATTCATCAGAGATGCATTTACCCAATTAAATAATCCATACGTTGGTATAGATTTAAGTGATACTGTTACAGCATCAAGACATGCACTCTTTGATAGTGGTGCTATTAGTTCATATGAATTGTTTAGAGATATACAAAATAAATTAATTAAACAACCTTGGGGTGGCTCGTATTATTTTTATTTTGGTTTAACACCAAATAAAACAGGTTTAGATAAAATGAATACTAAGTATTTTGAAAATTGTTCAATCATAGAAGAAGATGATTTTTTAATTACTGGAGTCATTACCGATGTGACAACATATGGTGGGTCAGATGGTAGTGTTGATGTTACAATTGTTGGTGGAACAGGTCCATACACTTATGTTTGGTCTAATGGTGCCACTAGTGAAGATATAACAGGTGTTCCAGCTGGAACATATACGGTAACTGTTACTGATGCTGAAGGTTTACAAGCAACAACAACATTTAATGTTGGCCAACCATTCGCAGTCAATTGTTTTGCATCGGCAACACCAGTTTCATCAAATGGTGCATCTGACGGTACAATTCAAATTGTTGGTATAGGTGGTGGAATAGGTCCATACACAACTGAAATTGTTGGACCAGTAACAGTGACACATTCAGGTATTGTTGGTCCAACAGATATGTTTGCTGGATTACCAACTGGAACATATGTTGTAACTACAACAGATAGTGCATCACAATCATCAACGTGTTCAACTAGCGGTGTTATTATAACTAGTCCACCAGCATTAACTATGAGTGGTACATCATCAAATATCACATGTAATGGGGCATCAAATGGTTCGATACAATTTAATTACATAACAGGTGTTGCACCAGTAACTTCAGTTACAACAGTAGTACCACCACTGGCTGGTTATCCATTAAATAATCAAACATTACAAACCGGATTAGATTCTGGTACCTACACAGTAACTATGACTGATAATATTGGTCAAACAGCGTCACAAGTATTTACGATTACCCAACCGACAGCTATAACTGGAAATATTACACCACAACATATAACATGTAATGGTGCTGCGAATGGTGTAATATCAGTAACAGGTCTTGCAGGTGGTACACCACCTTATAATTCTGTTTATTCTTGGGACGGACCAACACCAAGTCCAATTGTTTATACGGGGCCAACATTACAACCAATTGGTACACTCGCATATCCGGCTGGAATATATACTGCAACCGTAACCGATTCGAATGGTTGTATTAAAGATTTTACTGTTGAAGTTCTTGAACCACCAGTATTATTAATTACTCTTGTATCTAAAACCAATGTTACATGTAATGGTGGTTCAAATGGACAAATTACTGTTAGTGTTAGTGGTGGTAATCCAGCTATTGGTTTTGGTACATATCAAGTTAGGATTGATGGTGGACCATGGATTGGTATATCAACATCTCATATATTTACTGGTTTAGCTTCTGGTTCACATACTATTGCAGCGAGAGATACACAACACCTTTGTACTGCTCCAAACTTGATTGTTTCATTAACACAACCAACAGTTGTTACGGTAGCACCTAGTAGTACTTCACAAACATCTGTTACTGTGAGTGGTTCTGGTGGTAATGGTGGACCATATCAATTTAGAATAGGAGCTGGAACATGGCAAGCCAGTCCGGTATTCACAGGTTTAGCTTGTGGTACGGGATATTCGTTCCAAGCTAGAGATGCACAAAACTGTACATCAGCATCACTAATTATAAGTACTAATGCTTGTTAATAATGGATAAAAAAATAACACATAGATTAAATCAAACACAATCTCAGAGAGAGGTTAATGTGAATGCACAAACAAATTTACAATTAACTTCAGACCAAAGATTGTTACCAGTGGGTGAACTAAATCGAGTACTGAATGTTGGGGACCGTTTCAATAAAGAACGACAAGATAGTACTTGTTATAGGATTAATGGAACAATTTCAACTATCTTCAGTAATGTGTTATTTAATACAACAGGACCAAATAGTTTTGGTTATATGTTAACGAACACATTATTTAGGGATAAATCTTACCCATCTAATACTGTCGATTTTGACGAAAATGAAGATTTAACTTATAGAGAAGCAATCAAGACCCAACTAAAAGAAATAAATGGTTGGTATGGTTTTAAAGACCCAAATCTTGGTAGTAATTCATTGTGTTTATGGTATGATATGGAACCACGTAGAGAATTATTTGCTTTCGCTCCATCAAATAAAATAAAAAATTGGGATTTAACAATAACATATCCGGCATTAAGTGCGGATACTTACATGACTCAAGGAGGATTATTGTGTATTGAAATTCTTCCAGTTATGATTGGAAATAGACCAATGATTGCTATAGCTACCCCAGTGAAACATGGTTTGACACAAGGTGGTACTGTTAGAATAACTGGCCTTTCATCACCAATTTATGATAATGATTATTCAGTAATTAGAGTAGGTTTAGACAATGGTGACTTAAAAGATTATTATTTTGTAATTGATATCGACCCAGCAACTGGTGTATCATTGAGTAATAATAGTAGAATGTCTAGGATGGTTGGTCAAGAACCAACCAGATATTATTATAGGAAATTTAAAAAAATTGCTACAGTAAATACTACTGAAATGGTTGATGATGATTATGATATTTACCCACTAAATTTCAGTAAGGGTTTATATAATGATGTAAATTATCAATTTGTTATTAATGAAGATATTGATATTGCCGGATTAACCGATAACTTGGGTAGGCCATTAAGTGAAATTTATTTAACAATAATAAAAACTGATAGTAATCAAGGTTCGGGGCCAATATTCACTCCAACACAATCCGGTATTGAATTACCATTTATTGGAAACACCAATTCATTTGAAACTAGTGTTCCAGATATTAGAAGAATACATAATGGTTCATCACCACTACCGACATCACACACACCACTAGATACATCGGTATTAATTACTGATGCAGATTTTTATGGGGATGTTGCTTCATATAATAGATTTGAGGTTAAAGAAATTATTCTAGGAGAAGTTAGACACAAATTCAATACATTGAATAGAGAAATAGGTGGTGTGGTTATTGACCCAGCAATAGGTGGCTCAAACGAAGGTTCTTTTGATATGGGTCAAAGATTCGAAAGTAATTTTTATAAACCACATTATCAAATCAGATTAAGAGAGTTTTCTAATTATATTGAACAGGGTGATTCTTCAACTGAAGGTATTCCAGATTATGCTGAAAACTTAGGTGATGGAAGATGGCTTTGGAGAGATTTATTGGATATTGGTTTTTCAGATGTAAGTACCACACCAATTGACTATCCATTTTTAAATGGTTGTCATTATATTCATCAAAATTATTGCATCCCATTAAGAAGACAAGACCCATTTGCACAATATGGTTTGTATTACGGAACTTTCCCAAGGGATGCTTTCGGATATAGAATGTTAGATAAATTTGTTGTTAAAAAATCACAAGATGTCTGCTAATAGTTATAAGATAAAAATAGGTAGTGGAAGTGCTACAACTATTAACATACCAATTGTTATGACATTTCAACCTATTGACCAAGCTGAAGTGGTTGAAAGAGATTTTGTTGAAAAAGAACTTGAAAATTCGATTAATCCTATTACTGATTTTGAAAAAGTAAGATTTATTCCAGTAGATTCTAATAATGTACAAATTGATAGTTTAATTTATAAAATAAATTTATTGGACGGACCAACATTTCCGAGCACAACTATGTATTCACATGCAGATTTTGAATATAATGATGTTAGATTTGGTAAAAATTCATTTAAAAGGTCATTTCTTAGATTAAGTTTTTATGATTCAGATATTCCTACCAATCAAAATTTAATGTCATTTATGACATTGTTTTGTAGATTAACGGTTAATGACATTATACCATTAACTCAAAATATTACTACATCAACACCGTTTGGTCCAGTAACGTTACCAGCACCAGTTCCAAATGGTGGTTTACCAAACCCTATTACATCCATTCCAATAAGATTTATTGTTGAGGACCCAATTAAATTTCCTGATGGAATATCTGAAGGTTATAACATTTATCATTTTAAAGATGATGTTAGTGATACACTACCAAAGGAATTGTTTATGAGAGCTAGTTGGAATAATGCTAAAACTGGTGAATCAATTGCATTAATAACCGATGGTACACCACAAACAATTGATAATTTAGTCAGTAAACTTCATATGAAGTATATATTAAAAAGAGATAATACCGGATGGTGGTATGAAATTGATGAAACATATTCCACCAATATTTCACTAGTTGGTGGAATACAAACATTAGAATTATATCAAGTACAAGCGATTTAATGGAAGTAATAAAAAGAACTATATTATTAGAAAATGGAATTAGTAGAAATTCAGATACCACTTATGGGTTGATGACTGCTAGTACTTTTTATGTCAATATTATGTTAACTCAAACAATTGATAATATGGGTGTTTTTACTGATATTGATTTCAATAATATCACACCGGATTACACAATTTTGATTGATAAATTGAATACAAGTGGTTTTACTTTTCCATTTATGTCGGGTACATTACCACCATCAGTAATATTAAGTGGTTTTACAGCATGTACCAGACATGATAATGCGAATGTAAGTGAGTGGTACAGTTATGGGAGTGTTTTAACCGCTACTACGGAACCTAGAATTAATGAATTGAAGAGTTATAATAAATTAAATCCATACATTGTTGGATTTGATATTGAGGCAAACGTATACACTAATTATGATAACCAAACAATTAGTGGTGTAAGTAGAGTTTTGATGAGTGATGCTGATTTAGCGAAGAAATATACATTTGATGCTAATAATGATGCATTTTTGGGTACCACCGGACAAACAACTGGTTTATTATATAAAGACAATAAGAATATTTTAGATGTTGGTGTTGGTGTGGCCAATGGTTTAATTAAGGCAACAAAATCAATAGCCACATTACAATTTAAAGCTGAGGGTTGGAACACAACAAACTCCTCATTATCAGCTATTACGAAGGAAGAATATTTAATGGGAATAATTAATGACCCAGAAGTCTTTAGCGATGTATTTATAGATAGGGGTGCGACAACTGTTATGGAAAAACATTTGAAATTATCTGAAGTTGAAAGTCTTGAACACTTGGAACGATTTGGTAATGGGTTTTATAATATTGTAAAAAGTTAATTGAATGAAAAAAATTTTATATGAGAATTACTTATTGGTTAAACATTACCAAATGACAATTTCTCAAATAAATTCCTTAGAAGAATATGAAAGAAATTATTACTTAGAGGAGATTGAAAAATACATAAAAAGTGGTGAAGAATCACATTAAAAAATAAAAGAATAGAATATGGCAAATGGAACATATGGGACACTAAGACCAGCGGATGTATCACCAAGTGATGTAGAAATATTTATGCATTATACACCATCTAGGTCTAGAGTTGGTGATACAACATTAACGAAATTAGATTCATTTGAAATTTTACAAAGAGTTTCAAATCCGAATAGTACCAATACAAATGAAGTGTTTGGTGGTATGTATACATTAAATTTACCAGCAACAATATTTTCAGCAAAAGGATTTTATACGTTGATGATTAAACCTATCGAAATCAGAACTAGAATAGTAGATTGTGGTGTACTATCAGCATTCCCAAATGTTAAGGGATTAGTATTTGATTTATCAGAAGTTGATGCAACATTTGTTAGTAAATTTCAAAACAATAATTTAATCGGTTATAGAGTTGAATATTTGAGCCCAATTAATAATGAAAAAATTAATAATTTTTTTACTGTAATTACATCAAACAATAAAGCTGAACCAGTAAATCAAAATTTGACTAATACTAGTCAAAAAGCTATTAGATATAGATTCAATGATAATTCATCATTAAGCTTTGCCACTGTTACACCAAACTCAGTATCTAATGTGAAACCAAATGTTTTACCATTTATTGGTGAACCTAATCAAAATGTTATTATTACTAACACATTTTTCAATCCGGTTATGGTTGAAATAGAAATAGTAGAACATGACTTTGAAACAATTGCGTATGGATTATTTGGTCCACAAACTAAAAGTCTTGAAGATGGTATTTATACAATATATAACTTTGAAAATCAAATTTACAAACAGTTTAATCTATTTGAAATTAAAGACCAATTTACTGGTAAACCATTATTTGAAGTTAGGGAACCAAGAACTGGTATTGATTTCTTGAAGTCATTTAATACTATTACAAACATTTAAAAAATTATAAATGGCTGATAAAATAAAAGTAGTTGGATATGCACAAAAAGTATTTTACAACAACGGTATAGAATATAGAAATTTCTCTGATGACTTAGTGGGTAATCAATTCACTAGTAATGGAGGAGCTACGCTATTTACTTCAGCTAATTTTAATATCACCACATCGATTGATACTAAACCAAGTAAGTTATTTATTACTAATAAGTTTAGTTCATTTATGAGCTTAACGGACCTTAAGGTAGATAGTGGTACAATCAGTATTTTATTAGAAAATAAAACTGTTAAGCTTAATTTAGATAAAGCTAATTTGAATTATTACGCTTATTTTGGGTCATTGACTGAATTCATTAGGGTTTCATTAGAGAATATCATTATTAATTGGCCAGCATCCTTATACATAAGGGATATCGAGGAACAAACAAACGTAACTGGTTATACAGTTGAAGATTATTTATTTGATTCAGTAAAAAATAAATCAACATTTAAAGTTGGAGTTGGTAGAATTACCAATAAATTTAATATAAATCATAAAACTACAGGAACTATTATCAACACATATAATGAAACAAATGACACTAGAAATCTTAGTGTCAATTATGCTAATTATGTTGTGTCTAATCAAACTGGTGATTATGATATTATCGATTTCACAGGGAATACTAATGACACTAATGATTATCTTTGGATAACTTGTCTTGGTAATCCATTCTCCGGCTCCACCCCAAGCATAGAAAAATACCATATTAGACCAAACAATAATAAAATTGAAGAATTTTTTAATAAATTACCAGATTTTGAATCAAATTTATTAAATAGATTTACTCTACCAAAATATAAATCAGAATATAGTTTTAACATTGAAAATGATTCTGGTGCAATCTATAGAACTTCTAAAGAAGTTATCTGGCCAGTAAGTGATGGATACAATATCGATTTCGATACAACAGATTATCTAAGTTTTGCGACAAAATTAGTTCAAATTGGTGAATCATCAGATAAAACTAAGACAGATTTGATGACAAGATTCTTAACATCTGAATCAATATCTGATTTCGATACACTACCTAATTGTGATGGTGAAATTCAAGAGACCGCAGGTCAAAAAATGAATAAAACACTTAAAATTTATGGTAGGGAGTATGATGAAATCAAAAAATACATTGATGGTATTGCCTTTTCTAACAGAGTTACATATGATAAGAAGGATAATACGCCGGATGTATATCTAAAAAACCTTGCAAGAGTGCTTGGATGGGATTTAGTATCATCAGTGGTAGAAAATGATTTATTAAAAGCGTATTTAACACCAGCAAACACATCATATAGTGGTCATTCAAGAGGTTTAACACCAGTCGAAGCTGAAATTGAGTTGTGGAGACGTTTAATTTTGAATACACCATGGATTTGGAAGTCAAAAGGTACTAGAAAAGTTGTTGAATTCTTTTTTAATTTCATTGGCACACCGAAAGGTTTAGTTTCTTTCAATGAATACATTTATAAAGCTAAAAAACCTTTAAATATGAGGCTTTTTAACGATATTTTGGTAGAATTGAATGGTAGTACCTCATTAGAGGGGTTAAATATTGATTCTGACGGGTTCCCAAGAACACTTCCTGACACACCAGAAATGTATTTCCAAAAAGGTGGGTTATGGTACAGACAAACTGCTGGGCCGGACTCAAATATTGATGTTTTGACTGGAAATAACCCACATATTGGTCCATATGATGGTGGTCAAGAATATATTGACCAATTTGGTTGTTTAATACCAGATTTTTCTGCTGTGACAATTTATAACCAAACTATAAACACTGGAAGTACTAATATTTTCACAAATTACAACAGCGGTTTAGTTAATAATGCGTTAGAAACAGAAGTTTGGGCAGATATTGTAAATTTGGACAATATTTCACTAAGTGCTTGTTATGAAATAACTGCTGAAATTATTGAGGACCCAAAACCAACGACTGAAATGACAGATTGTGGTTGTGAAACTGGTGAAGGTGATGATGCGATTAAAATATCGATAAAAAAATTAAATGGTAGTGTTTCTACAACACCGACACCAGTTGATTGTGGATACACTGGATTTACTCTTAACGGAGAAGGTTTTGTTATGTTTCAATTACCAAATGGTTCAGAAACACCAACAATATCACAAGAGTGTTGTGAAGCATTGGGCTTTACTTATACACAAGGTAACATATCATGTATGTGGACTAACGTCACAACAGTAGATGCTACACCATGTAGAGGTTATGTACCGGACGGTGAATTAAGTAGTGGTGTTATCATATGGACTAATAATGAATTACAAGTTGGGACCACAGTAGTTAGTAGTTCATGTTGTTCAGCATTTGGATTCATACCAATAGCTGTTGAAGGTGGATATCAGTGTTATAATCCAGAAACAGATTGTAATGATTGGGTAGCAGTCTCAATTCAATCGGAAAGTGGAATAGTTAATTGGCAATCACCATTTGGTGAGTTAACGACTAATATACCACCTGAATGTTGTATTGCACAAGGTTACGAACCAAATAGTCGTGGTCAATGTATTGAAACGGCAGCATTAGATGAAGGTCTTATTGATGCTAAACAACCACTTGGTGGAACAAAAATTAGATAATTGAATAATTATAATAAATGGCAGATTTTACTTGTAAAGATATTAATGGTTTAGACGTTTCACAATTCGTATTTAACGAAGATGGAACCGTATCAGGTGTGGTTCCATCTGGGTCCACAAATTTAGACCCAATGATATCAACATACCAAGGTGAGGTATCAAACCCATATACACTTCAAGCTGGAACGATGTTATCCCCAATTAGTCAAAATTGCTGTAACGCATTGAACTTTATTTGGGAATCATCAACTAATACATGTTATTGGTCTGAAACATGTGCACAAGGCCCGGATTTTAAAATCGTATTGGGTGCACAAGGAAATGATGGTGCATGGTTTCAAATTGATGAGAATGAAACATGTCATTTAGAGGTTGAATTCAATTATTTATTTCAATTTGATTGTAGTACACTTTCAGATTGTTTGGTTGAAGATGTGAATGATAGTAATGAAATAATTGATTTACAAAATCAAATTATTGATGTTCAAAATACAATCACACAATACACAGAAACCATTGGTATCTTAACAACACAATTAAGTGAACAAACCAATGCTTGTAATGCAATAGATACTACATTCACTAACGACATTCAATTTCAACAAAGTGAATCAGATAATTTAGTTATCTTAATTGCACAATATCAAACTTTGATTGATGGTTCCTCAGTACCAGAGGAGATAGCAGCATTTACCGCCCAACAACAAATTTACGAAACTTTATTAGTACAAAGTAACACAGTATTAGCGCAATTAAATAGTGATTATTTATTGGCGCAATCAAATTGTGATAATGAAATTTCAGCAATAAATAATACCATTACCACTTATCAAACATTAATTAATGAATCAAACGCTCAATTAACTTTATTACAAACACAATTAGGTGATGCAACACCAAATTTAAGTGGTGTTGCAAACTGTCTGGATATTTTTTCTGGTTTATCGGTGTCGGTTACTTTAGATAAAGTAGATGTGAGGCCGGATAATGAAATTTTAAGTGGTCAATCATCATTTGTTGATAACACAACACTAACTACCGTTTATAGTGGTCAATTATATAAAATCACTGATATTGTGGATTATTTTGATGGTAATTGTAATACTGGATTATTAGTTACTGGTGACTCAACTTGCATGCAACAATTATCACAATGTATTATATATAATTTAAGTGGTAATTGTGGTGTTTTTAGTGCTTGTACATTAAATTCAGATTGGTTACATCATAAATTTGTAATATCTGATGAAGCTACTCTATCAGCAATTACGAACGAGAAAGTTAAATTAGGTTTCGTAATAGAAAATACTGTGTGCGATTTTTCAATACTAATTGATAGAATTGAAATCAATAAAGTTTGTACTTCTATTGACAAAGAAAACATTTATGTATCAAAATGTCCAAACTTTGAACTTGAAAGGGTGTGCGATAATAAAAAATCTTGGGTTGCTACGGAGGAAAATCAAGAAAGAGATTTCTTCTTATCAATGAGAGAAACGGATTATAATATTAATCACCATAAGTTAGCAATAAATACAAAAGAAGTTGATTTGGATATTAGTCCGGCTAATGGTATTGAAACAGATGTTTGGTGTTATGTTAAAGACAATGAATCAATGCTTGATTTATCAACTGCAACAACCGTTAATGGTTGTGGTGATTATGGATTGGATTTACAGAAATTATTAACCACAGAACTTAGTGCTATTACTACTGTTAAAGAATTCAATAATGCAATTTCAACAGAATTAATTGATGCAAAAAATAGAAAAACTATTTCAGCGTACCCAACACTAAAAGCACTTTACAACAGATATAAATACGGATTCCAAAACAATCCAAATAGCTCTGCTTTTGATTACACTAAAATGGGTGATTTCGTTTCATTAGTTGGTAACTATTGGGTAGATTTAATCGAACAAGTTATACCATCCACAACAATATGGGGTTCAACATACAAATACGGTAATACGGTTTACGACCAAGATAAATTTAAATACAAAAAATACACATTAACAACTTGTACAACAACTCCAGACGGAATTCAATACCCAAGTCCAATATATGGTGGACAATCAAATGTTGAGGCTATAATTACAGATTTAAGCGTTCCAGAATACGTTGGACCAGATTGCTTAGCTCCAAGTGGTGAAACAACAATCTGTAATGGTGTGATGATTCAACAAATAAATGATGGTTCAGAATTTATTGGTGCAGTAAGGGTGATTGGTGGAATAATCACATTACCAGCACCAACTGGTTTAACTACGAGTGGTGTTTTCGTTATCAATGAGTGTATGATAAATATCACAAGTGTTAGTACTACTGATGTACCAGCATATGCCTTGAGTTCTGGTACTGCTAGTGTTAATGTTATCGGAGCACAAGGACCAATTACGTATACTTGGTCAAATGGTCAAACCACCCCAACAATAACTGGATTAACTGCCGGAGCTTATTCAGTAACTGTAACTGATACTAATGGTTGTTCAGATACTGCTAATTTTAACATTCTATTACTTAAATAATATTTATTGATATGCCAGCCTTAATAAGAAACATACAAGCAAATGTACTAGATAATTTCTCCACTAGTGTTACAATTTTATCCACTAGTGGAGAAATTGGTGTGGAAGATTATATCAAATTATATTCATTTGAAGCATTCTTACAAAATTTTACGAATGTTAGTGAAACTGAAGTCTATGAAACCCCTAGACAATTTGGGTTATTGAGAAATAAAAAAGAAGAATTTATTGAATTAGAAATATCATATTAATGAGGCATCAACAAAACATATATAATCAAAATGGCAACCATGTTAGAAATCGTGATTTACTAAATGTTAATCTGAGTTCTGATGTATGTATTTTTTATGCACCAACATTTGATGTTACTGGAACAACAAAAATCATGAGTGGTACAACTTCTGCAACAACAGGAGTGTACTTAGTTGATTCTGATTCTGGTGATTTAACATTAGGTTTTTCATTCACTGGTAATGTTTCTTCATTTAATACTGAAGTTGATTTTAAATATGAAATATACAAATACCATCATACGAATTTGGTGTTTGAACAACCAGCAATATATAAATCAGAGGATATTTCTTTTAGTGCTTTTAGTGCAACATCAGCAATAACCATTACTATACCACTTAACACATTAAGAATCGATGGGGATTATTTAATTAAGGGTTATTATACTCATGAAGTTTGTACTGATATACTTGGTAGACTTGGCTTGAGAAATGATACTTCATTATTTAAAAATGGTTCACAATATGGCCTATATAATTCGTCAAGTGATTACTATTTTGTGGTTTGTGAAAAAGCAAAAAAACCACAATTCGCTCATAGCTCAGTTGCGAGTACTAGACCATTAGGTTCATTAGTGGCATTTTCTATTTTACCAATAAGCGGTGAAACAGTATTCCCAATAACAACTAACGTAGAAGGTGATTTACTTATTTATTTGAATGGATTGATGTTAGCAGAAAATCTAGATTATACCTATTCAAATGATATCGTAACATTGAGTGCAGCAACGATATCCGGTGATGTATTAACATATGTGTCTGTAGCTAATTCTGAGTCGAATGGTGTAGTTGTTGATAATTTATTAATCAGAACACCACTAGTTAGTGGTGCAACTGATGGTGAAGGTAACAATTTATATTATTATAATACAACACAAAATAAATACGAGATTTACACAATTCTAACCCCAATATCAGGTAATAATATTATTGTTACACTCAACGGTATCACATTAGCACCCAATATAGATTATTATCAGTCGATAACCAACCCAAATAGGGTGATACTTGAGGGTGATTTGTTAAATGATGATGTTATTAACATCATCTATAATGCTTACCCTAATTATGTTGGTGAAATATATACAAATAACCCTAGAATTTATTGGACTATTGATGCTCCAGAGTTAAATAATGGTGAATTCACTGTTGAGGTTGCGACAAATGACTCGTTTGTGAGTATTGTGGCCACAGCTACAACAGAATATGTTGCAAATGAGGTATCATATTCATCTGAAGTCGTATTAACCGGAGCCGTAGGCACAAATTTGGTTTATAGGGTCATTAATGAAAAGAATTATGTTACAGTAAATGGTGATGTTATAACAACAACAGCCTATAGTGAGGTAGTTCCAATAACAATTATGTCAAATGCCATAAATTCCTATTAATTTTATTGACTTAGGAGTATTTATAATTAACATAAGGGATAAAAGATATTTATAAGATATGAGTTACATTATTAACAATACAGATGCGTACATCAATTCAAAATTAACCGAACTTGGTAGACAAAAACTAGCAAAAGGAACACTTAATTTTTCTTTTTGGGCAATCGGCGATTCTGAAATTAATTACGATAGAGAAATTATATTGGATGCTAACCCAACTGATATCACTTTGTCAGCACAAACTAAAATATTAAGACCAAAAGATAGACAACCGGATATAAAATCATGGATAACTACTGGTGGAACCAATCCACTTCAAGTTATGACTGCATCTAACATTAAAACACTTAAAGTAGTGGTTAATAACGAAGCAACTGAAAGAGGATTTTTTAGTGGTGATTCAATAAGTGGTTTTACAACATATACTGGTAGTCCATACACAATTTATACTGGATTTATTACTGATGCAACTATTAGTGGTGGAACCACATTAGTTATCGGTACCGGAGCAACAAGAAGTGTTGGTGATTTAATCCTTATTAAAATGTCGAATAGCACACTTGGTGCGATAGCTAACAATTCAAATATAGAACCAGTACCACATTTATGGTATAAGGTTCAAGCAACATCAGCAGCAACAATTACTGTAGATAGAGAATTACCTAATTTAGGTGGTACTGGTGGTACATCTATTCAATACATAATTTACACTGGTGGTGAAGTCTATAATACAATTGGTTCAGGATGTACAACATCTTATTGGGATTCAGGAACATTATCATTTGATAGTGCTTGTGATATTTCATGTGGTGATGTTCCAGTCTGGAACATGAATAATGTGTGGTGTGAAACACTTGCTGGTATAACTGCAACAACCTACGAAGGTCATGAGTATTTTGGTTCATATCCATATTTAGGACAAAAAAATCCATTCTTTGAATACCCATGTGCTACTTTAGCTGACCCAGACACATCTTTAAGATGTGCCGGACTTAGTGAGTTAGACGGTGCTAACAAATCAATAGCTATTATTCATTACACAAATAATTCGATATCGAATTTCTATGGTGAATTTTTCCATATTGATAATGCAAATAATAAAACCTTGAAGCTTCATTTACCTGATTTAATGTACCATAGAAGGGCATTTACTGGTGGAACAGAAACTGGTGATATTATGGGTATGTCATTTATAGCTAGTGGTGAAACACAATTTATAGGTACATCAAATTTAGAATACATTGATTTGATTGAGGACCCAACCATGGTAACAACACCAATCGTCGTAGGAAAGGTTTTCCCACAATTGAAAGTTGTTGTTATTGATGATGAAGAAATTGTTGCTGCATTATCTTACAAATCAAACCGAAATTGGACATTACCTCCATTGGCTGCTACACTAGCAAATCCTAGTGGTGGTACATCGACAGGATTGTTGATACAAAATGAAACAATGTATGTAACATATGCATTAGAAAATAGCACCGGAACTGGTTTAACAACATCATTAGCTTGCCAAAAGTATGCTAAGATTACAAATCAAACATCAGTGGCTAAGGATGTTCAATTTAGAATTGAAGGAACTGGATTATTCCCATACATGAGAAAAATCGAAAAGATGGGTTATGACGGAAGAGGATTCCATGCATATGAACTTAAAGTATTGTATCAAATTGTAGCAAATGAAGACGATAGACCAGACCCAACAGCTTGGAAGGTTTATGATTACACAACAAGTGGTTTAACAACCTCAGTTGGTGAAACTATCAATCCTTTACAATTAGAAAATCAAAGCCCAGTAACAAATGGTTTCGTAATCGATATGATTAAAGATTCTGGTACCACAACTTACGATATTACTCAATCATTATCTATGGCTGCATTAGCAGACCCACAAGTATTACAATTTGGTGATGAGAGATTTTTCTATGGTAATTTAGAAACATATATTGGTGCAACAATATTTAAAACGATTTTTGATATTAGAATTAATTCTGGTCAATTCATTGCAACAACAAACGAAACTAGAAGTACTGACATAACAACAAATCCACCGGATATTAGGATTAGTGAAGTTGGTATTTATGATAGTGATAACGACTTGGTTGTTATTGGAAAACTTAGCAAACCTATTAAATTAGAAGCGGGTAATACAGTAATGATTGAATTAAGTATGGATTTTTAATCATGGGATTTAATAGCACAGCATCGACTATATCTTTAACAGCTAAATTAACAGCTTTTGGTAGACAACAATTACTAGGTAAAAGTTCTAGTATTATAACTCATTTTTCTGTTAGTGACAGTGACGCAAATTATAATGCCGCATTACCACTTGAAACAGGTGAAGTAATTAGCTCAGCAGGTAATTTGGGTTTAAATAACAATACTAGTAATAGTGTTGCGATTGGTTATTCACCAAGGTCTTTGGTTTATTATAATTCTTTAGGTCAAACAGCTAAATTGGTTAAGGAAGGTTCCAGCAATATTATCAACTCAACATCGTTGTTGGGTCAAAAAACTGTTAGTGCCACAACATTAACTCAAAACGTTATTGATAAAAATGATTATGAAACTGATTCATTAGTTAATTTATTTTATTCGTTCAGATTACCGATAAATGCTGCTGATGAAGCATTATTTACCGCAACGACAGCTAGTCGTGGTGGATATGCTGATACCGCATTAAGTGGTATTGCCACTGATAAAATATTTGTTATTGGAATAGATAATTCTCAATATGGTGAATTATTAGATGGTAAAACACTTAAAGTTGAAGTGACTGATACTGGTGCAACAACTTATACTTTATATGGTACATACGAAAAGACGTTAACAACTACTAAGAAACAAGATGCAAATTTCAAAGAAACTTCATTTAACTCAGCAATTTTTGGTTCTAACATAGTATTTTTATTTTCCGATACAATACAAAAACCAAATGCTGATGCAACTAAAAGTTGGGCGACCGGACACTTCGCAACAAAACCATATAGTGTAAGTAATAAATCATTATTTAACATGAAAAATGATACAATAACTTCAACGGTTGCAGATGAAGTTGTTGGGGTTGCTTTTCTAGATAAAGGTTTTATCGTGGTCACTCACCCAACCATTGTTAATGCAATGTCTGTATCTGGTGACACCGGAACGACAGTAGCATTTGATAGTGTATCTACACAGGTTGTACAAGAAGTAACATGTTTACTGGATAGAGGCGAATTCGCAACATCCAATAACACTACTTACAGTAAAGGTGACACCGTTAGAATCAGTGAAGTTTTGTTATTAGATTCTAGTAAAAATATTATCGCTGTGGCTAAGACTGATAGACACATTTTAAAAACGGCACAACAATTTATGGCATTAGGTATCAAAATTACTGTATAATACTTTATTTTGTTAAATACATGCTTATCTTTTGAGAAATAAATTTTTATGGCTCAAGAAACAAATTACATTTTAGGTTTAGACGTATCCACCAAAACTATTGGTATCGCACTATTTGAAGATTTAGGCACCAAAGGTGCATTAAAATTGCTACACCACGTTACCCCAAAGGTTAAACCGAATCCAGATAATAAAATGCAACAATTGTTTGAGAAAGCTAGAATTTTCGAAGAAGAATTTTTGAATAAGTATGCTGATATAGGTATTACAAAAGTAGTTATCGAGGAACCATTATTACGTTCGAACAACGTTAATACCGTTGCAACCCTTTTACGATTTAATGGAATGATATCAAGGTCGGTTTATGATACATTAGGTATTGTACCAGAATTTATTTCTTCATATGATGCTAGAAAGTATGGTTTCCCAGAATTAATGGCTGTAAGAACTCACGATAAGTCAGGTAAAGCTTATTCAGCGAAAGTATTATCAGGTAAGGACCCAGTTTTATTTGGTGCTTATAATTTAGAAACTACCGATAAAAAAATGATTGTTTATGATAAGGTTTGTGACTTAGAACCACAAATCAATTGGTTATATAGTAAAAAAAATACACTAATGAGTGAGAATTTTGATATGACTGATGCCTATGCTGCTGTTCGTGGTCATATGAACAGAGAGGGATTCTGGAAAGTCTTGTGATAATCATAAATTAATCATATCTTTGCAACTATGTCGATGGTTGTCGAAATATTAGAATCATTTTTAGGCACAACAAGGGGTCACAATCCAAGTAGTGGTCAAATGCAATTTGACTGTCCGGCTTGTTCAGAAGAACAAGATATGCCACAAGGTAATGGTAGAGGTAATCTTGAAGTAAATTACGAAAAGGGTTGGTTCCATTGTTGGTCATGTGGAGAACGAAATAATATGAAGGGACGATTGCCGTATCTGATTAAACGATACGGTAATGCTAAAATACTAAAAGACTTCATACTCGTAAAACCTGAATTTAAAGAAAAGACTGAATCAGGCGAAACACATTTCATGAAATTGCCAGAAGGTTTTAAACTTCTATCCGGGCCAAATCAAAATAGTAAGAAATTTTTAGACGCTATAAAATATGTACATTCCAGAGGAATCACTGACGATATTATCAAAGATAAAAAAATAGGGTATTGTACTGATGGTAAATACGCAAATAGGATTATTATTCCATCATATGATTCAGATAACGAATTGAATTTTTTTGTTGGTAGAGCATTCTACAAATGGGTTAAGCCTAAAATATTAAATGAGGAAGCTGAAAAGGAATTGATAATATTCAATGAAGGTTTAATAAATTGGGATGCAACAATATACTTGATTGAAGGTCCTTTTGACCACCTAGTAACGCCTAATTCAATTCCATTATTAGGTAAATATGTATCAGATTATTTATTCCATATGTTACAAACCAAAGCGAATGCTGATATTGTAATTGTCTTAGATGGTGATGCATATGAAGATGCTAAGGAAATTTATCTTAAATTAAATGTGGGCAATCTAAGGAATCGGGTTAGGCTTGTTCAATTGAATAAAAAATATGACCCTTCACTGATTAATCAAAAATTTGGTAGGAAAACATATTTGAAAACACTATCCAAATCTAAAATAATACCTGAGAGTCAGCTTTAGTTGTAATGTGAGATGAATTTATCTCTTCTAATAACTAATGTTCTTAATGGTTTACCAGAATTAGCAATATCCTTTGCTTCTATTTCTTCACCACCCATTTTAGACCAAAATGGACATGCTGTATCATAACATTGTACGACAATATTTTCGATTTTAGGTAATTTAGTAAAAATTACTTTAAGACCCATGGCCCCATAACCCCTACCTTGACTTGCTGCATTATAACCACCTTGTAGATAAAGACCATTTTCAATTTCCTTATCTCCAACAGTAAAGTTACCAATTTTTCCGATTCCGAAATCAACAATTGGTTCATCATTCATATAAATCACATTTGGACCAATTTTATTTAACTTACCATCGTTAAATCTAAAATCCGGGCCCATTAATGATTCTCTTAGTAATTTTGCAATAAATTCCTTCATTTTGTATCTAAATTCTTTATAATAAATACTTGTGCCTCTGGCAAAAAACCCGTATTTTTGTTAAAAAAGTATTATGGTTATTGATAATATAATTGACAAATTAAAGGATATTAGTTTGACTGGATGGTCAGTTAATCAACTTGACTGTAAATTAAGTTATAGTAGCCCAGATAGGGGGTTAAATTTTGTAATCAAGGATTATCACCACACCTTTTTGGGTTTTAGGAAATTAAAGCTTGTTGTTGATGGTAGGCTTATTAAATTGTCTTTTTTTAAAAAAAGACAATTTAATAAATTAGCTTTACACAAACATAAGTGTATTGAATTATTAAATCTAGCTGATTATCAAGTGAAAACATTCACCATTAAGACGAATACCACGATTACTCCTCCTATTTCAAATCGTAGGGACATTTTTATACCCGCCAGAGGAGAATCTTTTATAGGGGAATCTTATTTAAATATGGGTGAATTAGACCATAGTGCTAGACAAATACCGAGTATTGAATCACGAAGGTTTCAAAGAAACGATAGTCTTGCTACAAGACGAATAATGGATATGATAGGTAGGGTTGAACAACCCTTAATTAATCCACAAAATAATTTTGGTAAAATGGACAAAGAAGAATTGAGTAAAAAATACATTCTTGAAGCTAAGAACAGAAAATTCAAAGAGGATTTTGAAAAAGAAAAGGAAAGAATTAGAAAAATATTACGTGAAAAGAAGGATAAAGAGGGTAAGCAATAATGCCAGTGAATAATAAAGAATTATTGTTAATAGCTGAAGAAATTAGGGGTATAATAGCTGATAAACAACGAGAAATGTCTTTGTCGTTTGTTGAAGAAACTCACACTTATTTTATAAAAAATAAAGATGGTAAAATCGTAAGCAATTTACCATCGGTTTCTACAGTGATTACTCAATATTACACACCATTTGATGATTTAACTAAATCACTAGAAATGTGTAATGGTAATTTGGTAGAGCAAGATTCTTTATTAAAAGAATGGAGAGAGGCTGCAAATTATGCTAATAGTACTGGGTCAAGAGTTCACTTTTTATTAGAAACTGATTTATTAAAAATCTACAAATCTGACAAAAAAGTCAGAAAACCCATATTTGAATGTAACGAAGAACAGATTTTCATCGGTAATCAAATGATAGATGCTGGGCATAAATTTATACAATTAATGCATAGGCGTGGAGCAGTTCTCTTAGATACGGAAATGGTATTAGGTAGTATTGAGTTGGGTTATACTGGACAACCGGATAAGGTTTGGTTAATAATGGATAAAGATGGTCAACTAGGTTTTATTATCACTGACTGGAAAACAAATAAACCAAAGAATTTTGAAATCCAAGATTGGACCACCCAAATGTTACCACCATTTGAAGCATTTGTAGATACAGCACTAAGTCATTACAAAATACAATTACCATTGTATGGTAGATTAATATTAGACATGTTAAAAGGTACCAAGTACGCTAATATTAAATTTTTAGGTTGTATAATTGTTCACTTATTGAGAGATGGTAGATATGTTGAATATCGAGTTGAAAATGCATTCATTAACACAGTATTGAATTCACCACCTTTACCAAGAATAAATGAGGTTTTTTCCTATAAGAAGAATCATGCTCTTCGAGAGGAAAATCGAATCAAAAAATTAAAAGAAATTATCAATGGTTAAAAAAATTATTCATATTGCTGACATCCACATTAGAACATTTAGAATGCATGAAGAATATAAAGAAATTTTTCAAACATTCATTGATAAGTCAAAATCATTAGCTGAAGGATTTGAGTATAATGAACTTAGAATAGTTATCGTTGGTGACTTAGTGCATCAAAAAATAACAATATCTAATGAACAATTAATGTTATGTTGTTGGTTTTTGTCTGAGTTGTCAAAAATATGTCCGGTTGTAATTGTCGCTGGAAATCATGATTTATTAGAAAATAATAAGGATAGGATGGATTCAATTAGTCCATTAATTCAACTATTAGATAATCCTAATATTTCATTTTTTAAAGAAAGCCTTTGTTATGAAGATAACAACATTATTTGGGCTAATTATTCTATCTTTGAAGAAAATAAAAGGCCGGATATCGAATCAGCTAGAAATAATTCTGGTGAGGAAAAAACGTATGTGGGATTATATCATGCTCCGTTAGTTGGAGCCACTACAGATATTGGCTATGAATTTGATGAACATCATACATCATTAGAACATTTTGAAGGTTGTGATATGGTTTTATTAGGTGATATCCATAAAAGGCAATCATTTAATCACCATGGAATTAATATTGCATACCCTTCTTCTTTGATTCAACAAAGTTTTGGTGAAACAGTAAGTAAACATGGATTCTTAGTTTGGGATGTCAGTTCTAAAACATTTGAAGAATTTGATGTACCGACCAGATATGGTTTTTATCAATTTAAAATAAAATCTCTTGATGATTTAGATAATGGATTAGAAGAACACACAAACCCATGATAAAACCAAGTTTATTGTCAGATATAAAAAATTACGCCGAGGCTAACAACATTGATGATGTAGATGCATTAATTAATAAAATGTTATCTCGTGGATTTGCTATTGAAAAATTTGGTGAAACACCATCAAATAAGCAAGAAACCCCTAAAATAATTGAGAAAGAAGTCATCGTAGAAGTAATTAAAGAGGTTCCTTTTGAAGTGATAAAAGAGGTTGAAGTGATTAAGACTGTTGAGGTTTCGGATAATTCAGAAATATCTAGACTACTAAATCAAATTGATGAAAATGAAAAATCCTATAAAGAAAATATTGATTTATTCAAAGACAATAGGAAAATACAGACCCAGATGATTATGCGTCTCAACAAAGAGAAAGAATTATTGCAAATAGACTGCGATAAAAAATTGGCGGAGAAGGATATGGAAATAATAAAATTAAAATCAACAAAAGATTTTTATGGAGAATGATATAACACAAACAAAAAAATTACAAATCCCAACATATGCAAAACTTAAAGTTTATTGGGATGATAGACCAGAGAATTACTCTAGAGAAGCTAGAAATCGTGTACAATCACATTTTGCCAGAAAATACGGGGTACAAAAAAACAATATTAATGTAGTCTTCCGGCCAACTAAAATTGATAAAAACGGTAATGTTATTGAAATCACTGGGGCTGGTATTGATAACATTATGGACATTAATTATCAACGAGAATTAATGAAAGAATGGATTGCACGAGAAGGTAAGGATGTTGATTTTGAGCGAATAGTTAGATTGGATGAAAAAGTCAATGGGTCATTGAATGTAGATTTAACAGAAATCAATCATAGAAAATGGGAGATTAAATGGTTAGCAGTCAATAATTTTTTATGTTATGGTCAAGAAAATTACGTTAATTTTGGTAAATTAAGAGGTTTAACAACCATCAATTCTGTACCAGCCAATCAAGGCGGTAAGACTACTTTTAGTGTGGATGCGATTAAATTCTTATTATTCGGTAAAACTAGTAAAACTGATAAAAATGATGAGGTATTCAATACATTCACTGATGAAAATAAAACAGTCGTAAGGGGTATGCTCAATTATGATGATAAAGATGTTATCATCGAAAGAATATTAACTAGAACTGGAAAAAGAGTTGGTGGTTATACCGTTAAGAATAAATTAAATTATTATAAATTAATGCCGGATGGTTCTGAAGAAGAAATGGAAGAAGAAGATGCAATTGCAACTACTTTGGAAATTAAAAAAACCATTGGTGATGAAGAAGATTTTGATATTACGATTTTAACCACTGGTAAAAATTTAGAAAACCTTATCGATACAACACCGACTGAGAGTGGAAAATTATTAACTAAATTTATTGGTATCGAGGTTATTGAAATGAAGGAAGAAATTGCTCGTAAAATGCATAACGAGTACATTAAAACCATGAAATCGAATCAATATAACATTGCAACATTAAAGATTGAAATTGAAGAACATGGTAATGTAATTGAAACGAACAAAGCGTTATTGATAACACAGAAACAACAATTGGATGCAAATAAAGTAGAAATTGATAATTTGAATACTAAAAAAGACGGATTCATAGCAGATAAGAAAGTTATCGATGTAACAATAACACAGCTCAACCCAACTAACATTGAAAAAGAAATTAAAACCATAACTGATACTGGTATAAAGTTTTCTGATTCAATTAAAGAATACGTAAAAGAAATTGCTGAAATTGGTAACGTTACCTATGATGAGGTGTCGTATTTTAATTTGAATAAGGAGTATAATGCGCTGGATGCACAATTAAATGCTAATAGGATTGAAAAAAATGGGCATGTTAAGATGGTTGACCAATTAAAAAATGGTGAGATATGCCCAACATGTAAAAGAGCACTTGAAGATGTTGACCATAGTGTTGAAATTAAGCTTGAAGAAGCTAAAATTGAAAAATTAGACCTAGAATATGCTGCCGGAAACACAAAATTATTAGATATTCAAGCCAAAATTAATTTAATGACTGAAAATAAATCAAAAGTCGACAAAAAAAACAAACTTGAGTTACAAAAAGACCGTGCCGAAGTAGAAATTGGAGCTTTGAGGAACAAAATAAAGGAAAAAAAGCTGGATTTAAAAAAATATAAGGACAATGAAGGTGCAATTAACCATAATAGAGCGATTGATGCCGAAATTGAAGTGGTAAAAACCAACATCGTTGTAAAAGAACGAGAGAAGGAAACATTTATTCGTTCAATACAGACAACCGAAGGTAATATTGCTACTAATGAAGCAAATATTACCGAAAAAACATCATTAATTGAGGTTATAAAGAAAGAATTAGAGGTAGATAGGTTATTTAAAATCTATGTTGAGATGATAGGTAAAAAGGGTATTAGTAAATTGATTCTAAGGTCAGTATTACCAATTATTAATTCTGAACTATACCGACTTATGGAAGATGTTTGTGATTTCAACATAGAATTGAACATAAATGCTAAAAATGATGTTGAATTTACCTTAACTAAGGATGGGGTTGATAAAAAATTGAAATCCGGTAGTGGGGTTGAAAAAACTATCTCCAGTATAGCACTACGTTGTGTTTTAGGTAAAATATCTCATTTACCGATGCCCAATTTCATAACATTTGATGAACCATTTGGGGCTGTTGCTTCTGAGAACTTAGAAAAGATAAAACCACTGTTTGATAAGATAAAAGACATGTATGACATTGTGTTTTTGATATCACACATTGATTATGTGAAGGATTGGGGTGATAACATCATTACGGTTAAAAAAACCAACAATATATCGAAGATTCTCATAAAATAATCGTATTTTTGTATAAAATGGATTGTATTACTTTTAGATTTTGAAATATTTATGATTATGAAGTTTAATAATTATTGCATTATTGGGTTAGGGGATATTACTGGAATCAAAGATTTGGTTAAGAAAATATCTGAAACTAATCCTAGATGTTTGGAACAACAAGGTGTTTTAATAGCCACATTCTCATCAGCATTCACTATTAGTGAATTGAAAGATATCTTTGAAAAAGATAAGCGAACATTTTTTGTGTTTGAAGTCGGGGAAGGTAAAAGTATTTATAAAATCGGTAAAGAAGACATCCATGAACAATTATTCGGTTATCTTGAGGATGGCTTTGGGTCGGTAATTAAAAATATATTTACTGGTAATGAAGGAATGCCGGATACCACTGAAACTAAAATTGATGGTTTATCGTTGGAGGACCAACTTCAATTAGCTATCAATAATGAAGATTACATTAGAGCTGCTGAATTAAGGGATGAAATTAATTCAAGTGAACAAAAGAAATAGAATTTAAACGTTTTTAAACTAAAAAAAAAGAAGGTAAATATGCGTAAAAGGCTTTACTTTAGTGGTTTTGTGTAGTACATTAATATGTTCACTCGAACTAAAATAACCGATAGTAGAAAAGAAGAAAAACCAATGAACAAAAAATATATCAGTCCAAATGAAGACGATAGCATAACCAAATATTTTAAGGAAATTAGAACCAGCGAAATCCTTACTCCTGAAAAGGAAATCGAATTAGCCATAAGAATTCAAAATGGTGATGAAAAAGCTATTGACGAATTAGTCATGGCTAATTTAAAATTTGTTATTTCAATAGCAAAAGAATATCAAGGTCAGGGATTAACACTGGCTGACTTGATTAGTGAAGGTAATTACGGCTTAATTAAAGCCGCAATGAGATTTGACCACACAAGAGGGTTTCGATTTATTTCTTACGCTGTTTATTGGATTAAACAATCAATTATGCAAAGTTTAAATGACCATTCTAGGTCAATTAGACTTCCGGCTAATGTAATCAACAAACTTTATAAAATTAGAAAACAAATCGAAAGATTTGAAACCGAAAACGGTAGAACCCCAATCGATGGTGACGAAGTTTTAACTAGAAATGGTGAACAAGAATCTTTCGAAGAGGTAACTAATATTCCATCATGTGGTTCTTTGAATCAAAAAATAAATGAAGATGGTGATGAATTATTGGAAGTAATTCCAGATGAAACACAGGAAGACATTAGTATTTTTGATACCGATAATGATAGGGTTAAGAATGAATTGTATAAAACACTTGATATTCTTGATGAAAGAGAAAGAAGTATCATTGAATGTTATTTTGGATTAAATACGGATTGTGAGCCAATGACCCTAGAAGCTATTGGTGATAGATATGATTTAACTAAAGAAAGAATTCGTCAAATTAAAGAAAAGGCTATCAGAAAACTCAGACATAATGTTCATAATCTTTATGAATTAATGAATGAATAAAAAGGGCTTAAGCCCTTTTTTAGGTATTGAATATTTATAATAAAAGGATTATATGAAATTACACTTAGGATATATTTTAGGATTATTTGCTATCACATTAGCAGGTTCAGCCGCATACATATCAGTTGCTGGATGGGGAAAGTTATTTGCTGGTGAGGCTATGATTGTTATGGTTGTTATGGCCATTATAGAATCAGCTAAGGTTGTTACTACATTATATCTTCATAGATATGGTAAGAAAACGATGCCGTCTCGTGAGGGGCACACTAAGATTAGTTATTTTTTTAAACGATTAGTTTCATTACGAACATATTTGGGTATTGGTGTGATTGCAACAATGTTTTTAACATCAGTTGGTATTTATGGTTTTTTAACAAATGCCTATCAAGATACTGCCAATAAAATGGAAGTTCATGAGGGTGAAGTTTTAATCCTTGAGGGTAAAAGAGATATCTTTCAAATAAAAATTGATGATAATAATAAAGTAATCGGCACCAAACGTGATAGGGTCGGTATGTTATCTAATTTAAGAGCACAACAAGAAGCTAGGTTGGATGAATATGTCTCAAAGGGGCAAAGCACCAACGCTAAAAGAACTAGGGGTGAAATTGATATTGCGAATACCGAGATTCAAAAATTAACTTCTGATATTGATACCATAGTTAAATCAAATTCAGCATTACAAGATTCAGTTAGTTCATATCAGGTTCAAATTTTAGAATTAAAATCAACATCAGATGTAGCTGCTGAAATAGGTCCGTTAAAATACATTTCAACATTAACTGGTAGACCTATGGATTCAATTATCAATTGGATAGTTTTGTTAATCATCTTTATCTTCGACCCAATGGCCATTTCATTATTATTAGCCGCTAATAAGGTTTTTGAATTAAACAAAAAAAAACCAGATGGTGACGACCCAGTAAAATTACCTGATGCAGATAAACCAATTTTAATTACACCGAAAAATATTAATACAGTTGATATTATAGATACTGAAGTGGTGGATGAAATAATTGATGAGCCGGAACCATCTGGTAGTACTAATGAAAATATTGAGGATAGCATCAATGAGGAAACCGTTATGCCAGAGGTAATCAATATTCCAGAGGTTATTGATGTAGTGGAAGAAGTCAAAATTATTGATGAACAAGAAGAAGTATTGAAACCAGAAGATATTGTAGAAGCCAAACAAGAACCTGTTATACCTACTGGTACTGTTAAACGTGAAGAAATAAAGGAGATAAAACAAGGTAGTAGGGGTTATTCAGTTAATGTTCCCCAACCTAAAAAAGTTGGTTCTAACAAAGAAATTAGAACTAATGAACCAAAGAAGTTTTATTTTAAAAGACCAAGAATTGATTAAATATGATTAATCATGTTTTAATGAAAAACACCCACTTATTAGGGTCGAATCAATTTTATCAAACTGAATATAAAAAAACACAAATCATTATTGGTCATTCAATGTCTAATAATTTGGACCATTTGAATAAATGGCAAACACGATTGAATGGTAAGTATAAAGCTACGGCCCCATTCACAATCCTCAGAGATGGAACTATACACATCCATTACGACCCAAAATATCATTCAGATTTTGTTGGAATCGAAGAAATCGATAAACACGCAATCCCAATTATTCTTGAAAATCAAGGTTGGTTATATAAGGATTTACAAAATAACAGATACCTTACTTGGCTTGGTGATATTTATAATCAAGAGGATGAAGTTGTTGAAAAAAGATGGAGAAACCATTCATACTGGTGTCCATACACTGAAGAACAAATGAATTCCTTGATTAATTTATGTAAATATATTTGTGAGAGATTTAATATACCATTGGTCGCTTTATCTCATAACACTAATATTGAAAGTGCTGGTGATTTCGAAGGGATTCTTTATAGAGCCAATTTTACTAAGTATTTTTCTGATATTAGTCCGGCATTTAAATTTGATGAGTTTAAAAATAATTTAGAATTAAAATAATTGAAATGAAAAACCTTAATGAACACGACATCACAATGAAGATGTTGAATATTATTAGAGAAAACTCCGGTGTTAATCAAAATTCAACACCAAACAATGGTGTAATACAATTGAGTGGTGAAGAGAGGAAAGCTGAAGAACAAAAATTTAGAGAAATTATTGATGGTTCCACACAATTTACTGTGTTTAATGTGTACCCAGAGGCTAATAACGTCGTTTTTGGTGGTGTAATCCAAGGTATGGGTGGTATCGAATTTCAAATGACACTAGAAGATTCTAATGGTTTATACATCACTGGTAGTAATATACAAATTACTGATGAAGTATCAGATAAAATCAAAAAACTTAAGGGGTTTTATGACAATTGGAAGTCAGAATGGTTTCAAAAACTAGCTTCCGAATATAAACCATCACAAAAATCATAATTATGAGTGAAGAAGAAAATATTTCAACAAAATTAACTAGTATTGTTTCTACCAAAAGACAAAGAAACATCTTAGTTATAGTTCTATTGCTTTTAACATTAGCATTTGGTATTGGATTCAATAGATACTCTAATTTAAAAACCAAATTGATGTTCTCAGAGCAAAATATCAAAGCGTTAAATGATTCAGTCAGAGTGTCTGAAAATAAAGTTGGCGAACTTGAGTATTCAAAAAACATTTTAATTGCTGAGAAGCGAGATTTAGAAGATTTGAATGCAGATTTAGCTGAAGAAGTCAAAAAAGAAAAAGGTAAGGTTAATGAAATCATCAAATTGGTATCTAAGATTGAAAGAGATACAACATACTTGACCAATACATTAATCAGCTACCCAAATGGAGAAAATGGCTTATCTTGGTCAAATGATACTATCTATAATCAAAATAATGAGAGGCACCTATCCGGTATTAGTAAATTTACTATAGATTCCAGTGGAAATATTATACCGCTGGAAACAATTATAACTAAGGATTATTTTAAATTTGATTTAGTTACGGGATTAAGAGAGAAAGATGGTAATATCGAAATATTTGTGAGGTCTGGTTTCCCCGGATTTGAAAACATACAATTAGATGGTGCTATTATTGACCCAAAAAATCATCCAGTAATGAAAAAATTCACCGAACCAAAAAGATGGGGTATTGGACCATATGCTGGTTTTGGGGTTAACATTAATACGATGCCAACAGCAAACCTTGGTATCGGGTTTAGTTTCGGTATCTCCATACAATACTCACTGATTAGATTTTAAAGACACATTCACAATAAAAAGCCCACCATAATGGTGGGCTTTTTTGCTTTAAGCTCAATATTTATTAATAAACATGAAATGAAAGAGTTCATCAAAAATAGGCTTAACGAAGAATTGACTAAATCAGATGTAAATCGTGAAATCGATAAGGTATTAGATTCTAATGCACTATCTGATAAAGTGGCGAAAATTGTTAAGGATAAAATCAAGAATGACCCAGATTTGGAGAAATTCATGGTAGATATCAGTAAAAATGTGCTTGCTCAATTATATAAAACATTGTGGACTAAAAGGAATTTTTGGCAGTCCAGCTTGAAAAACAAAGAATCGTAATGGGAAAAATTAAATTAACTGAATCACAAATTGTGATGTTACAAAGTCTAGAAGAACAATTACCAAAAAAAAAGTTGGTAAAAATTACTAGTGAACAATATAATCGATTGTTTGAAAATAGAATTGATGAGAAATTCGAAGTGGTCGCTAAGAGCCGTGATAATGAGCCAGTGAGTGATATCATGATGTATAAAACACCAAAAGGTTTTTATCTAGGTAGAAGTTTCTATAGTGATAGGGCTAAAACTTGGCAACCATATTCAAAGGATAGTAGTGATTTTAATAATGGTAAAGAAATGTGTGCCGCTTATGCGAAAGGATTCTATAATAAAGAACTTCAAGAAGAAATTGTAAAAGAAGAAGGTGAAGGATTGGGAGTTCAATTAATTGGTAACCCAAAAGAACTATGCCCAACTAATTCAGTCGGTGAATCCAACGAACATGAATTTAAAATGCCACCAAAACCAATGAGGCCATCAACAAAGGTAACTAATAATTTTAAATCTGCTGGTAGGTCAATACCTAAAGCCAATATAAAATTTGAAGATACACTTAGGGGTGATTTTAAGCCTCAAACTGAAAAAGAAAATATTAAAACAACTAAATCCTTTAATGAAAATAAGGGTAATCCGGCTTCGCAAGTAGATATCATTGAATTTGGTCAACAGGTAATAAAATTCCTTAAAGAACTTTTAACGGACCCAACTGATGAGCATATAAATAAATTTTGGAGAGACCGTGGTGTTAGTAAAAACGATTTAACCAAAAAAATGTTTGAAATTGGGATGATTGGTCATAATTTAATTAATGGTAAAAAATTGATTAAAATATTAAAACCAAATTTCTACGATAATGTAAAAGCATTATACAAAGAGTATGTTCCAGAAATTGCGGAATCATCTGATAAAATCAAAACAAATCTTCAACAACAATTGAAAAGGAAGGAAGGTCCAAAACCATCACCTGAATCAATCGCTTCTAAAATTAAACAAAAAAGAGCTGAAGAACTAAAAAGAAGAAAATCAGAAACTGATAAACCAATTGAGGAGGATAACTATCCAATGGGTGCTAATGAAGACCCTAGTGCGCCTTGGAATCAAAAAGAACCTAATCCGGGAATAACCCCACAAAATAGACCATTAGATTTACTATGGTGGCATCAAGAAAATGCAATCTTTGAAAAGGATGGTAAGTACTATGTTTTTAATGTTGAAACAGTTGATAAAAATGAATTCGCTAATTATGCTAGTCGTGATGAAACACCAATAGGTCGAGATGAAGACGGTATGATGGATGTTGAATATGGGGATTGGGAAATGGATAGTAATATCATAGATTCCTATGTTAATGATAACTATGCTAATTTATCGCTAGGTAAAGGCTATTCTGATTATGAAAATGGTAAACAATTAGTTGAAATTGACCAAGAAATGATTGATGAATTGATGGCGTTAGTTAAACATATTAGTGACCCAGCAAAAAAACAAGAATTGATATCAACACTTAGTAATTTATCCTTGAGTGAAACAACAGCATCATCCAGTGGAGCATTTGTTGCACCGATGGGTTCATCAACAACAATCAATAAGAATGACCCAGCGTCTGAAATGAAAAAAATTGTTGGTGAGGTTGAAGGTAATGATTCTGAAAATGAAAAATTGAGTAATTTAAAATACAAAAATTTTCAACACCCGGCGTTAGGTGTTTTTATTATTGATAAAGTCATTAATAAAAATGATAATGAAAAAACACTAGAGTATTCTATTTCATTATTAAGAGAAGATGGTAAAATTTCCAATAGTGAATTATTGTATATTTTTAATAAAGAAACAAAAAAAGATAAATTGATTTTCAATCAAGAATCTGAAAAAATTCGTGATGCCTATTCTGTATTTGACGAATTATATTCAATTGTATTTGATGGTCTTAAAGAAGCTCTTAAACCAAATGAAGTGGAGGAAACAACAACAGCTGCTTCAAGTGGGTCTTTTGTTCAACCAAAAATCTGGGCCAAAGATAAAGCAAATATGAGATTTGGTAAAAAAACGATGTATCCAAAGGGAAAGATTGTTGATAAGACTATAAAGGAATCGGTGAATACTACATCAACCGCTTATCCAGAAGGTGGTTTTGTCAAATTGGACGATTGTACTAAATTAAACAACAATAAAAAGGCCCAAAATGGTGGTTGCAGTACTGGTGCCGTTGATAAGGTGGTTAAATTGAAACAAACGAAAGATTCTGTTATTTCTGATGATGCAGTATATTACGAGGTAGCCAAAAAAACTGGTAGAACCATTGATGAAGTTAAAAAGATAATTCAAAGAAAAAAAGGGTGATTTTACTCTTATTTCATATATTTATAATAAAATGTCAAAACATTCTGAAGTTTAGATTTGGATTACAGGTATGACTATAAAACTATTTTAAGATGTATAAAAATTTAATAAATAAACACTTATCCGGTAATCTCATTAATGAAGATAAACCTAATGGTCTTGCTACTGCTGAAAAGGTTCAAAAAGCCGAAAAAAAGGTAAATAGTGAATACTATACTGATGTTAACAAAAAAATGAAAGATTACGATAAAGCTGCAAAACAAGAGGATAAAGATGCCATTGTTCCAGTAAAACGTGAACTGAGTTCAGAAGAAAAAGAATACCATGATGAGATGGAAATTCTTAATGGACAAGAAATGTTGAAATATGATAATGAACCAACTGAGAATTTCAAAGAAAGAGCTGAAATGGCTCTAAAAGGTGATTCTAAAATGGGGAATAAAACCTACACTGGTAAAGATAACGGAAACACTGAAGAAGTGTGGGGTTCATCTGGTGGTAAACATACTGGTGAAGAAATAGTAAAAGCAGTTAAAGCGTCAACTAAAAAAAGAAATGATGCTGAATATAAATTAATTCAATTCGGTGATGATATTGAAAATTCTGGTAATGAAAAAACCAGAGGTAAAGCTAGAAAAGTCGCTGTTGAAAATAAAGCAAATAACAATAAACAGTTAAACGAAACAAAAATGAAAAAAAGACTAAGGTTTAAAAAACCATTCGATGGCGTAGGAAATGCATTGAGATTAATACCTGAAACATATAGAGTAGATTTGAAAGAATTCGAAATGACTGATGGTAATGAAACTTATAACATTAGATGGGAAGGTTCAGCTACTGAAGGTAGAGCTATTGTTGAAACAGCTTGCGACGCTAACATGGTTAACGAGGACATTCAAAAAATGAAACACCTTATGGGGTATAAATCAAAAGATACTCTTGGTTTACTTAAAGGTGATGAAAGATTGACTGAAAATGCTACATTCAGACAAATCATGGATAAGACTAAATCATTATTGACTGAATCAGAAGAAGAAGCTGAATTGACAGAAGTTGAAGAAACTGAAGGAGAAGAAGTGATGGAATCATTAATCGATGAAGGTTGGAGAGATTTCTTGGGTATGGAAAAGGGTGATGTTGTTCAACAAAGAGAACAAGAATTTCTAGCAATTATCGATAAGGCAATTGAAAAAGGAATGAAAGTTGATAAAGAATCACTTATCAGACAAGGTACTGCAAATAAATTTAGAGGAAAATTGATGCCAATTAAAGGTATGTTGATTTACAAAGCTGGTGCATCCGGTTTAGGTAAAATGGCTGCTGGTTCAAGTTCTGGAACAGTTGGTGCATAACCAAAAAAATATAAAAAAACAAAAGCCACCCATGGGTGGCTTTTTTTATTCGTATAATTCGTGAATTAATTCAGCATTAGTTTTATAGTTCGCAATAGCCAAATAATCTTCTTTACTAGGCATGGCGACTGGTATTGTAATCAATTGGTATAACCAAACAAGAATACCTATGTATGGGTCCATAAAGAAAAATACTAGTGGTAATGAAAATGCAAAAAACGGAGCTAAATGTATTAAGGTGTTTTGAAACCGATATTTGGAAACACTAAAAACAATGAATGTGAATCCAAATGTTTTATTGAAATCAGCATGTTTTTTAATTTTAATGCCCATCCAGCTTGAGAAAACCACAATGGTCATTACTATGTGTAATAACTCATGTAAAAGTAAACTCGGTATGCAAACTATGTTATAAATCTTCTTCATAATGTTAGATGCTTGTCACAAAGATAAGTAGAATTTTCCAATCCACCAAACTATTTATTAATAAAATGTTATTATGGTAGTAAAATTAGGGGATAACGGCAGAGCTGTTAAGGAAATTCAACAATTATTAAAAAACAAAGGTTTTTATGATGGGAAGATTGATGGGGACTTTGGTCCTAAGACTGAGGCATCAGTGAAAGCCTTCCAATTATCAAAAAAAATTAAGGATGATGGTAAAGTGGGTCCAACTACATTGAAATATCTTTTAGAAGGTATCGATACTGATAGACAAGACACAGTAGCACCAAAGGATGATGTTGTGAAATCACCACCCGCTAATGATACTGATGGTAAATTAGCATATTTGGGTTCATATAATACCACATTAGGTCTTAAGATTGATAAAGCATACTTGGATACTGATGAATACGTTAAGGACTACGGAAAGATATTGCCAAAGAATTTATTTATCCACCATACTGCCGGATGGGATAACCCATATAATTGTATTAATTCATGGAATGGTGATGATAGAGGTCGTGTTGGAACACAATATGTTATTGGTGGACCAAGTATTAAAGGTACAGTGGTATATGATGGTGTGGTAGTAGAATGTATACCTAACAATTATATTGGTTGGCATTTAGGTGAAGTCGGTAATTTTAATGCATCTAAATTATCAGTAGGTATTGAGGTGAATAACTTTGGTTATGTAACTAAAAAGGATGATAAATTTTTTACTTACGTAAATACTGAGGTACCATTGGACCAAGTTATTGATTTGGGTTACAAATTCAGAGGTTATCAATATTGGCATAAATATTCTGATGCACAAATAGAAAGTCTTAGATTGTTAATTCTACACATCAAAGAAATCTACCCAACTATTGACATCACTAAGGGGTTATTAGAAGAATTAGAAAGTAAGACACCAGCAGAAGCATTTGAATTCAATACCGATGCTTATAATGCAAAAAAATATGGTTTATGGACACACACCAATGTTAGAAAAGACAAATTTGATATGTCTCCACAACCGAACTTGATAAAAATGATAAAAAGCTTGAAATAATATTTAATTTCTTTAAACATATCATATATTAGGATATGAGTAAGTTAAAAAATACAAAGGAATTTTTGAGCTATATTACCAACCCATTAAGCAAAACAAGCATTGAGTTATTATATAGCTCTAACTATATAATGTTTGAAAAATGTGATTTGTTTTGTGATTTTGTGGTGTCATTATCTGATTTAATTTTTGATACCTATATGGGTGATTCCATTACTAACGATGAACAAAGATTGAATCATTTTAAGTGGTGTTGGAATAGGACTATTAAAAATTTTGAACTGGAGGGAATACATATTGGCAATAATCAAGAATTATTTGATTATTTCTCAAACTTTATGGTTGAAGTATATTATTCTGTTGATGAAAAAAATTCCGATACAAACATAAATCACAATATAATTAAATTGTGGAAATACATCTTCAATTACAAGATAGTTAAGACACGTTCTGATGTCGATACGTTCATTGATGTCTATCAAATGTTCGAAAAATCCATGAAAAATGGTAAAAAACTTGATTTTTAGACTTTATTTTTAAAATACTTCTAGTATTATTACCCTATCATGGATGCATTTAACATATTCAATATTGTATTAACTGACTTAGTCAATGACAGATTACAGTTAGAAGAAGAGTTAGAGCGAGTAATCAATCTAAATGGTAATATACCAGATAAAGTTAATCAAATTAAGGTTGCCTTAGATAATCTCGTAAAAAATGACCTAATGGTGAATAAATGGAAAACATATTTGCCTATAACAAATGAAAAAAACATAGAACAAGATGGAAAAGCTTAATGAATTAAAACAATTAATTGCTTCAATTGAGGCAGATTCAGAAAAATTTTTTGAAAAAGGAACTAAAATAGCCGGAGTGCGAGTTAGAAAAGGTTTACAAGAAATTAAACGAGTAGCACAAGAAATGAGAATCGAAATCTCACAAGCGAATAAGAATTAATACTATGGAAATTATAAACAAAATATTAGTGATGGTATTTGTGTTAAGTACCCTTAACGTTATTAGACATGCGTATTATTTTATTCAAGCATGGGTTAAATCGGATGAAGAAACACCAATTAAATATCGAATGGGTACAACATCTTTAATATTTTTGGGCTTATCTTTAGCCTATATGATATCTAGTATATTCACAGGAATAACAATATAAAAATTACTAAAAAAAATGAATCCAGAACAAGCATTACAGATTTTAAAAAATGTATCAAATCTTTGCATCGCAAATGGTGGTATATTAACATCTATTGATGAGGCTGCTAGCGTAAGTGTTGCTTTACAAACTTTACGAATTGCTATTGAGCCAAAAAAACCTACTCAGCCACAATCAGGCGAATAAAAATTTAATTATGAATTTTGAACAAAGAATAAAATCATTACAACCATATGTTTTGCAAATGCGATTTGCAAATGGAACAGCGGTAGTTGATGTTGTATTTAAGGATGGTTGGGGGGTTCCACAATCTAAACTTGTTAGTGCAGTAAAGGGCGAAGATAAGGACTTAAATTATTATATGTTTTATACTGAAAAAGAAGACCTAGGTTTAGACGATGTATTAGACTTTATCGAACAAGTAATTAATATCAACATCGAAAGAGAAAAAAAGTATGAATTACTAAAGGTTAAAACCGAAGAATTGAAAGAAGTTTTCAAAAAAAATTCATTAAACAAATTATTGGGTATGAAGTTTGTCCTTGGTGGGGAAAAATTAATTCCTGATATTATGCCGAATGACTTTGATAACGAAATAACAATTTCTGATGTTGACCCAGCCCCAATCGAAAATATTGTTGAGGACAAACCAATTGAAGTCAAAAAACCAACTGAAGAAGTATCACAAAAAAAAATTCCTAATAGAGCTAAGGTAGGGAATCAAAAAATAGAATTACCACCAAAGGGCTCTATAGAATTGGAAGATTATACGGAACCAGAATTAGTATGTAAATGTATTGGTGATGAAGTATGCCCAGTATGTGTTGACGAAAAACTAGCTATTTAATAATAAAGGCCCCAATGGGGCCTTTATTATTTTTCTAATTTCTCTTGAATTGTATGAATTAACCATACTGCCCCGGATGCTAAACATCCATCAAAAAATGTGCTTAAAATAATTTTATTAATGGTAAATAGTTCGAAAATATCGATATTTTTCATTAAATTTGTACTAAGCGTTGGTGAAAATAAAAATAGTGATAAAATGATTCCCCACCAAAAAGGTAGACACATCATACAACCAAATAATTTACCAAAAAACGGTGGATTATCTCGGTTCACCCCAACTAGTTCCCTAAATCTACTGAAAATTGAACTAAAAACCATAATATTGCTTGCTCCGTAAGCAACTAGAATAAAAATTAATAAAGATACCATAAGTAAATGTTTTATTTTAAACTTACAGATTTGGTGATAATAAGTAAATATTTATAGATAAAGTAATGATGGAAAAAAGGACTGAAGATAAATTTGCTGGTGTTTTAGTGAAAGCTAAAGATACTAATAGGGTGTTTTTGATGTTAAGAAATCCAAATGCGATTCATCCACTAACTTGGGGATTAATTAGTGGTGGAATAAATGATGGTGAAGATGTTTTAGAAGGTCTTAAACGAGAAATTTATGAAGAGTGTCAAATAGACCCAAATATTATTGAATTTACTAGAATTCATGACGAAAATGAGCGAAATGGTAAGTTTTATTATTATGAAGGCTTGACTGATAATGAATTTATACCTACATTGGACTATGAAAATTTGGATTATATCTGGTGTGATTTAAGCAATCTACCAGAACCTTTATATCCGAATATCATTGATAAGATTGATAAATTGTTGAAATAAAATGGCGAACAAAAAGGATTATAGTATTGAAAATGGTTATATGAGCATTCATGAGATATTAGCTGTCAATGGTGTTAAACAACGAAAATTGATTAATGAAATTGAGAAAGAAGAAGAAATTGCTAGTCGTGAAAGTTATGATATGATTGAATCAGATATTAAATCCACTAAAATAAAAACTGATTTAGCCAAAGAGCGATTTATTAATGAATTAAAAACTGGTCTGGGGACTAAAATCAAAGAAAACCCAAATAGGGTTAAAATCATTAAACCATCCTTAATAAAACGATTTTTTACTTGGTTTAAAAGCATATTTACAAAATTTTAAAATGACATACGAAAAAATCATACAAACAATAAGCAATATCGTGGATAACGACCAAATTGATAAAGTTGGTCTTACACTTATCTATGAATTAGATGAAATTAGACACAGACAATTGGATGAAGAATTATGCATCAAATTAACTGGTGGTTTAGTAGGTTTTGAGCATCAAGAAGTCTTTGAAATAGAACTAGGTGGGATATTGGTTAAATTTATTAAAAAGGGAGCCAAATTCACATATGATTTGGAAAGTTAAATAATTATTCATATCTTTGCGATTATGAGTGATAATAAAACACCAAATAATTGGAAAGTTCCAGCAAAAAATTTTATTGGAACTGTAATGGCTAATGTTGACAATGATAAGCTATCTGATGCTGATTTTAGAGAATTTATCAGAAATACATTACCTATTGTTGAGAAACCGGATTTGGAGTCATTGGGTAATGATTCTATAAAACCAAAACTTAAAAAATTTTATGCTTAGAAATTATTCCAGAGAAAGTGGCATCAGATATGTTGCTGGTTTGGATGAAGTAGGTAGAGGCTGTTTTGCTGGACCAGTAGTGACTGCTGCTGTGATTTTTCCGCCAGACTTTGAACATAAATTAATAATTGATTCAAAACAATTAACAGAAACTAAACGTAGAAAAGCATATGAAATTATCATTGAAAATGCCATTACATATTCAATACAGGCTGGTTCAGCTAAGCTTATTAATGCAGAGGGTATTAATGCCACTACTTTTTTAACAATGCATAAGTGTTTGGATAACTTATCGGTTAAACCAACACATTTATTGATTGATGGCGACCAATGGCTTGATTGGAACAACGTTCCTTATACTTGTGTGGTGAAGGGTGATAATACATTTTTATCAATCGCTGCCGCATCTATTTTAGCTAAGGTTAGTCGTGATGATTACATGACTAAGGTCCATAAGATACACCCACAATATAATTTCAATGGTAGTAAGGGTTATTACTGCAAAAAACATGGTGAGGGTATTTTAAAACATGGTATTTGTTCATACCACCGAACCCAGTATGTTAAAACGTGGTTAGAAAATCAAAAGAAAAAATTATGAATCAAGAAGAGAACGAAAAACGTGTTGGTAGAACATTGAGTCCACCATTTTTAATTCAAATGATATCCAGTGAGCACAATAAACATTGTGATTTATATAACCATGGTTCAATACACAAAGTAAGAACCTGTAAAGAGGGTTTTGTTTGGGTTGATGAACGAATCGATGCAATCCCAAACAAATTCCCATTTCAAGTTCTAGCTGAAAAGCCAGAAACGAAAACATGTCCGAGTTGTAAAAATGAATTTGTAACAGATTGGCCATTCGTCATTAATAAAGGAGAACTCACTTGTACCAGATGTTATGAAAGAAATAATGTCACCGGAGACCGAGATATGTATCGAGATGCCGTCCATAAGGAATTCATAATCCAAGCCAATTTAAATAAAAATAATTGATGGATGAAGAAATCGAGGAAGAAATTGACCAAGATGAACTTTGCAATTTCTGTGAAACACATATAATTGGTGGACCAAGGATGTCTTACCATTTCATGTGTGAGGGTTGTTATTGTGAACGAGCAGCAGAAATGTTTATAGAGGCCAGAGAAGATGATGAATACTACAGAATGTCTAAAGAAATCATCGGCATGATTGAGGAGATTTTAGAAGGTCAGTAAAAATATTATTATAATAATTAGGATTATTGGTTTATTTGTATTATATTTGTAGTACATTAAAACCAACTAATTATGAAAAATTTACTTTTATTTACAGTTTTAAGCCTTATTTTCATTTCGTGTGAAAAAGAATTACCCCCATATATTGATGTCCCTGAAGAGGAAATAGACTCAACACTATGGTCTGATGACTATACAAACGGAGGTACGTTACCCAATGGGTCCGGTGGTTCAGTTAATGAATTAATTGGTACTGAATGGGTTCTAACAAAGGTGGTTTTTTCACCACTCAATATTGAGTTCCCAAATGATACAATAAAATTCGTAGACAATACTCATTATACACTTAATAATGGGGGTGTTAGAAATTACCAATTGAGTAATATTACTGGTTCAACTAATAAGGATTTGAGCCTATACTTCTTTGCCCCATTTGGTGGTAGTCACTATTCTGGCCAACTTGGAATGTATTTTTTCGAGGATGAGGTAATAAATAACATTGAGTTTGAAGATATACAAAACTCGGCGACAACCATAAATGCATGGTTTATAAAAATTAATTAAATGAAAAATGACCAAAAAGCAGCATTATACGATGATTATGTAAATCAAGGTAGCTTACTAGAAAAGAATAACTCCAAACTTAAAAGTGAGTATGCTGGTAATATTCCACCAAACATTCAAAAACAAATTGATGAGAACCAAAGAAAGATTGATTTATTAAATGTTAAATTGATTGAACTAATAAATTCTTAAAAAAATTTGGTGGATTGAAAATTAATACTTATATTTGTATAAATTAATAATAAAAATTATGAAAAATTTAATCTTTTTGTTTGTGATGATTGTTGGTCTTGGATTTACCTCTTGTGAAAAAGATGCTGGTCCTCCACCACCCCCACCTCCGGTTGATACTACTGATACTCCACCTCCGGTTGACACAACCACTGTGCCACCAGTTGATACTACTGAAACAACTGGTGGAATTAAATTCGCTGTCAAAACGAATGCGTTTGTTGAAGATTTAGATAGCATTGTCATAGACCAATATATTAGTGGGATTAAAATTAATACATTAGTTTTACACCCTAATGATATTAATTTTTCAGAACCAACATTGAAATTTACTAGTGATGACTTAATAAATGGTAATAATATGGAAGAAGATGGTTATTATACCATGATAATTCATTTAAACACTACTGATTCACAAGGATGTCCAGAAACATTATATGGACCTTATAATATTGGGAGTGTTTTATTTAGATTTGAATTCGGAACAACAACTTATGATGCCATTAATCACTATTTTACATTTACAACAACAACTTATGATTCAGACATTAATGGTGAAATGTTTGGAGGTCAAGAATATTAAAAATTTTTTTTCAAAAAGACTTGCCATTTAAAAAATAAATAGTAATTTTGTACCACGCTGAAATTCAATATAACGAATTTATTTTAAAACTTTAACGCAATGAGCAAATTATTAAATGCTATGAGAACTGAGGATTCAGTGACTCAAAATGGAATGTCTACAAATTCCTCAACCCTTAACCACTGTGTGGATTTATTTTCAATGATTGGTGCCGTAAGGGGTGCTGAAAAACAAAGAAAAATTAACGCCTTCATAAAAGCTTATTCAGAAGATGCATTGACTGCAATGAAAATCTTATTCTGGGTAAGAGATGTTAGAGGTGGTGCTGGTGAAAGACAAACAGCAATTGATATCATGACACACTTGGCTAATAACCATACTGAAGTCATGAGAAAAAACATTCACCTAATTCCAGAATATGGAAGATGGTCAGATGTTGTAGAATTAATTGGTACAGAATTGGAAAAGGATGCACTAGAATTAATCTCTAAAGGTTTGTCAGCCGGAAATCAATTGTGCGCTAAATGGTGCCCAAGAGGTAATGGAAAAAATCGTGCTAACAAAAAACAAGCTAATGCAATTAGAACTTATCTTAAGTTAGCTCCAAAGGACTATAGAAAATTGATTGTCGGGTTGTCAAAAACCGTAGAACAATTAATGTGTGCTAAAGAATGGCAAGCTATTAATTATGCTCACGTTCCATCTAAAGCGATGTCTGATTACATGAAAGCATTTGGTAAGAATGACCATGCTAGATTCACTGAGTATTTGAATTCACTTGAAAAAGGTGAAACAAAGATTAATGCTGGTGCTGTCTACCCTTATGATATTATTAAGAACCTTAGAAATGGTAATGCTAGGGGAGCTGATGCACAATGGAACGCACTTCCAAACTATATGTCTGGAAATGAAGAAAGAGTTCTACCAATGGTGGATGTATCTGGTTCAATGTGTACTGCGGCAGGTAATAACCCAAATGTTAGTGCAATGGATGTTGCATTATCACTTGGATTGTATATCTCTGAGAGAAACGTTGGTTTGTTCAAAGATGCGTTCTTGACATTCTCGGCTCGTCCAGAATTGCAAATTCTTAAAGGTAAATTGTCCGAAAGATGTAATCAATTATCCAGAGCACAATGGGATATGAATACTAATTTGGAAGCTGCATTTAAGACAGTTCTAACCCAAGCGGTTAAACATTCAGTTCCGGCTGAAGAAATGCCAACAATGATTCTAATCCTTAGTGATATGGAATTTGATTCATGTACTCGTTATAATGCAACAGCCATTAAAATGATTGAAAACATGTATACTGAAGCTGGTTACGTTTTACCAAAAATCGTATTCTGGAATATTAAATCACATGGTGATAAAAATAAACCAGTTCAACACGATAAAAATGGAACTGCGTTAGTATCTGGATTCAGTCCGGCATTATTGACAAGTCTATTGTCTGGTAAGGATTTAAACCCTTATTCAATGATGATGAATATTATTGGTGCTGACCGTTACTCGGCAGTTTCAATTTAAAAATAATGAATGGGTATTGATTTAGGTTGATACCCATTCGGTTTTTACGCTATCTAGAAGAATACTTTCTGCAACTGTAAAAAAACAAATTGATACATTCTACAGAAAGTAGGTTTTGATTGGTACCTACAAAATCGGGCATCTAGCTCAACAAAAAAACCATCGTTCCTAACTGGGTTTGGAATTAAAAAGCCCCCGTATTCTGAGATTGCAACAATATAAGGTCTAACTTTAAAGTTAGACCTTTTTTGTTGTTTACTATTTCATTTGTTTTAAATAGATTTGAATCATAACAAATTCTAAAATAAAAAAACAGAATGAAAATCGTAATAAAGCACATTGATAATCTTAGAAGCTCAATCAATAATAAAGACACCATTCCAGAATATTTGGTCTATGTAATGACCAATGATGATATTGCCGTATCATGTATAAATACGTGTGGAGATATCTTCATGAATGCAGCAGTCAAAGACTCCCAAGCTAAATATGGTAATGATTTACCTGTTCACATAATTTCTTATGAGGAACATCAAAATAACATTAAACAAATCGAAGAAAATTATGTCAGAAATTAATAAATCATATCCACTAATTTTAGTTTTTTATTTGGATAGAGAATTACTCTCCAATAGAGCTATTGCAACTGGTTTTGCGGAGCATGTTGATAGAATGATTGCAATGAGAGAAGCAAACGCCATGGCTTTCTTCTTACCTACTGATGGTGAAGAAAGAGTCGAATGCATCAATCCGGTTCAAATAGAACCAACTAAAATGGCTAAAATCATGAGAATGGTTGATAATATTGCTGAAAATTTCTTAGACATTGGTCAAGGTGCTGATGAAGGAAAGGATAATCCTGATAACGAAATTGAAATAGGTGAAAAAGATGCCTAAATTAAGACTTGTAGATAATACTGGTTGTATTACATATGTTTATCCAGAAGATTTAACACAATTTGAAGATAATTTAATTCTTGATTGGGACTATAATGGTGGAGATAAATATGACCCTCATAGTATTTCTCAAAGTGATTGGAATCAAACTCTAATCACTAAAATAAACCAACTTTCTGCATATATTCATAGAAATACGTTAAAAGGTGGTGCTAATAAATTATTTATGCATTCTAAATTGGGTCCGTTAATAGATACTTTAGAATACATACAAACTGATGGTTCTGGCCATCAAGTTATAGCTGGTAGATATAGAATAGAATTTGATGATTATCTAAAACTTGGTGAAATAATTGTCACACATGAAATGGAATCTAGAGAATTTTATGGTAATAGAATTCTATTACCAGAGTTTACACAAATAGAAGGACAGATGGATGAAGTAGTTATTAAAATTTATGATATGATTGAAAATGCTGATTATATTAATCAGAAATTAAGAAAATATACTGGGGTAATCAATATTTTAAATTATCCTGATGTTGAAGAATATAATCGAGTATCTAAAGAAATTATCGATACAATTGAATCAACCTTAGAGGAGGAATAAATATGTGGTTTGTTTATATTGTAGAATGCTCTGATGGAACACTATACACTGGTATAACCAATGATTTAAAAAAGCGTATTGGGGCCCACAATAATGGTACTGGAGCTAAATATACACGAAGTAGATGTCCGGTTGTCCTTAAGGCATATTGGGAACAACCCAATAGGTCCGAAGCATCCAAAGTTGAATATCAAATAAAGAAATTATCACGCAAGAAAAAATTATTATTGATTAAGGGCGTGTAGATGTTCGTCTAATTTTGGTTAAAGGCCATTTTGTTTTTTCGTGTATGATTTCATACATCGAACTAATTGTTGCCGGACTCGCATTACCTAAAAATAAGAGGCTTTTAATTCTACCATTTCTAGCTGCCATAAATAGTGCATCATGTAGTCGTTTTGCATCAATGTTGTTCTTACAAATAATCATTTCGAATTCCTCTTCGGAGTGAATAATTAATTTGTTATGAACAACTAGTATTTGTTTCACCATTTTATGTTTGTTAACACCTACCATCAATTTTTTAATGATATCATGGATTGTAAGTCTATTATTCTTTGCATCATGTCCGAACACCCAAAATGTTTCTTCGAAGTTGTATTCACTAGAATCTAAAATGGTCCATATCCCACCTAATGGTTGTTCTTGGTATATTTTACCCATGTAATCCCTAACAAATCTATTGGTATCACCTTCCTCAATATCTTTAACTAATAGAATTTGATAATGAACATCTTTGATTCCATTATAATTAATGTATTTACGAGGAAATAATACCGCTTCATTCATTTTTTTATAAACACGATAATTTATGAATGACGCTTCTTTACCTATTGATTTATACAAGGTTTTTTTATATTCACCATTTTTTGTTAAGACAACTCTGTAAGCCATAATCAAATATAATTAACAAAATTTCATAATAAAGGTTGTAAACTACTTAAAAAAACTATAAGTTTGCATTATGGCTCAAAAAAACGACTATTATGAAATTCTAGGTGTAGATAAATCAGCTTCAGCTGATGATATCAAGAAATCATATCGTAAATTGGCTAAAAAGTATCACCCAGATACCAATCCTAATGATGTTGAAGCAGAGGCTAAATTTAAAGAAATTGCTGAAGCATACGAAGTCTTATCAGACCCAAGTAGTAAATCAAAATACGATAGATTAGGTCATAATTTTAAAAATGCTGGCCCTAGTATGTCTGATACCATGGAAGATGTCATGAGACACTTCCAAGAACGATTTGGTGGTAGAAAACACTCAATGAAGGTTAGACGTGGTAATGATTTGAGATTAAATGTATCACTTACATTGGAAGATATGTATGCTGGTGTCAATAAAAAATTCAAATACAGTAGATTAACTAAATGCGAACCTTGTGGTGGTAGAGGTGGCTCCGGCCATGGCGAATGTAAAACATGTCAGGGCCAAGGAAGAGTAATCCAAGTGGTCCAAACACAACTTGGTATGATGCAATCTATCAATGATTGTCCTGAGTGTTTAGGTAGCGGAAATTCTTATCAAACAAAATGTAATCATTGTGATGGTCATGGTGTTTCTAGTCAAGAAGCTATGGTAGATGTTGATATTCCACATGGAATTGCAGATGGTGATGGATTGACTTTAAATGGTATGGGTCATGGTATTAAGGATGGCGATTATGGGAAATTAATAATTGTTATCAGTGAATCATCACATAAAGATTTTACTAGAGTTGGAAATGATTTAAGAAGTAAAATCAAATTGAATTACTATGATGTAATTTTGGGTACTAAAATTAATATGAATACAATTGAGGGTGGTTTAATTAAGGTGACGGTACCTAAATTTAGTAAATTGGGTTCTAGTCTTAGAATAGTTGGTAAGGGAATGAAATTACCCGATTCAGAGTCTAGGGGTGATATGTTATTAGAAATTGATATTAATAATCCTACCGAAATTTCTGATGAAGAAAAAGAACTACTAGAAAAAATAAAAAAAATCAAAGAAGGGGTTGTCGAATAAATATAAACCCAGTAACTTTGTACAAATAAGAAAAATAAATTTAATTACGATGGCAAAAAAGAAAGAAGTAGCAGGTTATGTGGAAGTATTTCCAGATGTTCAATCAGTATTCGAAGATGTAATATTGAGAACACAACTTGACAAGTATGGTATTACTATTAAAGTTTTGGCTTTAGATTCACAAAAGAAAATCTTTACGATTAAAAAGTCGGATGCTTTATTGAAACACGAGACAAATGTTGATATCTATATCATCATTAATCAACGAATTTTTGAAGGGTTAACTGAACCATTAAAAATTCTTCAAGTTGAAGAAGCATTGGCTGGTATATCTTGGTCAGGAAGTAAAGTGGATTACAGAAAGGGTGATGTATTCACATACTCAGGTTTATTGAACCAATATGGTTACGATGAGGCTAAAAAAGGTGGTCAAACATCTTATCAAATTCTTCAAGAGTCTATCAAATCTTTATACGATAAAGCAAAACAAGAAGACGAAGAAAATGGCGAAGCCGCTGAATAATAGAGAAAAAATCATTGAAATTATAGGGGATGACACTGAAGTCATCTTCTATGACGGATTTGACGATGCTATTATAGGAACAGCTGAGCGATTAAATTTAAATCCGGTTGTTGCTTATGACCTAAACAAATGTATCAAAATATTAATGAAAGATATGGTTGTTGATGATTCTGAATTAGAAGATGGTCAAACAGCAGAAGATAAAAAATATGAAATGGCTCAAGAATATTTCGATTACAATGTAATTGGAAGTTGGGTTGGAGAATCAACTCCTATTTTTATTAACACAATAAAATCTATAGAATGATAAAATTAACTAATAGGGCCGTTCAAGAAGCATTATATGAAATACTAAATTCAGATGTGAATGGAATTTCAGTAGTCGAGCATGATGGCCAACCACAAATCGCTATCGCTGAAGACGATAATACAACATGGTATTACCCATATAATACAAAAGAGGCTGCAAATGCTGACTTAGTAGAATTGAAAAAATTAATGACTAAATAAGTATGAACGCAGTAGGAAATTACGATTGGTATGCAGATTTTAAAAATTTTGCAATAAATCATATGGGTGTATCCGGTATTCAATTCCATTATTGGGAAAAATTACAAGACTCACTTTATAACAATGTGAATACATTGAATGTTGGTGCCTCAATGACACCATACGTGCCGGAGCCAAATAAATTAGAGGTTACCATGATTGATATCTTTTCGAGATTGATGATGGATAGAACACTTTGGCTAGCTGGTCCAGTGAATGACCAAATGAGCACCGTGGTCCAAGCCCAATTATTATATTTGGAAAGTCTAGGTAAAAAAGATGATATTACAGTGTATGTTGACACTCCGGGTGGTTCTGTTAAGTCAGGATTATCAATTGTTGATACTATGAATTATATTCATTGCGATGTATCAACTATTTGTACTGGTATGGCCGCATCAATGGGTTCAATTTTATTGGGTAATGGAACCAAAGGTAAACGATTAATTTTACCACATTCAAAGGTAATGTTACATCAAGTTTCACATGGTAGTCAAGGTAACGTACAAGATACTAGAATTAACCAACAACAAGCAGAAAAATACAATGATGAATTGTTTAGATTGCTTGGTTCTTATTGCGATAAAGACCCAAAAGAGGTTTTAAATGACGCAACTAGAGATATGTGGTTAACTGGAGAAGAAGCGGTATCATATGGTATTGTTGATAATGTTATTGAAAGAAAAAAATAACAAAAAAGCTTGTCATTTAGAATTTTTTTAGTATCTTTGTGATAGTTATTAAGACTAACGTTCTTTTTTTATTGGGGCTGACCTTGGATTTGACTGTCTATGGTCGTAAATTGTAAGCATGCACTGCGATGTGAATAAGCAGTTAAAACAATATTTTACAAAAGTTCAAATGGCAATATTTTCAATATTTCCGAAAACTTCCTTGCTAACGCTTCTGTAGAAGTTGTTGCTGGAGAGGCTGTTGCAGCCTAATTGATGCAATAGGAAAACTGAGGAAACTCACGAAACCCATCACTAGGACCTAACCTGTGATGTAAATAAAAAGGCTGGGCAACTTTGCAAATGGGGTTGTAAATAAATTTGATATTTTGTTCGAAAAGAAAAAATGAACTAAGCACGTAGAAAATGATTGAAGAATAGATTAGGACGAGGGTTCGACTCCCTCCAGCTCCACGCAAACTGCTTCTGGCTTAAATTCGCTAAGTCAGAAATTGGACCTTTAACTAGGACATAAAAGCTCACACTCGGTGGGCTTTTTTTGTTTTCCAGAGTATTTATCTTTAAACAAATTAAGGATGGAAAAGAAATGGAATGTAAAATTATTTAAGGATATCCTTAAAGAAAATGGAGTATACTCACAAGGTAGAGTTTATTTATTTTGGTCAGTAATCGCTTACTATATCACATTAGGAATCTTAACGTATTCTGGAATCGTAAAAAACGATATTCAAATGGAAAATTTCAAAATGATTGTTGATGCATTAGAATATGCTATGACATTATTTGGGGGTTATGTATTCGGAGGTAAATTCATTGAGTTGATTAAAGTCATGAAGTCAAATAAACAACAAACTACAACCACCCAATCGTCAAAATCAGTAACAGAGACATTCAATACTGATAAACCAAGCGACGCTGATAATGTTTAATTAAAAAAAATGGTGGAAATTAATTTCCACCATTTGTTCCACTTGTATCTGTGCTTGTATTAGTGTTAGTAGTTACAATGACAGTTTTTTTCTTTTTACATCCACAACCCATGATTTCTATAGTTTTAGTAATATGTTATCTATTAAATAAATATCATTTCAAACCAAAATAAATAGTAAAGTCAGATAAATTTGGTTTTTAATAAAAAAACCCATATCTTTGCTAGATGAATAAGGAATTACTGAAAGAAATATTATCAATACCAAGCTGTTCTACTAAAGAGGAATCAGTTAGAGAATTTTTAATTAATTGGGCTATCGATAATAATATTGATGTCAAACAAGATGAAAAGGGTAATATATTCATGAAAAAAGGTGAATTACTCGATGGTGAATCTTACCCTTGTGTGGTTGCACATATGGATACAGTACACAGTGACCAAGTATTGATGGTTAAGTCGAGCTCCAAATTGAATATAAAAGAAATTAATGGTGAATATGGTGATATTTTATATGCCACTAAATTCAAACCAAATGGAATGGAAGTTAATACAGGTTGTGGTGGTGATGACAAAGCCGGAATATTCATTGCATTATCATTAATTCTTAATTTTAAAACAATCAAGGGTGCCTTTTTTGTTGAAGAGGAAATCGGTTGTCGAGGTTCTGCTTTTGCTAAAAAAGAAGAATGGTTATTAGATGTTGGTTACTTTATTCAGTTCGATGCACCAACCGATAATTGGATTTCAAGAGTTTGTGGTGGTATTGAGTTATTTGATGATGCATTCGCTAAAATATTAAAACCAACTTGGGACGTTTATAACATGTCGGCACCAAATATTAGAGACCCATTCACAGATGTCAAAGAATTGAAAAAAAACTATCCTGTTTGTTGTATAAATTATTTTGCCGGATACATGGATATGCATTCTAGTCATGAATTCGTAGTATTAAGTTATGTTCAAAAAGCCATCAATCTTGGTGCCAGCACAATAATAGAATTGGGTAATAAAACCTACAATTATGGGGCTATTCAATAGATATAGTGTTTCAATCTTAGATAAGGATTGGAAGACGATTATCCCACTAATCAAAATCAAACATATTCCCCGTTCTGGAGAATTTATTTATTTGGAAGATAAAAAATATTATAAGGTAGTTTTTGTTGTTCATCACATACTAAAAAAACATGGTATTTTTATTATTGTTGAAGTTTTAGACGGAGACCCACAAAAATCAATGTAATTTACGTTTTTTCCTAAATTTTTCCATATTTATAAACATGGAAAAATTGATTGACATCATTAAGCTAATCCCTAAATGGTTAGTGTTAACTAACATAGGTAGGATGGTCTTAGCTTTCGTCTGGTTTTTAATTTTTTGGCGCATAGATGCTAGATTATCATATACCAGCTCATATAACGGTTGGGCTTTCTGGCTATATTTAATTGGCGTTGCCTATTGGTTAGTATTTATACTCATTTTATTGATATTTGCTTGGATTATAAATCCAATAAAAGAACACATGGAAATGAAAGAAGATAAAGAAGAATATGAACAATCGTTAAAGGATGAAAAAAACATTTAAGATTAGAGAGGTAATTGATAGGTACAAATTTTATGTTCGATATAGAAATATCATTCAAGAAACTCAGCCGGAAATTATTGAGCACTATAAATTTATCGAAATGGGGACATTAAGAGAATTAGCGATATTAAAGGCTGAAAGCCCTAATTCATATAGGTTTGCGTGTGTTTTAAATAAACTACTTTTGAATTAAAATAAATTTTTTTTAAAAATATTTCAAAAAAAGCTTGCTATTTAAAATAACTTTCGTATCTTTGTATTATATTTAAAACAAAGAAAGCGTTCTTTTATTTATTGAGATTAAAAAATTGTCAGAAGAATGATTACGGCAAACCGTAAAACAAAAACAAATCTACAGTTAAGAAGAAAAGGGGTTTTAGTACATAGGTTCCCCCACGGTAATCCGAATTGAATAACTGCCATGGTGCTAAGCACATGTAAAAAAGCTTAAACCATCATTCTGGACAAAATTATTATACGGGGAAGTAGTGTAAACGAGGAAAGTACTCATTAGGTAACTAATATTATTTGAGCACACTGAAAGGTAGAAAGGGTTAGAGCCCCTTCTTCCCCACACAAGGTCCGTTCTATAGCAATATAGATTGAAGTTGAATCTTCGACGGGCCACAGCGTAAATGGTTAGATACAGCAAACATTTAAAACATTAGACTCAAATTCTAAAGCGTTAAAAAAACTAACCTGTCAGATATTACAATGAAATGTTTGAATTTCAGCGTAAAAATTCTTCGCCAGTTTAAGAGCTGGGTTAATGGTGGAAGCTCCATTACGAAGAACAAGATATTGCGGGGTAGAGCAGTGGTAGCTCGCAAGGCTCATAACCTTGAGGTCGGTGGTTCAATTCCACCCCCCGCTACAAATGGAGATGCTATACTAGAGATGTATGGTTTGGGGAGAAAGCCCCCACATTTTCAAACAAGGTTGTAAACATCTTTAATGGTGTTCTATAGGGGAAGGTCCTATTACAACCACTAAGTCGATGCAGACCTCGTCAGGAGGTGGGTGAGCACATCTACTCAAATACATTCCCACCAGAATGTATTTGTGAACAAGGCTCGACTTAACTGGGGATGCTATGTGTAATACGTAGTTTGAGGAGAAAGCCCTCACATCCCCACAAGAAGAATCGATACAGCAGTTAAAAACTTCTATGGATAAGAAAAAAAAACGATTCTGAAACATTAAAATGGAACTTCGGTTCCATTTTTTTTTATAACAAGTTCCTAAAACCAAGAAACGATGGAAACGATTTATTTAGAAATCAGAGATGCCGAAGGTGGCAAAGATGCTAAGTTATTGGTGGGAGATATGAGAGATATCTACATCAAAACAGCGAAGATTAACAACATTAACTGAATGTTAGTTGAAGACAGAGAAGGATTTGTCTGTCTATGCCTTTAGCGGGTCTGGTGTAAAAAAAATATTTAACAATGAAGTAGGCAACCATAGGTGGCAACGTATCCCTCCAACAGAAAAGAAGGGTCGTATTCAAACTTCATCAATCACAGTAGCAATTTTAGATAAACCACAATATAAGGATGTCGAAATCAGACACGATGAAGTCCGTATTGAATTTACTAGAGGAACTGGAAGTGGCGGTCAACATAAAAATACTACTGATTCGTGTGTTATCATGACACATAATGCAACAGGTATCAGAGTGGTTCGTGATGGCCGAGACCAACATAAAAATAAAGAAGCAGCCTTTAAGGAAATAACACTACGTGTTAATACGTTTTATAAAACCGGACATGACCAAGAAGAGGTTAAAGAACGTAGAAATCAGATTGGGGTTGGTAATCGTGGTGATAAACGTAGAACATATCGTGTAAAGGATGATATCGTAGTTGACCATATTACTAATAAAACTGCCAAATTGAAAGATATCCTAAGAGGAAAAATTCAGCTTTTAAAATAATTGAAAAGGACCCAATGGGTCCTTTTCTGTTTTAAACTTGTGAGTGAAAATAAATTCTCGTATCTTTGTAAAAAATTGATGAAAATGGATAAAAAATATTTAATATTGGGCCACGCTAGACACGGAAAGGATACATTTGCCGAAATTCTAAATGAACATTATGGGTTTAAATATAAATCTTCTTCAGTTGCCGCTTCAGAAATATTTCTGTATGACACACTAAAGGAGCAATATGGTTATACCTCACCAGAAGAGTGTTTTGAAGATAGAGTAAATCATAGAGCTGAATGGCATAATCTTATTTGTGATTACAATAAAGATGATAGAGCAAGATTAGCTAAGAGTATTCTAAAACAAGCTGATTGTTATGTTGGTATGAGAAGTGGTGAAGAGATTAAGGAGTGTAAAAAACAAAATTTATTTAAATTGATTATCTGGGTCGATGCATCTGATAGATTACCACTAGAATCATCTGATTCATTCGATATCGATATCAGCATGGCTGATATCATTGTACCTAATAATGGGACATACGAAGAATTTAAAGAAAGAGTATTAAGATTAGGTGAAATACTAGTCAAGTAATCATAAAATTAATAAATAAGATAGAACCCTTAGCTAGTCGCTAAGGGTTTTTTGATATATTTATTATCAATGAAATGGTTTATTAGAAAAATATTAAGAGAAAGTTTGTTGCCGGAAGCAGATGTTGATGCTCATACCCTTGATAGGGTTGGGGATAGGATATCTAAGATGTCAGACGAAGACTTACCCAATACTATTAAGGGTTCCATTTTTTCAACCTTAAAAAAAATTGAAAATATTGATTTTCCCAAGAATAAATCATATGTGATATTTTTAGGTGAATTCAAAGCCAATCCCAAATCACAATATTTTGAACTTTTCAGGGGTAACCCATATTATAAAATTGAGGGTTCTATTGGTAATCAATTTTGGGTAATTGTTAGGGATAATAAAATCGATACATTCATGTTAGCTATGGATTATCAAACCAAAAACCCAGAGTATAATGCAAAAAGGTTAAATGTTGATTTATCCATTAAAAATATTGATAAATTTGCTGAGCAATTAGCTAAAACTAGAACACATAATGTAAAAGATGAACCAATCATAATAATCAATGGGGTTAAATGGATGGTAGACATTAAAGACGAAACAATTTATAAAAAGAATAATCCGGCAGTCAAACATAAAATTGAAGACATGTTAGATAGTGTAGATATTGCGACTCAAGAAAAAGTTTTATCTTTTTTTTAAAATAATTGCAAAAATGTTTGGACAATTCAAATAAAGTTCTTATCTTTGTAATGTGTTTGAGAGAGGTACAAGTTACTGTGATGCCAAATTCCTGTCCCAGTAGCCGTTTTGTTTCGAAAGAAATAAACTCACAGGTCCGCAAGACCTGAGACCCAAGAGTAAAGGATTGTGAGAGGTCTAACATATTTGTTCTTGTAGGATGTGACGGTGGCCTCTAAAACCCGTGTCAGAGAGTTCGATTCTCTCCAAGAGCACTAAAAATAAAAAGTAGAAGTATGAAAAATTAGATTGAAAATAACAAATTAATTGTCATCACTAGACGTGATTTACCACTTGCTTATCAAGCAGTACAAGCAGCTCATGCTGCAATCGATTTCCAACATGGACATCCAACGGAGGCCAAAGACTGGCACACAAATTCCAATTATTTAATTTTCCTAACCGTAGCTAATGAAGATGAGTTAAAACAATTCATTCTAAAAGCAGCTGAACGTTATATTAAGATAACACCATTTAGGGAACCGGATATCAATAATGAATTAACAGCAATTGCATTGGCCCCATCTGAGGCTAGTCGTAAATTAACTAGTTCATTACCATTAATGGGGAAAGGGGTATTATCATGTTAATCATTGATGACACAAAAAGACGAGAAATAATTTTTCACTTTAATAAGAAAAATCTCGAAGATAATACGATACCAATGTGGGTGATTAAACATATGGGTCTGACGCATTATGTTAATCATATTGATGTGTCTCCCGGAGTTGGATTCTCTACTAAAGAAACACCAGAAAATCCACACACCAAGGGTAGTATTAAATTTAGAGCCAAATTAAAAATTGAAATAATAAATACTGAAATTATAGCCAATATTTGGTAATAAAAGGTGGGGTGACTGATTGGTTAAGTGCACGACCGCAAGTCGTGATATGGTAGTTCGATTCTGCCCCCTACCTCAACATAAATGTTATAAATTATGAAATAGAAAGTAAAGCCACCTTAAAATTCTTCGAGTAAGAATGGATGAACGAATATGGTTCGGATTGTCCCAAAAGTAATAAAGTTTAATTAAAAAAACAAAACAAATGGAAACAATTGAAAACGCACAAGAAAAAAAGGTACAAATTAAATCAAATATTATTGCTTATCTTAAACAAACAGCTAAGCATTTATTTATCACTGACAACAATTACTTTCAAAAGGTTTTCACCTATAATGTAAATGGTGAAGATTATTTTATTAGTATTGTATCTAATGGTAAAGATACAACAGTATTCTCAGGTAATATCAATCACTATGTTGAACACCATGGGAATAATGCTAAAAAGGTTTTATCTGATAAATTATTTTCATCAGAAGTTAAAACAACATCTATTCCTAATTTCAAAGAAATGCGAATAAGAATGGATAAGGTTTATAAAGACCTTAATGATGGAAAAACAATTGGTGAAATAGTAATACACCTTCTTGGTTTAGAACCTAAGAAATAAATCAAATGGAACCCTAGGGTTCCATTTTTTTTTCATTAAATTTGGTCAATCAAAAAAAATTTATTATCTTTGTCAACTAAATAAACCATTATGAAACAATTATTATTTTGTATTACTCTGTTGAGTCTTGTTTTTGTTCATGCTCAGGAAGATACAACTAAGATGATTACACTTGAGGGTGTAAGTGTTACTGGCGTTAGAGCTGATAACAAAACTCCAGTCACTGAAACAACACTTGGTCGAGATGATATTAAAACCGGATATCAAGGTGAAGAAGTTTCACAAGTTTTGGATAAAACCCCTTCAATCACATCATCAACGGATGGTGGTCATCCACAAGGTTATACTTATTTTAGAATTAGAGGGATTGACCAAACTAGAATTAATATGACACTTAATGGTGTTCCCCTTAATGAACCAGAAGACCAAGGTGTTTATTTCTCTAACTACCCCGGATTTTCAAATAATATTCAATCAATGCAAATTCAACGTGGTGTTGGAACATCTACGAATGGTGTTTCCTCTTATGCTGGTTCAATCAATTTTGAGAGTCCAAGTGGTGTGAAAGAATTCACCGAAGTAGAATTAGGTTATGGCTCTTTTAATACAAAACGATTTAATGTTTCGCACAGCACTGGGATTAATGATAAAGGGTTAGCAATCTATACTAATTTTTCTACATTTGATACTGATGGTTACAAATATAATTCTGGAAGTAAGGGTTATTCGTTCTTCATGAGCGGTGGTTACCATTTAAAAAATAGTGTAATCAAATTTTCAGGATTCACTGGTCGGTCATTAAATCAAATGTCTTGGAATGCAGTTTCCGAATTGGATATTAATGCAGACCCAAGAACTAATTATAACACACCAGTTGAGGATGATAATTTCATTCAAAATTTTATTCAAGTACAACATACTCAAAGATTGGGTAATAAATCATTAATTAATACAACAATTTATTATAATCGTCTTGATGGTGAGTGGGATTTGGATTTAAATCCATTAGGTGCTGGTACCGATGTTTTGAATTACCAATTAGCCTCTAATTTTTATGGCCTGATGTCCAACTACAAATATTCTGGTGATAAATTAAATGCTAATATTGGAATCCATGGTAATATGTACAATAGAGAACATGGTATGGCTCTTTTACCTCACGTTGAAAATAGGTTATACACTAATAAAGGTTTTAAGAATGAATTGAGTGGATTCATGAAAGGTGGTTATGACATCGGAAAGTACACATTGTTCGGGGATGCCCAATTAAGATATGTTACATTTGAATATAATGGTGATGTAGTCATGCCGGACTTAAATTGGTTATTCTTTAATCCTAAAGCTGGTGTAGTATTTAATTATTGTAGACATTTTAGAGCATATGCTTCAGTTGGAGTATCTCACCGAGAACCTACTCGTAATGATATGTTCATGGGCGAAGATAATCTAATTTCATATTCAGCAGTAAATCCAGAAATGGTTACGGATTATGAGGTTGGTTTTAGTTATTTGAGTGAAAGATTCAAATTTAAAAGTAATCTATACTTCATGGATTTCAAAAATGAAATAACCCTGATAGGTGCTTTAGGCTCTAACGGTTTACCATTAATGATGAATGTTGATAAATCATTTAGAAGTGGAATTGAAATCGAGACATCAATTATTTTATTGGATAATGAAAATGGTAGATTGACCCTGAATAATAATACGAACCTATCTTATAATCGAATAAACGATAATGGAATGAAATTCCAACCATTGTATACACCTCCGGTAGTTAGCAATGCTGAATTGAATTATAAGTATGGACCATTTAATTTAGCCTTTACAGCCAAATACCATAGTAGTTCGTATTTAGATTTTAGTAATAATTACACCACCCCCTCTTTTATCATATATGGGGGTAGTATAGGGTATACCTATAAAGACTATACTATTAGTGGTAGGGTTAACAATATTACCAGTGTACGGTACTATACTAATGGGTATGTTGTAGATAATCTTAGGTATTTCTATGTAAATGCACCATTAAGTGGTTATATCACAATCAAAATGTCTTTATAATGAAATTTTTGGAGATATCTGCAATGATTTTCACATTGATTTGTGTTTATTTGACAGCAAAACAAAATATTTGGTGTTGGTTTTTCGGAATTGTTGCAATAATTCTCTTTTTCGTCATTTATTTTAATGAAAAAATTTATTTACAAGCAATTTTGCAGATAATTTTCTTCATTGCAAACATTTTTGGATGGTATAAATGGGGAAAAGGTGCCCATGAAGAGTATTTAGAGCTTAAAATAACACAAAATGTTAATTTTTTAACACATATCATCATTTTCACCCTTATTTCTATCCCTATGGGTAGGATAATGGATACCTATACTGATTCTCCCTCCCCCTATATAGATGCTATGAGTAGTGGTATAGCTATATTGGCAACCCATTATATGGGTAATAAATACCTAGAGGGGTGGATATTATGGATGGTGGTTAATACATTAGTTTGTGGTATGATGCTATACCAAGGGTTATATATTATTGCCATACTAGAAGTGGTATTATTTTTAATGTCGATTAAAGCATATTTTTTATGGAAAAAAGATTTAAAAACGGACTTTGCTTAGGTAAATTTATGCCCATACATAATGGGCATGTCCATATGATAAGAGAGGCTGCTAAACAATGTGAAGTAGTTCATGTTATGGTTTGCTCACGTCTTTGTGAGCCAATTGATGGTGAAATCCGGTTTAAGATGGCCAAGGATATTTTTATTAATGAAAAAAATATCAACGTTATCCATTGCCCAGATGAGAACCCACAATATCCAGAGGATAATGAAAATTTTTGGCAAATTTGGCACGATTCAGTTTATTCATATATTCCAGAATTGGATGCAGTATTCGCCTCGGAAGATTATGTATTTGCTTTCGCTAAATGTCTTAATGTTGAGCCAGTATTAGTGGATAAGAACCGAGTAGCCTTTCCAATATCCGGGACAGACATTAGAAGAAATCCTTTTGATAATTGGGCCTATATTCCAGATGAAGTAAAATCTTATTTCAGGATGAAAATTGCAATCATTGGTCCTGAATCTACTGGTAAATCAACACTGACCACCCAATTAGGTGAAATATATGATGGTATGGTTGTTGATGAATATGGACGTTGGTATACAGAAAATAAAGTTAAAACCAAGGACCTAAAACCGGAAGATTTTTATCATATTGCTGGCGAACATTATCAATCAATGTTAAGAGCGGAGCGAATATGTGAAAGGGACCGTAAGGATTGCCGATATATATTTGTAGATACTGAGGCAATTGTTACTAAAACATTTTTATCAATGTATACCGATATGAATGATTGGTACAATTCTGATAAATCTGATGATGTTACCTATTATTCCGATAAAATCGATGGATTAATCAAACTACAAATTTTTGGTAATGGATTTTACCAAAATGTTGGTAAAATTGACCTTTATTTATTAACTTACCCAGATATCGCTTGGAAAGATGATGGAACAAGAGATTTCTCAGAACAGAAAGATAGACTTCTTCATTTTCTACGTATTAAGGCTCAATTAGAAGCTAATAACGCTAATTTTAAGATTGTGATGGGCAAAGGTGACCAACGTCTACAGAATGCTATCAGCATCATTAAAGAAAAACAAAGAGAATTAAGAGAAAAACCTTGGGAGAAAATATCCTTTGAAAGATAATCATTAGAACTTAAAACCCACCAATTAATTGGTGGGTTTTTTTAGTTTATTGGGGAATATTTATAATCATGAACACTTTTCTCAAAAATAGACTAAATGAAAAATTGATGCTAAAGGATTGGACACTATACAGTGAACTAGTCACACAAGCATATATGGAAGCACCGGATTATGATTCATCGGTAGTTAAACATTGGAATACTTTAAACCAATCTAATTATACTTTATTTAAAAGATTGTTATCTAAGGTTAATGTGGTGTTTTATTCTACTGATAAAAGTAAAGTTGGTACTATCAACATCTTAGGTAAGGATTATAAAATTATTTATCAAGCAGATGGAGAAGAATATCAATCTCAACAGGAGATGAAATCTGATTTTGAAGCAACTGGTACCCTAAAGGTTAGTATTGACCATTCTAATCACCCAATTTTTAGCGTTGCTGATAATATTGTTTTTAGAACAGTTCATGATTATATTGTGCACATATTAGGTAATCATGATTTTTCAGCTAAAGGTGAAATCGCCTCATATAATAGGCATGCTAAATTAGCACCAAAAGAAGCTATTCCGGCTATCTTTACTGAAGTAGTTGGTCAAGCATGTTTTGCAATCGTTAAGGGTAGTTTCCCAAAACAAAAAATAGCAATATTAGATGGATTTGATTATAATAATGTCGGTATGATTGATGATACTAATTATGAAATTGTTGACAAAAAATTAGTTAAAAAATCAGAAATAAAATCAACTGAAGAACCAGAATCAAATCAAAAACAAATGGAACCAGTAAAAAAATCTGAACCAAATAAACCTGAATTAGAATTAGCGCATCATTTTAAAAATACTGTCATTAAAAAACTACTAAGGGAAGCTTTAGTTACCGAAATAAATGTTGGTGATGCATGGACTCAATTCTATTCTAATAAAGAAAAATTTCCAGCACTAAAAGGTGATGTCGAATTATTCAATAAATTGAATGACCTGTATCCAAAAAAAGGTGATAATTTTAATAAAGGATATTTCACTTGGTTATATAATTTACTTAAAACTGGTAATTTAAAAGAAGAAGATTTTTATAAAGCGAAAGAGTACTTAAATCTATTTGGTAAATTCATTAATAAGATTCCTAAAGAAAATAGAGATATAAATAAATTTAAAACACTTGGTGATTTATATCTAGTAGTTAAGCCATTTGCTGAGGGCGAACCAACACAAGCAACCAGTAAATCAGACGAACTTAGAAAGATAAAAAAAGAAGAAATTGATAAGGTTTTTGAAAACGAAAACTGGTTGGTAATGATACCTAAAACCGAAAGGGCTTCTTGCTTAATAGGTAAAGGAACTCAATGGTGTACTGCCGCTGAAGAATCAGACAATTATTTTGAAAGATATAGTAAAGATGGTCCATTATACGTAATTGTTAACAAAGATACTAATGCTGATGGTAGTAAAAAGTATCAATTACATTTTGAGACTGATTCATTGATGGATGAAAACGATAGACCGATACCAGCAACATATTTTTTCGACCATATTGAAAATGCTGATGAATTACGTGATTTTTTCCAAGGTGCATCTGATAAGTTTTGGGATTTCGTCTTAGAAACTAGTACGGAAGATATGGCTGATGGTGGTTATAGTGAAATATTTTATGAAGCATTAAGTGCTGATGATGTTAATCCTAATGTACTAACAGATACATTATCTAGATTAAGAAGTGGTGGTGAATCAGATGCAATATATGCTGGCTTTGTTTATGAAAAAGACCCTGATAAGATATCACATTGGGAAGTTAGTGCTTTATTAGATAACGAATATATTGAAGGAGATGATTTGAATGGTATATTAGAGCATTTGGTTAGTATTGATTATGAATTTAGAGGTGACAATGAGGCATTAGGACAATATATTGAAGCTAAGGAAGCATTGGGTGAACATAAATTAGAACTTAATAAAACATATGAAATTGATAAAGGAAAACAACTTAGAATTAATCATGTGAATATTGATAGTACTTTAAATGGTAGGTACAATGTTACTATTGGTAAAAATTCTGGTAATATCAATTTAAATACATTATTGAATCTTATTCACCAAGGCCAATTATTTGATGAGGGTGTTAAAATCATTAAGAAAACAATCAAATAATTAGGTCATCCAAAAATTAATACTTATATTTGCAAGTGAAAGAATTTATTAAAAATAAAATCAGAAGTCTTATTATGGAAAGTCGAGTAAAAATGAACATTCCGGTTCCACAAGACATTATTGCAATAAAAAACATATTTGTTGCTAATGGGCACAAATTATTTGTGGTTGGTGGTGCTGTTAGAGATGCGTTACTTGGTAAAATACCAAAAGATTGGGACTTAGCTACTGATGCAGTTCCAGACAAGGTTGAATCCATGATGAAAGAAGCTGGACTCAAAACACTCCCAACTGGAAAACAATTTGGTGTTATTAATGTATTTTCCGATTCAGGTGAATATGAAATAGCGACATTCAGAAAAGATATTGGTTCAGGTAGAAGACCGGATGAGGTTGAATTCACCAATATTGAAACAGATGTAAAAAGACGTGACCTTACAATTAACGCATTATTTTATGATATCGATACTGGCGAAGTCGTTGACCTTGTTGGTGGTATTGATGATTTAAAAAATGGTGTTGTCAAAACAGTTGGTTCTGCTGAAGATAGATTTGGTGAAGATAGACTTAGAATTCTGAGAGCAATTAGATTTGCGGGAAGGTTTGGTTCCGAATTAGACCCAGCGGTTGATAAAGCATTACAAAAGGATGCAAGTCTTAAAGATATTTCTCCAGAAAGAATCAGAGATGAATTCTTGAAGGGATTAAAAACTAGTAAATCGGTAATTCATTTTTTACAATTGATTAATAAATACAATTTGTTTGATTGGATTTTCACTGGGTTGGATGTTAACAAAGATTTTATTGAAGAAAGAGACCCAGCCATATTAATTGCTTGGTTATTAGTAAATAATGACCCAACACAATTGGCTAAAGATTTAAACAAATTGACATATTCAGCTAATGAAGTCAAAGCTATTACATTTTTAATTTCATTGAAGGATTTTGCAATTAATTCAATTGTTGGCTATAAAAAGCTTCAAGTGCGTTCCGGCGTTAATTCTGATTCAATTAAGAAATTTGGTAAGCTAATTTCTTTTGATGATAATATGTTAGCAGCATTTTTAGAGTTTAATTTAAGTGTTACTGGTAAAGATGCTACTGATGCTGGAATAGAAGATGGCCCAGCGATGGGTCGATTCATAAATGCTAAGGAAATTGATAATTTCAAAGAATTACTCAAATAATTTAAAGACTCACCCTTGTAAGTGAGTCTTTTTTTGTGTAATTTCGCTCTATGACATGTATAGTAGGATTAATTCAACAGGATAAAGTTATAATTGGTGGTGATAGTGCTGGTGTTGGCGGATTATCTATCCATATTAGACGAGATACTAAGGTTTTCAAAACAGGACCATTTATAATGGGTTTTACATCAAGTTTTAGGATGGGACAATTATTAATGTCTTCACATTATAAAGCACCAAAACAAAAGAAAGGTCAATCTGATTTTGATTTCATGATAACAACATTTATTGACTCAGTCAAGGAGTGTTTTAGAAAAGGTGGGTATAGTCAAAGATTTAAAGATGGTGATGATAAAGGTGGGACCTTCTTAGTCGGATATAAAGGTGAACTTTATATGATTGATGAAGATTATCAAGTAGCAATGACTAAAGATAATTTTATATCAGTTGGGTGTGGTGAAGAAATAGCAGATGGTGCCATGTATGCTCTTCAAAATGTTAAAATGAAGCCATACGAAAAGTTAGAAATTGCATTATCTGCGGCAGCACATTTTAGCGGAGGAGTGGAAAAACCATTCAATTATGTTGAAATGACAAAAAAAGATTCTATCGCCGCATCTGTCAAAACACCAGTAAAATCAAGGAAAACTAAAAAAAAGAAAAAATAATTCACAAAAATCATTGCTAATTCAAATAACATTAGTATCTTTGTGATATATTTAATAATAAACAAAACAATTTTTACAAAATGATGACAATGCACATACATATGATTTCGATTAGTAATTGGAGACGTAATTCTTCAACCGAGTCGGGTATGTCCATAACCAAAGTATCATAATGTAACAAGATATAGGTAATAAGGATTTAGCTCGACTCACAAGGTCGAGCTTTTTTTGTGCTTAAAATTTTTGGTTATGGAAGAGGATTTAGTGAGAAAGTTAGGGAGTGAAAAGTTGGAATACTTTAAAAAAAATTTCGATAAGATAATTGACAAATATACAATAATAGCTATTGCCACCGGATATCATGGTGAGCTGGTTTTTAAAAAGGAACATGGAAACATGATTATATTTGTTAAGATAAATGGTGTTTGAAGCTTTAAGGTGAAGTGCTAGGCTGTGAACCTAGAGAAGACGGGTCGGTACCGTCCTTACACCCAACAAAATGTGAATCTAAATGTAGATTCAATAGTTCTTTGACGTATTGGTAATACACGGGTGATGTCCTATGGTGGGACAGCGGTCTCCAAAACCGTGACGAAAGTCTAGAGGGTTCGATTCCTTCCATCCGTGCAATTTATACACACCCGCTCATTGGCGTGACCAGCTGGCTCCAAATCAGTTTCTACGGAAGTCTTACGATTGGCTGAGGGTTCGAATCCCTACGGGTGTGCAGATAATGTTGGCTGAGTGGTTTAAAGCGGCCTGTGTGAAACAGGTGTCCCGTGTAGGGACCATGAGTTCGAATCTCATACATGTCTACTGGAGAGGTAAGCAGAGTTGGCCTAACTGCAACGGTCTTGAAAACCGTAGGCCCTAGAGGTGTGTGGGTTCGAGTCCCACCCTCTCCGCAAAAATGGAAGGCACCGTCAAGGTGGCAAACACGGCTTGAACCCGTGGGGTACGTACATCGTACAGGTTTCGATTACTTTGTCTTCCGCAAAATGGATAGGTACTCAAGTGGCTAAAGAGGCTGTCTTGGAAAGGCAGTAGAACGTTGAATCGTTGCAAGAGTTCGAATCTCTTTCTATCCGCAAAATATATGGTGACTGTAGTGTAATGGTCTAACACGACAGGTTGTGGTCCTGTTAATGCGGGTTCGATTCCCGTCAGTCACCCTTGACTTAGAAGCATAGATGTGACTTCCAAATAGAGTGCAAGGCTCTTTTACCTATGGACAGGTAGTACTAATGTAAAACACTCGCCTGTTAAGCGAGGGGATGTCAGTTCGAGTCTGACCCTGTCCGCACTTGCAAGTCTCTCTGAAATACTAGTAAAGGAGAGTAGAAATGTAGTTTAATGGCTAGAACGGCCCCAGCGAAGGGGTTGGTATGAGTTCGACTCTCATCATTTCGTCTAATTTAAATTGTCTCGTGGTGAAATGGTTATCACGCATCGCTGATACCGATGTATTCCCAGTTCGAGTCTGGGCGAGACAACGAGCTAGACTGTTACTAATTCATAGACCGTTCAGGTAACGGAAGCTTAGAATTAGATTATTGTGTCGGGGTCGGACGGTTTAGGCACCAGCCTGATAAGCTGGGAGGTATATCCTCAAAGTGGGTTCAACTCCCACCGACACAACTCGAAGTCACCATATGCCTCTGCTTGCATGCACACTATGTGGTATCGATTATAAGGCTAAAAGATGGTACCAGACGTTAGCCGGAAATGAGACGGAGTTGTAGTTTCTCTAGGGCATAAAACTACAAATGCTGATGTATCCCCTCAAGCTTATATCTTGTTGAAAGGGTAATAGGTTACAAGTGGGTTCGAATCCCATCGTCAGTACTAAGAGTCAATGGTTGAAGTTTGGTTCGATTCCAAAGGAAGGTCGTGGGACGGGTAGCACCCTGCGGAGGTTCGAATCCTCCACTCTTAAATTGGGCCTTTAGCTCATTCGGTTAGAGCAACTGACTCATAATCAGTAGGTGGTTGGTTCGAATCCAACAAGGCCCACAAAATGGAGTCCACGAATATTTTGAATAAGTGGGTGTAGGATTAAACCGATTAATCCAATATCTCAGCTCCATTTTACATTCTTCTATAGCTCAGCGGTTAGAGCGTTCGCCTGTTAAGCGAAGGGTCCTTGGTTCGAATCCAAGTAGGAGAGCAATATTTATTACTGGGTTCGCATAGTTGGCCGAATGCATCAGACTGTTAATCTGACGAGTTAATTCTCCACCGTGGGTTCGAATCCCACCCCAGTAGCAAAAGTAATTTATTGTTGAGTTTGAAATTTGGCTCATTTGACAAAGACCCATACAAAAAGGAGAAGTCGGGCACCTCCCAATAATTAAATTACTTTTACATGGCGATATCGTATAGTGGTTATTACACTCGGCTCATATCCTTGAAATTACAGTTCGATTCTGTATATCGCTACTCTTGATTTTTATAGAGTATTTATTATTAATGATAATGGCTCCGTAGTTCAACGGATAGAATAGAAGTTTCCTAAACTTTTGATACAGGTTCGATTCCTGTCGGAGTCACATGAAATTGGGAATACTTTATAAAGATAACAAAATTGTTAATCATAGGTCTTTGTTAAAGGTCCTCATCAATCCAATACTTAGAAAGTTTGGTTATTTTATTGGTAGTGTTTGTGAGAATAATAAAATAAAAGGAATGAGGTTAGAAAAAGGTCAAAAAGTGGATAAAATTAGATGGGATTTTAAATCATATAATGACCATGATTTAATTGTGAGGAAAAGAATGATATTTTAATACAGATGTAGCCAGCCTAGTCTTCGAAACTAGAAGCTGTAACGGAGCGCAATGTAGGTTCGAATCCTATCATCTGTACCAAATAAATGGTTCCTTGGTGTAACTGGATAGCACCCAACGCTACGAACGTTGAAGTAAGAGTTCGAATCTCTTGGGAACTACAAAATTATTGGCCCCGTAGTTCAGCGGAAGAACATCGGTTTTCTAAACCGACGGTCACAGGTTCGAATCCTGTCGGGGTCACAAATTTGCCTCTATGGTGTAATGGATAGCACAAATGCCTTCTAAGCATTTAGTTCAGGTTCGAGTCCTGATAGGGGTACTGTTAATTTAATATTGTGATGCCTAATACGGTGGCAATTTGAACAAAGTAAATCACATTTATCAAGTTCTTGAGTAATCTTATTCCAAGAACGTTTTTTTAATTTGTTCCAATCAGCATCTTTTTTTGATGGGTCTCTATGGTGAAAATCAAAAATAACATAAGGTTGATTAGGATATGAATGGGTACAATCAAGACATTTAGAACCTTTATATTCTATCGCTTTAATTTTAGTCTTTATCCATCGTTCACTACAATAAATATTAAAACATTTTTTACAAGACGATTGACCATTTGGTCTATCATTTTGTGAATAGTATTCATCGATTGATTTATCGATATTACAAGTAGGGCATATTTTAGTTTCCATACTAATAAATATTCGGTTAGTCATAAAAAGACTAACCACCTATTATAATAGTGGTTATAAATGGAAGATGGACTCATCGGGGTGTGAGCGTGGATTGCTAATCCATTGGTGCGTGAAAATCGCATTGGGTTCGAGACCTACTTCTTCCGCAATAAAATTACCAATACGTCTTTTCATAACTAGCAAATATTTATGATTATGAAGGACATCATAAAAAAAATACTAAAACAAAAGTTATCGGAAGTAATTGAGTTACCAATTGAAGTTGGTGATACAATTCTAATGGGTAAATTCAAAAACAAAAAAGTTGTTGTTAAGGATATTGATTGGGATGAAGATAAGGGTGACTTACATATTAATGGTAAACCAGCTCTAAAAATGAGAATCATTAAAAAACTCGAAGAAACACAAAATACTGAGTCATTAACCTTTAATATCATAGAAAATATGATGGTTGATGAAGAGTACCCATCAAATTTTAATATTGATGAATTCAAAACATTAAAATCATTCAACCAAAGAATCAAGTATTGTCAACAAAATTTACAAAGAATCTCATCCGGTAGTTCCAGAATTGTTTTTAAAGTAGATGATGAAAAGGTACTTAAATTAGCCAAGAATAAAAAAGGGTTAGCCCAAAATGAAGTTGAAGCTAGTTATAGCAATTATTCCGATTTGGAAGATATTGTTGCTCGTGTATTTGAATATGACCAAAATGATTTGTGGATTGAAATGGAATTAGCTAGAAAAGTTAATAAGGGTGATTTCAAAAGAGTTACTGGTTATTCATTTGAACAATTTGTTGCAGCGGTACATAATTACGGTGAAGATGTCAATAGTAGACGTGGCCAACAACCATTTAAAATGCATATTGATAAAGAAGTTTATGCTGATATGTGGGAAAATGAATTCATGTATGGTATATTTCAATACATTGGTAATTATGGCATTCCGGCTGGTGATTTAAAAAAACTTAGTACTTTTGGATTAGTTAAAAGAGATGGTCAAGATAGAATCATCATTATAGATTATGGTTTAACTAGTGATGTATATCAATCTTATTATTCATGATTAAATTATTACCAATATTAGAACAAGTATTAAATGAGGACCTTACGGGTAAGCACTTAGTAGTCGTTGACATCCAACCAGAATATCAAAGTGGTTTTGGTAGAATGGCTTCTCAATTAGCTGATGTTATCAATGAAAATATGCCACTCCTTTCTAGGGTAACATTTCTTTATAATGGTGCGGATACATTAGGAATGATATCTGAGAACGATTATAAAAATTGGTGGTACGAACAAGGGTTAGATGAAGATATAGCTTTTAATGCACACTATTACGATAAGGGTTATGCTTTCTTCAGGTATTGTATGGACCAAGGTATTGACGAAGATAAAATCGTTAATTTGGTGAAATATATGATTGCTGAGGGTGTTAATGATTCTAGGGACCTCGGTGAAGAATTTTGGGATGGTTTCATTGATAAGTATGGTGATGAAGATATTAGAGCGTTAGTTGAATTTTCTGACGATGCATTACACATTCCAGATTTAATGGATGAAATGTCAAATTATTCAAATATAGTATTATGTGGGGGACATATCCATGAGTGTCTTAAAGAAGTTGAGATTGCTTTAAATGCTATGGATAAACCATATATCATGTTAGACGAATTTACTTACTAAAAAATTTGGTGAATTAAATAATTATTCCTATCTTTGCTTCATGAAAGAATTAATTGAAGCGTTACAAATATTTCAAAAATATAAAGACATTGACTGCCCAACACATTGCGAACATGAAGTAATGTATATCAATCAAGAAATCACGAAGGATGGTATTTCTCCAGAAGATATAAAAAGACTGGATGATTTGGGCTTCAATTGGAGTGATAGTGATGGTATGTTCATGTCTTATAAATTTGGTTCTTGTTAATCATGAAAAATTCATTAGGTATAGAAGTTACTAAACCAAACAATGTGTTGGTTATTATGCGTGGTATTCCGGGTTCTGGAAAATCTACCGCAGCTAAAAGGCTTGTTAAAAATGGTGTGATTCATTCAGCGGATGATATTATTGAGTCAAAACATGACTACAATAAGTTTTTTGCTGATATGATTGAAGCCAAAGATTTTTCACCACTACATAAAGTACATAGCGAAAACAATAAAAACGCTAAGGCTTCTATGGTAGCTGATATTTCCCCAGTTATTATTGATAACACAAATATTAAAGCCAATGAGCCAAAAGATTTGGTTGAGTTTGCTTTAAAGCTTGGTTATGCTGATGAAAACATTGAATTTGTTGAGGTCGGTACTGCCGGATTATTGGCTGAGGAATTAGCTGAAAGAAATACCCATGGTGTTCCATTAGATAAGATTGAAATGATGATTGAGTCAATGAATTCTATTGGTCCTTTAACACTTGAAAAGGTGATTAAAGCAAAACCTATGTTCAAAAATAAACCTAAGATTTTATTTTCTGCGGTTGTTTTAGATGATGCTTCCAGAAGCAAATTATTCACTGCTTTAGCTAATAAAATACCTAAAGATTGGGAGCCAATTGCTCACCACATGACAATTATATTTGGAAAGGGTCTTCCAGACGAAATGAAGGAAGATAATGGTAAGAAAGTTAATTTAATGGCTACTGAAATTGGTATGACTGATAAGGTAATTGCTGTTAAAGTGATTGGATACCCAAGTACTAATGCAATACCACACATTACATTAGCAGTAAATGTTGCTGATGGTGGTAAACCAGTCATGTCAAATGACATTGTTAATTGGGTAAAACTAAATTCTCATATTAATTTAAGTGGAATTGTTACAGAAATAAAAACGAAATAATGAGTTACCATAATAAACATAAATTGATGGTTTTAAAACCATCAATTTTATCTAGCGAACCATCCATGCAGTGTAGAAATTGCATGACACATTATCCATTAGACGCAGTTTATTGTTCTAAGTGTGGTAATATGTTAGGAAAATCATCGCAAGAAGTTGAAGTCAAAGATATTATTAAATTATTTAGAGCAGAGAGTGCATCAGCAGATTATTTAATAAATAATTCAGGTGGGGTTAATGAAACCGGAAGTGGTAATATAAAAGAAGATTTAATTATTTTTTCGAAATCACACCCAACGGCTTTATTTCAATTAGATATTACTTGGGACCAAGGATTTGGTGACCCACCTTCTCGTTATTATGTTCAGAATGGTAAAATTCAAGAAAGTAAAACTAAGTTAGTTTATGATGAATTTGATTCAAATAAATTAAAATAATGGCAGAAGTAATTAAACCACCGTTTAGAAAAATATCCATATTTTTAGCTGGGTCAATTGAAATGGGTGTTGCTGAAGACTGGCAATCTAAAATTGAAGAAGAACTAAAGGATTATAATGTTATAATTTTTAATCCACGTAGAGACAATTGGGATAGTTCTTGGGAACAATCTATTCATAACCCACAATTCAGAGAACAAGTAGAATGGGAATTGGACCATCTTGATAAATCTGATATTATTCTCATGTATTTTGATGAGAACACAAAAAGTCCTATTTCATTATTAGAGCTTGGTCTTTATGCTGCCAGCGGTAAGATGATATTGTATTGTCCAGAGGGTTTTTGGAGAAAAGGTAATGTAGATATTGTAGCTACAAGGTATGGTGTCAGACAAGTACATTCAATGACTGAATTGTTAGTTGCGGTAAGGAGCTTAGCAAAATAAAATATGAAAAACAGAATTTACATAGCTGACCATACTACTTGGTGTGGTACCGATATGGTAGCTGGAATAAAATTGGCTGAAATATTGAATAAAGAATATCCGGCACACATACATGAAGTTAATACAATATTCTGTAAGTATGACCAAAAATTGAATGCTTTGAGATTAATGAAATCAAGTGTTCATTTAAAATATTTTGGTAATTTATTTATTACTGAATCAAAAAGATTAGTTAAGAATAAAAAATTTCCTTTGAGTGTTGAAACTCATTTATTAAATGTAATGACTGCCAAATATCGAAAAATAATTGAATCATGAATAATCAGATAACAGAAATCGCCTTTACAAAATCAAATTTACCATTCGGTTGGATGGGTAATATGTCAAATTTTAGAATCATTCATGATGGAATAGAGTGGAAAAGTACTGAAGCATTATTTCAAGCAATGCGATTCCCTGAGAATTCCCCAATACGTGAAGAAATTAGATTAGCAAGTAATGGTTTTACTGCTAAGTTAGTTGCAAAAGCAAATCGTGATTGGATGTCAGTAGTCCCAACTTCTGAAGAAGATTTAGCCAATATGAGGCTTTGTATTAAGCTTAAAATTGAACAACATTCTGAACTTAAAGAAATATTACTTGGTTCTGGAGAGATACCAATTTACGAAGATGTTACTGCTCGTGGAGCAAAAAACAGTAATCTTTTTTGGGGTGCAATGAAGCTACCAGATGGTACTTGGGAAGGAGCTAACATATTAGGTAATATGTGGATGGAATTAAGGACTGAATTGAAAAGCCAGCCGGAACCGAAAAAACCAATAAATATTGAAATCGAAAGGAGATTTTTACTTAAACGATTACCAAATGTTAAGTGGGATGATGAATTATCAATTCATCAAATTTATTTATCGGAAAAGGGTGCTCCAGTGGTTGAAAGAATAAGAAAAACTCAAAGAGATTTACCTACAGATATTGAATATACTCAAACAACTAAAAATAGAATATCTCATATGTCTAACGAAGAAGATGAGATTGAAATAACTAGGGAGGACTATGTTACATTATCAGTGAAAGAAAAACGTTCTCTTCGAAAAAGTAGATTCATTAAAAACATTGATGGTGGACTAAAATGGGAAGTTGATTTGATGGGAACTAGGTCTGACATTGTTGGTCATGGTTTAAGACTTGTAATTGCGGAAATTGAGCTTCCATCCGAAACCTATGAATTAAATCTTCCTGATTGGTTAAAAGAAGTTCTAATCATGGAAGTAACAGGTATGAACCAATTCAGTAATTCAAATTTAGCAGAATGAAATATACCGTACAAGCAATCATCTTAAATGATAAGGGTGAAGTTTTAGCAGTTTCTAGAAAAACTGACCACAATGATTTCGGCCTTGCTGGTGGCAAAGTGGACCCAGAGGATGATTCGATGGAAAATGCTTTGAGTAGAGAAGTTTATGAAGAAACCGGATTAAGTATTGATACTAAGACTATGGAATTGGTTTTTGCCATTCATAAAGATGGTTATATGGGTTATACATACTTGGTTAAGGATTGGGCTGGCACTATACAAACAGATGAGCCACATGTTGTTAAATGGACACATTTTGCTGAAATTATGTCTGGGTCTTTTGGTAGATATAATTCCCTTGTTGGTGAATCTCTAAATGATTTAGGAATTAAATTCAAAATGTTTGCATAAAAACCAATAAATTAAAAAAATTTTCGATAACTTCGTAGAATACTTAAAATAAAAAAATTATCATGGATAAAAAAGACTTCATAGAATCCCCAGAAAATCAAGCACGTAGAATGGTTATTAGTGCTAAACTAATTAAAATGGGGAAGAGCTTACTCATTGAGGGTAAAAATAATGATGATTATTGCGTTTTATCCGTTGGTAATACATTAATCCTATTGGGTGGTTTAATACTCAATTCTAAGGATATGGGTGAATTCAATAATGTCTGTTCGATGTTAACAGCTAAAAACATTCTGGACGATTTGATGAAATCCCCAATCGGTGGACTCATACGTAGTAACATGATGGCTAAATTCGATGGCTTGAGTGGTATGAATGGTATGACTAGTGAAAATCTTGATGACATCAATGGTATCCTTGGATTAATGGGGGATAACGATGATGACGACGATGACCTGTAATTAAAATCAACTTTAAATTTGGTAGATTAAAAAATAATGCTTATCTTTGAGCAATTAAAAGATTGTGTTATGAAAAATTTAATCTATTTTATTATTGTTATTCTTACACTCAATAGTTGTAAGAAAGAGGATGCGAATGGTTTTAAAATTTACACAATAAAAGAAGGGAACCATAAGTCTACAAATAGCTTCAATACGATGTCTTCAAATGAATTGGTATTTGAGGCAATATTTGATGAGTCTGCTAAATACGAAAGTGTTTTGCCAGAAAACCAGTATGCGATTAATAAATTGTATGGTTTTGCTGACAATAACCAACACCACCAAAAGAATTCAGCCAGATTTGGCTGGAGATGGTCCACAACCGATAATATTATTGAAATTTATGCTTACGTTTATAATAACGAGGTAATGTCGAATGAATACATTACTTCAGTTGGTTTTAATGAAACGCATACATATTCTATTCTAGTTGAACCGGATTCATACGTTTTCACAGTCGATAATGTGGTTATTTCAATGGATAGAACCAACAAATATGATAGAGGTATGAATTATATTCTGTACCCTTATTTTGGTGGTGATGAAACAGCTCCTCATGATATTAAAATTCGTATTAAAGAATTAAAAAATTGATAAAATGTTAAAAATTGTTGAATATATAAAATTACATGGTCTTGAAAAAACACTTAAGGATTTTGCCCTTAAGTCTAGAGATTATGAAAATAAGGTCCTTATTAAATATGACCAAATTGAGTCTTCAATGGGTGAGCCTATTGTTCAAGAAGCTAGAGGATTAATTCTAGAAAAAGGTACTTGGAAAGTTATGTCCTTACCGTTTTTCAAATTCTTCAATAGCGGAGAAGGTCACGCAGCAAAAATTGACTGGGATACTGCTCATGTTTTAGAAAAAATGGATGGTTCCATGATTCAAGTTTATTGGGATTGGAATAACAACAAATGGTTCGCTGGTACTACTGGTACTGCCGAAGGTGAAGGTGAAGTAAACAATAAAATGGGTACTACTTTTAGCGAATTATTTTGGGGTACGCTTAAGGATAAATATTCATTAACTCCAGATTCAAAGTTTTTAGAAAAAGACTTCATTTATGTTTTTGAATTAACAACACCATACAACATTGTGGTAAAACCACATGGTGAGTCTTCAGCTACTTTATTGGCGATGAGAAATAGACTTTCATTGCAAGAATTACCATACGGTGTTTTAAAAAATAAAGCTGAAGAATTCCTGAATGTGCCAGTAGTTAAGTCATACGACCTTAACCATGGTAATGTTGGTGCTTTGTTGCGAACATTTGAAAACATGATTTGGCACGAAGAGGGTTATGTTGTTGTTGATGGTAATTTTAACCGAATTAAGGTTAAGAACCCAGCATATGTAGCTGTGCACCATTTGAAATCTAAAACATCTGAGCATGCAATTATGGATGTTGTTAAGACAAATGAAATTGAAGAGTTCGTTGCTACTTTTCCAGAACGAAAAGAAGAGATTGAAAAATTGAGCACTAATTATGTTGCTCTACTTTCAAGATTGGAAGCTGGGTGGGAAGAATTAAAACTTAGAAAACCTAAAAATATTACACCAGCAGAACAAAAAAAATATGCCATGGCAGTTTTCGAGGTCGCTAATAAATTAGACTTAAAACCTTTCACTGGTATGTATTTTTCTCTTAAGGATAATAAGGTTTCTACAGTAAGAGAATTCATGTCCGGTTATGATAATAAATTATTATACAAAATGCTCTAGGTTAACCTAGAGCATTTTTACATTTGAATTATGTTAGGAGAAAACTTTACAAAAACACCCGTTAGTGAGTTACCAAAAAAAGATGGTAAGTATATTGTCTTTACTAAAAGAATGATGGGTGATATTGGAATCATACACGTTAATTTTCATTTAACCAATGGTAAACCTCATTGGGGTTGCACTAATCAAATCGTAACACATTGGTTAAAACCGGATGTGGAATAATCATGGCTAGAGATAGAAGACAAATGCATCGTAGAATGGAATTTTTAATGCATGAAGCTCATGGATTAGAACTAATGTTTGATTATGATAAAACACTTCAAGAGGCCCAAATAGCAATTGCTATGGGTATCTCTGCTTATGATTGTTTAACAGCCCCTTATGAACCCACTCAGTACTTAAAAAATGGATGGCTTAGGGCACCAATTCAAATAATAATCATATCAATAGAATTAGGCTTAAAGCGTGATGACGTACTTTCTAAATGGTATGAAATAAGAAGGAAAAAAAATTTACAAGAAATTGAAATGTCAAAGACTCCAATAAAAGAGGGTCGGGATAACAAAGATGTTAAAGTTGGCAGTGGCGGAAGTAGTGGTAATTCTATTCGATATCCAAGTAAAAAAAGGTCTAAAAGAGTCTGGTCAAAATTTTATAAATTATTCCCTTGGTTAGCAATAAAGGATGAGTGGAATGGTAAAAAATCAAAGCGTACTAAATAATCTTATAAAAATTTGTTTTACTGGAATATTATGTGTAAATTTGCATTAAACAAATTTTTATGGAATACTCTGATAAAATATACCGAGAGGCTAGAATGGTTTCCATTAAAGCCCATGGAAACCAAGATTATGATGGAATTTTTCCTTATAAAAAACACTTAGATGATGTTGTTGATGTATTGAAACGTTTTGGTTTCTCTGGTAAATTCATTGTAGCCGGATACTTGCACGATATTATTGAGGATACACCATTGTCTTATAACAAAGTTAAAAGACATTTTGGATTTGTTGTGGCTGAAATGGTTTATTGTGTGACTGATGAATTAGGTAGAGATAGAGCTGAGAAAAAAGCAAAAACATTACCTAAAACAGCCTCCAACCCAGATTCAATTATTCTTAAATTGGCTGATAGAATTGCAAACATTGAACATGGTGGTAAAGTTGATATGTATGCTTCAGAATACGAACAATTCCGTGGGTTTTTATTTGCAAACACACCAGAACAAGGTAAGCCAATGTGGGCCCACCTTGAAAAATTATTAAAATTAGAAAAACAAGCAGCTTAATATGTCAGAAACTTGGAAAAATGAACGGGCAGAGCATGAAATGCGTGAGTCCGATAAAAAAATAATGGAAGCCGCCGCTCTTAAAGAAGCCGAAGAAAAAAAAGCTCTTGAAGATAAAGCATGGGATGAAATTAAGGCCAACTTACACATTGGTGATAGTGAAGACGATAAAAACATCGATTGGGTTATCGAAATGCTTAGTGAAAAATATGAATTACCAAAACAAAAAAAATGATTAAACAAATTTTAGATGAAATTGCGGCTGATAATGGTAAGCTTGCTAAATTAGCGATTCTTGGTAAATACAAGGATAATGAATTATTAAAACGAGTTCTTTATCTGGCCGATTCAAAACGCATTAAGTTTTATATTAAGCAAATTCCAGAATACACAAAGGATGGTAATTCATCTTTAACTCTTGATGAAGCATTGAAAAAACTTGATAAATTAATCAATCGAGAAGTCACTGGTAATGATGCTATTGAATATTTAAGAGATATTCTTTCATCAGTATTATCAGATGATGCTTATGTTATTGAACGTATCATTCAAAAAGACTTGAAAATTGGTATGGACTCTGGGATAAATAAAGTCATCCCTAATTTGATTGAAGAAACACCATACATGGGAGCTAAATCATTTTCAGAAAAATTGGCTAAAGATATTTTCAACAAAAGTAAAAAAGCCTTTTCACAAATAAAAATGGATGGTCGTTATTGTAATGCGATTATTCGTGGTGGTGAAGTTGAATTGGTTTCAAGACAAAGTGAAACAACATTCGTTGGTAATGCACCATTTTTAAAAGAATTGGAATTATTGAATGACGTTGTTTTGAATGGTGAATTAACTATTGATGGATACGACAGATATACTGCGAATGGTATGGTTGCATCAATCGTAGATATCGAAGGTAAGCGTGAAGAAAGAGGTGAAGTAGAAACACTTAAAAAAATAAGTGCGTTCGATAAAAAACATGGTCCTTATATTGATGCAATAAATGGTATCCGGTTTACAGTTTGGGATATGATTACAACTGATGAGTATTTTAATAAAAAAACATCAGTACCATATCATGAAAGACTTAAAAATTTAGAGGGTGTTTTATTTGGTAATCAAAATGAAAACAACAAGGTATGTGTGGTAGAAAATGTTCTATGTGAATCTTATTCAGATGCGATGGCCCATTTTCAAACAGCATTAGCTAAAGGTCTCGAAGGAACTATTCTTAAGGCGCATGATGGAGCTTGGAAAGATGGCAAACCCAACTGGCAAGTAAAAATGAAACTTGAAATGTCTATTGATTTAAAAATCGTTGGTTTTAATTATGGAACTAAGGGCACCAAGAATGAAAATGTTATTTCAACAATTAGAACTGAGTCATCTTGTGGTTTGTTAAAAACAAATCCATCAGGTATGAACGAAGAAATGATGAAGTACGTTACCGAAAATCAAGAAAAATTAATGGGTAGCGTTGTAGAAATAAGATGTTGCGGATTATCCCAAGATTCAGATGGTAATTGGTCTACTTTACATCCATCCGTAGTGGAATTAAGGACGGATAAAAACACTTGTGATTCATTAGAATCAGCTAAGGAAATCGAACACATGGTAAAAACATTAGTATGATAATATTTTGTATAATTTTCGTTATTAGTATAATCTGTTCAATCGCAATCGTTAGGGATTTATCATACGGGCAGACTATAATTAAAAAAATAATTAATTATTTTTGTGGTATTGTGATGGCTATTTTTATTACTGGTTTACTTACCCCTATGATATGGGGTCTAGGTGGTCAACTCTTCATGAAGGATATGCCATACACTGAAAAAGTGGTTCATGAATTAGTTTCGATTAATGATGGAAATAACACTGATGGCAATTTCATTTTGGGTTCCGGCCACATAGGTGAGAAACAGGTTTATAATTATTATCGTAAAGATGATAGTGGTGGAATCGTTAGACGTTCTATTAGTGCGAATCTGACAACAATCTATGAAGTGGATTCGCTTGATACACCAAGACTTGAAGTTTACATTGTAAAAGAATTAAATGATTCATGGTGGTTGCCAATATCTGGTAATGCAGGTTATCAAAAATATCACCTTTATTTACCAACTGGTTCGATAATAAAAGAAATTAAATTAGATAATGAGTAATGGAAAAAGTTTATAAATTCCCTAGCATTGAGCTCTTCAGAAATGTTATTTATCAAGTAGCACATAGAGCTAGGTATATCGGAAATGATGAACAAGGTGAGCCAATGTATGATGAATCTGCATCGTTACCTGTTTTAACGTTCAGGGGTTCGGTTAAATTACATGGAACCAATGCTGGAATTGTTTGGGTATGGAATCCCCTTGCTTTTGAATATGAAATGCAAACACAGTCTAAAGAAAGTATTATTACTCCATTGAATGATAATGCTGGATTCTCTTCATTCGCTAACACTATTGATAATAATGCCCTACTTTCAAAAATAATGAAGGTTTTTGGGGATGATTTAGGTTATACACCTGAAGTAGTAAGGTTATATGGTGAGTGGTGTGGTAAAAGTATTCAAAAAGGTGTTGCTATTAATGGCCTAGATAAAATGTTTGTCATTTTTGCCATCAAAATTGATAATATTTGGTTGAAGGATGAACAATTATCATTGGTTAAAAGTCCTGAAGAACGAATTTACAACATCCTAGACTTCCCAACATATTCAATGACCATTGATTTTAATGAACCAAAATTAGCTGCCGATGAGATGACTAAATTGGTAGAAATGGTTGAAAAAGAATGTCCGGTTGGTAAAGCTTTCGGTAAAGAAGGTGTTGGTGAGGGAATTGTTTGGGTTTGTACCACTGAAGGTTGGTATCAATCTAGATATTGGTTTAAAACCAAAGGTGATGAGCATAAATCATCTGGCACCAAGGAAAAAATTCCAGTGGATATTGAAAGAATGAATTCTATCAATGAATTAGTCGATTCATTTTTAACTGAATCAAGATTACTTCAAGGATTCACATACTTAAAAGAAAATCACCATGAATTTTCAAGAAAAAGTACTGGTGTTTATTTAAGTTGGGTTAGTGGAGACGTTGTGAAGGAAGAATTAGATACTATTGTCGGTAATGGATTTGAGGTTAAAGAGATAACAAAATCTGTTGCAGATAAAGCTAGGAAGTGGTTTTTTCAAAAACTTGATGAGGGGGTTGGCTTATAAGCCAACCCTTTTTTGGTCTTTATCCTTTATTTGTTGATATTTATAGTTATCATTATCAAAAAAGTTATGATAGCAAATAAAATTCATTTATTAAAAAAGGCTGCAAGTTTACAACACGGCCTAGAGTTTCCAAGTAACACAGAATTCCATATTGTTATGGATGTGGTGTATATGCAAGGATTCCCATTACCACCAAACCTTCAAAGTTTGATTTATAATTGGATTGTATCCAATCCAACACTATTTAAAGAAATATTCAGATAATATGGTTTTATTATTCGCATTTGGTGCATTTATCACCACACTAATGTTTGTGTTATCAAATTCAGATAACGAAACAATAATCACAATTAAATCAAAATATTCGTTATCATTAGGTCGTGATGAATCATACTTAGCCAAGCGAAAAAATGATAGAAGTGGTAACAATATAGATGATTGGGTTTATTACAATGAATCCGGGGATATTATTGATAATGAAATCTTAATCAATTTAATCTATTCTTCATTTGTAAATGAAGATTGGTATGGTGATTACACCTTTTATGTTGATGATGTATCATATTACACTAAAAAAGCTTCATCTAAACCAATAGATGTTGTGGAATATGAAATAGAGGGTGTTATCGTATAAAAATAAAAAATTATAATAAAAAAGGGAGATTATTTGGTAGTCTCCCTTTTTTTATTTATATTTGTGGTCAAATGGGTGAACTAATATTCAGAAGTGGTAAACATAAAGGTAAAACATTAAGTTGGGTTACCGAAAATGACCCAAGCTATATTGTCTGGATTGAAGAGAATAGACCTGAGATGTTAAAGAGCACCACCAAAGAGGTTAAAGCTGAAACAACTGATACTGAGTTTAGATACAAACCCTTAAAGCCGAATTATGATTTCGATAAACAAAAACCAGATAATGGACAAACAAATTAGAAAAACACCCTATGAGTGGGCGATAGAATCTGAAATAAGAGTTTCTGGATTGGAAAACCATCCCGATGATGAAGAAATGTTCTACACTCAAGAATGTAACGAGGAAACATTTCGTTCATTATTGAAAGTTAATCTGAAAGGTGTTAAGGTTACTTATGGTAAGCTTCATTTGAAGTCTGAAAAATACTTAGAATTACGAATGTATTCATTGGTCCCATATAATTTGTTGGGGATTCAAATGGGTATTCAACATGAACACTCAAATACTGATTTTGTGGTGAAATATGTTATTGACCCAGATGAAATGGATGAACAATACGTTCGATGGGCTAAAGAATGGAAAACAAGTATTCTTTTAAATGGCGGTACTTCTAATGAAGGTCATAAAGTTAGACAAGGATTTAGAGAGATAATGTATATTGGTTCGATGCAACAACATTTAGCTAAATTAAAAGAAGCGAATGTTAAGGTATCGACATTTTATGAGCCGGACCTAAATTCTATGTTAACAGGTATTTCATTTATTGTTGATGAACGTGTTTTCAATAAGAAACTGTATAAAGATTATGTGGAAACACCATTTAACCCAGAAGTAATTTCTACTGATGATATTATTCGTTGGGAAGAAGATAATAAAAAAAATTATGCTAGCTGGGTTATAAAAATGGGTGGTGAGAAAAATGTTTTTTTACGAGATTTTTTGAAAAATTTTGCTTTGGCTAAAGGTTAATCTTGACTTAATAAATTATTTTTCATAGGGTTGTGTATGAAAAATAATTTAGATGATTTATTTCACAAGCAAACATTAGTTTTTGATTATCTAGTTAAAAATTATGTTGTAAGCCAAAAGGATGATTACAATAATAGCCGAGTTGTAATCCCTAAAGATTTTATTATAAAAGATAAATGGTCTGATGAATTAGTTTTAGGTATTCAAATCGAAGAAGAATTAAAATTATTTTATCCTTTTGGTGCAAGTCTTATTAATTTAGTTATTGCTGAATGGTTAAAATTATATGGTTACACTAAGCATGATGGTGCTTGGGATAAGTATCCTCGTGGTAAAACAATTAATGTTGAATTCGCCAGTGATTTTGATTCACTAGGACCATATGGTTTAGATGAATTAGTTAGGGTTATGATAATGCAATTATCTAATCATTTGGATAATGAAACAGCAAGATTTTCATTATCTAATTGTTCAAACCTAGATGATGTTATTGGCACAATGGATATGTTGGGTTATCAAACGATTAGATTAGTAGACCCAGCAACATTTAGAACTAGAATACGATTTATTGAAAAAGAAGAAAATAGACACAACATTCAACCACCAATTGCCCCTCCAAATTATGAAGGATATGGATACAATAACATTAACAGGCAAAATTTATTTTGACCCAGATGATAAAACAAACAAACACAAATCCCAATCATCTTGGAAAAGATTAGCTATGGTTATTATTAAGGATGATACTACTGAGTATTATGCTTGGTTCATAAAAAAAAGATTTGGACTAGAATTGACTAAACCACTTAGAGGTACACATATTTCATTCATTAATGACCATGTTAGTGATATGAATGGTAATTGGGATAAGGTTAAAGCTAAGTGGCACAAAAAAGAAATAAAAATTGTTTTAGATATTAAGCCACGATTTTCCGATAACGGACTTCATTGGTGGTTAATAATTCCTCATAATGAAAGGGGTGAACTACAAGCAATAAGAAGCGAATTAGGATTAGGCAAACCACATTTTGGTATGCACATGACTATTGGTAGTGCAGTAGATAGAAAACCAGAAGTAAAAAATGATGCCGGAGCCACTACAGCAAAAAAAATGAATCTGCAACACTCTCAATATATTATTGGTTTAATTAATGGTGGTTTAATTAAATTTTAAATTATTTTCGAAAATAATTTGGATTATCGAAATATTATTTATACATTTGCACTATGGATAATCAAGAATTAACTTTTGGTGGTTACCCAATCACTTTTACTAAAGTAGATGGTGAAATCCTTATCACTTGTAAAGGCTTAACCGGAACACTTACTCAGATTGATAATTTTTTAAAGAAAAAAACAATAACTAGATATAAATTTGGTGATTCTAATATCAGAACGTGTCCTGATAAAAAAGTTAGAATTGATTGTTTAACTGACACGAAAAAACAAATGGAATTTTTATACAAACAAGCTCAAGAACTAAAAAATGGCTAACACGAACGAACTTACAAAAGAAAAAAACGCTGGTGAAACTAGCATTTCTGAAAAATCAAATCCGATTAAAAAATTGGGTTCTGAAACATCTGTAGAAAATGAAACAGAGGAATCTACTGTCAATACAGACATGTTCAAACCAACTCAAACGGAAATGAATGAAGCAGAGTTAACCGAAATGGTTGGTCTAGCCCAAGAAAAAGGTTTTGAATATGCTTTAAAGTTCATGAATGATAAAATTCATGCAACAAAACAACTAGTTGAAATTCATTATGAATTAAAATGTTTTCAACATGAAGGAGCATATGCTATTTCAAAAGCAGTTGAAAAGGTTTTGGGTGTTTTTAACCAAACTAGTACTGGTGGTATGTCTGGTGATAAAATTCCTGAATTAATCAGTGTTTCATTACCAAATGGAGAAGAAGTAAAAGTTCCGTGGGGACGAATTCAACTTCCGGGTTTTGATGATGAGTGTTATATCGACCTTGATTATGATTATGAGGATACTACTATAACAGTTCATGCTCGAATCAGAAAAAAATTCGAACCAGACATCAGAAAAGTCATTGATATGACTAACGAGATATTAGCGAAAGAAGCATTGTATTTAGCTCAAGCAATTGAACTTGAGTTTGATGACGATGACTATGCTAATGAACCAAGTTTCATGGATTTATCAACTATCGATGAAAATAAAATTTTATTTTCAAAAGACATCCTTGATGGTCTTATTCCGATTCTAGCCAGAATCAAGGAAACTGAAAAATGCCGCAAAGAAGGTCTTGATATAAAATTGGGAGTACTAATGGAAGGTATCTATGGTACTGGTAAAACCTTAACCGCTTTTTGGCTTGGTAAAATTGCCAGAGAGTTTGGTTGGACCTTCATTTATGTTAAAGAATGTAAACATTCAGCTAAGGCTTTGAAAATTGCTGAAAACTATGCCAGAAATGGTAATGGAGTTATTTTGTTTACTGAAGATATTGACCAAGTTCTTCGAGGAGAGCGTGGTGAAAAAATTCAAGAAATTGTAAATACTCTTGATGGCGGAGACACTAAAAATCTCCCAATCATCTCAATCTTTACGACAAATCACATTGAAGTAATTGAGCCAACATTCTTAAGAGGTAAACGTATTGGTTCATTAATTAACTTTGGTGTTTTGGATGAAGAAACAGCAAAACAATTTATCGATAAATTGGTTGTTGATAAAGAAGGTAAGTCATTAATGGTTGAAGGTGACCATACTGCTGCAATTAACTCATTGTGTGGTATTGTTCCGGCTTTCGCTTCTGAGGTAATCGATAAAGCAAAAGCATACATGATTCACAGACAAGGGAATCAAATCAGTAATGAAGATATTGTTTCAGCTGCGGATTCGTATAAAAAACAAATTAAATTTGCTGAATGTAGAGCAATCAAACAACACGATAGTGTTAGTGATGCATTACAAATTTTGGGTAAAGAATTGTTCTCTACTAAAGGTGGTAATGAAGAACACCGAGCAGTAATGCAAAAAGTTGCGGATGTATTCCGTTATATGGAAACTAACAGAAAATAAAATGGGTGGATTAGCATTAAAGTCAACATATACTAGACGTTATTCTAGAGAAGAATTTGATGTGGCTTCAGATAAGCTAGTTAACATTCTTAGACAAACTTTCAAAAGAGTTGAAGTACCTTTATTTTATTCAACAAAGGAAAGTTTTGGTGATATTGATATCATCATCTCTATGGATGATAATTCAAATGTTTTTGGGAATATGCATTCATATATTACCCAGACATTCATGCCTAATGAAATTTTTCATAATGGTAATGCTTGGTCATTTGATTATAAAGAAATTCAAGTTGATTTAATTACTTGTTCCGCAGCAGACTTTGATTCCAATTATCATTACTTGGCGTTTAATGACCTAGGTAATTTTATTGGTAGAATTGCTCAGAAGCTTGGATTAAAATATGGTCAAGAAGGTTTATGGTATAACCATTACTTTAAAGACCAAAAAATTGGTTCAGTAATGATTTCTAAGGATTATCCTAAGATATTTGAATTCTTAGGATTTGATTATTCAGAGTGGCAAAAAGGTTTTTCTACACTTGAAGATATATTCGAATACGTAATTAAAAATCAATATTTCGATGCCGAAATGTTTGAATTGAAAAATTTGAATAAAATAAATCGTGAGCGAAATATTAAAAGAAAATCATACATGTCATTTTTGACATACATTGCTGAACACTATTCGGACAAGTCTTATGAATTCGAAGACAAAGCAATTTCAGTAGCTAGGGCAAATAAATTTTTCCCAGAAGCCAGAATGACTGAGAAAATGCGTGAATTAGAATACTTGGAATGTAAAAAACTTTACATTAAGTCAAAGTTTAGTGGTGATGTTATCATGAGACGTTATGGTATTAAGGGTAAAGAATTGGGTAGAGCTCTAACTTCGTTTAAAGATTACTTTGGTTCCTCAGAAGAATATGATAAATTTCTTTTGGATGAAACCACTGATAAAATTTATGAAAAGTTTGAATTTTTTTATAAAGAATTTCTAACATAATAAAATGGGACCCAGTGGGTCCCATTTTTATTTATAAAAAGGATTGTCTTCGATTAATAACTTTATTGTGGTATGAATCTTATCACAATCGTTTATAAAACTATAAACATCAGCATCCTCCAGTAAAAACCACTCACCTTCAACACGTTTGGAGCTATGTTGTTTATGGAGCCATTTTTCTACTTTTTGATAATTTTCACATTCATATTTTCTAGCTAAAACAATTTCATCCGGGCAACCAGTTTGTAATTGTTTAATTCTTAAATTGATATCCCTTTTTGTGAACCCAATCTTGTATTTATTGGTCCCCCAAGCATTTAGTAAGTATACTGTTCCCATTTGATAATTATAGTTCTTTTGGTTGTGTTTGTCAATATTTATATATAACTTTATTGATATGACAGAGATACAAGAATTGCATATAGAAATTGCTGCTTACTTGAAAAGTAAATATGGGATTGACGAAATAACTTTCGATGATGATGAAAATGTGACTGATAAAGAAATAAAATTTCAATTAAAACCAAATTGTGATGGTACAAAAATCAAAGAATCGTTGCATAAACATTTTGGAGAGAAACTAATGTTTCATGCCACCGATATGGGTGGAATTCTAGGTATTCTAATAGAAGTTAATACTTTGAACTAGAAAGTATTTGTAATAAATCAAATAATTTTGTTGAAAATTCCATCGGACTAACCTTAGCCAATACTTCTATTGGGCGATTATCAATTCTTAGAATTTCGTTATTATCATTATTGGATAGGTAATTAAAATACTTACCTTTGAAAATAAAATCATCAGCTTGGATTCTGTATTTAATCATGATTGGAATCTCAGTATCCAAATTATGGTGAATTATATGTTGAATGAATTCATTTAGTGTTCCAGATTTTCTAGCAGCATCAAATTTATCTAATACTGAAGCAATACTAGTCCCACGATACCCAAAATCATCATTAGCTGAATCCTCATCATCACCCCAACTTTGTATCGGTGTTTTAGCATTATAAACCATTTGAAATGGTTGCCCCATTCTAATTCTTTCTTTTATTTCTGGGAATGATTTTAAGAAGTCAGCAATAGAAATCTTAATACCTCTAAAAGCGTAACCTCTCGATTGAAGAATATCAGGATAATATGAAACACACGTTTTTAATTTGTTGGCCATATTATACATATTAGTATCGATTCTAGTACCTTGTGGTTTGCCAGAGAATTTATGAATTAATTCAATATAATCATTTTCTAATTCGGTGTTAGGTTCATCACCACCGAATTCCGGCGAAAATAATTCCATACCAAATTGTGAAATACAAGACTCAACTTGACCTTCTTTTATAACACTTTCATATAATTTCACTAGCTTCATATGTTATAAATATCTCAATCACCACTATAACATTTAGGACTAATGTCGACCTATTTTAATATATTAAAAATATTTTCATTAAAAATACATAAAGTACTGATAATCAGTACTGAAATACTTTAAAAAAAATAAAAAAAAGTTCGAAAAACCCTTGCCTATATCTAGGTTTCTTCGTATCTTTGTACTAGAAATAAAAACCATAACAAAGCCTTAAAAAAATTAAAATGGCAACAAAAGGAAGTAATGAAATAAACAAAGTAACCAGCATCGCACAAGCTAGTACACAAAAAATTAACAAAGCAACAGAAGCATTAGCAAAAATCGTTTCAGATTTACAAGCAACTAATGAATCATATGAAGATTTAGTGACAAACATTGAATTAAAACAAGCGGAACTTGAGAAATTGAGTGTTAATTTCACTGAAAAGGAAAGAGAAATGCAAGCAGACCTTAAATTGAGAGCAAAAGAATCTGCTTCTTCATTGGTAAACGAAATCTTAAAATCAGAAGGTAAAGTATCAATTGATGCTAGTGAACTAGCTTCACTAAAGAGTGAATTGGAATCTACTAAAACATCATTTGATAAAAATGTTAAAGCTGAAACTGAAAAAGCTATCGCTATTATCACAGCAAGACATAATGGAGAAATCAGAGCAAAAGAATTGGAATTTGCTGCTGCTTCTGCAACAATGAAGGCAGAATTGTCAACAGCTAAAGATAAAATTGATTCTTACGTTAATCAAATTAACGATTACAAATCTCAAATCACTGCTGATAGAGAAGCAAGAGTTCAAGAAGCTCAAGCTAGAGGTGGTCAAAGCATCACAGTACAAGCAGATGGTAAAAGATAATTTTCAAAAATTTTTTACAAGTAAAAGCCATACCAAAAGTATGGCTTTTTTTATTGCAGACTAATAAAAAATTACGTAATTTTGCCTCAATGGAATTCCCAACGTACACATATAAAGGTTTACAAACTAAGTTACATTCAGAACTTACTAAACCCAATCTAGATAAGGAATTAATAAGCCGGATAACAACTGAATTAAAAAACAGGCCATTATTGACTTTACCACAAATGTCAACTAAAGAACAAATTCATTGGATTTTAGAAGACATGGATTTTGATTTAATAAAAAAATACTATGAGGCATTTTCTAATAGATACCATAACAGAATTATTGATATCACATCTATAGAACGTTTAAAAGAAACGGCTAGTGATTTATTAAATGAAATTTCTACGTGGGAAGAAAATGATTATGGCCATTCTGATTATAGACGAGGTCATTTTCATGCAAGGAGAGAAATTATCGATGGTGTTGTGTGTTTATCACTTAATTTTGTAATAACATCATGGGATATGGATTATGATTGTGTGACATCATCTAAATATTCTGATGAAAAATATGAGGGACCAATAAATGATTAGATTGTATGCAACATTTAATGGTTTAAAAGACTTAGAACCAAAAAAATCAGATAACTTTGTTGGTGATTTACAAATGATGTGGTCCGGTGTGAGAAATGATGCCGGAGAAGACATGTCAGGTGAATATCACTCCAACCGTGCTAAAATTTTTGATACAATAACCCTAAGAAAGGGTAACAGGTATGTTATTGAGTGTAAAAAATTGGAAGGTAGTAAATTAATCCATCCGGTCTCAATAAGAAATACAAATAAAAATCCTAGATGTGGTGTCATTAGGAAAGTATCTGATGATTACACATTTATAACTGGTAAATTTAAAGGTAAGTGGCTTAGTAAACTTACATTATTAGAATTAGATGAGATGAAAAGATATTTATTATGGCTAGGTTCCAAAACCAATAATGAAGCAACAGTAATAAATGTACTTAACATATTGAAAAAAATTAATAATGAAAAATAGTTTAGATTTACATGGTATAAAACATGCGGATGTATCCAGAGAGGTAGATAAATTCATTGGATACCACCTGATGGGTGGCTCCAAATCGGTAATCATTATCACAGGTAATAGTGATGAAATGAAAAGAATTGTAGGTAAAACATTAACCGACTATAGTATCACTTATACCGAAAGTTGGTTTAATAATGGAGAATTATCAGTTAATTTATCATGAGTTAAATATCACAAAATCAATCGATTAAAAAATATTTTAAAAATAATTTATAAAAATCATTGCTAATTCAAATAACATTAGTATCTTTGTGATATATTTAATAATAAAACGTAGAAATCTTCAATGAACAATTTTGTAAACATAGTGCTCCTTAACTCAGTCTTATGCCTATTGGTGTTAGAGTGTTCGAGCTATGTCTATGTGATTGGAAGTTAATAAAGATTAATACCAAAGATATTCAAGCTCGAACTCAAAAAGTTCGAGCTTTTTTTTTGACCAAAATAAAATGCATGTGTGGTCGAGTGGTCGAAGGCAACGGTCTGCAAAACCGTATGGGGCAACCCTCATCATAGGTTCGAATCCTATCACATGCTCAAAATAATACGATAGGTTGTAATTCCTATCAAATTGGAGTATAGCTCAGCGGTAGAGTTGGTGTGTTACATGCACTAGGTCGGGGGTTCGAATCCCTCTGCTCCAACATAGTAATTAATCCGGTTATGGAACGCACTAATGAATTGGAGTTGATGTTTAAAATGAGAAACTTCGTCACTGATGCAAAAGGGTGGACTAGGGGATTTACATTCATTACGATTGAAAATGGTGATTTGAAAATATCACATACGATTAGAGGTAGTGTTGGTAAATTGACTAAAATAGAACTTGAGGATTTAGATGTTTGGATTAAATACTTTGATAGAATATAATTGCCTTCGTGGTGTAATGGTAGTCACGTTTGTTTTACATGCAGAAAGCACTGGTTCGATTCCAGTCGAGGGTACATAAATGGGGGCGTGGCGGAATTGGCAGACGCAGTAGTTTCAAAAGCTACCGCCTAGAGCATGTGGGTTCGAATCCCACCGCCCCTACAACTGATGGCCGAGTGGTGGAATTGGTAGACACGCCGGACTTAAAATCCGGTGGGCAGAAATGCCCGTGCGGGTTCGAGTCCCGCCTCGGCTACAAAGGGATACGAAGTACAAGTATCCTTGCAATGTGGCGGAATCGGTATACGCATCTCCCGGAGAGGGAGAGGGTCGCAAACCCAATTGTAGGTTCGAGTCCTACCTTTGCAACAATTTGGAATCAATACGGTCGGGCGGTATTGACGAATGAATAGTAGCCCGAACATGCCCTTATGAGCAAACTGGTAAAGCTTACGGTCTAAGAAGCCGTGGAAAACATAAGAAACGTTCTCAGTTCGAGTCTGAGTAGGGGTACAATATGCCGAAGTGATGGAACGGTTAGACGTGCTGGTTTTAGAAACCAGTGTCCGAAAGGGCGTGTGGGTTCGAATCCCACCTTCGGTACAAATTGCGGGATGGAGAAGTGGTAACTCGCTAGGCTCATAACCTAGAGACCCTAAGAAGGCTTGCGGTGGTTCGAATCCACCTCCCGCTACAAATGGCCCCATAATATAATGGGAGTATATCTCCTTGACGTGGAGAAAGCGATGGTTCGATTCCATCTGGGGCTACTATTAAATGGGGGTGTGGTCAAATTGGCAAAGGCGGTGGGCTTAAAATTCACGGCAAACGTAAGATACACCTGTGGGTTCGAGTCCCACCACCCCTACAAAATTAATTATTTTAGTTAAAACCCTTGTGGTATTGGAAATTACTTGATAATTTTGCGGTATAATCTAAATAAAACTAAAGTAACATGAGAAACACAAGTACAAAAACAGAAACCAGCGTTAAGAATGGTATTAGAATCTTAAAGAGAGCAATTAGCAGAGGTATTTCATTATCAGAAGCATCAAGAACTTTTGATTTCGGAAGAAATTACGTTTCTGACGTTAAAGCAAGAATCAAAAACAACTATAAGAGAAAAAATATCTCAAGAGATTTGTATACTGAATTCAACACTTTGATGAAAGAATACACCGCTTAAGAAAAAAAATAAAAAATATTTCGAAAAAAGCTTGCTAATTAAAAATTCTTTCGTATATTTGCAGTGTAATTAAGATTTTGATAAAAAACAATATATTTATAATACAATGAAAACAGTTAACAACATATTTGATTTTGCTTTTGAAGCAGCCGAGGCGGATTGTCGCCTAGGGTGGTCAAGTATTGTCATAAGTTAACGTTTAAGTATTTAAACAAAACACTGATAAAAGCTCGACCAAATTTGGTCGAGCTTTTTTTGTTTATGACATTTCGGGGGTATAGCAAAGATGGTCTATGCGCTGGTCTGAAAAACCAGAGATATCAGGTCGCTACTGATTGCCCTCACAAAATATGTGACCTTGGAAGCAGGGGTCCTTCGTTTGGTTGAAGCCCAAGAAAGCCCAGTTCGAATCTGGGAGGTCACACAAAAGAATAAATTGTTCATTGACATATTGATATGATGCTCGGTTCGTCTAATGGTTAGGACGAATGGTTTTCAGCCATTAAATAAGGGTTCGATTCCCTTACCGAGTACTTTTAAATGTTGCCGTCGGCTAGCGGTCTAGGCCACCAGACTTTCAATCTGGAATCCGAAAGGATGTACGTGGGTTCGAATCCCTCCTAGACCGCAAAAATGGTGATAATAAGCAAGTAGGTCTGCTAACTGAACGTAAGTTAAAAGCCATTCTACTGATACTATGATAGCAGTCATGGGTAAGTAGTTAAAATGTATAGTTTAATGGTTAGAACTCCGGCGTTGAGCCGGGGGTCTGGGTTCGATTCCCAGTGCATTTCAAAATTTGGTCTATTGGTGTAGTGGTAACATCCCACCCTGTCACGGTGGTGCCGAGAGTTCGATTCTCTCATAGACCGCTTTTAGTTTTAAAAATCCCAGTAACCGCTGGGGGACTAATAATGGTCTCTAGGTCAAATGGTTAAGATATCTGCCTGTCACGCAGTATGGAGCGGGTTCAACTCCCGTAGGGACCGCCAAGGTAGTAGATGTCGTAGTTTCAGCACAACGACACAACGGTGAACTGTAGTTCTCACTATGCTGAAGTTGAGAATGAAAGCAAACATCGTACTACTGAAATTAAAAGTTAGCAGAGATGGGCATCCAATCCCGCACACTGAAAATGAAAGAAAATTGGATAAATTTTGGGCTATAGTTTAGTGAGAGAACACCACCTAGACGGGTGGGGACACGAGTTTGATTCTCGTTGGCTCAACGATGTAGGGTTTTACACTTTTATATTTCCTAGAAGCTATTAGCTGAGAAAGAAAAAGTGAAATGGGGCAGCATGTACCAAGGCTGGCGTTTCTCCCTTGCAAGGAGAGAGTGGAGGGTTCGATTCCCTTCTGCTCCACCAAATGAACGGTTGACAACCAAACCTGCATCTAGTCAATGTAGGGTTCATAGATATTAAGGGGCTATAGTTAAACAGGCTATAATAGTTGGCTTGCACCCAGCAGTACTCGGTTCGACTCCGAGTGGTTCCACAAATTATCAATATGTTATGGGAAAGATTGAAAAAAAGAAGAAGAAGTTACAAGAAAGAATTGATTTTCTTCAAAATGAATTAAGATTGTCGTTAACAAAGAAAACTTCAGATACGAAGGAAATAAATGTTGGTGAATATCAAAGAAAAATTCAAGACTTAAATACTGAATTAAGTAATTTATGAATCCAGACAAATTAGAACGAATTCAATTAGCTAAAACTAAATCCGGTTCTAGAAATGATAGACATTTGAAAAAATATTCAGATAAATTTAATAAAATGTTTGATTTTTATTTGAAAGTTTATCGCACTGGATTAATAACGTTTTGTGGTGTTGGTGTTGATGTAAATTTTGATGTTAATGGTTCTGATGGTAAATTTGGATTCAGAGAATATGATAATGGTCGATTTAAATTAAAAACTCCAGTAACCAAACATTCAAATATTTTAAAAGCCGTAATTGTAGGAAAAAAGGGTTGGGGTTTGTGGGTTGAACAATGGAGTCAAGGAATTGTTGAATGTTCATTCACAAGAGATGAAATTCTTCAAGAATTTCATCTCAGAAATATTGAAATTCCAGAACCACTTATGGTTGAATGGAATAAATTGATTCAAAAGAAGAAATCCCAACGACACTCAAGTTAAAGCTATTTACAAGTTTTCTAATTTATATTATACTTAGTAAATTGGTATAATATGAAAAACGATAGAAATTTAACGCATCATTCTCAAACTATAAGCAAAGAAGATAAGAATCTCAAATTTAATCACGGGTCACCAGTAATTTGGTTAACCGGATTACCTAGTTCTGGTAAATCAACAATAGCTAATGCCTTAGAAGAATCATTATTTGATATGGGTATCAAAACACATATTTTAGATGGTGATAACATTAGATTAGGATTAAATAAAGATTTAGGCTTCTCTAAAGATGACAGAAAGGAAAATGTTAGACGCATAGCAGAAGTTTCTAAGTTGATGTCAGATTCTGGAACATTAACTATTGCAGCATTTATTTCACCATTTATTGATGATAGGGAATTAATAAAAGGAATTGTTGGTGAAGAAAATTTCATAGAGGTTTATATTAATACCGATATTTCTATTTGTGAACAAAGAGATACTAAGGGTTTATATAAAAAAGCTAGGAATGGTGAGATTAAAGATTTCACAGGTATCAGTTCACCATATGAAGTTCCTTTGAATCCAAAATTAATTATTGATGCTGGTAAAACACCAGTATTATTTTGTGTCGCTAAGATAATTATTTACCTTCAAGATAATGGAATCATCCCCATGGACTTAGAAAATGAAACTAAGTTAAATTCATGGTCTAAGATTAACCATGGTGGGAATAGAACTGAAAATGAAGATAAAAAAAGTGCGATTTTCATTGGCAGGTTTCAACCATATCATGAAGGTCACACATCCTTGGTCAAACAAAAACTCAATGCAGGTATACCTGCTCTGATTATGGTCAGAGATATCCAACCAGATGAAAAAAATCCATTTACTACTGAACAGACAATTAATATGATTGAAAAATATCATCGTAATGATGATGTTATTGTTATGGCCATCCCCGATATTGAATCAGTAAACTATGGTCGTGGTGTTGGATATGAAGTTAATGAATTTATACCACCGGATAACATTGGTGCTGTTTCGGCTACAAAAATTAGAGAATCATTAAATACTGGTGATAACGCTTGGAGAAAAATGGTTGACATATCAATCCAAGATGACATTGTGAATTATTTGGCTAAATGAAAAAATATCAGATAAGGTATAATACCAATTCAACCAATGATAATGATAGATGGCGATTAATTGAAAATGGAATTGAAGTGTTGGTTTCAAATATTATAATTAATGGCCGTACTTATACTAGTAAGGATTGGATTGATGATATAAGTGATTTTAAATGGCATATTACTTGTGATGGCCATTGCGAAATAAGAAACTCTATTGCCTATATTACAACAGGTACATCAATTTTAAAACATCAAATTCTAAAGACAATATCTTATAGAATTCTAGGTACTGTAACAACAATTCTTACTGCATATTGTTTGGGTGTATCAATAGAAATGTCTTCATTATTGGGTGTAGGTGAATTAATGATTAAACCAATATTGTTTTTTTTACATGAAAGATTGTGGAGTAGAAAAAATAATTGAAAATAATTACAAAAAACCTTGTGAGATAAATTTACTACCAGTAATTTCGTACTTCAAAAGTGAATTTAAACAATATAAATTAAAAAGTTAATTATGAGTAAATTTGTAACAATGCTTTCAGCAAGTAATCAAGATATTAAATCATCTAGAGCTGAAATGATTGCTGAAGAAACAATTATTGAAGTAAATCAATTTGTTAGTACCCTTAAGAAGGAGAAAATGTTATTGAAAAACAAAATTGTAAAACTGACTGATTTAGCACCAGACAACACTTACAGTTTGAGACCCGGTGGTAAAGATTTCAATGCAACAAAATGGGTACAGGAATTACACCAAACTAAGATGGACCTGAAATTAAAAGAGATTGAGCTTACAGAAGCTGAATCAATTTTGACTGAATGGTTTACAGAAGAAACTCCTAAAACTAATGAAGGGTAAGGTTTATCTAGCCAAGTCCAATCGCTCTAATCCTGATGATGTATCTAGAATTAGAAAGATTTTATCGAATTACAATGTTGAGGTAGTTGAATTTAAAGGTGGTCGTTATACACACGACCAGCTTCTTGAGTGTGATTATTTAGTTATTGTTCCAGATTTATCTGAAGTAGATAAAGAAGATGGTTTTATTCCTTGGGGGAAAGGTCTTCATGAACAATATTTTGCATTTAAAAGTGAACACTTAGCTTGTGATATATTTTTGGTTGTAGAATCAAATGACAAGTGGAATTATGTCACTCAAATAGTTGAAGTTGATGTAGCTGAAGAAGATGACTATGTAAATTATTCGGATGCTTGTTTTGACCGTCACAAATTAGATGACTTAGAGTCTGTTTTAGAAAGTAGGTTGGGTCATAAAGTGGTTGGTGATACAATCACAAAAAATAAAAGTAAGTATTTATTAATTGGTTCAAAATAATTTTATAAAATACTTGCCAATTGCAAAAATTTTAGTAATTTTGCAATTAATAACAAACGTTTTTTGACATCATGATATTAAAGATGCGGTACATAGGATACCACAAAGCCCTACGATTGTATTTATACATAGTTCGAGGTGATTAAAAATCCTATATGGTGCGGTAGCTCAGTTGGTAGAGCAAAGGACTGAAAATCCTTGTGTCGCTGGTTCGATTCCAGCCCGTACCACGAGAATATAAAAACAAACAACTCACTGTTCAGTTCAAGAGTGGAAAAGTGATTATGGCGATGCGCTTGAACCAAGCTATAATAAATTAATGTTTTTGTATTCTTATTTTGGCAAGGTAGCTCAGTGATACTTCGGTATCTTGGTAGAGCAAATGGCGTGAAACCCATTGTGTCGTTAGTTCGAATCTAACCCTTTCCACCCGAAAACCAACCCCTAAATTAAAAGTAGGAAGCTCGACGGAGGACTGGGGCAATGGTAACTGGGGGTGTAGACAAACATGGTCTATTGATGGAGCGATACCATCCATCACCACAATATAAAATAACGTACAACTAAAAACCAAAATTATGGGTAGTTGCGGGTCATGGGAAGCTAGTATGTCACTTAGAAGAGTAGTGAGTTTAAAGCAAACTAATGAAAACACATCAGAAGAAATACAAAATTTCATTAACAAAAATAATGGTCTTCTAGTTAATAGAAAAGATTTAGAAGAACTTAAAAAAGGTGATATTCTTCTTAATATTGAAATCTATGACGAGGATAAAGAATTAGTTAACACAGTTCTTTTAAAAGATTTAGGTCTTGAAAATATTGGTGCTAAAAAATTCATGGACGATGATGTTTATAAGAAGTATGATGCACTTAGTGAAAATGGTGAAGATGATGAGTACTATACTGAACCAGATTGGTGGATATTCGGTATCCAAGTTGATACTAAATCTTTAGAGAAGAAACTTAAATTCATCAATCTTAAACTATTACAAGAAAACTTGGGTAATTGGTCTATAGATAATCCGAACTACATCTATGATGAGAAATACCTTGCTGATTGTAGCGATTATATTTATTGTGGTAATGATAATTCAGACAGTGGTGTCTTTAAAATTACACAAAAATTTATTGATAGCTTAAGTGTTGGTGATGAATTGGTTGTAAGAGGTAGCGGTGATGGTGAACATTGTTAAATAATATGGGGGTGTAGACAAACGTGGTCTATTGATGGAGCAATACTATCCACCTCCGCTAAAATATTGACCGATAGAATGGGATAAATGTGAGAAGCTGGGAGAGCGGCGATGCCAACGGTACACACTAAGGATAAGTATCTAGTCTTAATTGTACTAGAGTAAACCTCAACTCTCTAATGGTGTGTGAAGGATTGTAATGATAATAATCGTGCATTTGAAAAGATGCGGTAGTCATTATGATTTCGAGATTCCATAAAATCACATTCGGTCAACTTGGGGTTGTCACGTTTTAATTTATAAATGTAATTATTGGTGAATAGTCATTACATTTTTATTAAAATAATGTTGGTAAGACTGGCAGGTTTTGATAACAATAGTTCGATTCTATTCAACCCCACTTGTGGTACAAGAAATGATTGAATTGATGGATGCGCATCCATCATGAAGTTTTTTGAATACATGCTTCGTAATAGCGCATTGCGAAGTCCTTTGATAGCTCAGTCCGGTTAGAGTGCTGCCCCGAACGGCAGAGGCCACTGGTTCGAATCCAGTTCAGAGTACAAACGAGTGTTCCCGACTCGTAAAAATGGGTAAAAAGATTGATTCAGCAATATTAAAAAATTTGTCTGTAAAACAAGTGGGCTAGGTTCGAATCCTAGTGCGGGTTTGGGAAACCGCATGGTGTAGTGGTAGCATAGTAAAAAACCAATCTTGTCCCTTTTTTGGAATGGCTAAGAATGCGTGGAGTCATGACCACAATGGGTGTTCAATTCACCCACATTCCACAAGCATGCGAAACGTAGCATAGCACTACGTCAATCCATCTTGAATGCAAACTTTAGACTGAAGAAGTTTCAAACTGAAAAGTTTTTAATCAGTCAATATGGCGTGAAAGGATTTCAGTATGCAGTCATGAGCTATTGAAAGTGTGTTTATTGATTCATGAGTCGATAATTTGGTTCAACTCCCACACACGCTACATTTAAAATACCCCATATGGGTATGGGAAGTGACTAATGCGGTACTTGATTGGAAACTAGCTAAGCCAACAGAGTTGCAACCGAGGTGTTAACGGTAACAGAAAATTAGACGAAGCCAGTGCCTAGGAATACCTTCCCAAATTATTAATAGGCTTATGAGTATTAGCTCCTATGAATCTCCCTAGGACCGGAAGGTAGCAAGGATAAGTGGTTGTAGCAGTAGTTCATGATAACCTATTAACTTGATTGATAAATGAGAACTGGGTGTCTTATTTGGTGAAATGCTTGCTCGGCTGTTTTTTAACGGAGTAAATCCTGAATTGCATTTCGTTGGTTCAAATCCAACGTCAATCACAATGACTAAGTGACAGATTGTGATGTTGATTCTAATAAGGGTAGATTGCAAGTTGTTCTTCGGCACTTGGTAACAGGTGTGATATACGGAAGAACCTCAGACGGGTCCATGCTTGAGTCCTGTCGTTTACAGAAAAGTGTTGCATTAGATAACTTACCCATATGCTGGTTGAAATCCAGCCTTAGTCACAATATTAAATTAAAAAAATTATAAATGGAACTAACAGAAACTGACATCAAAAAAGAGCTTTATAAAACTAAAGCTATGGCTAATTTTAGTCACTTGGAGAATGGTAAGGCTTACTATCAAATTATGTTAGATGGTTCAATGTATCAATTCCCTTTAGCCCTAGAGGAAGAAAAAACTTTAAAAATCATGATTGATGACGAAGTAGTATCAACAACCAAAATTATGGTTCCTACTTCTGATATGAAAGGTGCTAGTTTTGGTATTTGTGTTAGGGGTTCTGAATTAAATAGATGGATTGCAAAAGCAATTAAATCTGAAAATCTAATTAAAATACAATAAATAATGGAAAGAATGGCTAATTACGGAAACAGAATCATTAAGGTTAATAAACAATCTTTGATTAATCGAATCAAAGAAAACAAAGAAAATCACATCAAGGAGTATAAAAAAGCTGTCATTGCTTATAAAAAAGAAGCATTAAAACAATTAGCTGAATTAACAAAGAAGGTTAAAGATGGCCAATTGAAGATTAGCCTAAACCTAGTCTCTCCAATTGATAACACGAAGCATTATGATAATGTTATTCAAATGTTTGATTGGGATGTTAATGATGAGGTTGACTTGACACAAAATGAATTCAACGAATACATTCAAGACCAAACGGAATTCGCCAGACAAGCTAAATTTTCAAATAGTAGTTATTTGGGTTAGAATTAATTAAAAAATGGGATTTATGAAAATAAATCCCATTTTTATTTAAAAAAGTTTGCGATATCGAAATTATTTGTCTATCTTTGTCATTAATTATTAACTATTAATAACAAAATAATACAATGAATTGGAAAAAATTAATATTTGCTAGTGGGGGTGAAGATGATGATTCAGTAAAAAAATCAACACCAGTGGAAACATCCAAAGAAGCATCACCATCATTTCAAAGTAAATTCCCCGTAACCCCAACTGCGGTGAGAAATGAAACAATCACGATGCCGACTTCCAGTAATCCGGCCATCACGCCGAACAATCCAGCATGTGCTCCACATATGGAAAAAATCATGACTATGTATGAACAAGGTTTTGATAGTCTTAATCAGGCCGGATATGATTTTTACGAATATTTCAAAAGCGTTGTAGAAGGTGGTGTTAATAATCCAACTGTCTATACTATGGCATTTACTATGGGTAAAGCCATGGATAAAAACCTAACAAAGGCTAGCCTTTTGTCTCAATCAGAATTTTATATTTCTGAAATCAGAAAAGTCCACCAACAATATGTTGATGCTGGAAATCAAAAAAGGCAACAAGCAATTACCTCTAAAACACAAGAAGAAACAACACTCAATACAGACATAAGAGATATTGATGTTGAATTAAATCGTCTTATGACTTTAAAAAGTCAAAAACAAGCTGAGCTTGCAAAAATCGATGGAAAATATCAACCACAAATTACAGAAGTTGAATGTAAACTTATGGCCAATGATGTTGCTATGGAAGGAATTGTAGGTTCAATTCAAAAAGTTGTACAAGGAATAAACAACAATATTTAATAATTAAATTTTTATAAAAAAACATGGATAATTCAAAAACAAATTCGTTACCAATCATGAAACACTTCGAAGGAAGTAAGATTAGTAACGCAGTAGATTCATTCCGAAAAGGTGAATGGACATTATTTACATTCTTCAAATTTGCTTTGCTGATTACAGTCGTAGTCTTTAGTTGGATATATGTTCTACCAGCTGTGTTCATCGCTATTGGTCAAACCTTAGCAGTTGTTTCCGTTGGTATTGTAATCGTTGCGGTTATTATTCTAATGCCAGTAATAATTAAAGCTATTCGTAGGTTTACTAGAGCTGTTCATAAAAGAATTATCATACACGACCCATTCGCTGAATTAGAAGACCAAAAGGTTAAAATGCAAGAAAATAAAAAGAAATTTCAAAATGCTAAAGGTAAAATTTCTGCATTGAAAAATGATATGGAAGTTTCAGCATCAGAATCTGAAAAAAATGCTAAGCAATTGGAAAAAGATATTGTGTCTTTACATGCTAGAGCTGCTAAAAATAAAGCGGAAACCGAACAAAAGCTTGCTCAACATGGCCTGACGTATAAAAATACTGATGAATATGTTGAATTAAGAACTGATTATCAAAAAATCGTATCACAAGCCGATAGACTTTCTCATAAATTGGAACAAGAAAAAACATTTGTTCAAAAATATGGTACCAGAGGTAATGTCATGAAAAAAATGGGACAAAAATTACTTATGGTTGAAACATCTATGGACATTAAAATTGATGATTTTGAAGCAACGATTGAAATTCTTAAAAAGGATTATGACTTCGCTAAAAAATCTAGAGAAGCAACAGCTTTAGCTAAAGAAACGATGTTATTCACAAAAAGTTGGGAGCTTGAATATGCACTTGATGTTGTTACAAGTACGATTGCTCAGGATATTGCGATTACGGCTTCAAATTTCAATGATATTGATATGTTGACATCAACATATAATATGGACTCTGATGAACTTTATACGAAATTGGATTTATTGGCTGACGAAATCAATACAGGTAAGGACCCAATTATGTCGGCTAAAGATTATGCACACCCTGAATACAAATTAACACATCAGGATAAAATGAATTCTGGCGGGTTTGGAGAATTATTTTAAAAAAAACAAAAAATATGTGACAAATATTTGGTAGATTAAAAAATACTTCTTATATTTGTCACGTATTATTACACAAAACAAATTTATTAATCCTAAAAAAAAGAAAAATGGGAAAATTATTTAACAGAAAGAATCCAACAAAGGGTTTTTCAACAGGCTTCGAAATATTCCTTGTGAGTATTGGTTTAGTACTTATTTGCGGAGCACTTTATTATTTTGCTCCGGGTCTTCGAGTTGGAGAGTCAGTGGAAATGGAAGCAATGGAAATTAACACAGACAAAATTGATAACGTTACTAATTCAGCGTTACTTCCATTACCAACAAGCCAAGCTTCAACTTCAATTCAGTCGAATCCAAGAATTAGAATTGCTGGCTATGCTTGGAATGGCCAAACACCACTAATTGTTGCTAATGGTGGTCCTTTCACAACTAAGGGCTCACTAATGGAACAAAATGGTGTGAATTTACAAATAATTCGTCAAGATTGGTTGTCAGAACTTAAAACTATGCAGTTGAAGTTCGTAGAACAATATAATTCAGGACAAGAATTTCCAGAGTCGGATAAAGCAGCCTTTGCTATTATAATTATGGGTGATGGTGCTCCATTCTATATTTCGACAATGAATAAAACACTCGATGAAAAATTCGGTGAGGATAAATATAATGTACAAGTAATTGGTGCTATTGGAATGTCTAATGGTGAAGATAAACTTATCGGACCAGAAGAATGGAAAAAGAACCCAAAAACTATGGAAGGTGCTCTTATCTCTACTGTTCTAGGTGATGGTGACTGGGTAACTAGTTTGAACTTCTGTTTTGCAAATGGTTTGAAAGTAAACCCAGATGCTACAACATATGACCCACATGCAGTCAATTTTTACCCTTCAGCTGATGATGATTATATTAACTCAGCGAAAGAGCTTATCGCTTCTCAAACAGAAGGATTTACTGTTGAATTAAAAGAAGTTATTGATGGTAAATTAACTGGAGAAACTATTAACAAAAAAATTGATGGTTGTGCTACTTGGACTCCGGGCGATAAATTAGTGTTTGATGCACTAAGTGGATTTACTGATGTTGCTTCAACAGCTGATTTTCCTAACCAAATGGCAACTACAATTATTGCAGTTAAAGAATGGTCTGAAACTCACCCTGACATTGTAACTAATATGCTTAAAGCAACTTATACTGCTTCAAACCAAATGAAACAATATGATGAGTGGAGAGTAGCTGGTTCACAAGCAGTAGCTGCAACTTTTGGAATGGAAACACCTGAGTATTGGTATTCAATGTTCCAAGGTCAAAAAGGAGAAAAAGATGGCGTTAAATATAGCATGGGTGGAACAAGATGTCTTACTTATGCTGATGCTATGCAATACTATGGAATTTCTGATGGTGTAAATCGATATAAATCAGTTTATGAGCAAGTTTCCTCATATTTGACTGAGCTTAACCCATTTGGTTTTAACGAATCAGTAAAAGGTGTTACACCTTATAGTGAGGCGGTAAATTTATTCTTCCTTAAAAACATCAATGATATTGAAGTTGGTGTTGCAACTAAAACTGATTATTCAGAAACTAAAACCGATGTGATGGCTAATGGTGAATGGCATATTCAATTTGCCACTGGTAGCGATGTGATTCAAGAATCATCAACATCTGACTTAGAAAGTATTTATAACTTATTGATACAGGCAGAACAAACTAAAGTTAAAATTATTGGTCACACCGATAATACTGGTTCTTCAAGTGTTAATAACACATTGTCTGAGGAAAGAGCTAATTCAGTTGTTAATTACTTGATTAGTCGTGGTATTTCTAAAGATAGAATTCAAGAAGTTGATGGTAAGGGTGATTCAGAACCAATTTCTGATAACAGTACACCTAAAGGTCGTGCTGAAAATCGTAGGGTTCAAATTACTTTACTACAGTAATCAAATAAAAATTATTAACCAAAAAGGTGACAGAATTCTGTCACCTTTTTTTAAACAAAAACAAATGAAAAATTTTATAGGTTTAATTGCGATTTTATTTATCATCACAATAAGTTTTGGTCAGTACGATTCACCAAATTGTCCACATCGTTATGATATAACACCATACGTTGGTGTTGGTCTATCCATCGCAAATTCTGATGACTTTGCGATGAGTTCATATACATCAATCGAAGCCGGAGTAATGTTTGAAAATATGACGGTAGCCGGAGTGTTTGGTCGTAGTAATCTTGACCATATGTTTAATAATGATTCATTCACTAATTATTGGTATGAGGGTAAAATCGCTTATTCTTTTCCACTAGGTTTTGTAGATGGTTATGGTGTCTTTGGATTAGGTAATTATATCGGAAGTAAAACTATTTTTATTGAATATGGTGGTGGTATTTCTAAGGTTTTTAATGACCATTTTGGTGCCAGCATCCAAATTAGTAATTGGGATGGGTCGACTTATTTTTCACCAAGTATTTTTGTCACTTTTTAAAAGTTAAAACATGAAATTATTAAAACCATTTGAGCAAGTAAGTAAGAATAAAAAACTCTTAATTGGATTAGGCTGGTTAGGTTTAATCTTATCAATGTGGATAATTTATTCTATGGGTGAAACCCACATGTTCCCAACACCAAAACAGGTTTGGACTGGCTTTACTGAATTATATGCTGAAGGGTTAGTTGTTCATATTGGTAGTTCTTTATGGCTTTGTGGTTATGCGGTGGTAATATCAATATTTTTATCTTTGATGTTTGTATACCTTTCACCAATACCATTAATGAAACCATTAGGAGAAGCACTATCCAAATTTAGATATTTACCACTAACTGGTATCGCTTTTTACATAACAATGATGATTGATGATGGCCGGAGTATCCAAGTGTGGATATTAGTAATCTTCATGAGTACTTACTTAATAACATCATTACTTGCTATGTTGAAAGATATCAAAGAAGAAGAATTTGACCACGCAAGGGCGTTAGGTTGTAATCGTTGGGAAATTCTTTGGGAAGTTGTCATTAAAGGTAGACTTGATTATGTTATCGAAACTATTAGACAAAATTTAGCTATTGTCTGGATGATGTTGGTAACCGTTGAATCTATTATGGCCGCAGCGGGTGGTTTAGGATTCTTGATTAAAAATTCAGATAAATTTGGTAACCATGGACGAATTATTGCATTGCAATTAGTTATTCTGTGTGTTGGTTTATTTATGGATTGGTCACTTACCAAGATAAGAAAATTATTATTCAGATATTCAAAAATCTAATTATGTCATACGATTTAAGAAATACAATCCTTTATCTCAATAATGTTGAGTTAGGATACGGTGAGGGTAGCGACTATAAAGCAGTTTTAAAAAATATTAATCTTGAAGAAAAAGATGTTTTTAGGGTTGGTCGCACTACTGGTCAAGTAATTGCTATTGTTGGCAGGTCCGGTAGAGGTAAATCTACTTTATTTAAGGCATTAACTGGATTAGTAAAACCGCATAGTGGCCAAGTTTTGATTACAGCTGCAAATGCTAATGATGCTTTAGCTGCTAAAGAAGTTAGTGAAGGTAATGTTGGTTTTGTTGACCAAAAATACACTTTATTTAGACATAAAACAGTTAAGCAAATATTTGCTTATGCTCTTAGAAAGTCTAATAAAACAAAGGCTGAAAAGGAGCAAATTATTAATAAATATTTGGGTGAATGGGGTCTTGAAAAACATAAAGACCAGTATTCTTGTGAACTATCCGGTGGACAAAAACAAAGAACTGCAATTATTGAACAAATTCTTTCTTCTGGACACTTTATGGTTCTAGATGAACCATTTTCTGGTTTGGATGTGGGTAATATTAGAGATGTGAAACGTTCTTTTGAATTAATTCAAAATGACCATGAACTCAATACTATTATTTTTTCAACACACGAATTAAGACTTGCAGTTGAATTGGCTGATAGCATTTACGTTGTTGGATATCCACAAGGTACTACAGAATATTCAACCATTGTAAAACATTTTGATTTAAAAGCAATGGGATTAGCTTGGCAAGAATTTGGTCCAAAGCACTTAGAGCTTATGAATGAAATTGATAACACAATGATGAATTCATAAAGATTGCCGGAGATACCTATACTTACAGGAGGTTCTAGACCAATTGTAAATGAATTGGTGGTATAAACAACCATATATTAGTTGTGTGTGGATTTCTAGAATGAAATATATTACTATGTGGGAAGTAGGTTCGATTCCAACCTCCGGCTCAATAAAAGTCCCCGATTATCGGGGACTTTTTTGTTATTAATGATATTTATAAAATTATGGAGATTTGTGAGGTAAATAACACGATTGATGATGAAGGTAGTAAACAGGAAAAAAATAGCGACCTTAGTTCTGATGGCAGCGATGTTTCTGAACCCGCTCGGCTTCGACATCCTATTTTATATGGTGTTGAAAGCGACTGGGGATTCCTATGCAATTACCACATTTATTTTTTACCTATCATCAGCATTATTATTTGGGGTATATTTCTATTTACTTGATATTAAACCAATTAGTAAGATTAAAAACAAATTTGTAAGCTTAAAAAATCGAATAAAAAAGTAATAGTTTCATTTCCTTTATTTATAGGAATAATATTTGTATATTTATAAAGACAGACTATTATGAATTTTAATTTTGAGAAATACGAAAGAAGAAGGTTCCATGAGAACAGAGAGATTGATAAAAAAATTAAAGCTCTACTTTTATACTATGATTATCAAGTAGAAAAAAAAGAATTATCCTTGTCAGAGCAACTAACATTAATTGATGATTGGATAAATAAATTTGAACAGCACGAACTGTACGAGGTCATCCCAACATTCAAAATTAAACGAGCTCTAATTATAAAATCTATTATTGGTTATAAAAAAAATGAGACTAATGATATGACTTTTTTAGAGATGGCCGGATTAAAAATAAAAAATTTCGTAAAAAACATATTTAATAGAAAATAAAATCATAATTTCGTAATATTAAACACAACAGTATGGATAAAAGTTTTGATGAATTATCAGATGATTTCTTAAATGAAGGAAACAAATCTAATAAAAATAATGATTTTGGTATTCCTTTAAATAAGGATAATATGCCAAATAATATTCCACCATCAATCAAGAATATCATTGATACATTAATGAATTCAAAAAGAATTGATAGTGATTCAGAAGATGATTTGAATCTTGGTGAACCAGATGAAATTGAAACATCAGAGGGTGAAGATGGAAATACCTATGAGAAAAAAACTTGGGAAACTGATTTTGGTTCGATAACTAGAATTTCAATCGGAGGTAATTTACCACCAGACTTCAACTCAGATATGTTGAAAGAGATTTTCCAAAAGGCAATGCATGGTTCTGGTAAACCGGATAACAAAAAAGCTGAATTATCATTGGAAGACCAATTAAAGATAGCTGTTGCTAATGAAGATTATCTAAAAGCTGCTGAACTAAGAGATGAAATCGCAAAAAAATCAGAAAAAAATGATTCACCTGAAAACCCAGCAAATTCAAGCGATACAGATAAAAATTTTTGGGATTCAATATAAATTTTAAAAATAATTTCAAAAAAAGCTTGCTAATTAAAATAACTTTCGTATCTTTGTGATATATTTAAAGTAAACAACAAGAAAACAATTAAGAATTTAAACAAAATGAACTTAACATTTGTAACATATCAACCGAAACAGTATACGCAAGGCGGGAAGCCTAGCAGGTCGGGTATGTTATATCTAATGGGAATTGAGTAAGTAGAATTCTTTAGAAAAATATAACAACCCGATTTAGGTAAAACTGAATCGGGTTTTTTTGTGTCTTTAATTTTCTAAACGAGACCTAAAATAAAGTTTGGATGTTCTTTGACATCGTGGAAAATCTAGGTGTGGGAAAGTTGGTATTCCGCTTGGTTTGGGACCAAGAGACCGCAGGTTCGAACCCTGCCACTTAGACACTGGTACATTAATTATGTACCAAATAAAATGTGCTGTGTTGTAATTAGCAGACGAGGCGTGGGCTTTGGGGTGTGAGTTAAAGTCTCACCAGCACAACTATCGAGTGGTGACAAAATAGGCTACGTGCCCACCTTGGAAGTGGGAGATTGTTGGTTCGAATCCAACTCATTCGACAAAATTAATAACGAGGAGTGACTAAGGTATTAAGCACGGGGGGTCTGGAGCCTTCTGTTAGTCAGTTCGATTCTGACCTCTTCGACAACTTGGATTGTTGTAATATAATGAAGCCGGAGGGAGTAATTACCCTTAAGGTGAATGCCGAGTAGCCGACGTACATAGAACCGTAAGCTTAAGATTGCGGGGATATAATTATCGGGAAAGGATAACATACCTAACGTGGAGTTAGGAGTTGAGGTGGGAGTCCTCGTCCAAGAACATATTATGTGGAAATAGTTTAATCAAAATACCACCCGTTGGGGGTGGAGTTGTCGGCGGAAATCCGGCTTACCACTCTAAATTGCCTTGTGGTGTAATGGTAACTACGCTTGGTTTTGGTCCAAGAGTTGAGGGTTCGAGCCCTTCCAAGGTAACAATAAATTAATACACTGCCCTATGGTGTAACTGGCAACACATCTGATTTTGAATCAGAAGAGTCTAGGTTCGAACCCTAGTGGGGCAACAAAGAATGGTTACAGCAATTGTACAAAACTCAACTTTTAATTGAAAACAACATGCCATTCTGACTTGGGAGTGAACGGGCGGAAGCCGTGTCTGTAAAACACTTGCTAGAGGGTTCGATACCCTCCACTCCCACTAGGTTTTGAACTTTAGTATTTTGAGCATTGACCACGTTAGTCAAGTTAGCTGGGTAAAATACAAATTGGGGTACCGCCAACGTGGGAGAGTTGGGGCGGTCTGTAAAACCGTTGCTTCGGCTGAGTAGGTTCGAATCCTATGTGCCCCACTCAAGCTGTTAGGATTTAAGCTCCGCTGTAGGAGGTAAAAATTCATGATGCCTGTATCGCTTAGTGGACGATAGCACTGGTTTTGTAAACCAGAAGATAATATCTCATCGGGGGTTCGAATCCCTCTACAGGCTCCATAATACGCTGTCTAAGCATAAAAGGTGATGTGCTAGTCTTGTAAACTAGCGAACCCAGTTCGATTCTGGGAGACAGCTCTAAAATTGGAAGGTTGGGAACAGCTGGGCATTGAAGCCCTTATCCTAGGTGCTTTGAGGTTCGATTCCTCTTCTTCCAACAAAATGCAGTAGTCGTATAGTGGCTATTACAGGGCCTTGCCAAGGCTCAGACGGCAGTTCGATTCTGCTCTACTGCTCCGGTGACTTTTATAACTAAATATATTAGAAAATAGGTACAAAAAAGCTTGTTAAATTTAATAACTTTAGTATGTTTGTTGTATATTTAAATCAAATTATAACGAGCCCCTTAAAAATAAAATAAAAATGGGAGAAAACAAAAAAATCCTTATAAGTAGGAAAGAAGAAAATGGTGTTAATATAAGTTTCAAAGTTAAAATACGTAATAGTGAATATACTATGACAACTGATATAATTGCTAGAAATATTATAATTTTTAATTTTGAATATTATACAAAAAATGATGATGGTACATTATCTATCGTGATTCCAAAATCTAGAAAGAATGAAAATGGAATACTAATACCATATTTATCATCTAAATCTAATAATGATTCTACAGATAATATCGATAAATTACCAAAAAATTAAAAGTATACTGGTTTTTGACACCGATTTACCGTTAGGACCGTAGTTAATGATGGTTGAATCTAGCAATAGATAAACGTAACAAACGACTTAGACTACAAAGGTTAACAGAATACAAATGGGGTGTGACGGATGCAGAGAGAGGCATAAATGCAGCTATCGTATAATGGTTATTATATTAGCCTTCCAAGCCTAGGATGTCAGTTCGATTCTGACTAGTTGCTCTCAGCCAGTTGTAGTTCTGGTGAAAATTAAAAACTATGATTGCATCATAGGTGTTACGGTAGCACACTGGCCTTCCAAGTCGGTGGCAAGGGTTCGACTCCCTTATGGTGCACAACATGAGTATGCTCTCGATGAGATGAATCGAGCCACCCACCGAGGGTGTGGCTAACGCAGCTAAGGTTTGAAACACGGGTAATTCACTAAGTACGTATTAGGTGAATTATGAGTAAAGTAAATGGAGAAATCTAGGTTTGATTCCACCCATACTCACAAATGGTTATAACAGATTGGCTGTATTCTATCGTTAAAAATAGAATGGATAATCTTGAATCGGTGTTACGATTCAATTATCTGCTGGGTTCGAATCCCTGAGTAACCACTAATAAAATAATATAAAAAACAAACATTATGAAAACAACTAAATTTATCTGCAAAAAGAAAAAGAAACGTTAAGGCACTCGGCTATTCAAGTTACGAGTGTCAATAGATAAACTATGCACCCGTAGCTCGAAGGTCGAGCAGCTGGCTTTTAACCAGTGGGCGAAGGTTCGATTCCTTCCGGGTGCACAATTGAAAAATTATGCATCTAAAGCTCAAGTGGACGGGCATCTGGCTTTTAACCAGAGGGGTGTGGGTTCGAGGCCCACTAGATGCACTAAACCGCTCGTAGCTGAATTGGAAGCAGTACTGAAAGGGAACAAGCCATCGTCTTTTAAACGATAGGATGTGGGTTCGAATCCCACGGGGCGGACTAAATTTAAGTGTTATGATAATGAATGAAAAACTAGCTCAAGAATTCAGAGAACAAATTCTCACAGAATATGCTGAGCAATTTAGGGGTGTATGGGTTCAATTCTCAAACATAGGTAAATCAAGAAGTAAACTATGTATTACACTTTTTCCAATACGAGGTCCATATAGAATGGTTTTTACTGAAGAATTAGATTCAATCAATTGGACCGATGTTCAAAAAATCATTAATTAATTAGGTAATTATTTTTTTATTTAGTATCTTTACAAAAAAATGTGTTTATGTCTTATGACGATGAGTATTATGACAATTATCAATTTGGTAGCAAAAATCTTAATGCACCAAAAGGTGTTCATATTAAAAACAAAAATGAGGCGAAACTTTGTAGAAAGCTAATGGCCAGTACTGGTTTAACAGAAGCAGAGTTACGTACACATAAAAAGTATCGTAAAATGCTTTCTGAGGAACAAAAGAAAGGTACTAAGGCAAAGCTTCATCCGGTAGATAAAGCAAGACGTAATTGCATGAAAAGCATTACCAAATTACTTAAATTACCAAAAGAACACCCACTAGTGATTAAAGCATATAAAGAAGAATGGGAGAAACGAAAACATTCTATATTCGGACACCGTTCATTTATTTATCATACTGCATCACCTTTTTAAAAAAATATTATGGAAAATTTTATTGACGAAATGATGAAGGATGGTGATAAAATCATCACACGATTCCCACCTGAACCAAATGGTTATTTGCATTTAGGTCACGCCAAATCAATTCACTTGAATTTTGAATTGGCAAAAAAATATAATGGTAAATGTAATCTAAGATTTGATGATACAAATCCAACTACTGAAAATATTGAGTTCGTTAATTCAATTAAAAAAGACTTAGATTGGTTAGGATATAAGCCTGATGGTGTTTACAACACATCTGATTATTTCAGTTTACTTCATACAATTGCATTAACAATGATTGATAATGAACTTGCTTATGTTTGTGACCTAACGCCGGAAGAAATTGCGGTCAATATTGGAACAACAACAAAAGCTGGTATCAATAGCCCTTATCGAGATAGGTCAGTGGATGAAAACCTAGATTTATTCGAAAGAATGACTGATGGTGAATTTGAAGATGGGACCAAAGTTCTTAGAGCTAAAATTGACATGAGTCACCCAAATATGCACATGCGTGACCCAATTATTTATCGTATTAAAAACGTTGAACACCATAACACTGGGAATGATTGGATTGTTTATCCGATGTATGACTTTGCTCATGTATTTTCTGATTATATTGAAGGTATTACACATTCAATATGTACATTAGAATTCGAAGCTCATAGACCATTGTATGAATGGTTCTTAGAAAACATTAGCTTGGATGACATGCCTGAACCAAGACAAATTGAATTTTCAAGGTTGAATTTATCTCATACAATTATGAGTAAACGTAACTTGAAAGAATTGGTAGAAAAAGGTATTGTAACCGGATGGGATGACCCAAGAATGCCAACAATTTCTGGATTGAGACGTAGAGGTGTTCCGGCAGAAGCAATTAGATTATTTTGTGAAAAAATAGGTGTTTCGAAGCGTGAGAACTTGATTGATATGTCATTATTGGATTCATGTACTAGAGATGTTCTAAACAAAACGTCTAATAGACGAATGGTTGTGTTCAATCCACTTAAGGTAACAATCACAAATTGGATTGAACCATTTGATAAGGCAAATAATGATTGGTTACCAGCCGGAGTCAACCCAGAAATGGAAAGCAGAAAAGACCAAGTAAGAATGGTCAATTTTGGTAAAAATCTTTTCATTGAAAGAGAAGACTTTATGGAGAATCCACCAAAAGGATTTTTCAGATTAACCAAAGGAACCGAAGTAAGATTCAAATATGGTTATTACGTCACTTGTAATGAAGTTATAAAGGATAGTGATGGTAATGTTATTGAATTACTTTGTACCTTTGACCCTAATACAAAGGGTGGTTGGTCTGATGATGGTAGAAAGGTTAAAGGAACCATTCATTGGGTGAATGCTGACAATAATATTCCGATTAAGGTTAATCTTTATGATAGATTATTTAGTGTTGAAGAACCTACTGAAGATTTTTTAAATGAGATTAACCCAAATTCAATCATTACTGTTGATGCTATGATGGAAGCAGCCGGAAAACACTTTGGTGATGAGATGTTACAATTTGAAAGAAATGGTTATTACATTGAAGATTCAAAAGGTATCTGGAACAGAACCCTTCCAATGAAGGATGGTTGGAAAATAAGTTAATAAAAATACTGGTATTAAATTTAAATACCATATCTTTGTGTAAATAATAGAAAAGAGAATCTAACGCTGTGTTAATACTCGATATTAATGTAGAGGAAGTTCAAGACATCACTGCTTAAGGTAGGAGATTGTAAGTACGCTGTTAGGGTGGGAATTAAAAAGGAAAAAGGGATTATAGTACTCCCATCAACCCAGAATCCCCGAAATACCCAAAGCAATCGTTATTACTACCGAGGATGCAACACATACAGACCTAGGGGGTGAGCAGCCCTGTGATGAGTCGGGTTGTGGCACCAACTGAAATGTTGGATGAAGTTTAAAGGCTTCATAGTTAAATGTTAGACTAAAACAGAATCTTGGCTAAGCTCATCTATTATTTTATCACCGTTCAAAGCATTGCTGGCGATGCTCTGGTCTCTTAAACCAGAGAACTGGGTTCGATTCCCAGTGGACGGACATGAATATTATTACTGACAAAACAAATCAAATAATTGATAAAACACTTGCATCGTGTATTTCAGTTGAGATGTCTCAGGTGCCGTATGTTAAAGTTTTGGATGATGATTTATTTGAAGAATTAGAGAATATCTTTAATACGGAGAATGATTCTTTAATGATATTATCAAATAAATATGGACCTATTTTTGTCTTGGAGGATAAATATGGTAAACATGTTTTTAGTCATGGAACTTGGACTTTTAGTGTTGATGGGCATAAAATAGTAAAAAGAACTAGTCTTCTACCAGACTCTAACACAAAAAGAAAGGGGTCTAGTGATAAAGTGGTTACTGGTAAGATACTAAAATTAACCGAATTTGACTTTAAAAATAAAAATTTTATTGAAAGGTCAATTAGGGGAAATCGTTTTCATGTTATCTTGGTGCCTGAAACAAAAAAGAATGAATTTTTATCTGAGAATTGTAAATTAAGACAAACTGTTTTAATGGCTTTAGATACACATGGTTTTATAGGATATTATTAAAATGAAAGTATTAATTATAGGTGATGGCCTTCTAGGTTCCGAATTAAAAAAGCTCAATCCAACATGGGGCGTACTTAGTCGCAAACAAAATGATTTAGATATTAATCAATCTGAAGTCTGGTCCAAAACATTAATTGATTATGATGTTGTTGTAAATTGCATAGCGCATACAAATACATATGATATCAATAAGGATAAACACTGGGAAGTCAATTATAAATTTGTTGATGAACTAATCAAATATTGTAACATATATGATGTTAAATTAGTTCAAATATCAACTGATTATGTATATGCGAACTCCGTATCAAATGCTTCTGAAGATTCAGTTCCGGTTCATCATAATTCTTGGTATGCTTATACTAAATTATTAGCTGACGGATTAACCCAATTGAAATCAAAAAACTACTTGTTAATAAGATGTGGTTTTAAACCAACACCATTTCCTTATCCGGTAGCCCCTAGTGTGGTTTTAGGTAACTTTGATTATGTTGATACGATTGCTGAAATGATTTCAACTATGATTCAAAAATCTTATGTTGGATTATATAATGTTGGGACTGAATTAAAGACAATGCATCAGTTAGCGTTAGATACGAATCATAGTGTATTAAAATCTGACCAATTGCCAATTAAAGACATGCCAACAAATGTTAGTATGGACTTAACAAAATTAAATAATTCGCACCTTTAGTATAATGGTATTATACGCCCTTGGTAGGGGTGAGATTCAAGTTCGATTCTTGAATGGTGCTCTTAAATTTCCACGATATTATCTTCCTTGCCCAGAATAAGCTTTTCTGTAGTTTTTAGACCTCTTATGGTTGGAAGTTTTTTTCTTGCTGTGAATACCTTTTCTTTTTTTGATAGTTTCACGTTTTTTTGTGGTTACTGAAGTTTGTTTTGCCATTTTATAACAGTTTTTGTTTATAAGTATTTCAATTGTCTAATAAATCATTACAAAAATTTGTTTTAGTTAAATAATTTACTTATATTTGCCAAATGGATTTTAAAAACAAAAGAATATTGGGTATGATACACCTTTCTGGTGGTGGAGGTGACTCAACCATCCAAAGAGCCCTTAACGAAATTAAGATTTACGAAGAAGAAGGTTTATACGGTTGTATCATAGAAAATTATCATGGAAGTATTGCTGATGTTGAAGCAGTGTTGAAAGCTTTACCATCTGATAGGACCATCCTAATTGGTATCAATATTCTCCCAAATGAATATGCTTTGGCTTTTAACTTAGCCAATACCTATAATGCTGATTTCATTCAATTAGATTTCATATCTGGCCAGTACAAAGCGAATAAGAAAATTGATTTATCGGATTACAACAAACACTTATCTACATTAAAACCAAATATTAAAGTCTTTGGTGGTGTGTGGCCAAAATACTATACACCAGTTGATGGTTCTGATTTAAAATCTGATATCACCGAGGCCATTGCGTTATGTGATGGAATTGTAGTTACTGGTGCCGGAACAGGGAAAGAAACTCCTTTAGATAAAATAAAACAATTCAAAGAATTTATTACTGATGATTCGTTTCCATTAATTATTGGAGCCGGATTAGATGCAAGTAATGTCGTTGAACAATTAACAATTGCTGATGGAGCAATTGTTGGTAGTTGTTTTAAACCATATAAGAGGACTCAAGAGATGGTTAGTCGTGAATTGGTTAAGGAATTCATGTTAGAGGTAAAAAAAGTCGTTGGTGAGAAGAATAGAGAAATCTTCATGAAACTCGTTGACCCAAGTAAACGTTCAGGATTTTTTGATGACACTAAATAATATTGGAATGACACATAAATTAGAAACAACGGCAACAATATCTTGGTTACTAATGGATTTTTGTTGGTCATCAGAGTATATGATTCCGGCTTGGATTTTCAGCTTAATTGCCCTATTCTTTTCGGTTTGGGCTCTCCTTTCTTATGAGGGAAATAAAAAGAGTGAAGAATATGTGTTAGCCGCATCTTGGATGTGGGTGATGATGAATTCAACTTGGTTATGGGGTGATGATTTAAATATTTGGTGGTTCCTTGTATTAGCTAAGATTTATTTTGTTGTTGCTGCAATCCTAATTGTGTTATCATTTAGGGCTGCCAGAAAAGAAGGTACTACTGTTGATTTGAAACGATTAAAAATAAAACAGTGAAAGATAAATTGTTAAACGCCCTATACGAAATATCAAATGAACATGTTCATTTGATATTTCTGTTACGAACTGGTTATAGTAATATGCGTAATAGACTTTTAGCAAATCAACAAAGAGATAATGAAAAAATTCTTTATGAAATAACAATTAAACATCTATTATCTAAATTTTCCAATGAAGAATTAAATCCAACCATTAATGGTTGTGAATCAAATCTTTGTGAAAAAAATTCAATGACAGATGTGTATAAGTTTTATAATCAAGATATGACTATATCTACTACCCATAGAATTGTCTTCACACATCTTTATCCGAATGTATTAGTAAAATTATATAAAAATAATCTTGTCAAATTTAATAACCAATTATATGGTTCACTAATTATTTTAATCATTGAATCCATAGATAAAATAAAAAGTGAAATATCTAATAAAGAAAATCCTCTAGATGTTGAGGATTATTTGACTGAGACGTTATTAAACGAAAACACAAAATATTTGATTAGATTCATTGTTAATTTTACTTATTATATTTCAGCAGTAAATGAAAAGTTTCGTTTAATTAATCATCCTCTAATAAGTAGATATACGAAAAATGTGTTTGATGAACTAATTGATACCCATCATATGGATATTGTGTCAATCAATGTTGATGAAATACTTTTATGCCAAGATGGAGAAGATATTGATGAAGAAATTAAAATAGTTTTAAATAAACTTGAATTACCATATAGGGTTGATAAGTTAAATTACAAGAGATTAAATGAAAAAAAATACAAGAGATTAAATGAAAAAAATTAAAAAGATTTGGTTTACATCAGACACACATTTTGGTCATAGGAATATCATTAGATTTGCTAATAGACCATTTAAGGATGAGAATCACATGGATGAAGAATTAATCCGGCAGTGGAACGCTGTAGTGGATGAAGATGATGATGTCTATCACATAGGAGATGTTTCATTATCCTCTGATAAGAAAACACTCCATATTCTCAATAGATTAAATGGTAACATCCATTTAATAACTGGTAACCACGAAAAATCAGTATTGAAAAATGCGGCATGCCGAGATAGGTTTGTTTGGATTAAAGGTATCCACGAATTATATGTTGATACTGGGGAAGTAAATTTCGAAGTTCCAACTAAGAACAAACAACAAATGATTGTCTTATGTCACTACGGTATGAGGGTTTGGAATAAAAGTCACCATGGGTCATGGATGTTATATGGTCATTCTCACGATTCAATGGAACACGAAGAGTGGGGTCGCAGTATGGATGTGGGCGTTGATTCAGCTTATAGAATCCTAGGTGTGTTCAGACCATTTAGTTTTGATGAAATAAGTAAGATAATGGCTACTAGAAGTCATAATCCGGTTGACCATCATTTAGAAAAAAGAACTGATGGCCAGCAAGAAAAAAAATAAACTCAAGGACCCTATTGAGGAATCTGAGAATTTTTTAGCATTTCTTAAAAAAGCACTAAACAGTGAGCGGTTTAAAGAAGAGGCTAAGAATGACCCTATTCAAATGGTTAAGTATAAAAAAATGCAAAACCAATATGAGAAAGAAAAGTTAAAATTGAAATTCTTAAAGGATAAATAACTATGGTAGTAGAACTTAAAAGGTCCCATTGTGAAAAAATTGTTTTAATTGATGGAAAAGAGACAACACAACCCAAGAAACCATTTCCGACTCTAGATGCTGCAATAGAAGCCGCAAAAAAGATTAATGCTTATCCTAACATCACAGAAAAAGTCGTTGCTTATAAGTGCAAGGTTTGTCACAAATATCATGTTGGCCGGAACGGAAAAATCCTCACATCAAAATATAAAAATAAATTGATTACTGCTATAGAGAATGAGGAAATCAAAAAGAAAATAGCTAAAGTCAAGGCAATCTCATTTAAGATTTTAGGTAAGGTTGATTTATCAAATTTACCGCCGACTAAGAACAGATTTAAAAAAGGCTAACCAATGGTTAGCCTTTTTTTATTTACCATTGTGTAATTCAGATATAAGTCATAATTTTGCAATATGAAGAACCTTATTATTGTAGATATTGATACTGACCGTGTTCCGGTTGTGAAAATTGGTAAAATCGATGCAACAGAGTTACCAAAAGATGAGAACGAAGCTAAAGAAGTTGTCATCAAAGATATTGCTTGTTTGACTGAGGCTATTTGTACGCTAATAAATGCAGCACATAATAGTGGTTATAAATCAGCACAAGATTCTTTAAATGATTGCGTAGTACATTTAGAACGTAGTATCATTCCACCAGATGCGGTAATCCCTTCAACCGAAGAAGAAAAATAAATTATTTATGGCTGAACACACATGTGAGATGTGTCAAAGGGATTTACCGACAACTTCTCACCATTTAATTCCACAACAAATTCATTCTAAGAATTGGTGCAAAAAGATGTTTACCAAGGAAGAGATGAAGAAACGTAGAGCTGATTTATGTAGGGATTGTCATCCTTATTTACACAAGAAATTTACCCATAGAGAATTGGGTGAGACTTATAATACGATTGAAAAAATAATGGCAAATGATGATGTATTCAAATTTGTCACATGGCTTAAAAAGCAAACAAAGAAGGCAAAACGATAAAATGGAAAGAGAGATAATTAAAATTACTGATATTGAAGAATTCGGTGATGTTACTGGATATGGTCCTTGGAAATGGGGTGGTGAAACTTATAAAAAAATTGAAAAAATTACTCACCGTGATTGTGATGGGGAATGTTGGGATACAATTATTCAACGTGAGTCTGATGGTAAGTTTTTTAAAATGGAGGTTTGGGATAATAACAAGAGATATGTTTTAGATGGTGGTGATGGAACAGATGATTACATTGAAGAAGTCTTCCCAAGACAAATTATAAAAATTGTTTACGAATAAATGAAAACATATCAAGGATTTATTGGTCCACTTGAATCACATCAAGTTTTTGTGTTTGGGTCAAATCCAGAAGGTCGCCATGGTGCCGGAGCCGCTAAAATTGCCTTAGAACATTTTGGAGCCAAATATGGTAAGGGTCGTGGATTTTATGGTCAATCATATGCACTTGTAACCAAAAATCTCACACCATTCTATTATGAGGTGGAAACCGAATTAGAGTATGAGCAAGCTGGACCAAGAAGTGTTAGTTTGAGACAAATTCAAGATAATATCATGGAATTGTATGCTTTTGCTTTGAATAATCCAGATAAGGAATTTTTCATTGCTTATTCTGATTTAAATAACAACCTAAACGGCTATACGGCTCAGGAGATGGCTAATGTATTTAATTCATTTGATATTCCAGATAACATTGTTTTTAACGAAGATTTTGCCAAGCTATTTGTTTAAATGAATCTTTGTGATGCGTATAAAATTATAAAGTCAAAACCCATAACACCATGGATGGCTTGGGGTATTATTGAGTGGAATGATGAATATGCCATTTGTGATACTCAGCACATTAAACGCTTTCCCAATAGGAATTATATTTATATAAGGAAGGGTGAGTGTTTTCCAAGGGAACCACTTTACGCCAACTTTATTGACAATAACAAGAAAATTTTTGCGAATATGAATGAAAATAGGTAATGTATTTAAAGCACTTTTAAATGAAGGGGCCAAAGGCCATAAATACGGTTGTGTGATGTTGTTTTTGGATGTACCAAAGACATGGTGGAAAGATGTAACCGAAAGGGTTGAAGAAGAAGATATTTATTCACCAGAAGGTGAAAGAGATTATGGTATTCAACCATATGATGAGGCTCACGTAACAATTTTATATGGTTTACATGATGATATTCCAGATGAAACAATCGAAGAGCTTATTGATAAAATGACAGCACCGGAGCTAACATTAAAGAAAATCAGTATGTTTGATAATAAAGATAAGGGTTTCGATGTCGTTAAGTTTGATGTGGAAGGTGATGATTTGTTTAAAATGAATAAAAAATTCACTAAGTTACCACATACAACTGATTATCCAGAATATCACCCACATGTGACGATTGCTTATGTTAATGCTGGTACTGGTAAGAAATACACGAAGGATTTAACTGAAGAAGAGGCGTTAGTAATCAAACCAAGTAAGATTGTTTATTCTAAGGCTGACGGTACTAAGAAGGAATATAAATTCAAATAATAAATCAATGATAGTTGCTGGTACTGGGCATAGACCAAATAAACTTGGTGGTTATAATAACGATTCTTATCTTAAATTAGTAAAGATTGCGGAGGATTGGATTCATGAGAATAAACCAACTAAGATTATATCCGGTATGGCCCAAGGATGGGACCAAGCTCTAGCTCAAGCAGCTATTAATTTAAGCATACCATTCATTGCTGCAATACCATTCAGAGGTCAAGAAAGTGTTTGGTCATATAAGGGTCAAAAATATTACGATAATTTATTAACTAAAGCTGAAAGTGTTGAGTATATTTGTGATGAGGGTTATGCTCCACAAAAAATGCAAATTAGAAATAAATGGATGGTAGATAAATCCGATGTAGTATTAGCCATGTGGGATGGCACTAATGGTGGTACTTATAATTGCATCAAATACGCCCAATCAAAGGAAAAGAGGATAATCAATCTATTTGAAAGTTTTAATCAATGAAATATTATTGCGATAATATGAGACATTTAGTCTGTGTTCCGTATAGTATTGAGAATCTACACAAAATGGCGGAAGCACTAGGAATCAAAAGATGTTGGTTCCATAAGAATCATTACGATATTCCTAAACTAAGAATTAAAGAAATTCAAGATAAGTGTACCATTGTGAGCCCAAGGGAAATACTTCTGATTATAAAAAATATTTAAAGTTTTATTTGGTAGATTGAAATATTCTATTTATCTTTGTCCATTAATTATAAATCTATAAAAATGGAAGAAGTAAAAAAAGTTAGTAAGTTTAAACAGATAATCCAGATTATCTTTGGGACTAAGACAAAGGAAACTGAAGAAAAATCAGAATCTAAAGAACAACAAGAATCCCAAGGTGTTGTTCACCATGAATCACTTGAAGAAAAATATTTATTTGACTTCAAAAATTATTCAGCCGGATTTTCATCAAATGACCACAGGTCAGATGAGATTGATGATGAAGAAACCAGAAAGGCCAACAAAAAAGCCAGACAAGAAGCTGAAAGCAAAAAATTGGTCGTTAAACCAAAGGATGTTTTGGTTGAATTGGAAACGATACCAACACCATTTAGTTTAAATGGGTTGGATGAGAAGATTTCCATTCTGAAAGACAAAGAAAATCTAATCACACAATACTACGCCAAAAGAGAGGTTTCTGCTTTAATCAAGAGACTTGAAAACCGAAAAAAATATCTTGAAAGCAAAGCATTTTTCGACAATTACCAAAACACAACCGATGAAAAGATAGATAAACTTCTATCCGGTTATAAATTGGTGATGAAAACGTCAGATATTTTCATTCCTGACTTTCCAAATGACGCTATTGAAACAATGACAGCTTACACTCAAAAGTGTGAAGAATTGTTTGGACAAAAGCCTGTTTTCTATGTGATTGCTGAAGAATCTAAATTCAGAAAATCATATGAAAAGCGTGACCCAATTCTTTTGGTTCAATCTCCTTTCGGATTTTTCTGGCAAATATTAGGTGCTTGGGATGAAGAAATGATTCTCCTTGGGGAATTATAATCTAAGCCAATATAATTAATTTTCTCATGGCCCCTTGTCAATTGACAAGGGGCCATGATATTTATTAGTATGGGACTAAGTATTATTTTATTATCATTATTACCTGTTATCGTATATATCTTGATAATATACTCAACCGTTCCATACAATAAAATCAATTTAAGAGTAGCATTTTTATATCTGACTGCTGGTTTTATGTCAATAGGTGTTTTAAAGTGGATTTGGGCATTAGTTCCGGCCACAACATCGTTTGCTGAGTTATTTGCTAATCCAAATACAGACCCATTTAGATTTTTCCATTACTTTTATTTTACTCAAGTTGCTTTTCTAGAAGAAATATCTAAACTTTCAATATTCTTAATGATTGAATTTTATAGAAGAAGAACCTTTAACGTGAAAGACAATCCAATTGCAACCATGTTCTATATGGGTATGGTATCATTGGGATTTGCTGTTGTAGAAAACTTACAATATGGATTAATTTATGGTAGTGATGTATTGTATTGGAGAGCAATTACTGCTGTGTTAGGACATATGGTTTTTGGTTTATTTATGGGATATTGGATTGCGATTGGTAGAATGGGTCCTACATTAGGTAATATGTCTTTATTTGATATGATAATCGATAAAAGAAAAACACTAAGGAATGTGTTATTCACTATAATTGGTTTATTATCTGCTACAATATTACATGGTATTTATAACTTACAATTTCAATTGAATGGTCAAGATGGAATAACCGTAATTTACATCTTATTGATATTTTCTATTTTAGGTGCTTACTGGTGTTTTAAAAATCTAATTACTTTATACCATAAGAAGCAAGAAATTTTAAAAAAATAATTAAAGGGTTCTTTCGAACCCTTTTTCGTTGTGGATAAAAAATTATTTGTGTAATTTTGCTTACCAAATAAATTCATATGACAACAAAAATAGCTGACATTAACATCATTGTTGCAGCATCAAACAATAACTGTATTGGTAAAGACGGAACATTACCTTGGGACTTACCAAGTGATTTAAAGATGTTCAAAGAAGTCACATCTGGCCATATAGTGATAATGGGTAGAAAATCTTGGGAATCAATTCCAGAAAAATACAGACCATTACCAAATAGACTAAATGTCGTTATTACTCGAAACAAAGATTATGTTGCAAAAGGTGCTGAAGTTAGGACTGATTTAGTTGCTGCATTAGAAGAATTTTCTTATCAAGATAAAGACATTTTTATTATTGGTGGTGCTGAAATCTATAAAGAAGGTTTTAAGTATGCTAATAAGTTATATCTTACTAGGGTCATGACTGAAATTAAGGGTGATACATACCTAGAAGGATTAGTCGCATCTGATTGGCATTTAATTAGTTTTGAAGGACCAATAAAAGAAAATGGCTTTGATTACAGATTTGATAAATACATACGAAATTATGAGAAAGTTGAAACTAAATAATGATGATAGATTATTCATGGGTGTTTGTGGCGGAATAGCCAAATCAATGAATGTTGATTCAACATTAGTTCGTGTTGGGTTTATTTTTCTAACCATGATATTCCCAGCCACTCCGATTGTATACATAATGTTGTCAATTTTTATGCCTTATGAATGATGTCGACGATGATGATGAAGTAGGAAAATTTCTCATGTCTGAAGAGTTCCAAAAAAGCTTTCTGGAGCAAGTAAATAAAGATACTTGGGGACATGGATTACCAAAAGCATATCTTGATAAAGATGGAAACTTGATACATCATTGGGAAGATGGCCGGATTGAAATTATAAAAACAAAAGAAGAATTAAAAAACAATAAATGATGAGTAATGGTATTGTTAATATGATTTCATATTGTATGGGTCATCCACTTTATTGGAAATCTAGTGATAACGTTTGGCGACTAGAAAATGGTGAAGAATATACAAGTGAAATTCATCAACAATTGGTGTGTCCTAGATGTGGCTTAACAGCTACCGAGGAAGGTCATGACCCATGTATTGCTAATTTACCTGAAGTAGAATATGCTTGCT